>Ga0207665_10003705_pt1 | contig 10206 bp, 7 predicted proteins | sample LARL112metaG_FD_184351 | JGI IMG/M metagenome (GOLD analysis project Ga0207665, IMG submission 184351) | Corn, switchgrass and miscanthus rhizosphere microbial communities from Kellogg Biological Station, Michigan, USA - LAR L11-2 metaG... | ecosystem: Host-associated > Plants > Roots >...
GCGCCGTGTGGATCGATGCGCTGGGAAACATGAATGGCACGGTGGTGGCGATCGAACCTACCAGCGGACGCGTTCTGGCGATGGTGAACCAGAAGCTGGCGCTGTCGAGCGGGGCGCAACCTTGCTCCACGATCAAGCTTTCGGTAGCGCTGGCCGCGTTGAGCGAAGGCCTGATCTCGAAAGAGACGCCGGTTTCATTGGGCGGACGCTATCGCATGAATCTGACCACGGCGCTGGCCCACTCCAACAATGCTTATTTCGAAGAACTGGGCCGCAAACTTGGATTTGAAAAGGTAGCGTACTACGCCCACCAGTACGGGCTGGGCGAACTGGCGGGCTACAACATCGCCGGGGAGCAGGTGGGTGCGTATCCTGACCAGGCGATTCCGGAAAAGCTGGGTGGCGTTGGCAAGATGTGCTCGTTCGGAGAAGGCGTTTCGATGACGCCTCTGCAATTGGGTGCGATGGTTTCGGCGATCGCCAATGGCGGCACGCTCTATTACCTGCAGCATCCCACGAACCCGGAAGAAGTTGCGAACTTCCAGCCACGCGTGAAGCGCCAACTGGACATCGCTCCGGTGATTCCCGATCTTTCTGATGGCATGGCGGGTGCGGTACGGTTCGGTACAGCGCGCAAGTTGCGGGTCAACTTCAACGAGGAAGAGATTCTAGGCAAGACCGGGACCTGCTCGCACGAGGGCACGCGCTATGGGTGGTTCGCCTCGTACGCCAACACCAGCGTAGGACGTGTTGTGGTTGTGATCTTCCTGCAGGGAGGGCGTCCCACCTTCGGGCCCAAAGCAGCGGAGATCGCGGGACGCATGTATCGCAACATGTACGATCACAAGTTCTTTGTGGCCAGTGCGCCTTCGGACACGGCCACCGTGAAGACAGTCAGTACCACGCCGTAACTGTTCCGAATCTTTTTTACCCGAGACGCAGCCTTGGCTACGTCTCTTCATTTTTGCTCGCCTTCGGGGAATGTAAGTCTTTTCCGACTCTAACCTTCTGCTGGCCTTCTGCTGGTCAAGCTGCGAAATCTCCTGCCGATATGGAGTCAGTAGGCTCCACGCGCCGCGTGGCGTGTGCGAGTCCAGGGGAAACTTTTGTCATTCGCCATTCTTTACGGCATCTACCAGGACCCAATTCTTGGTCTGGGGATGATTCTCATCCTCATCTTTGCCCTTATGTTGTACGTCGTCGTGAAGGGTCGGAGTTTGCGGGCAGCCGCGTTGTTGGCCACGGGGGACGGAGAAACCCAGTTCCGCAGCCTGGCGGAAGCAATTCCGCTGATCGTATGGACCGCCGGGCCTGACGGCCAGACGAACTACATCAACGAACGCTGGTCCGAGATGACGGGAACTGCCAAAGGCGAATGCCTGGGCAATTCCTGGTCGGGATTCGTTCACCCCGACGATCTTGCCGTGTGTTGGAAGAAATGGAATGACAGCATTCATTCCGGGGAGACGTTTGAAATCGAATATCGGCTGCGCGATAAAGAGAACCGGTATCGATGGTTCATCAACCGCGCGGTTCCTTTACGGGACGCTTCGGGCGCCATCAAGCAGTGGTTTGGAAGCTGCACTGACATTGACGATCAAATGCGCAACCAGCAACTTCTGGAAGAGCAAATCAAGGAGCGTACGGGTGAACTGTTCGATGCCAACACGAAATTAAAGGAATAGATGTGGGAAAAAGATCTGGCGCGGAAGCAACTTGATCAGCAAAACGAGCAGATGATGCGCGATCTGACGGAGCGCTCCACCCGCGCCACGGTGCTCGCCAAGATGGGGGAGGTACTACAAAGCTGCGTCAGCCAGGAAGAAATCCTGAAAGCGGCGGTGGGATTTGCACCGAAGATATTTTCCTCGTGCGGCGCGCTCGCGCTGTTCCAGCAACGCGAGCATCTGGAGGTCGTTAGCTCATGGTCCAATTGCCTTGTGCCTTTTTCCGCATTTGAGCGCGGCGACTGCTGGGCTTTGCGCACCGGGCATAGTCACTTTGTGCCGGCGGGCGACAATACAGCGCGCTGTGTTCATGCTGAGGGCGTCGAGAACTCGTACGTGTGTATCCCCATCATTGCCCAGGGAGAAACCTTAGGCATCCTGCACTTTCAGGCCAACGCCGAGCATCCTCAACTGCGGGAGTCCGACCTTTCCCTGAAGAACACGTTTGCGGGTCAGATCGGATTGTCGATTGCCAACATCCGGCTGCGGGAAGCGCTGCGCAGTCAATCCATCATTGACGCTTTGACCGGGCTATTCAACCGGCGCTATCTGGAAGAGATCCTGGAGCGGGAAGTGCGGCGCGCAACGCGCTCGGAGCAGCCGGTGGGCGTCATGATGCTGGACCTCGATCATTTCAAGAACTTCAATGACACGTATGGTCATGAGGCCGGAGACGCGGTGCTGCGTGAAGCTGCGGCATTTCTCAAGCGAAGTGTTCGCGCCGAAGACATTGTGTGCCGCTTTGGAGGCGAGGAGTTTGTGATCATTCTCCCGCTGGCCGACGCGAACGCTACGCAGGGCAGGGCGGAGCGCATTCGCTCGAAAGTCCACGAGCTGACAGTACTGCATCAAGGAAAATCGGTGGGAGCGGTTACGGTGTCAGTGGGAGTGGCGGCATTACCTGCGCACGGGGAATCGTCCAAGGCCTTGCTCGAAGCCGCCGATGCGGCGCTCTATCGCGCCAAGCGGGAAGGCCGAGATCGGGTCGTAATGGCTAAACCCCCGGCTTGCGCAGAAGTGGAACTCGCCGCACTGCAAGCGAAGCGGTAAAAAACGAAACGCCCGGCATGCCGCCGGGCGTCAGTGCGAGCGTGTGTACACAATCAATGATTATGGTTCTGGCTTCTCTCGTCACGGGCGATGACACCGTCCTTGATGTGAATCACGCGGTGGGCATACTCGGCGATATCGTGCTCGTGAGTCACGAGAATGATGGTGTTGCCCTCGCTCTGCAGCCGATCGAACAGGGCCATAATCTCGACGCCGGTTTGGGAGTCGAGGTTGCCGGTAGGTTCGTCGGCCAGGATGATGGAGGGCTTGTTCACCAGAGCCCGCGCGATGGCCACGCGCTGCCGTTGTCCACCGGAGAGTTCGTTGGGCTTATGCTGCATCCGGGAGTCCATGCCCACCGCGCTGAGCGCACCTCGGGCACGCTCCACCCGTTCTTCGGTGGGGACGCCGGCATAGATGAGGGGCAGTTCGACATTGTGCAGCGCGGTCGCACGCGCCAGCAGGTTGAAGGTCTGGAAGACGAATCCGATCTCTTTATTGCGAATGCGGGCAAGTTCGTCATCGTCGAGTTCGCTGACCAGTTGGCCATTCAGCCAATATTTGCCTTGGGAAGGAGTATCGAGGCAGCCGATCAGATTCATGAGGGTTGATTTGCCCGAGCCTGACGGACCCATGATGGCGACGTACTCGTTGCGTTGAATCCGCAGATTGACGCCACGCAGCGCGTGTACCTGCTGCTCCGAACCCATGTCGTAGGTCTTCCACAGGTCCTCCGCCGCGATCATGCAGGATTCGGGCGGCGCCATGGTGGCGGTATTCGGCATGTTGATTACTTCTGCGGTTGCCATATTTTTCTCCTGGTCCGGTGCCACTGACCTCTCCGATCTCTGGGTTCAGTTTTTCTGTTACGGGCTCCGGTTTCTGAGACCACTTCCGGCTTTCCCGTTGGACGTTGCAGCGCCGTGAACGTTATGACGATTCGTCCTCTTTCTTGGGCGCCTTGTTGTCCACCTTGACGCTGCTGCCCGGACGTAGTGTGCGGAGAACCTTATAGCTTCCCGTAATCACTTCGTCCCCTTCTTTCAAACCATCGAGCACTTCGATGTCCGTCGTTCCTGTGATGCCGGTTGCGACCGGGACGAACATGGCCTTCTTATTGCGGATTACGAATACGCCTTGAACTTCGTCGTCTTTTTTGTTCTTGGATGCAACGTCTTTGGTTGTTGGTTCGGCGGCGTGTACGGATCCGGGTGGGTTATTTTGGGCGTCGATCTGATCCTTGGTGCGCAGCGTAAGAGCCTGGATTGGAATCGATAATGCGTTGCTGCGAGTTGCGGTCGTGACCTTCGCGGTGGTCGAGAGGCCAGGACGAAGGTCCTGTGGCGCGTCGCTCAAAGTCACCACCACCTTGAAATCCTTGGCCTCTTCGCTGGCCGTGGTTTGCTGCGAGGTGGAGAGCCCACTGGAGCGCACAATGGCGTTATTGCCAATCTCGGTGACTTTGCCATGGAATATCTTTTTTGGAATGGCGTCGATAGTTACCTCAGCCGGTTGCCCCAGCCTGACATTCACAATATCGGTTTCATCCACCTTGACTTCAGCTGTGATCACCGACATGTCCGCGAGTGTCATCAGCGTGCTGCCCTGCGCGTTCTGAATCCCGATGACCACCGTCTCACCTTCACGCACCGGTAAGTTGGTGATCACTCCCTCGAACGGTGCCGAATACGTCGTCTTTTGCAGCAGGTCCGTGTAATGGGTCAGCGTTGCTTTGGCCTGGGCAACGTGGCGGGCGGCCGAATCGTTTTGCGCCTTCGCTTGGGCCACACGCGATGTGGCTTGAGTCAATCCAGCGTCTGCCGTCGCCCATGCGTTTTTGCGGCTGTCAAAATCGGATTTCGAAATCAGGCCGTCTTTGAATAGGCTCTGCGCCCGCGACCAGTCCAGCTTGTTGCGGTCGTAGTCGGCTTGCGCGCGCAGCAGGTCCGCCTCCGCCGTTTTGAGCCCGGCTTCGGCAGCCAGGGAATCGGTTTGCGCGGCCTGCAACGAGGCCTCATTGGCATTCACGTCAGCCGAGGATTGCACGTTTTCCAGTTGCGCCAGCAATTGTCCCCGCTTTACATGATCGCCCTCCTTGACATACAGGTGGGTGATCTTGCCAAAGGCATTTGCGCCGATATTTACGTACGTCTTCGGCTTGATTTCGCCGGAGGCGCTGACCACTGTAGCCAGATCCTGCCGCTGCGTCTTTCCAGTCTGCACTGTGACCACGTTCTTGCCGCTCTGATGAACGGTGAACGCGACAATGATTACCAGTAGAACTACGGCTCCGACGCCAATTGCAGCTTTTTTCCAAGCCTTCATAGAACTCCGTCACGGGCCGATATTTCTCGACCGAGGGCTGATCCGCCATAACGTTTATGTAGCGACGAAAACGTCCCTCGCTTCGCTCGGTGTGACGGGCACACATCCTCTGTTACGGTGCTGCGGGCGAGAAAGTTCCGATCAAACGTTAAAAGAGTGGCCGAGACCCATTACCCTGGGTAGAAATAGTTACTGCCCTGGAACCCAGCAATTATATCCTCCTCCGTGAGCGGAAAGCAGCTACAGATTGTTTAGACACCTCAGGCAACTCGGCTGCATCCGGGGCGCTTCCTAGATGTGTTTGAGCCTGTTTTAAGCGGCTCACCGAGCACGACTTAACCTTGCTTTCACTGAACTGACGGCCTAGAATAGGAAGACGACGGTTGTCTTGGCAGGAGTCCCTCTCATGTTCCGGGTAGTCTCGAATCAATCTCTGTATCGAGTTGTGCTTTTTCTGGCTCTAGGGTTAATGGCGGGCGGGGCCATGGCCCAGGACCAGCCCAAAGACGAGCCGCGAGATCCCAAGGCTACCGACAAGTCCGACAGTGAGAAACCGGCTGCCAAGCAGGCGCCGGATGCGGTTGATCCCCTGAAGCGGCCCGCAGACGAGAAGACCCGCAAGAAGAATTCCCGCGCCCTCAAGCAGGAATTGAGCAAGCCTTACAAGAAGTGGCTGGACGAAGACGTCGCCTACATCATCACCGATGAAGAGCGCGCGGCTTTCAAGCAGCTGTCCAACGACGAAGAGCGCGATAACTTTATTGAAGCCTTCTGGCAGCGCCGCGATCCCACGCCGGACACCGAAGAGAACGAGTTCAAGGAAGAACACTACCAGCGCATTGCCTACGCCAACGAGCATTTTGCTGCTGGGGTCCCGGGTTGGAAGACCGATCGCGGCCGCATTTACATTGTGTTCGGCAAGGCGGATGAAGTCGAGTCGCATCCCTCGGGTGGCTCCTATGAACGCCCGATGGAAGAGGGTGGGGGCGAGACTTCCACTTTCCCGTTCGAGCAATGGCGGTATCGCTACATTGAAGGCATCGGACAAGAAGTAATCATCGAGTTCGTCGACACCTGCATGTGCGGCGAATACCACATGACCATGGACCGCTCCGAAAAGGATGCGCTCCTGATGACGCCCAATGCCGGCCTTACCATGTGGGAACAGATGGGCATGTCGAACAAGAGTCAGCGGTTTAATGGCAACGGTCTCGAACGCCTCGGTCTCGGTCCCGACAGTACCTCATTGCAAGCCAAGCAATTCGACAGGCTGGAGCAGTTCGCTAAATTGCAGCAGGCTCCCAAGGTGAAGTTCACCGACCTGGAAGAAGCGGTGAACTCAAAGGTCATTCTTAATCCGATGCCGTTCGACGTTCATGTGGATTTCGTGAAGGTAACCAGCGACACGGCGTTGGTGCCGATCACGATCCAGATGAAGAATCGTGATATCACGTTCGTGAACAAAGACGGGGTGCAGCGCGGGACGGCGAATATTTTCGCCCGGCTGACGACCTTGACCGGGAAGATCGTGCAGACCTTCGAAGACACGGTGCAGGTCGACGTGCCACCGGAGTTGCTGCCGCGCACGGCGGAAAATTCGGAAGTCTACTATAAAGCTGTGCCGCTGCGCCCGGGCCGCTACAAGCTCAATGTCGCCGTGAAAGATGTGAATGGCGATCGCAAAGGTGTGTGGAGCCGCAGCATCATCGTTCCGGAATATTCGGATGACAAGCTGTCGAATTCCTCATTGATCGTAGCCGACCAGATGGAGCCGGTCCCCACCAAGGCAATCGGCACCGGCAATTTCGTCATCGGGACTATGAAGGTGCGGCCGCGCGTGGCTCCTGCCGATGGCAAGCCGGCCGTGTTTAAGCGCGACCGCGATGCCAAGCTTAATTTCTGGATGCAGGTCTATAATCTAGGCATGGACGAGAAGACTCACAAGCCTTCCGCCACCATTGAGTACGATGTCACCAACGTCGCAACCAACAAGTCAATTGTGCAGCAGGTCGAAAGCACAGACACTATGGGCAACGTCGGAGATCAGTTAACGCTGCAGAAATCGATCGCCTCAGCTAATCTGCAGCCCGGCATTTACAGAATACAGATCAAGATAAACGACAAGATCTCGAAGCAGACCGTTGATCCTTCAGCCGTGTTTGCAGTAGAGTAACTCCCTGCAATCCCCCAAGGGGGTGGGGCGAAGTTGAAATTGCGTAAGCTCGGAACTTGGGCAATTGTGCTGGGCATCGCGCTCCCCGTATGGGCTGCTCAGCAGCCGGGCGCTATCTCCGGCTACGTTCGCAACGCTTCTGGCACTCCCCAGATGGGCGCGGTGGTGCAGATTCTGGGCAGCGCCAATCGTGAGTTTACCGTCTTCACCGACGCCGCGGGATACTACATCGCCAATGATCTTCTTCCCGGCGTGTATAGCCTGAAAATTACGGCTCCCTCTTTCCTGCCGGCAATGCGGGAAAAAGTCGGGCTCCGTCCCGGGGCCACTCTGAGCATCAATATCACGCTGAGCACGCTTCTTGGCGTGATGGAACTTGGCCCCATTCGTCCGTTGAAGGATGAAGATGATTGGAAATGGACGCTGCGCTCGGTGGCGAACCGCCCGATCCTTCGCATCTTCGACGACCCCGCAGCATCCGCAGAAAAGCCGGATCACCAGATGCGCGGAACGGTTTCGTTCCTGGCGGGATCAGCTGCCGGAGGATACGGCACCGGTTCCGACATGAGCACGGCCTTCACCCTGGAGCGTTCTATTTTCTCTGATGGACACCTCGCCTTCAGCGGTGACGTTGGCTATGGCTATGGCTTGCCTGCGGCCGTGGTTCGCAGCAGCTATTCTCACAAGCTGGCGAGCGGTTCCGCTCCAGCAGTGGGACTTACACTTCGGCGGTTTGCCCCGGTTGATCCGGATCTGCACAATGTCGCTCTCCAGGCAATTGCGCTTTCCGCCACCGATGATTTCACTGTGGGGGATGTGCTCGAGCTGAAGTTTGGAAGTGAGCTGCAGACCATTCAGTTCCTGGGGCACCTGAACGCGTTTCGTCCCTTCGGAACAGCCGATTTCCACGTGTCGCCGAATACGGTTGTGGAGTACTCGTATACGACCTCGCGTCCCGATCCCCGCTCGGAGAAAGGTTTCGACTCCGCTCCGGCAGACCTGAGCGAGTCCAACCCGCGGGTCAGCATGGTTGGCTTTACGCCCCGGATAGAGGATGCGCACCATCAGGAATTCAGCGTCTCGCATCGCGAAGGCAAAAATAATGTTCAGGTGGCATGGTTCTCCGATCGCATCGTGAATCCCGCGCTGACAGGGGTTGGCGAGGTCACTTCGGCTGGAGGCTTCGTGCTGCCCGATGTCACCTCTGGGACGTTTAATTTCGGCGGACCCAACCTGGATACGAACGGGCTTCGGGTTGTGGTGCAGCACAACTTTGCGTCGGACCTTGCGGCCACGCTGGACTATGCTTACGGCGGCACCCTCGATCTCTCGCGCCCCGACGTCTCTCTCCAACAAGCGCAGCAATGGATCTCGACGGTTCGGCGGCACGCGCTGGCTGCCAAGCTGAGCGGAACTGTTTCTCGCAGCCATACCCGCTGGATCGCTTCTTACCGCTGGGTCAACGGGCAGGCGATCACTCCGGTGGACATGTTCAACAGCTCCCCGGGTCAGAGTGATCCTTTCCTGAACATTTTCATCCGGCAACCGATTCCGGCATTTGGCGGGCGAATGGAAGCCCTGATCGATATCCGCAACCTGCTCGCCCAAGGCTATGTGCCCGTCGTGGGGCGGGACGGGCAAACGGTGTACCTGGTCGATTCGGCGCGATCGCTGCGGGCTGGGGTGTCGTTTAGCTTTTGAAGGGATCCCGAGTTGTGAGTCCTGCCTCCTGAGCTAACCTTCTTAGCTACTTTCAAGCGCGTTTGAAACCTCTTCCAAGAACTCCTTATAAGCTATTTGGATAACCTGCATTCACAACTCCGTGGTTGACTGTGGCTGGAATGTTTCGTTAATGTTCTCAGCTAAGCTTTGCGGATGGGGCGGTTATCTTAATAGCACGCAAGCAATTGCAACTTTCCCAGAAGTTCGCGATTGTCGGGACGAACTTTCCCGCCAAGCCATCATTGCCCCTACAACCTGATCGGCGTAAGGAGACCCTATGAGAACGCGCGGTGTGCTGGTGTTTGTTCTTCTGGCTGTCGCAGGCCTGTCGGCCCAGACTTTCCGTGGAACCATCCTCGGAACGATTACCGATCCCTCCGGCGCAGTAGTTGCGGGAGCGAAAGTCACGGCGAAGAACACCGGCACGGGCCTGGAACGCTCGACCGAGACCAGCGGGGACGGCAGTTATTCCATCCCGGAACTGCCGATCGGAACCTATAACGTCACCGTCAGCCAGCAGGGGTTCCAGACCTTTGTCGCTACTGGGGTGACAGTGGACGTGGCCACCGAGCGGCGGGTGGACGCCGGGTTGAAGACGGGGCAGATCTCCACGCAGGTGGAAGTCGCAGGCGAACTTCTGCCACAGGTGGAAACGACCTCGGCTGAACTGGGCGGGACCTTAACTTCCGAGACGATCGAAAGTCTTCCGGTAAACGGCCGCGATTACCAAAAGCTTATCTATCTAAATCCTGGGATTGCTGGGTCTCCCGACCAGATTTCGGATTCGCCCGGCTCGTACGGAACTTTCTCGATGAACGGCTCTCGTGGACGGTCCAACAATTTTCTGCTCGATGGCACCGACATGAACGACGGCTACCGGAATGATCCTGCGATTAACGAAGCCGGGGTCTGCGGCGATCCCGCGACCTGAATGTTGTAGGTTTTGTCGACCTCAGAACGAAGCACCTTGTAGCCGTTGACCTTGGCCAGTACATCCTTGCCGCTGCCGCTTCCCTGGCACCCGGCGAATGACAGCGCCAGGCCCACGACCGGGATAAGGAACAGCGCACTGCGCCAGCATTTAAGCGCTGAGACCAACCATGCCTCCAATCGCCAATTCAGATACGGTACGGTACCTCTGGTTCTTCTCGTGTGGCTACTTCTTTGCAGTTGCTTTTCCGGCCTCGGCCAGGTCGCGGTCGAGCACCG
>Ga0207665_10003706_pt1 | contig 10203 bp, 9 predicted proteins | sample LARL112metaG_FD_184351 | JGI IMG/M metagenome (GOLD analysis project Ga0207665, IMG submission 184351) | Corn, switchgrass and miscanthus rhizosphere microbial communities from Kellogg Biological Station, Michigan, USA - LAR L11-2 metaG... | ecosystem: Host-associated > Plants > Roots >...
TTGCCGGCGGGAGTATTTACAGCGACCCTAACGTCTCCTGGCCCGGAAATCACGCCCGTATTCACCTTCACAGTCAATTTGGTGGGACTGATCACCTTCGCGCTTATAGGCTTGGAACCAATCATCACTTCAGTGGACGATACGAAGTTGCTCCCGGTGATCGTCAGTGTGGTTCCGTTTTGCACCTGCGTAAAAGGCACTGTGGCCGGGGAGATCGAGCCAATCACGGGCGCCGGTCGCGCACTCGCACACAGTGGGTTGAACGTGTTATTGCAGCCGACGATCGCAAGGGTGAGAGCGACAGCGGCAACCAAGCAGCTAAACGGCAAAGCACTACTGCGGAAACGCATGGGAGACACTCCTCGGATGGAAATTCCCCAGGCTGGCTTGCAACTCAGCCTCGTGCAGGGGCCGAAATGTTGTTGATGCTGATTGCAGCCCGAATACCGTTCGACTCGCGGCAAGTAATAGCAATGTTGTCTGAGGCTTGGAGTAGCACAACGAAGGTTTTGAACAAGGGCTGGGTTCCGCTCTGGTGGCCGATTTCAACCATCCTGGTGCTTCTTGGGCAGCATGGACCGTTTGAGTGCTGAGCGCTGACCGGTCCCGCCAGTTCTGCTTACGGCTGAAGCTAGGAGCGGAAGCGCCCTTCTGCTACTCTTCTCGGTCGTCAATTCCCCAGAGTTCATCCTGCTCGGAAAAGAGCGCTGATGCACGAAACCACTCGCCCTGAGCCCGGCCGGTTTTATCGCTGGCTGGTGCTGATCTTTGTCAGCCTGGCCATGTTCGGCAGCTACTACGCCTACGACGCGCTCAGCCCGATCGCTGACATCCTGAAACAGCAACTAGGTTTCACCGATCTCGACATTGGCTTCCTCCAAGCCATTTACAGCTTTCCTAACATCTTTACCGTCCTGGTAGGCGGCTTCATCATTGACCGCATTGGCCTGCGCAAGTCGCTGATGATCTTCGGCGTGCTTTGCTTCATTGGACCAGCGATCACCGCGGCCTCTGGACATCTCTCAGTGATGGCAAGCGGGCGGCTCCTTTTTGGCATGGGCGCCGAATCCTTAAATGTTGCGGTCACGACCGCGTTGGCCCGCTGGTTCCGCGGCAAGGAATTAAGTTTTGCCTTTGGGCTGAATCTCACCGCCTCCCGCCTGGGAACCTTTGCCGCCCTGAACTCTCCCACCTGGGCGCGATGGGCTTATCACAGCTGGCGCCCGGCATTCCTGATCTCGCTCGCGTTCTCTGCTCTGTGCATTGTCGGAGCGGCCGTGTATTGGGCAATGGAAGTCTACGCGGAAAAGAACTACCGCCTGGGCGAGGTCTCTACCGACAAGGTCGTCATATCGGATATCTGGAAGTTTGGGGTCAGCTACTGGCTGATCGTTGCCTTATGCATCGTGTTCTACTCCGCTATCTTCCCCTTCCAGACCTTCGCGGTGAAATTCTTCATGGAAGCTCACGGCACATCGCGCGAATTCGGTGGCTTTTTGTCGAGCATGCTTACTCTGTTCGCGATGATTGCGACCCCCCTTTTCGGGTTGTGGGTGGATCGCATCGGCAAGCGCGCCTTGCTGATGATGTTTGGCTCCCTCCTGCTGATCCCGGTGTACTTGATGATGGCGTATACCCACGTCAATCTCTACATCCCGATGGCGATGATGGGCGTCGCATTTTCCCTGATCCCAGCCGTGATGTGGCCAGCCGTGGCCTACATAGTCGAGCAATCGAAACTGGGAACAGCCTATGGCCTGATGACCATGATCCAGAACATCGGGCTGTTTGGCCTCAACATTCTGGTCGGCTGGGCAAATAACTACGCTCACGCGGACGCCTCGAACCCAGCCGGCTATCACCTCGGGATGTGGATCTTCTCGGTTCTAGGCCTGCTTGGCGTGCTGTTCGCGTTCCTCCTTCACGAGCGGGAAACGGGTCCGCACGGGCATGGCCTGGAGACGATTACCACGGCGAACGCTCCCAAGTAGGAGACATGGAATTTACCAATTTCTGAAGAATGCGACTCTGAATTTGGGATAGGGTTGTAAGCAAGGGAGCCAAGTGTTTCAACAGGCCACAGGCAAAGGATTTCCCACATCGTGGCATCGAATCACGGAATCCAAAGAACTGTAGAATTGCTCTTGAATTTGAAATAGGGACATTACTGTAGTTTTTCTCCAGCTACCCGCAACCTATACAACGTAAAGATATTTAGCCGCATCTCACGGGGTGCGGCCGGAAAAGGCAACTTGACCGACCCAGAACAGAAGCCCGGTGAAACCCTCGAGGCCGGACTCATCGAAAGGGCAAAGCAAGGCGACGCTCAGGCCTTCCAGGCCCTTTATGACAAGCACAAGCGGCGGGTCTATTCCCTCTGCCTGCGGATGACCTCGAATACGGCTGAAGCCGAAGATTTGACCCAGGAAGCGTTCCTGCAGCTCTACCGCAAGATCGGAACGTTTCGCGGGGAGTCAGCCTTCTCCACCTGGCTGCATCGGTTGTCGGTGAACGTGGTGCTAATGCACCTAAGAAAGAAGAGCCTACCGGTTGTTTCCCTGGAGGAGACGACGCAGGTGGGCGAGGAAGACACTCCGAAGAAGGATTTCGGGGCGGAAGATTTAGCGCTGGCTGGATCCATTGACCGCCTGCAACTGCAGAAAGCAGTGGACGACCTCCCTCCCGGCTATCGTACGATCTTTGTGCTTCACGACGTCGAAGGTTACGAACATAATGAGATCGCGACTATCGTGGGCTGTTCGATAGGCAACAGCAAGTCCCAATTGCATAAAGCCCGGATGAAGTTGCGCGATCTGCTCAGAATGAAGCGATCTGAAAAAGCGCAGAAATCCTGAGACGCAATACATGCAACCAAGTAAGTAACAGTAAGAAAATCAGGAAGCCAGCCAGCGCAGACTGGCGGTGAAGTTCGGGCTGAAAGTCAGATTGCAAGACTTTGAAGCAGCGGCAGTGAAACAGAGGCTTGGGGAGAGCCGTAATGACTTGTGTTGAGTTGCAGGAGAGCCTGATCGAAAACGATAGCGGCGGCACGGCCGCGCAGCGGGCTCATTTGAGGGATTGTCCGAATTGCGCGGGGCTGGTGGCCGATCTGCTGGTGATTGCCTGCGCGGCCGGGGAGTTGCGCGCCGCCCATGAGCCCGGTCCCCATGTCTGGAATTCCATCGAAACCAGTCTCAGGCGAGAAGGGATTATCAAGCCCTTCGCGCGCCGTTCCCTGCTGCCGTCCCTGACGGGCTCGTGGAGCTGGACCAGCTGGGCGCTTCCGGCCGCGGCCGTCGTGCTGATCACTATTGGCATCCTCGTGCGTCCGCATGCTCCCCAGCCGGGAGTCGTTACCGGGGGTGTAACTCAGCCAGCCTCCGATGCCGCATTAGAGGCTTCTGTCGCGGGCTTGAATGACAACGATTTGCTGGCTGAAGTGGCAGAGCAAGCACCCGCTTTACAAGCGCAGTACACCGAGAATTTACGCAATGTGAACGACTACATTCGCGACGCGAAACACAGTCTCGACGCGAATCCCAACGACGAGGAAGCGCATCGTGCTTTGATGGACGCATACCAGGAAAAAGCCATGCTTTTTGAAATGGCCCTGGATCGTTCTCTGCCATAATGAATGCCGTTTTGACCGCCGCCTTGCTGCTGGCGGAAAGTTTCTGAAGAGTTCGAGGGATCCTATGGGTGGGCGTTTAATCGATGTGGGAGTATGCAGCGCGGTGTTGGCTGTAACCATGACGTCAGGCATAGCCGCGGCCGAAACACATAAAGAACTTCGATTCAACGTGGCTCCCAAAGCAGCCTTGTCGGTGAATAATCCTTACGGCTCAGTATCCATCAAGCCCACGACCGGGAATGTCGTTGTCGTCAACGCCGTACTGTCTTCGGACAAAGTTGAAGTGGACAATAATTTCGCCGGCAATCGGGTCGACCTGCAATCTCATCTGCTCGCCGGCGCGGATGCTCAGTCCGGCCGCGTGGATTACGAGATTCTAGTTCCACCGGACACCAACCTCGCATTGCACTCCAGTTCCGGCACCCTGAAAGCGGAAAAAATCCACGGCGATGTCACCTTGGAGGGCGCTGCGGCAATTGTGGAGCTACGCGATATCAGCGACTCCCATGTACACGTAAAAACCCTTAATGGCCCAGTGACCCTTACCAACGTGCAGAGTGGCTACGTGGAAGTCGATTCGCTTAGCGGGAACGTCACTCTCAATGGCGTCAATGGTCCCCTGGTACAAGTGATTTCTACCAGCGGCGGAATCAGCTACCTGGGGGATTTTGGGAACCACGGCGAGTATCGCCTGACCAGCCACAGCGGGAATATTGAAGCTATCGTTCCCGATTCCACCTCTGCCGATGTGAGCGCTCGCTCGGTTCGCGGCGAAGTCCACGACGACATTCCGCTCCAGCCCAAGCAGCACACCTCTTTCGTGCTCAAAGAAGGAAGTGCCTTCTGGGGTACTATGGGGCGGGCTGCGGTCTCTTCTACCGTGGTGCTGCGCAGCTTCAATGGTAAAATCCACCTCAGAAAACGCTCGACAAAATAACACTGACAGTGCCTGGACCGTTTGAATAAGCGTTCTACGAAAACGGTGAGCGCAAGCCCGCGTGTGCGGACCGGCTCTGCGGAGCGGGTGCATGCTTCTGCTCCGGAAGCTGTGTTCTTGGTCGGCTTTATGGGTGCCGGCAAGAGCAGCGTAGGCGCCGCATTGGGCCGGCGGCTGAATTGGATTTTTGAAGACTTGGACGACCGGATCGAGCGCCGCGAACGCCGTACGGTAGCCCAGATATTCCGCGAGTCGGGTGAGCCGGCCTTCCGACGCGCCGAACGCAGCGCGCTGCAAGACGTGCTCGAGGGAATTCATAACCAGGCGCGCGTAGTCGCATTGGGCGGTGGCGCCTTTGTCCAGACCGGCAATGCCAAGCTGTTGAAACTCTCGGGCGTGCCGATAATTTTTCTGGACGCCCCGGTAGAGGAACTGTGGGAGCGTTGCTGCAAGCAAGCCAGCGAAGCTGCGGCCGAGCGACCACTTCTCCGCAGCCTGGACCAATTTCGTGAATTACATGAGAAGCGGCGCCCCTGCTACTCCGAAGCGTCGCTCACCATTCAAACCGGCGGCCGCAGGGTAGACGAGATCGCAGACGAAATCGCCGCCAAGCTCGGGCTGAAGATGCTCGACCAAAGTAGCAAAGAAGGAGATGTCGAGTGAAGTCCCACCATACCGCACGGGAGCAGGACTCTGCACTAGTGCGAGCCGTCGTAGCGCTGGTTTTCGTATGCTTTGTGATCGCGTGCACTGCCGCCCTGCCAGCACGGGCCAGTGATAAGAAAGAAAAAGAAAAGGCTGCGCCCCTGCAGGCCGTCGATTCCGGCTCTTTCGGCATTTTCATCAAAGGCCAGCGCTTAGCCACGGAAACCTTTACCATCCATCAGCAGAACGCCACCAGCACGATCCAATCGGAGCTTAAGCAAGAAAACGGGCCCGCCACCCAGAAATCAGACCTGGTGATCACCTCGAACGGACAAATATTGCGTTACGAATGGAGCCAAGGGACCGATGGTTCGTTAACTGTGCTGCCCAAAGATGAATTTCTTATCGAGAAGATTACCTCGGCCAGTTTCACCAAACCGGCAGAGCAATCATTCCTGATGCCGAACACCTCGGTGATCCTGGACAATAACTTTTTTGTACATCGCGAGGTTCTGGCCTGGCGCTACCTGGCATCTGATTGCAAGCAAGACGGCGGAGCTTTCAAATGTGAGCGGGTGGCCGGGGACTTCGGAGTCTTGGTGCCGCAGGATCGCACCTCCCTGCACATTCGCATGGAATTGGTGGGAGCCGAGAAGGTCAATATCCGCGGCTCCGAACGCGAGTTGCTGCGGCTAAACCTGAAGGGCGACAATGTGGACTGGGCCTTGTGGGTCGATGATCACGACCAGTTCAAGCTGATGAAGGTGGCGATTCCTGCCGATAACACCGAAGTAGTCCGGGACTAGAGCCCGGGCGGCAGAACCGAGACCACCCTGGAAAACTTATTGTCACTGGCTGACTCACGTACGGCACGGGTTCTGGTCACGGTGCTGCTGTTCGCGCTCGTACTGGGCTTCCTCTACGTTGCGCGCGCGACTCTGATCGCGTTTCTTTTCGCAATCTTTTTCGCGTACCTGATGAGTCCCTTGGTGGCGCAGCTGGAGCGCGTGCTTAAGGGACGCGGTCGGGCTATCGCCGTCATTTACACGCTCCTGCTTACGCTGGTCATCGTCTTCTTCGTTTTGGTAGGGCCCAAGATTACCCACGAGGGCGCACGCCTGGGACAGTCGCTTCCTACCCTGATTTCGAAACTGAGTTCGGGAGAACTCGCCCGGCAAGTCGGCGCTGATCATGGCTGGAGCAAAGCTTCCACTGATTTTGTGCAGTCGTTTCTGATCAGCCATCAGGACGACATTACGCAGTTCGCGCAACACTTGGGACTCCGACTCGCCGACGTCGCCAAGCAAGCATGGCTGTTCTTTATCGTTCCCCTGCTCTCCATCTTCTTTCTTAAAGATGGGCGGATGTTCAGCGAGTTCCTGCTCTCCGCGGTGCAATCGCGCCCGCAACGGGAATTTCTGCAGAACGTGCTCAATGACTTGAATCAGATGCTGGCCCACTTCATTCGGGCGCAGCTCACTCTCGCCGCGCTGACCATGATCGTCTACACGGCTTTTTTTGAGGCGATGCGAGTTCCAAACCCCGTAGCCCTGGGCGTGATTGGCGGAAGCCTGGAATTCATCCCCGTGGTGGGACCTCTCGTCGCGGCACTGGTGATCATGACCGTGGCGTTAGTGCTCAGCTATTCCCACTGGCTGATTCTGCTGGTTTTTCTTGGAACCTGGCGCCTGATCCAGGATTACGTCTCCTCGCCCCGCATTATGGGCGACAGCATGGAACTGCATCCCCTGGCCGCAATTTTCGGAGTCATGGCGGGAGGAGAAGTCGCCGGAATCCTGGGCGTATATCTCTCCATTCCAGTGATGGCGGCCCTGCGCATCGTGTTCCGCCGCTGGCGCATTTATACCGAGAAGAAAAAATTTGGCCCGCTTAGCGAATACCCTTTTCGCCAGGAAACTCATAGGACTTAGCTGCGTATACTGGGGGCTCCTGCCCTTAGTAACCGTACAAAGGACTCCGCGCACGGGGACGGAACCTCGCTTGTTATAAAATCCAAGTACCCATGAAAAAGATTCCTGTAGGAATCCTGGGCGCCACCGGCGTCGTAGGACAAAGATTTATCCAAATGCTGGAGCACCATCCGTGGTTCGAGGTCGCGTGGCTCGCCGCGTCCGACCGCTCCGAAGGCAAGGTGTATGCGGAAGCAGCACGTTGGCGTCTGAAAACTGCCATTCCCGCTGCCGTGGCGAAGATGCTGGTCTCGCCTGCGACCCCGGACGGCGCTCCTAAAGTGATTTTCGCAGCTCTCGATTCCGCCATTGCTGCCGAGCTCGAGCCCCGCTTTGCGCATGCCGGGTGCGCGGTGGTTTCCAACTCCAGCGCTCTGCGCATGCAGGAAGATGTGCCGCTGGTGATCCCGGAAGTGAACGCGGGCCATATCAAGCTCATCGATATCCAGGGCTGGCGTAAGAAGAGTGGCGGCTATGTGGTCACCAATCCCAATTGCTCGGCCATCGGACTGGTTCTGGCCCTCGCCCCCATCCATCAGCGCTTCGGCCTCGAGACCGTAATGGCTGTAACCATGCAAGCTATCAGCGGCGCGGGATATCCTGGCGTCGCCTCGCTCGACATCCTTGGCAACGTGATCCCTTTCATCAAGAACGAAGAAGAAAAGATGGAGGAAGAGACCAAGAAACTTCTGGGTCAGGTGAACGGCTCGAAAGTTATACCCGGCGCCTTCGCCATGAGCGCGCAATGCAACCGCGTGGCCGTCGAAGACGGGCACACTGAGTCCATTTCCATCCGCCTGAAGAAGAAAGCCAAGCCGGAAGAAATCATAGAATCGTGGAAGGCGTATCGCGCCGAACCGCAGGAATTGAAGCTGCCCAGCGCGCCCGAACGGCCGGTGGTCTACCTGGAAGCCAATGATCGTCCGCAGCCCAGATTTGACATCGACATGGGAGCAGGGATGACTACGGTCGTAGGCCGCCTGCGCCCGTGTAGCGTGCTGGACTGGAAGTTCACGGTTCTGTCGCACAACACCATACGCGGCGCAGCCGGGGCAGCCCTGCTCAACGCAGAACTCCTGAAGGCCAAAGGCTACCTGGGATGAACGATAGCGCACCATCCGCGCGACTCACAGGGCGCGGGGCTCGCGTCGCTCGTGACCTAATCGAGAGCTTCCACTCGGAGCCCCGCCGATGATTGTGATGAAGTTCGGCGGCACCTCCGTCGAGGACGCCAAAGCGATCGACCGCGTAGCCGCGATCGTGCAGGGCCGCCAATCTCAGCAGCCAGTGGTCGTAGTCAGCGCCATGGCCAAAGTGACGGACACGCTGCTCACCATGGCCAAGGCCGCAGGCAATGGCGAGCGCAAAACTGCGCTAAAGCTTTGCCGGTCGTTGCAGGAACGCCATTACAACTGCGCCAGCGAACTGCTAGGGACGGCACGGTTCACTGAGTTCCACTCCGAACTCGGTTCGGATTTCGAGAATCTTGACGAACTGCTGCGCGGCATCTCTGCGGTCGGCGAAATCACGCCGCGCACCACTGACAACGTCGCCGCGTACGGCGAAATGCTCTCCAGCAAAATTGTGGCCGCCGCATTCGAAGCCCGGGGGCTCAAAGGCATCCACGTTGATTCTCGCGACGTCCTGGTCACGGACAACGCTTACATGCAAGCGGTGCCGCAATATGAAGAAACGAATCTGCGACTGAAAGAAAGAGTTGAACCGCTGCTGAGCACCGGACAAGTGCCCGTGATGGGCGGATTCATTGGCTCCAATCGTTCCGGAATCACAACTACGATCGGCCGTGGCGGCTCAGATTTTTCCGCGGCCATCTTCGGCGCGGGCTTGGGCGCAGAACGCATCGAGATCTGGACCGATGTTGACGGCATTCTCACGACCGACCCGCGCGTCTGCCCCGACGCGCGTCGCATCAAGGTCATCAGCTTCGATGAAGCCGCCGAACTCGCCTACTTTGGTGCCAAGGTGCTTCATCCGGCAACCGTGCTGCCTGCGATTCAGAAGAATATCCCGGTGTATGTGCTGAACTCGCGCAATCCCGGTTGCGAAGGCACCCGCATCACCACCCGCGCGCCGCATAGCAAGAACATTTTTAAGGCAATCGCGGCCAAGAAGCGCATCACCATTGTGGATGTCGCTGCCCCGCGGATGCTGTTGGCGCACGGATTCCTGAAATCGATCTTCGAAGCCTTCGATCGCCATCAGGTCGCAGTAGACGTGGTTTCCACATCCGAAGTCAGTGTGTCGCTTACTGTTGATTCGAATCAGGCCATCCCAGCTTTAGCCGCAGATCTGGCCAAGCTGGCCGACGTGAAGTACGAAGGCCGCAAAGCCATCGTATGCCTGGTGGGGGAGAATCTGCGTGAGACTCCGGGCATAGCAGCCCTGGTGTTCCGGGAACTCGCTGACAAAAAGATCCGCATGATTTCCCAGGGGGCCTCGGAGATTAATCTCACCTTTGTTATCGAGGAAGACGAAGTCCCGGAAGTAATCCAGCGCCTGCACCGAACCTTTTTCGCGGAATTGGACGCCGAAGTGTTCGCCTGAACACGCTTTCCTTTTTTTGACGCAGGGCGGACCAATGGGTCCGCCCCTACGTGTTCAGAAACTAGACCGACAAGAGCCGGTCAAAGAACGACCGGTACCGCTGCAGCGCCACGCGCAAATCCTCGGTAGACACGTTGTCGCCGCGATCCCACTGCTGCTCCAAACCAGACCGCTCCTGCGCAAACACCTCGGCCAGCCGCTTCATTGCGGACGCAACCAGGCCATCGGCCTGCTCCACGGCCTTGCGCGGCTCATCCACGAACCCGGTCTGGATCTCTTTCCAGCGTGTTCTGAGGTCGTCCAACTCATTCGATGGAAATAGCGGTGTGCTGCCTGCGCCTTCTTCGGGCCGACCCCCGCTCATGGCGACTGGCTGGGGCCGCATTTCCTGCGTGTTTGCCGGACGCTTCCCCTGCGCCAGATCGGCAGTAGTGATCTCCTCGTTATCAAATTGC
>Ga0207665_10003707_pt1 | contig 10202 bp, 8 predicted proteins | sample LARL112metaG_FD_184351 | JGI IMG/M metagenome (GOLD analysis project Ga0207665, IMG submission 184351) | Corn, switchgrass and miscanthus rhizosphere microbial communities from Kellogg Biological Station, Michigan, USA - LAR L11-2 metaG... | ecosystem: Host-associated > Plants > Roots >...
CCACAGCTCGGTGCCGTTTTCGGCATCGTAGGCGTGAACGGTGCCGCGCGCATCCGGCACGAACACGAGGTTGCCGCCGGTCGACAGCACGCTCGCGATCGGCGGTTCGGGGTAGCGAACTTCCCATTTCTTCGCACCTGTGACCGGATCACGCGCGTCGAGATGACCATAGATCTCGCCGCCCGGAGGAGGCGCGATCTTGAAGTCGGCGCCGATATTGAGCTGCGCCTGCGGCGCAACGATCGGCGTCGTCTTGGTCACGGTGAGCGTCATGCACCATTCCTGGCCGAGCTTGTAGTACAGGCCGGTCTTCGGATTGTAGGAGCCGGAATTCCAGCTGACGCCGCCGGAAATATGCGGACACAGTGGCTCGTCGACCTTGCCGGCGCTGAAGTCGCGGCGGCCGATCAGCTCCCCGGTCTTCGGGTCGATGTTCTTCACGAAGTTGGAGTTCTCCGTGATCCGCCAAACGTTCTTGACGCCTAGATTGCGGTCGTAGACGAAGATGTAGCCGCTCTTGTTGGGATGCACGACGAGTTTTTGGCCGTCGCGATCCAGCATCAGGAACTCGCCGACCGCGCTGTCAAAATCCCAGGCGTCGTGCGGCAGCTCCTGATGAAAATATTTCAGCTTGCCGCTGTCGACGTCGAGAGCGATCACCGAGGTGGTGTAGAGATTGTCGCCCGGACGCGCACCCTGCGTCTTGTAGTCGGCGCCCGACCAGTCGTAGAGCGGCGCCGGATTGGCGGTGCCCCACAGGATCGCGTTGTTCTCGGCATCGTAGGTGCCGGGCATCCAGCCGCCGCCACCACCGGTCCGCCAGCTATCATTGCCCCAGGTCTTCTGGGCGTCGTCGGTGCCGGCCACCGTCAGGAATTCCCACTTCTTCTTGCCCGTCGCGGCATCGACGCCGAAGATCGGGCCGCGGCCCGGCCATTCGCCGCCCTGCGCGCCGATCACCACCGTGCCCTTGGCATAGAGCGGCGCACCGGTGAAGCCGACGGTCAGCTTTTGCGAGTCGACCAGCTTGGTGTCCCAGGCGACCTTCCCGCTCTTCATGTCGAGTGCGATCAGCCGGCCATCCATGGTGCCGACAAACACCTTGCCCTCGCCGAGCGCGGCGCCGCGATTATAGGGCGAGTGGGTCTGGCGGGCGACCAGCGCCTCGTCCAGCTCGGGGAAATACGACCATTTCACCTCGCCGGTCGCGCCGTCCAGTGCGAACACCCGGCTGTAGGAGCCGGTGTAGTAGAGCACGCCGTCGGCGACCAGCGGCATCGACTGCAGGCCGCGGGTGGAGCGTCCCGGGATGTGAATCCAGGCCACGCCGAGATTGCCGACATTGCTCGCGTTGATCTGCGACAGCGGGCTGTAGTGATAGCCCTTGTAGGAGCCATGATAGGTCAGCCAGTCGTTCTGGCCGCCGGACTCGATACGCGCGGTATCCACCGATTGCGCCGACGCCGTCGATACCGAAAGCGCGGCAGTAATGGCAACAGAAGCAAGCGAAGCAAGACAGTTTTGTCGTTTCCTCATGGGCACTTCCTCCGTTTTCACGCTTATTGTTGGTCGTGATGCTTATTGGTCGTGATCTTGCTGGCCGTGATTGCCAGACTGGCGGGGACCGCTCGCGGCGCGGTCGGCCGTATCAAGATGTCGCTGTCATCGAGACGTCCCACCCCTCTTCACGCCCCTTGCGGGAGGCGTCTTGCGTCAACGATATCAGTGGATCAGCGCTCCCTGAGCGGAGCGGCAAACAGTGCCAATGCGAAAAATGTCTGCGCGCAAGACGATTTGAGATCGCCGGGCACCATCGCGATGCCCGGGATGGTGCTTCGCACAATCGGCTGCAGGCTGCATCTCGGTGCGCGCTCTCGCTGCCATCACGTCCAGCTCCCCCGTGTCAAACGGTATCCCGCAATGCGAGCAACGTAAGAGGGTCTGAAATCAACGCCACAATTGTCACGCCAGAATTGTGGCGAGACAAGGCCCGCTGCTCGCATGGCTCGGCCCTCGGCCGCGCGCGCCGCGCATCGCCATGTCACATCAGAGGCGCACAGTCTTGAGGGGTCATCGGCTCAGGAAGTCGCGGAAGACCGGCGCGCTGCGGCCGATCATGTAGTCGGCCCCGGCGAGGGTCAGATGGATCCGATGGCTATAGAGCCACAATCCGTCCATCACGACCGGGCAGTCCGCGTCGCAGAAATAGTCGATCGGACGGATCAGCGCGACGGCCGAAGGCCATGCGGCTTGGATGTCGGCCAGGATCTGATCGGTCGGCGCGACCATCTGTCTCGCCGTCGCGAGGCTGGCCGGCGGACAGGCCAGCGGCGCGTGCGGCAACGGCCCCTGCTGCAGGCGCGGAGGGTTGACGGGGCAGCCGGGATCGATCTGGGTGCCGACCAGCAGCACACGGTGGCCGCGGGCGATCAGCTCCTGCACGGTCACAGCAAGCGCGGCCCGCAATTTGCGGTACGATCCGGCATCGAACTCCGACGGCGTCACGCCCTGGTCGTAGTCGATCGAGGCGTCATCATACATCTTCCAGAACTGGGTGAAGATCACCGGCAGGCGCGACGTCGCGAGCTCAGCCAGCGCCGCGTCGCGCGCCGCGATGCATTCGGCCCTGCGTGTCGATTTCGACAGCGCCGCGCCATAAAAGATCGGGCAGCCAGCGCCGCCGAGGCCCCGATAACTGATCCCGAGCTGCCGCAGCGTCGGCATCAGGCCATATTCATACTGGTTGGAGATGGAATCGCCGACGAACTGCACGCCGACCGGCCCGGAGAGTCCCGCCAGGTCGCTGTCCGCCGGAAAGCTCTGCCGATGCACGAGCTCGGCCTCCTGCTGCGGCAGCCGCCACGCAAAACCCCGGGTCAGGAAGGTCGCATGGGTGATCGCGAGCAGCGGCAGCACCACCAGGGCAAAAGCCGTGGCGGCCCTCGCAAAGCGCGGCGCCTCGGCCTGCGAGGGCAGGATGAAGCGGCGCTCGACGAAAAAATACATCGCCGCGGCGACGATCAGCATCAGCGCTCCCAGCGCAAGCGTGGCCACAACGCCCTCCGCCGCCGCGCCAAATATGAATTTTGCAAAGAAGATGATCGGCCAGTGGCAGAGGTACAGCGAATAGGAGACCGCACCGATCGCGACGACGGCGGGATTGGCAGTCAGCATGGAGACCAGCGGCGCGCGGCCGGCCCAGATCACGCTGGCCGCGCCGAGGCACGGCAACAGCAGCGCGAGCTCCAAATGCGGCATGTCCGAACGGAACAGCACGACGCTCGAGAGAATGACGATCACGCCGCCGGCCGCGGCGGCTTCGATTGCGGCCGCGGATCGGCCGGCCCTCTGCTCCGCCCACAGCACGCCCGCCCCGATGGCGAATTCAAAGATCCGGAACGGCATCAGGAAGAACACCGCGGATGGATCAGACTTCTCGACCAGGATCGCGCCGGCGAGCGAAGCAAGTCCCAAAAGCGCGATAGCCGCAAAAGCACGGCCGAGCCGGTGCGCCAACACGATCAGCACGGGCCAGATCAGATAAAACTGCTCTTCCAGCGACAGCGACCAGACATGCAGCAGCGCGAGCTCATCCGAACTCGCCGCGAAATAGCGTTGGGACTCCCGCCAGTACTGGATGTTGGCAATCGACAGCAGCGCGTGGGTGCATTCCTTGGCGAGGTCGAGGAACATCAGCGGCGAGCACCACAGCGCCCCCGCGACATAGGTCACTGCCACCGTGAAGATCAGCGCCGGGTAGATGCGTCGCATGCGGCGGACATAGAATTGAGCGAGCGAAAAGCGCCCCGACCGCAGGTCGGCGAGGATGTTGCGGCTGATCAGATAACCGGAGATGACAAAAAAGACGTCGACGCCGACGAACCCGCCGTCAAAGCCGCGAACCCTGAGATGGAACAATACGACGCTGAGCACCGCGATTGCGCGCAGGCCAGCGATCTCGGAACGAAACTTGTCCGTCATTCCCGCCGGTGGAAGGCGCGGCGTTCGATCGGGACGACGTCCTCATCGCCTCCCGCCGCCGCGGCGTTCGAGCACACATCCCCAGCGGCCCGTATCTCGCCTACAGGCTGCCTCGCCGGGAGTCCAGCCCCCAAATACCGCTCAAGTGCCGTCGGGCAATTTTGCGTTCACGCGAACGTCGCTTCGACCCGTCCAAGTCCTTGCAGTTCCACCGCGACGTGATCACCGGGCTCGAGCCACACGGTTTTCACCAGGCTTCCGGTCAGCACGATCTGCCCGGCATGGAGGCCGCGGCCCTCGATGGCAAGATGATTGGCGAGCCAGGCCAGCGCCTCGCCGGGATGGCCGAGCACGTCGGCGCCGCTGCCCCGCCCCGCCTCGATGCCGTTGATGAGCGCCCGGCCCCGCATCGTGCGAAGATCCGCCAGATGGGTCCGCGCAACCGGCGCGCTGAGCACGCAGCCGGCCGCGAAAAAATCGTCTGCGATCAAGGTCGGTGCGCCCAGCGTCTGCCATTCTTCATAACGGTCGTCGACGATCTCGATCGCGCCATGGCAGGCATCGACCGCCTCGATCACCCACTCGGCGGTGAACGGCTCCTCGCTCGGCGCAAGATCGCGCGCCATCCGCATCGCGATCTCGCATTCGACGCCTACGCGGATGTAATCACCGCTCGCCAGCCGTGCGCCGCTCTCATGCACGCCGCGCTCGAACACGCCGCCGCTGCACGGATGCGGGATGCCAAGATAGTCCTGCATCACTTTGCTGGTGCAGCCGATTTTATAGCCGATCGGCGCGCCCTGATGCGGCAGCAGCAGATCATGCAGCGCGCGCTGGACCGCATAGCCCTCGGCCTCGTCGACTGGCGCGATGTCGCTCTCCAGTGGCGTCAGCGGTGTGCGGATGCGGCGGGCAACGGCAAGCCGGTTTGCGGCGGCAAGAATCCTGTCCATGGCCAAACGCCTCGGCGACTTTTGAGGCCAATCTTCACGTTGAGCTGAAACCGGAACAAGCCAAAGGTCGAGCTCGAGAAGCTCATGGTAAACGAATTGTTTTCAAAGGAAAATCGGCGGTTCGCGGAAGCCGCAGGCAAGCGCCCTCCTCGCGCATCGACCGGCGCAAGGCGAGTTTTCGCCGTAAGGCCCCAAAAGGCCTATTCGTCCCGATAGACCTTCTCGCGCTTCTCGTGGCGCTCCTGCGCCTCGACCGACAGCGTTGCGATCGGGCGGGCTTCCAGCCGCTTCAGCGAGATCGGCTCCCCGGTCTCCTCGCAATAGCCGTAGGTGTTGTCCTCGATGCGCTGCAGTGCAGCGTCGATCTTGGAGATCAGCTTGCGCTGGCGGTCCCGGGCGCGCAGTTCGATGGCGCGGTCGGTCTCCGAGGAGGCGCGGTCCGCGAGATCGGGATGATTGACGTTCTCTTCCTGCAGGGCCTGCAACGTCAGCTTCGACTCGCGCAGGATCTCGTCCTTCCAGGACAGGAGCTTGGCGCGAAAATACTCGCGCTGGCGCTCATTCATGAAAGGCTCTTTTTCGGACGGTCGATAATTCTTCAACTTTTCCAAGGCCAGCCCATCTTTACTGCCGGCGCCGCCACGATGCGACACCCTGGACGAGCGGAAAACTCATGCTCGCGGCGGCCTTATATAGCGAGGTCTTGTGACAGACAATATCATCACGTCCTCAAGGTGAACCGTCCCCAACACCTTGGCGTGGCGGATATATCGCTGCGACGCGAAGCGCGATGGAACTGGGCTCAACGAGCCGCTCGTCATGCCCGGGCTTGACCGGGCATCCACGTCTTTCTTCCTGGGTCACTCAAAAGACGTGGATGGCCGGCCTTCGCCGCGCCGAACGGGCTTCGGCCCCGCAGGCGGGACAAGCCCGGCCATGACGACCCTGCGTATCAATACCCCACCGTAAAACGCTGGCGGACATGGGCGGGACGCTCGATCTCGTCGACCATGGCGACCGCATAATCCTCAAAACTGATCGAGCTTTTACCGTCGGCCGCGGTCAGGAGCTGATCGGTTCCGAGCCGGAACTTACCGGTCCGCTCGCCATCGATGAACAGCGCCGACGGCGACAGGAACGTCCAGTTCAGCTCCTTTTCCTCGCGCAGCAGGTCGAGGAATGCGCCGCCCTTCTCGGCTTCCGCCTTGTACTGCGTGGGAAAGTTCGGCGTCGTAACAAGCCGCACCCCCGGCGCCACCTCGAGGCTGCCGGCGCCACCGACCACCAGATACCGCCCGACCTTGGACTCCTTGGCCGCACCGATCAGCTTTGCCGGGTCGGAGGCGAGGAAGTGGATCGTGGTGATGGCGGCATCGTGGCCGGCGAGCAGCGCGGCGAGCGCGGCCTGGTCATCCGCATCGCCCTGCCTGGCGGTGACGTTCGGCAGCTTTGCGATCTTGTCGGGGTTGCGGGCAATTGCGGTGACGGTGTGGCCGCGGCGGGACAGCTCGGCCACAATGCGCGAACCGGCGCGCCCGGAGGCGCCGACGACAGCAACTTTCATAACGGTCTCCATTCTCTGGGATTCCCAGGGTCGGGTGGCATGGTATAGAATGGTGACTAGATAACGCATGGAATGTAAGTGTTAAGAGAGCACTTTTGGCTCACCTGATTACACCGGAGTAACCGCACATGAGAAACGGCAACGTCTACGCGGCCGATTGCCCGACCCGCCAGATCCTCGATCGCGTCGGCGACAAATGGGCCGTGCTGATCCTGCTCCTGCTCCGCGACGACACCAAACGCTTCAACCAGCTGCGCCGCGCCATAGAGGGCATCTCGCAAAAAATGCTGTCGCAGGTTTTGAAGAGCCTGGAGCGTGACGGCCTGATCCGGCGCCGCGTCATCGCGACCGTGCCGGTGACGGTGGAATATTCCACGACGCCGCTCGGCATCACGCTGGCTGGCGCCGTCGATCCGCTGCGCGACTGGGCGGAGAAAAACCTGAAGGATGTTCTGGCCGCGCAGCGCCGCTACGACGCGCAGCAGGCCGACAAAGCTGCCTGAGATCTCTCCACCAGTTGGCCCGAGGCGGTAAGCCGGCTTCTCCTGAGTTCAATTTCGAACAAACGCGACCTGATCCGGTTATCCCGGTGACGAGCGGTCCGTGACGCGGCTGGCAAACGTCCGTATCTCCCGAACCCGATCGATCCTGGAGGACTTGAGGCCAGCAAACGACGCAGCGCAATCCGGCTTCCTGATAGGACCTGCAACCAGGCGATAGGAAGGGACCCACGCCGTATTCCAGCTTTCCATCGTCATCCCGCAAACAGCGCATTCGAAGCTGCTGATTTGTCGGCTCGGAGCCATGGATTCGGACCGATTGTAAACCGCGCCGCAGGTGCAAGTTCTGTGATGCGTTTCAGCCATGAATACTTATGCGCCCGATCAAGGGCGATTGCCAGCACCAAGACACCGCCCGAAGCTGTTCGTGGCCGGCGAAAAGCAGTCGGCGACTGGGACAGGCTCAGTTCAACCGGGGATGTCGACACAGCCATATGAGGTGATCCGGCACATGAAAAAACCAACCAAGGTCACAGATAAAGATCCAATGATGGGCTTCCGGCCTCCCCCGGCCTTGCGGGCATCAATCGTTCGCTGGGCTGAAACACAACCCGATAGGCCATCCCTGTCAGAGGCGGTTCGTCGTCTCGTCGAGATCGGCCTCTCGGCAAAGGCGCGATCACGCCGGCAGCCGTCAACAAAGGCCGAGAAGGCGGATGAAATGGCAAGTCAGCAGCTGGACCGGCTGGCCGATCACACTGCGACTGCGGAAGAACAAGCCAGCCGGAAACGTCGCTTGCTGAAAGGTCCGGAGGAATTTCAAGGCGTGCGCAAGGACCGTCGGAACAAACCCAGACAGTGACCGCGAAACAGGTCACGTCAGCGATCGCCCCGGCGCCTTGATGCCGCCAACCCGCGCGCGCAACCGCTGCGCACGAAAAAAACGCTAGCGCCTGGGCGGAGCGGCCTCGAAGATGAAGGCAGCCTGGAACACGGGTCCGGCGCTGGTCCTCACTTCGACCGCCATGTGCCGCTTATCGAGCCGCGAGAGACTCCGCGCCATGTCAGCGAGCGAATTCGCAGCCTCGATCGCGGCCGCCGTTCGATCTGATAGCTCCAGGCCTTCTTCGTCGGCGCAGAGAGCCTCACCGTCCCTCATGTCGAAGTAGTAGCGCATCACGGAGGCTCTCCTTGTCGTTGACGGGAGCCAATGGCACTTATGCCCCAAGCGGGCGGGCCATGCAGGACAACTGATCCAGGCTTTGAAGAGTTCCGATCATGGCTGAGCCGGAGCAGCGGCTCGGGGCTTGATGTCCCGCTTCTTGGGCGGCGGCGCAGGGATCAAGCCGTCCCGGATCGCCTGCTTTCGCGCGAGCTTGCGCTTGCGGCGTACCGCGTCGGACTTCTTTCTGGCCGCTTCCTCGGAAGGCTTCTCGTAGAACCGGCGTCGACGCATTTCCCTGAACAGACCTTCGCGCTGCATCTTCTTCTTCAGCACGCGCAGCGCCTGCTCGACGTTGTTGTCGCGAACGAATACCTGCATTAAGTCGATCCTCGCGTTGCACCTGACAAGCGGCGTCGATGCTCGTCAGGCGCCAATGACGGAGCAGATTTGATGAAGTCGATATCTCAGAGCTTGTTCCGACGTTCGTAACGAGTTCGCCGCAAGATCGAACGTCGGAACCGGACACAACGGCGTTTCCCGGTCACGTTGGATCGCTCAGTCATCCAATATGACGGGGAAGCGCCGCAGCTTCTGGTGTTGGCGCATGTCCTCATCGGCGAACCGGAGTCCACTTCGCCGTGACATGCGCTGGGAGACGGCTTCGGTGATATCTCGCCGTTCTCGCGTAGCAAGCGCCAGGAAAGTCGCAACGACGAGCGCTATCGCTCGCAGACGTGACCACTCACTGCCGATCATGTCAACCGGCGCGCGCTCGTTGAACCGCTGAATCCCGTGCGAGCGGGATGAAACGACCGGCGAACCGCGCAATTAAATCGGTTGTGCTGCTTGCAAAACCGTCGAAAGTGTATATGTTGCCCCTCATTCGATTAGCCGCTGTGCCTTGTTGGATGTGCCCGCGGGCTCCCTTTCCAAAGACATCGACGAAGTTGAATTGGTTCGCGTGACAGCCGCGCGAAAAACGCGCATGCGCGCTTTGGAGACGAGAATGACGACAGGTACCGTGAAATGGTTCAATGGCCAGAAGGGCTTTGGATTCATCCAGCCGAACGATGGCGGCAATGACGTGTTCGTGCACATCAGCGCTGTCGAGCGCGCCGGCCTTTCCGGACTGGCCGAGGGTCAGAAGGTCAACTTCGAGCTCAAGACCGATCGGATGCGCGGCAAGGTGAGCGCAGAGAATCTTTCGCTGGCCTGACGCCGGCTTGCGCCTTTCCACGGACGGACTGGACAGGCGGTGCGCCCGCTCAGCCCCGGTGGTTGAGCGGGTCTTTCGTCTCAGGAGCGAGCGTGAGATGGGTCAGCGAAAAAGCCCATCCTGCGCATGACGGGATGTCTTCCCATGGTGAGATCCCGCATGTCGCTGCGCTCATGCGGGCTACTTGCTTTGTCGATGGTGCCGAAGCAGCTCGCAGCTATTTGTGTTCCATTTTCCACGACCCATCCCAGTCGGCCGGCGGCGGATTCGATCTGAGATGGTCGATGCGGCCGAGCAGCGTGAGCGACGGGCCATCGCTCGCGCACACGGCGAGCGCCGCGTTGAAGGCGGCCTCCGCGTCGTCCCAGCGGCAAGCCCGATAGGCGGCAAGGCCCTCCTGTAGCGGGATCGCAAGGCCTCCTGCTGCTCGGTGAGCTCTCCGCGCTTCGCCACGACCTCGAACACCGCCTGCGGCACGCTCTGTCCAAACACCACCAGGCGATCGATCTCCCGCAGTTCGAGGTCGGCCCCGAGCGCGGCGGCAGTGGCCTGCGCGATCAGGATCCGGCAACCATAGAACTTGTTGACGGCTTCGAGCCGGGACGCGAGGTTCACGGCGTCACCCATCACGGTAAAGCTCATCATCAGCTCCGAGCCGATGCTCCCGGTCAAAACCTCGCCGGTCGCGATGCCGATCCGGACGTCGCATTCGGCGGGAATGACGCGAACGCCGAGCAGCTCCGGCAGCTGCTTGCGCAGTCTTGGCACGCGCTCGACCATGTCGATCGCGGCGAGACAAGCGAGGCGCGTCTGCTCGGCCTCC
>Ga0207665_10003711_pt1 | contig 10198 bp, 10 predicted proteins | sample LARL112metaG_FD_184351 | JGI IMG/M metagenome (GOLD analysis project Ga0207665, IMG submission 184351) | Corn, switchgrass and miscanthus rhizosphere microbial communities from Kellogg Biological Station, Michigan, USA - LAR L11-2 metaG... | ecosystem: Host-associated > Plants > Roots >...
AGGCGGGTTCAGGCGGGGCTGACGGGGCTCGAACCCGCGACCTCCGGTGTGACAGACCGGCACTCTAACCAGCTGAGCTACAGCCCCCTGCGACGGAGGGTGGCAATATAGGCCGGTGCGGAAGTCAATTCAATGCCTCAGAAATTCTTGCACTTGAATTGCTTCTTCACCTGCGGCATCACGGCTTCGAACTTCGACACGTTCTGCAGCATGGTGTTGGCCGTGGGCGGATGCACCCGGGCGCCGAACACCAGCGCCTCTTTCGTCCGGGCGATGCGGTCGTTGATCGCCTTCGCCTCGCCGCAGTCCTTCGACTTGACCATCGCGCTGTACGGCCCGGACAATGACGCGACCGACGACACTCCGTACCAGAAGCTCGCCTGCAGCCGGATCTGTTGCCGCGGCCCGACGGTGTCGGCCGGCGTGCGCAGCGCGACGAGCTGCAGCAGCTGGTCGAGCCACGGGTACGCGCGATCGTACGCACCCGCCTGCGCGAGCTTCGATCCGGCGGTCAGCATGAACACGGCCGCGCTCAGGCGGTCAGTCGAGTCGGGGGAGCTCAATGCCGGGGCGAGATACACTTTCGCGCTGTCGATGCGATCGGCGAACGCCCTGCGGAGCGCCCGCAGGGCTGCCGTGTCGGCCTTGAGCTTGCTCGCCTGAGCGGTGTCGTACATGGTGCCCTCGACGATTCCCCGGGCGACCAGCAACGAGGCCTTCACGTCGGTCGGGTCGAGCTTCAGGGACTGCTTGTACGCCCAGACGGACGAGTCTTTCTGGCCCTTCAAGTCGTACGCCGACCCGAGCGCCTTCCAGAACGCAGCCGACTTGGGGAAATGTCGCACCCCCGCGCGGCTGAAGAAGAGCAGCCGCTGTGTGTCGGAGATCTGCTGCGCCGCGCCGAGCGCGGCCTTGAGGACGGTCGAGTCGGCGAGCTTGGACGTGTCGTTCCGTGTCACTTCCACGAAGCCGTCCAGCACGCAGCGCCACAACTCGCCCTCGATGCAGATTCGCTGCCGGAAGTCGAGCATCCGCTGGTCGTTCGGATTCTTCGCGAGCCCCTCGTCGAGGACCGCCTTGGCCCGCTCGGACCGCTTCTGCTGCCGCAACAGCTCCGCGATGCCGAGCCGCAGCTGCGTGTTTTGCGGCTCGCCCGTGAGCTCATGGACCAAGGCGTCGATCGCCTTGAGCGTGTCGCCCTTCTGCTGGTAGATGTGGGCGATGTTCTCCCACGCGGTGGCGTTGAGGGAGTCGCCCTTCGCGGCGCGCTGATAGGCCGCGAGCAGGCTGTCCAGCGGCATGTGCTGCGCCTCGTACGCGGTGGCAATGCAGATGTGCGCCGCCGGGAGGTTCGGCTCGATCGCCAGCGCCTTGCGGGCGGCGTCGAGCGCCTTCGGGAACTGGCTCTTTTTCCGCTGGTCCTCGCATTCGCGCGCCTGCTCGGCCGCGCGGACCAGGGTGTTGAGGCGCAGCGCGATGGCCTCCCCCACGGACACCGCCGTGCCGGGATTGCTGACCGATACCGTGAACAGCGCCGCCAGGCCCGAGCTGCCGATATCCCGCACCCGGACGGCTGCGGTGATGGTGCCGCCGCTGCGCTCGAGCGTCCCGGACGTGTAGGCATTCACCGAGAGGAATCGGCCCAACTGGTTGGCCTGCGTGTCGTCGAGCAGCACGTCGCACGGGTAATCCGACGCCTTGAGAGCCTCGCACAGCTTCGGCTTGGGGATGACCTGGATCTTGTACTTCGCCATCCCGCCGAGCTTCTCACGCGCCACGTCCATCACCGCTACGCTGAACGCGGAGTCGGCCGGCGACTTCACCGTGAGCGGCAGGATGAGCAGCTTCTCGGTGGGTTGCTGTGGCTGGTAGGAAACTTGTGCCGGAGCGGCGGTGGCGATGCAGCCCAACCCGACAATCCATCGCAGCAGTCTCACACGCGCAGTCCTCACGTTTCGGTCTGATACCCCAATGGGCGAAGAGGGATTCGAACCCCCGACATCCTGCGTGTAAGGCAGGCGCTCTGAACCGCTGAGCTATTCGCCCGTCGTACGACGGAACCTAAAGGGCGAGGCCTACCGGAAAGAAAACGCAGTACCCGAGTACAAGCAGAATCGGCGCGGCCGTCGTCGAGCCTTGGTGCAGCAGCCAATACCCGGTCGCGAGCGCCGCGACGGCTGCGGCCAGGAACAGCCAGTTTCTCGGTCCAAAATGCAGGCGCGAGCGTGCCAGACCCTGGTCGGACATAAGGGCAGGAGTTTACGCGGCAATTTCAATGTCGTCAAGCAGTTGGCTCGTCGTCCTCGGGGACCGTCCACCCCTCGTCGAGCAGCGCCTTCCGCACGCGGTCGCGCCGCCGCCGCAGCCGGACCAGCCAGATGAGCATCAGTCCCAGCGCCGCCCAGAACAGCCCCACGGCGCTGGCCCAGCCGAGCCAACCGTAGCGCGCCGCCACGTCGTGCTGCCACCGGGCCTCGAAGTCGCCTTCGGTCAGGTGGTAGGTGTGGCGCAGTGCCGCGTCGAGCGTCGCATCATGCGTGAGGTGATCGATGAGCGGCTCGAGCCCGTGCGTGCCTCCCCAACGCTCGAGCAGCAGGACCGCGGTGGTGGCGAGCGCGTAGGCGGTGGTCGCGTCCGGCTGGTCGCTGCGGAGCATCCGGTCCAGCTGGTCCAGATCGAGCTGCAGCCCGCGCGCCACCTGCCAGTTGAGCCTCAGGGCGTCCAGGCGGTCCCACTCCCCCGCCGCGACCGCCGCGTACCCTTCCTCGAACCACAGCGGCAGCGGCCGGCGCACGCGTGCGCGCAGCGCCAGGTGAGCGAGCTCGTGGCGGAGGGCAACCGACAGTCGGACAGACGGACGGTCGGACAGCAACACGATGGTGCCGGCCTCCGGAAAGGCGGCGCCCTCGCTCCATCCGGGTAAGCGCCCTCGGGTGAGTGAATCGAACGTCGCGCGAGTCGGAGCGAGCATGAGGCGGATGGGACGATCGGGCAAGGCTCCGACGCCGGGAAACGGCGCCGCCAGGTCGGCGGCCTGGGCGAGCGCGACGGCGAGGGCCTGCTGCGACGGCCAGGCCACCGCCGTGACGCGGCCGACCACGACGCCCACCGGCGACGCGCTCTGCAGCAGCAGCCAGACGAGGCCTAGGTGCGCGGCGGCTCCTGTCCCTGGAGCGCGAGGGCCAGCGTCTCCTGACACTTTTTGCCCCAGGGATTGAACTTGTTCGCCTTGAAGCCGTCGTCCCACGCGCGCTTCGCCTGCTCCTGGTCGCCGCCGAACCAGTAGGCACGCCCCATCTCGTAGTACGCCTCGATCAGGTTCGGCCCGAGCTTGAGCGTTTTCTGAAAGAAGGTCTGGGCGTCCTCGTACATCTCGCGCTGCAGGTACACGAGCCCGAGATAGAAGTGGGCGTAGAGCGTCGCCTTCTTGTCGTTGTCGAGCCGGATCGCCTTCGACAGGTGCTCGATCGCCTCGCCGAAGATGCGCTTCTTCAGACAGATATACCCGACGTTGATACGGGCGAGCGAGTTCGCGGGCTCCTTCATCAGCACCTTCTGAAAGGTGCCGAGTGCGTCGTCGTAGTCCTCGTGCAGCATCTGCGCCCACCCGAGCAGCGATTCCGCCTGGGTCTCTCCCGGCGAGAGCTGCAGCGCCTTTTGCAGCGCCTGAATCGCGCCCGCGTAGTCCCCGAGTGAGATGAGGCTCCACCCCTTCTCGATGAAGGTGGACGCACCGATGTGGTCGGCGTGGACCGCGGGGCGCGTGCCGGTGAACTCCGGCGCCGACGCCTCCGCCGTCGATGCCGAGACCTGCTTGAAGCGGTCGACCAGCTTGCGGACCTCCTCCTTGAGGGCCGTCAGCTCGCCGATGAGCGAATCGACCTGCTTGAAGTAGGCGATGATCTCGCGCTTCACCGCCTCGCGCTCGGCGCCGCCCGTCACTGTCTCGAGGCGACGCGCGATCTCCTCATACTCGGACCGCAGGGCCGGGAGCGGGCTATTGACCATCACGCCTTCGCCGTTTCTCGGACGACCGCCTCGAGGGCGACCTTTTCCGTCGAGGTAAGCAGCCGCGCGGTGTTGAGCACGATGATCGTGCGTCCGTCTTTGACGACCAGGCCCGTGATGTATTCCGCGGCGAGGCCTTTCACGATCTTCGGAGGCGACGTGATCTCGGGGGCCGCGACCTGCAGCACCTCGGTGACCGCGTCCACGATGACGCCGAGCTTGCCTCCTTCCCACTCGAGGATCACGGTGCGCGTTTCCTCGCGCAGCGGGGCGGGTGCGCCGAGCCGCTTGCGGAGGTCCACGAGCGGCACGGCGACGCCCTGGTAGCGCAGCACGCCCTCGAGGAAATCGGGGGCCTTGGGCAACGGCGCGGGGGCCTCGTATCGGAGGATCCGCTCCACCTGGAAAATGTTGAACGCCAGGTCCTGGCCGGCCACCTTGAAGGTGACGAGTTGGACGTCGTCGCCCGTGGTCATCCGATGTGATCTCCCAGCGCGTCCAGGTCCAGGATCGGCACGAGCGCGCCGCGGCGGCGCGCCACCCCCGACGCCCACGGCAGCGACTCGCCCCGCGGCACCGGCAGGGCGGCCTCGCGCACGACGTCGTCCGCGTCGTCCACCTCGAACGCCACATAGCGGGTGCCTTCGCCCGCCCCCAGGGTTACGAGCACCGCGGCGCGGCCGCGCTCCGGAGGCGGCGTCCGCTCGCCCAGCAGGGCGCCGAGGTGCACGACCGGCACCAGCCGCCCGCGCAGCGGCGTGAGCCCGCGCATCGCGGGCAGGGCGCGCGGCACGTCGAGCACCTCGGCCAGGTCGCCGACCTCGAGCACGCGACCGAGCGGCAGCCCGTACTCCTTGCCGTCGACGCGGACCAACAGGTACCCGCGGCTCACGGAAGACCCCCGATGCCCGCCCCGCGCGCCACGAGCTCGACGTCGATCCGCTCGGCGATCTCGCTGAGCGGGAAGACCGCCTCCACGCCGCCGAGCTGCACCGCGGCCGTCGGCATCCCCGCGATCACCGCCGAGCCTCGATCCTGGGCGATCCCGCCGCCGCCCGCGGCGCGGATCGCGCGCACGCCCTCCGCGCCGTCGCGCCCCATTCCGGTGAGGACGACGCCCAGGCTCTGCGCGCCGAACAGCTGGGCGACGGAGCGGAACAGCGGGTCGGCCGCGGGGCGGACGCCCCACACCGGCGGCCCCTGGTCGAGCGCGATCACGGGGCCGTCGGGCGCGCGGAGCACCCGCATATGATAATCGCCCGGCGCCACGTACGCCGTGTCGGCGACCACGGGCGCGCCGTCGTAGGCCTCGACCACGTGCAGCGCGGACAGCGAATCGAGCCGCTCGGCGAGGGAGCGGGTGAACTTGGGCGGCATGTGCTGGACGACGAGCACGGCGGCGCCGCGTCCGGTGGGGAGGCGCGGGATCACTTCGGCGAGGGCGCGAGGTCCACCCGTGGACGCCGCAACGGCGACCGCGAAGCGCGCGCGCGCCCGCAGCCCTGCTTCCGGAGCGCGCCGCGCCGGCGCGGGCGGCCGGGCCATCACGGACACGTGAGACACGTCGGCGGCGAGCGCGCTGCGCAGCGCGGCGCGCAGCTCCGGGCCCATGCGCACGAGCGCGGCGCGGTTCGCTTCATCGGGCTTGGCGACGATTTCCATCGCGCCCAGCTCGAGGGCGCGGATCGCCGCGCCGGTGCCCGGGCCGGCGTGCGCGCTCACGACCACGATCGGCCGCGGGGTCTCCGACATGATGTAGCCGATCGCGCCCAGGCCGTCGAGCTCGGGCATCTCGAGGTCCATCGTGACGACGTCGGGGTCGAATTGATGGACCTTCCGGACCGCGTCGAAGCCGTCGCGCGCCGTCGCGACCACGCGGAACTCGCCCGCCCCCGCGATGCCCTCTCCCCCCCCCAGCACGTCCGAGAGCACGCGCCGCATCAGCGCGCTGTCGTCCACGACGAGGACGCTGGGGCGGCGGTCAGAGAACGATGGCATCGGCGCCCACCGACCGGACTTCCACCCGACCATCCGCCACGAAGAACCGCACCGAGCGTCCCGCGCCGCCACCCACGGCTTCGCGCATGACCGGGATCCCGACGCGGCGCAGCACGGCGCGCGCGGCGGCGACGTTGCGCTCGCCCATCTGCACGGAGCCCGGGGTCATGAGCTGGGCGAACATGCTCGCCCCGCCGGCCAGCTTGGCGACGAGGCGGCGTGGCTCGGCGCCGAGCGCCGTGAGCTGCTCCACCAGGAGCGGCACGGCAGTCTCGGGAAACTTGGCGAGGTTGGTGACGTCGCGGGCGAGGCTCTTGGACGGGAGGAGGATATGGGCCATCGCGCCCGCACCGGCATTCGGGTCGTGGAGCATGATGGCCACGCACGACCCGAGCCCGAGCGTGACGATGACCGCGTCGCCGCGCTCGGCTGCCCAGTCGGCGACTTTGACGATCCGTTCCGCGGTTTTCGTCACGCGCCGGCCCTGCGGTAGATCCGCTCGCGCGGCTCCTCCAGCACGAGGCGCTCGCGGGCCGGGCCGAACAGCGTCTCGACCTTGCCCAGCAGCAGCATGCCCCCGGGCTCGAGCGCTTCGGCGAAGAGCGAGAACAGTCGCTCCTGCATCGCCCGGTCGAAGTAGATCACGACGTTGCGGCACACGATCAGGTCGTAGGGCGGCGCGGGCGCCGGCTCGGTCGTCAGGTCGTGCCTGAGCACGCGTACGATGCGCCGCAACTCCGGCAGCGGTCGCCGCGGCGCCTCGGCGGTGAAGTAGCGACGCACCAGCTCGGGCGGCATCTCGGTGAACGCCGGCTCGGCGTATTCGGCGGTCTCGGTGCGCTCGAGGCTCGTCCGGTCGATGTCGGTCGCGTCCACCCGGGCCCGGGGGAGGAGCGTCGCCTGGCCGAGCCGGCGTGCCGTCTCCGCGAGCGCGACGGCGACCGTGTAGGGCTCCTCGCCCGACGCGCAGCCGGCCGACCAGGCGCGCACGTCGCCGCGGCGCGTCTTCCAGAGCCCGTCGAGCCACGGCTCGAGCGCGCGCCACGTCTCGACGTTGCGGAAGAACTTGGTGACGTTGATGGTGAGCGCGTCGAGCAGCAGGTCGTACTCGTGCGCGTCCTGGTCGAGGAGCCGGGCGTAGTCGTCGAAGGTGTGGACGCCGCACGCGCGCATCCGCACGGCGATGCGGCGGCGCAGACAGCGATCCTTATAGGAATCGCAGGCGAGGCCGCGCGCCCGCGTGATCTTCCGCGTGAGCGCCCGGAACGCCCGCTCGTCCTGCTCCGACGTCACGACAGCGCGCTCAACGTGTCCAGATTGGCCTTGACGAGCTCGTGCTTCGGGTTGATCTCGAGCGCCTTGCGCCACAGCTGGGCCGCGAGCTCGCGGCTGTTCCGCTTGTACGCGATGTTCCCGAGCTTGAAGTAGACGTCGTCTCCGAGGTCGGGGGCGAGCTCGATCGCGCGACTGTACGCCTCCCACGCCTCGTCGTAGCGCGAGCCCCGGTAGGCCAGATCCCCCAGGTTCTTGGACAGCTGAGGGAGCGACGGCTCGTTCTTGCGCGCGGCGCGCACCAGATCCTCGGCGCCCGTCAGATCGCCCGAGAGCTCCTTCAGGACCGCGAGGTTGTTCTGCAGCGCCGCGTGGGAGGGGTACGCTTCCGCCCCTTCGTCGGCCAGATCCTGCGCCTGCTCGAATTCCCCCGCCCCGGCGGCCGCGAGCGCGCGGGCCCAGAACCAGGCCGGCGGCGGCGCCTTCCCGAACAGCTCCCGCGCGCGGTCGAGCCGACCGGCGGCGCCGCCGTAGTCGCCGCGCTTGAGCGCCACCACGCCCCAGCCCAGATACACTTTGGCGTCGGTACGCGCGCGCGTCGCCGCCTCGCCGTACGCGCCTTCCGCCTCGTCGAGCCGTCCCAGCTGCTCGTACGCGAAGCCGAGGTTGTGGAACACCGCCGGCCGACCGCCGCCCTTCTCCGCGGCCAGGCGCAGCGCCTCCATCGCCTCGCGCCAGCGCGCTTGCTTGAGCGCCACGAGCCCGATGTAGAAGTGCGCGTTCGCCTCCCCGGGGCGCAGCTCGGCCACGCGGCGGAACTCGCGCGCCGCCTCGTCCAGCATCCCCGTCTTGTAGAACGCGATGCCCAGGTTGCGGTGCTCTTCCACGCGCGCGTCGGTGATCTGGGCGTCCGCGGCGGACGCGGTGCGCCCCGCGCGGTGCACGAACCCCGCGGTGATCAGACCGTACAGCGCCTTCCCGATCTCGAACTCGCCCAGCCCGGCGTCTTCGATCACCTGGTTCACGTCGCGCGATCCGTCGAGCAACGGCTGGATGCGCTGCTGCGTGTCCGTGAGGTTCGCCTCGCTGATGGCGAGGCGGTCCTTGTCCACGACGAAGATCAGATCGAAGGAAGGAATCTTTTTTTCGATCAGGCTCCACTCGTCCACCCGGCGTGCCCCCTCCAGAAGCAGTGACTCGGGGTTGATCGAGACCAGGAAATCCTGACGCTCGGGGCGGACATCGACCTCGAAGTTGAAGGTGCCCTGCGTCCACGTGAACAGGTAGTAGACCGACTCCTCGATCTGCACGCGCATGTAGCGCTCGAGGTCCGCCTGGGTGATCACGGCCATCCCGACCATGACCTCGCCCAGTTTCTTGCCGTGCTCCGTGGTCTGCCGCTGGACCGCCGCCTCGAGCTGGCCTTGGGTGATCTTCCCGTGCTTCACCAGGATGTCGCCCAACCGGTCGCGCCGATTCACGATCGACGCGTAACAGATCCGCCCCTTCTCGAAGTAGATGTAGCCGAAGTTCGAGCGGTCGGCGATGGAGAGGCATCCGGTCTTCTGTCCCAGGGCGAGCAGCTGCAGCACGTCGGGGAGCGACGCTTCCTTGAGCGAGCCCTTGATGGCCATCAGCGGAACTCCTCGATCATGCGGTCCGCCACGTCGATCCAGTCCCACACTACCTTTTCGCGACTCTTGATGCCGCCGAGGCTCGAAACAACGAGGCCGCTGGTGCGGAAGCCGCTGGAACGACGGGTGTCGCGCGGCGCGTGCCCTTCGAGCACCTCGCGCGCGAGCCCTGCCGAGAGCGGTCCGTCCTGCGCGGCCGCCGCGCCCACCACGCGCTGCAGCAGACCCACGAGGCTGCGCACCGAGTCGGTCGGGCGATCGGCGAGATAATCGATCAGGGCCGGCTCCGGATGGACGCCCTGCTGGCCCAGCATCCGCTCGAGCACCGCCCGCTTCACCTCGCGGTCCGGCTCCTTGAGCTCCGCCACGAGCCCGCCCTCGAGGCGCGAGACGATGCGCTCCTCGAGCCCGGACAGCGTGTTGGGATGCGCCGGCGCGGTGAACACGAGCTGGCGGTCCTTGTCCTGGAGCAGGTTGAAGAGATTGAACAGCTCTTCCTGGGTGCGCTCCTTGCCGGTGAGCAGTTGGATGTCGTCGAGCAGCAGCGCGGTCGCACGGCGGTAGCGCGCCCGCCACCAATCCACGCGGTTGCCGTCGATCGCCGCGATCAGCTCGTCGATAAACGCCTGCGTGGAGAGGCACGCCACCACGGCGCGCTTGCCGCGCGCCAGCTCGAGCCCGATGGCGTTCAGCAAGTGCGTCTTCCCGAGCCCGCTCTTACCCACCAGCACGAGCGGGTTGTACTTCTTCCCCGGCCGCTCGAGGGCGGCGCGCGCAGCGCTCACCGCCACCTGGTTCGACGGGCCGACGGCGAAGGCCGCGAGCGGGAACGCCGCGGACGGCCCCGGAGGCGGCGCGGCGCCGTCTCGAACCTTGGCGGCGGCCTGCTCCGCCTCGCCCAGCCGCTCGGGGTCGCGGAACACGCTCTGGCCGGCGGCCGCCGGGTCCAGATCGGACACTTCCGCCTCGAGCGCCTTGAGCCGCTCCACGTCCTCCGCGAACGCGGCAATCGCTTCGTCCACCGCCCCGGGCGCGTCGCGCTGGAGCAGCGCCTCGAGCCGGTGCGTCCGATACCCCTCACCCTCCCACCGCAGCACCGCCTCTCCCACGCGCGCGCGCCACGCCTCCACGGCCTTCCCGACGGTGACCGTCACGTCGGCGAGGAACTCCCCGAACTCGTCGCCTCCGCCGCCTTTCGCGGCGGGGGCACGCCCATCTCCGGGCGTGGCGGCCGCCGCCCCCTCGCCCGTGAGTCCGAGAATCTGTTTCACCGTCTCCGCGTTGAT
>Ga0207665_10003712_pt1 | contig 10195 bp, 10 predicted proteins | sample LARL112metaG_FD_184351 | JGI IMG/M metagenome (GOLD analysis project Ga0207665, IMG submission 184351) | Corn, switchgrass and miscanthus rhizosphere microbial communities from Kellogg Biological Station, Michigan, USA - LAR L11-2 metaG... | ecosystem: Host-associated > Plants > Roots >...
TCCAAACCCGTCATCGCGCAGGTGCACGGCTGGTGTGTGGGCGGCGGCAGTGACTATGCGCTGTGCGCCGACATCGTCATCGCAAGCGACGACTCCGTCATCGGCACGCCATACGCTCGCATGTGGGGTTCCTACCTCACCGGCATGTGGTTGTATCGGCTGTCATTGGCGAAGGTGAAGTGGCATGCGCTGACCGGCGAACCGCTGACCGGAAAAGAAGCCGCCGCAGTAGAACTCATCAACGAGTCCGTGCCGTTCGAACGGCTCGAGGCGCGCGTCAAGGAGGTCGCCGGGAAGCTCGCGAGCATCCCGCTGTCGCAGTTGCAGGCGCAGAAGCTCATCGTCAACCAGGCCTACGAGAACATGGGATTGTCCTCGACTCAGATGCTCGGCGGCATCCTCGACGGGTTGATGCGCAACACTCCCGATGCGCTGCAATTCATCGACACCGCAGCCAATCAGGGCGTGCGGGCCGCGATCGAGCGCCGCGACGGGCCGTGGGGCGACTACAGCCAAGCCCCGCCGGAGCGCAGACCCGACCCGTCGCACATCATCGAGCCTTAGTCGCGGCGCCGCAGTCCACCGAGCATCGACACCAGCACGCCGAACACCACCAGCGCACCGCCTGCGGCCAGCGTCAGGTTCAGCCATTGATGCAGGCTGCTCTCGGCGTGGCTGACCGTCGCGTCGGCGACCTGACGGATATCGCCCGTCGTGCGATTCAACGCCTGGTCGATGAGGCGGCGGGCCACCTCCAGGCCAGCCCAACCCGCGGCGCCCACCAGCAGCGCCGAAATACCGAGCGCTGCAAGCGCTTTCCCGCGCGCTCTAGCAGCAGCCAACGTCAGCAGCGCGAACACTCCGGTGAGCACCGATGCTCCGATGCTCACCCACGGGCCCCACCTCGACAGTTGCCGCAACTGTCCGGGCTGCATGCCCGACGTGTCGGACACCGTGATCGGCACCGTCAACGTGTCGGGCACGCCAAGGTTGAGATTTCCCAACGTCGCTCGCAACGACGGGTCCGACAGCATCGGGGCGATGTCGATCAGCCATCGGTCGTCGGTGCCTTCTTGGCGGCGGATCTCGTCGGTGAACATCCAGGTGTGCACGATCCGGTTCGCCTGCGCGAACTGCCCAGGAAATCCGGCGTTCTGGGTGTACGCCGTAGTTACTCCGCGCACCAGATCCGGGTTGAGGTCATAGCCCTTGTCCGACGCCAGCGACACGATCTGCGTGGTGAGCTCGGAGGCCATCGCCTGCTGCAGTCTGGGATCCTTGGCCGCCGACTGCGCGAACGCTGCGTAGCCGTTCGCATCGACGATGTTCTTCTGCGCCCACATAGCGGGCACCGCCGCCGCCAGCGCGACCGTCGTGACGAGCCACAGGAACACGGTCGCCACGAACCGCACGCGTTCTCCTTTCGGGCAGGACGCGCAGCTTTCAGTCGTTCAGGGCGCGCCCCACGATGAGGGGATCCGGTCTGCCGACCACCTCATGGTCCTTGTTGTCGTAGTCGAACTTACTCAACACGTGGCGCATCGCATTGACCCGCGCGCGCTTCTTGTCGTTGCTCTTGACCACCATCCACGGCGCGACCTCGGTGTCCGTCCACGTGAACATGTCTTCCTTGGCCGCGGTGTAGTCGTCCCATTTGTCCAATGAGGCCAGGTCGGTCGGGGACAGTTTCCACTGCCGCACCGGGTCGACCTGGCGGATGGTGAACCGGGTGCGTTGCTCGGACGAAGTCACCGAGAACCACAGCTTCGTCAGGCTGATGCCGTCGTTGACCAGCATCTGTTCGAACAGCGGGACCTGCCGGATGAACTCGGCGTGCTGCTTGGCCGTGCAGAAACCCATCACGCGCTCCACGCCCGCCCGGTTGTACCAGGAGCGGTCGAACAGCACGATCTCGCCGTGCGCGGGCATGTGGTGGACGTAGCGCTGGAAATACCACTGGGTGCGTTCTCGGTCGGTGGGTTTCTCCAGGGCGACGACGCGGGCGCCGCGCGGGTTGAGGTGCTCCATGAACCGCTTGATGGTGCCGCCCTTGCCTGCGGCGTCGCGGCCTTCGAAAACGATGACATGTCGGTGTCCGTTGGCCTGACTCCACTTCTGCAACTTCAGCAATTCGATCTGCAGCAGCCGCTTCTGCTCTTCGTAGTCGGAGCGCTTCATCCGCTCGTCGTACGGGTAGTTCTCGCGCCAGGTGTCAACTTCCGTACCTTCGGGTTCACGAAGCAGCACCGGATCGTCGTCGTCATCATCGCGAACTGTGTAGCCCTGGGCTCCGTCATACATCACCACGGGCAAAAGGTATCGACGCGCCCGTACGTCCAGGTGACGAGAGGGTAAACGGCGGGTGTTACTTGGCGGCTCGGCGCGGTGTGATGAGGGCCAGCTTCGTCATGAGCTTGTTCATCCGCCGCAGGGCCTTGGGCGAATTGTTGTAGTAGTTGCCCCCGGCGCCGACGTTGGTGCGCGGCGCCACCACCGCCTCCTGACGGCAGTACTTGCGCAAGCCCTCGGCGCCGCCGAAGCGCGCGCCCATGCCCGACGTCTTCCAGCCGCCCATCGGCGCGGTCGTACACATCAGGTTCGAGATCACGTCGTTGACATTGACCGCACCGCAATCCAGTTGCACCGCAACCGCTTTCGCGCGCTCAATGTCGTTGGAGAATACCGAACCAGATAGCCCGTACGGGCTGTCGTTTGCCAGCCGGATCGCCTCGTCGACCGACGACACCTTCATGATCGGCAGCGTTGGCCCGAACGTCTCCTCCGTCATGCACGCCATCGAATGGTTGACGTCGACCAACACCGTCGGCGGGTAGAAGCTGCCGGGGCCCTTCGGACGCTGGCCACCGGTGAGCACCTTCGCACCCTTGGCCCTCGCGTCGGCGACATGACGCTCGGTAACCGCTACCTGGCTCTCGTCGATCAGCGAGCCGAAGTCGTAGCCGTCGCCCGCGCCCACCTTCAATTTGTTGACGTCGCGCACCACGGCGGCGACGAACTGGTCGTACAACGGCTCGAGCACATACACCCGCTCCACCGAGACGCACGTCTGTCCCGCATTGAAGAAAGCTCCCCATACCGCGGCGTGTGCCGCGAGGTCCACATCGGCGTCCTCCAAAACGATCATCGGGTCCTTGCCGCCGAGCTCGAGGCTGACCGGAGTGAGCCTGCGTGCGGCCCGCTCCATCACCTTCGCGCCCGTCGCGCTGGAGCCGGTGAACTGGATGAAATCGGAGTTGTCGATGACGGCCTCCGACACCTCACGCGCGCCCTGAGCCAGCGCCAGCACCTCGGGCGCACCGGAATCCAGCCACCCCCGCAGCAGCAGCTCAGCCGTCAGCGGCGTGCGTTCGGACGGCTTGAGCAACACCGCGCAGCCTGCGGCCAGCGCACCGATGGCGTCCATCAGCGCGTTGGCGACCGGGTAGTTCCAGGGCGGGATGATGCCGACCACCGGACGCGGCCGGTAGTGCACCTCCACCTTCTTGATCGCCAGGAACAGCAGCGACGCCGGACGGGGTTCCGGCGCCAGCGCCTTCTCCATCGTCTTGATGTAGTACGAGGCGATCATGATCAGCAGCGGCACCTCTTGCGCGGCGTCGGTGGCCGACTTGCCGGTCTCCTTGACGAGCAGCGCCTCGATCTCGTCGCGGTGCTCACCCATCCACACCGCGTAGCGGGCCAGCACCTTGGCTCGGCCCTTGGCGCCGCGCGCCTCCCACTGCCTCTGCGCCTTGCGCAGCCCCGCCGCGAGGCGCGGCACGTCGGCGGGGTCGGTCCAGCGCACCGTGCCGGCCACCGCGCCGGTCGCAGGATTGCGGATGGTGCTGGTGTCGGGCACATCAACTTCGTGCGTCGCTGTCATGGCCTCATGGTAACCACGGGCTGTGACGTAGATCGCAATGGGGTTGACACGTGTCAAGTCCGGTGGGGTGTGTGTCCTGATGTGAGGGCTGCAAGGCACACGATCGCCGTACCGAGCAGCATGGCGCCGAGCGTGTCGGTGAAGTAGTGATAGGTCACCGCCTGGCCCAGCGCGCCGAGCAGGCAGAAAACTACCGCGACGAGCACCGCCCATAGTGCGACACCCGCGACAAGGACCGCCATCCCCAGCACGACCACCATCACCGTCGTGTGGCCGCTCGGGTACGCGAGCGCGCCGTCATCTTCGCGCCCGAACAGCCGCTTGAGCAGACGGGCTAGCACGGCCCCGAGCGCCGGGCTTAGCGCCGCCACCGTCGCCAGACGCCACCGTCGCCGATAGAGGGCCACGCCGACACACGTGACGAGCACAACCGCGAGCACCCGCGGGTCGGTGAAGAACAGCAGCTGGTGGGCAGGACTGTGGCGATACCGATGGAACCAGTCGTCCACCGCCGTGGAGCCGCGGCCCACCGCCCATCCGAGAAGCAGCATGGCGACCACACCGGTCAGCGGCCACAGACGCACCGCTTTGTGCATGTTCAGCCGGCGATGCCGCGCACGTACGCCGCCTGGCCGAGGTGCTGGGCGCAGTCGTCGACGATGCTGACCAGCCGCGCGCTCGCGGTGACCGGCGGATGCCATCGCGTGTCGACGATGCGGCTAAGTTCGTCCGGCGTCACCGACGCAATGTATTCCAGCGTCACCTTGTGCACCCCGTGGTAATAGCCGGCCAGCAGGTCGGCCGACGCGCGCACCTTGCCGGCGTCGTCCGGGCCGTGCCCGTAGCCGGTGTCGTTGCGCGGAAGGTCGAGGCCGAACCGGTCGACCCAGCCGTCGCGCGTCCACACCTCCTCGATGCCTGCGATGTCGCAGAGCTGCGCGTCCTGGACGCGCGCGCTGTGCCAGATCTGCCAGGCGATGCTGTTGGCCGTGCCGGTCGGACGGAAGAACGCGACCTCGTCAGTCAGCCCGTCGGTGAGATCCTCGACGTGCTCGATGAGCCGGGTGAACGAGTCACGCAGCAGTTCGCGGACCGCTGCCGCATCAGAGTCAGCCATGCCTTGACGTTACCTGTGGGTAAAGACATTCCTTGACAGTTATATGAATCAGTGGTGATATGAAAAGATGGATGCATTCGCGGTGATCGCTGATCCGACGCGGCGTCGCATCCTGGACACATTGCGCGACGGCGCCACCGATGTTGGCACTCTCGTTGCGCGGCTTGGTATTTCGCAGCCGCTGGTGTCCAAGCATCTCGGCGTGCTTCGGGATGCCGGGTCCGTCGACGTCACGGTCGACGGCAAGCGCCGCGTCTACCGACTAGCTGAGGATCCGCTCCCGGCAGTGCTGGCCTGGGTGACGCCCTATCACCGCAACTGGTCGTCCAGTTTGGACCGCCTTTCAGAACTCGTCACCGCGGCGAGCCGCGACGAAGATGAAGAGGAGCAGTCATGACGCACCCACTGCAAGGCACACTGGAAAACCGGGACGGCGCTTGGGTTTTGACCCTCGTACGCGATTTCGGTCAACCTGCGGAGAAGCTCTGGCCATGGCTCACCGATCCCGACCGGCTGCGCCTGTGGTCGCCCATCGTCCCCGACCAAGCCCTGGACTCCGTCGGACCGCGCGAAGTGCGGGAGAACCCGAGCGACGACCCGGTGACCGGCGACGTGGTCAGCGTCGATCCGCCGCATGAGCTGGTGCACCGATGGGGCGACGACCTCGTGCGCTGGCGACTTTCACCAACCGAGACGGGCTGCCGGCTGACGCTCGAGCAGACCATGCGCGAGCGGGACCATGCCGCGATGAACGCCGCAGGCTGGCATCTGTGCCTCGACGTGCTGGACGACGTGGCTGACGGTGTGGACCGGTCGCGGGTGGTAGGCCTGGACGCCGCTGCCCATGGGTGGGAAGCGTTGCGCGACAAATACGCCCACGCGCTGGGAGTCTAGGCGTCGGCCTGCGCGCCGTGGAACACGGCTTCGACATTGTTGCCGTCCGGGTCACGGACGAACGCGCCGAAGTAACCGGGGTGATACTCCGGCCACAGCCGCGGCGCGTGCAGCGATTCGGCGCCCTGCTCGATCGCGGCGTCGTAAAAGGCTTGAACGGCGTCGGTGTCGTTGGCCTGGAACGCGACGTGGTTCTCGCGGTTCGGCCCCGCCGCGTCGCCCGCACTCATATCGGCGATCCAGAAATCGGGCTTGCCGTCCTTGCCGTATCCGATGGCGACCTCGAAGTCCATCTGCCGGGTGTAGCCCAGCACGCCGAGGACATTGTCGTAGAACGCCTTCGATCTGGCCCAATCCGCACAGTTGATTCCAAGGTGGTCAATCACGGGGCTCATCCTGGCACGGAGCGCCGGCACCGTCGTAGATTCAGCTAATGGCGTACGACTTGATCATCCGCAACGGCACCATCGTCGACGGCCTCGGCAGCGAGTCCTATGTCGGCGATATCGCCGTCTCTGAAGGCGTGATCGCGGCCGTCGGTGCGGTGGACGGTTCTGGGACGCGCGAGATCGACGCGACGGGACTTCTCGTCACCCCGGGTTTCATCGACCTGCACACGCACTACGACGGACAGGCCATCTGGTCGGACCGCATGACACCGTCATCGGCGCATGGCGTCACCACGGCGGTGATGGGCAACTGCGGCGTTGGCTTTGCGCCATGCCGCACCGAGGACCACGAGGTGCTCGTCGACGTGATGGCCGGTGTCGAGGACATCCCGGGGGTCGTGATGGTCGACGGCCTGCCGTGGAATTGGGAGACGTTCCCCCAATACCTGGATGCATTGGAGGGGCGACGCCGTGACATTGATGTCGCTGCGTATCTACCGCATTCGCCGCTGCGGGTATACGTGATGGGTCAGCGTGGCGCCGACCGCGAGCCTGCGACAGCCGAGGACCTCGAGCGGATGCGGGCGCTGGCGAAAGAGGCCATCGAAGTGGGCGCGCTCGGTTTCGCGTCGTCGCGGTTCTCGTTCCACAAGACGGCAAGCGGTGAGCTGATCCCCTCGTATGACGCGGCACAGGCGGAGATCGCCGCGATCGCAGACGGTGTGAAGGCCGGCGGGGGCGGACTGATTCAGTTCGTGCCCGATATCGCCGCGGGCGGTTATGCGGATGTGCTGCAGCAGGTTTTCGAGACCGCCCAGGATGCCGGACTTCCCGTGACGTTCACGCTGGCCACGGGTAACGTAGGCGATCCGATCTGGCCGGACGCGATCACGATGATCGAGAAGTACAACTCCGCAGGCACCGCTGACACCGCCATCACCGCCCAGATGTTCCCGCGCCCAATAGGTTTGGTCATCGGGCTGGAGCTGACAGGCAACCCGTTCGTGTTCTACCCGAGCTACCGCAAGATCGCAGACCTGCCGCTGGCGGAGCGGGTGGCCGAGATGCGCAAGCCCGAGGTGCGTGCCCGCATTCTGGCCGACAAGCCGGCAGGCGACGGCCATCCGCTGCTTTATCTGGCGCAGGCGTGGAACTGGATCTTCCCACTGACCGACGAGCCGGACTACGAGCCCGACGCGTCGACGTCGATCGCGGCCCGTGCGGCGGCCCGCGGCGTCACCCCCATGGAGGAGGCCTACGACCGACTGCTCGACGAGGACGGCCACGCCATGCTGCTGGTGGCGATGGCGAACTTCGAGAACAACTCGCTCGATACCGTCGGCGAGCTGATCCGTCGCGACGACGTCGTGCTTGGCCTCGGCGACGGCGGTGCTCATTACGGAATGATCTGCGACGCAAGCTATCCGACGTTCCTACTGGCGCACTGGGCCCGCGACCGAAAGGCACGGCGCCTCAGCATCCCGGACGCGGTCCGGATGATGACGTCGGTGCCGGCCAAGGTGGCCGGCCTGGCGGACCGCGGCCGAATCGCGGTGGGTTTCAAAGCGGATCTCAACGTCATCGACCATGCGGCACTGCGGCTGCACAAGCCGGTGATCACCCACGACCTGCCCGCCGGCGGACGCCGGCTGGACCAGACCGCCGACGGCTATGTCGCGACGGTGGTTTCGGGCGAGGTGATCGCTGAGAACGGAGTGCCGACGGATGCGCGGCCAGGCAAGCTGGTACGCGGACGACAGCCGGCACCGGCGTAGGTGCAAGACGCGCGGCCGGCACCCTTCCACCCACGAGAGGTGACCGATGTCCGAGAAGCCCGATAACGAGATTCCGACCTACACCGACGTCCCGATCGCGATCGACGCCACCGGTTCGCGAAGCGAATTCGACAGCCTCGGCCACGTCGACGTCCCCGCTGACAAGTACTGGGGCGCGCAGACGCAGCGCTCGCTGCAGCACTTCTCGATCGGCGACGACCACATGCCCATCGGGGTATACCGAGCCTACGGTCTGGTCAAGAAGGCATGCGCGATGGTCAACGAACAAGCCGGGCGGCTGGAGCCATGGCGTGCCAAAGCGATCATCCAGGCGGCCGACGAGGCGATAGCGGGCAAGCTTGATGGCCAGTTCCCTCTCTATGTCTGGCAAACCGGCTCGGGCACCCAAAGCAATATGAACGTCAACGAGGTCCTGTCCAATCGCGCCATCCAACTTCTGGGCGGCGAGCTGGGCAGCCAGCAGCCGGTGGGACCGAACGACCACGTGAACATGGGCCAGAGCAGCAACGACACCTTCCCCACCGCGATGCACATTGCTGCAGTCACCGCGATCGACGACGCGCTGATCCCCGGCGTGACCGCGCTGCGCGGCGAGATCGCGGCGAAGTCCGCCGAATGGATGAAGATCGTCAAGATCGGCCGCACCCATCTCGAGGATGCGGTGCCGCTGACGGTCGGCCAGGAGTGGTCGGGGTACTCCGCCCAACTCGAGGCATGTCTGGCAGATATCGAGCACGCACGCCAAGGCCTGCTTGAACTCGCCGTCGGCGGCACCGCCGTCGGCACCGGACTCAACGCGCCAAAGGGCTTCGGCGCCAACGTCGCATCGACCCTCGCCGAGCTGACGAAGGTGCCATATGTGACCGCGCCGAACAAGTTCGCGGCCCTTGGCTCGCTCGACCCGATGGTGCGCGCCCATGCGGCACTGCGCGGCCTGGCCGTGACGCTGATGAAGATCGCCAACGACATGCGGTGGCTGGCCTCCGGCCCGCGGTGCGGTCTTGGCGAATTGCTGCTGCCTGCCAATGAACCCGGTTCGTCGATCATGCCGGGCAAGGTCAACCCGACGCAGTGCGAGGCGTTGGTGATGATCGCCATCCAGGTCATCGGCAACGACACCGCGGTGGCGCTCGCCGGATCGCAGGGCAACTTCGAACTCAACGCCATGCGACCAGTCATCATCAACAACTTCCTGCATTCGGCGCGCATTCTGGCCGACGGCTGCGAGAAGTTCCTGACGTTCTCGGTCAAAGGCACAGCGCTCAACACCGATCGCATCGGCACCTATGTCGCCAACAGCGTGATGCTCGTGACCGCCCTGAGCCCCGTCATCGGCTACCAGAACGCCGCGCACATCGCCGAAGACGCGATCGCCAAAGGCACAACGCTTCGGGAGGCGGCACTGGCCTCGGGCAAGGTCACGGCGGAACAGTTCGACTCGATCGTCCAACCGCTCGCTATGGTCGGCGATGGCGTCGCCGGCGCTTGATGACATCTGACGAGCGGCACGGCAGTCTGCTGGCCGCCGCGGCGCTCTTGTTCGCCAACGGCCAGTCCACCTCGATGACGCAGACCGCCGTGACACGGCTCAACCAGGGCCTCGGCATCGATGCCGTCCTGATCCCCTCATGGTCGATGCTGACACTCAAGGGAACGCACGACACGGTGTTGACGGCGGCCGTGTCGCCCACCGGCATCAACATGCGGCGGGTCGCGTCGATGATGACGGTTATCGACCGCGCCAGGGACGGACAGTTGGACCTGCAGACCGTGAAGCGCGGCGTGGCGCATGCGGAGTCCGAAGTCGGTTCAGGCACAGCGGTTTTCGCTCTCGCCTGCGCCACGGGCGCAGCCGCGCTCGCGGTGATCTTCGGTGCCACCCATCCGCGCGTGGTACTGCTGGCCGCAGTCGGAGCCGCAGCAGGCGGCTTGTTGCGGCGTTGGCTGGGCATTGCCGGTGCAGGCCCGCTGGTGCAGCTGTTTGCGGCGGCGCTGCTCGGTGGAGTGCTCGGTGCGGTGGCCACCCACCTGCACCTGGGCGGATCCACCGCGCTGGTCGCGATCTGTCAGGCCATGGTGCTGGTGCCCGGCGCGCATATCCTCAACGGCGCACTGG
>Ga0207665_10003715_pt1 | contig 10192 bp, 11 predicted proteins | sample LARL112metaG_FD_184351 | JGI IMG/M metagenome (GOLD analysis project Ga0207665, IMG submission 184351) | Corn, switchgrass and miscanthus rhizosphere microbial communities from Kellogg Biological Station, Michigan, USA - LAR L11-2 metaG... | ecosystem: Host-associated > Plants > Roots >...
CCGCCCGGTACAGCAACGCGCCCCGAACGATCTCGTCCGGGGCGTGGTCACCACCCATCGCGTCGACCGCGATGCGCATCGCGCTAGCTGGCTGCGGTGCGCTTCTTGGTGCGGATCTTGATCACCTGCCGGCCGCGGTACATCCCGCAGTGGGGGCAGGCTTGATGTGACGGTTTCGGGCTCTTGCACTGCGGGCAGGGCACCAGGTTCGCGGCGCGCAGCCGGAGGTGGCTGCGGCGGTCGCCCTGCGCGGCGTGCGGGGTTCGCTTTTTCGGTTCACCGGCCAATTCGTGTACTCCGTCTAATTACTCGTCCCTCATTGTAGGTGCGGATGACCTGGCAAATGCTCGCCATCGGGCTCTATCGAGTGGCGGGCGCGCTGCCCGTCCTCCGGTGGCCGTTCGCGGGTGCGCTCGTCGCGCTGCTCACCGACTTCGGCGACCTCTTTCTCATGGACTGGCTCGGCGGGATCGCCGACTACCAGCGCTTCGACAAGGTGTGCGACCTCGCGTACATGGTCACGTTCGCCATCGTCGCACTCCGCTGGCGCCCCCTCGAGCGCAATGTCGCGCTCGGGCTCTTCGCACTGCGGCTCGCCGGGGACGCGGCCTTCGAGCTGACGGGCTCGCGCGCCGTCCTGTTCGCCTTCCCGAACCTCTTCGAGTTCTGGTTCATCTTCGTCGCGGCGCGTGACCGGTTCCGCCCATCGGTGCGAATAGACACACGGTTAGCGCTGGTCGTGCTCCCGGTACTGCTTGCAGCTAAGGAGTTTCAAGAATGGTTCCTGCACGTCGATCGGTTCCTCGACAGCTACGTCGCGACCGACGTCGTGGCGGACCTTTGGCACGGACTGACCGGCCGGTAGGCCCTACTCCTTCTCGATCTTGTCCTTGAGCCCCCGGAGCGCGGTCCATCGCTCGTCGATCTGCTCATCGTGCGCGTGCGGGCGCTCGTTCAGGTCGACGCCGCAGACCGGACAGAGCCCCGCGCAGTCCGCGCGGCAGAGCGCCGCGACCGGCGTGACGAGGATGAGCTCCTCGCGCAGGAGCGGGACGAGATCGACCTTGAAATCCGAGCCAATGGTCTTCGCGTCGAGCGGCGGCTCGACCAGGCCGACGCCGTGCTCGACGGGCACCGTCGCGTAGTACTGCTCCGCGAAGTCGGCGTGCACCGGGGTGTCGATCGGCACGAGGCAGCGGGCGCACTGGCCGGCGACGTGGGCGTCGGCCGAGCCTTCGAAGTAGGCGCCGGGATTCGTGTGCGTCGCGTGCACCAGCGCGTCGATGTCGACGATGTCCGCGTCCAGCAGACCCGCGTTCTCACCGCGCGGGTCGATGGGCGACTCCTCGATGTCGTAGTCGACGCGGGTACCGAGCGGCTGTTTCAGCAGAGGCGCGACGTTGATGACCACGCGTTACCACCTATTCGCGAACTGGCTCGGGGCGGCGCTCGTCCAGCACCTCGAGACTCTTCTTCACGATCGACAGGGTCTTCACCAGGTCGCTCTCGAGCCGGATGAGCACGTCGGACGCGTACTGGTCGGCGCCCCGCATCGTCTCGTCCGCCTTCGTCTGCGCGCTCTTCTCCATGTCTCCGGCGCGGTTCTCCGCCTCGCGGAGGATGGACTGGTCCTGCAGCAGGATGGCCGCCTGTTCCTGGGCCGCGCCGATGATCTGCTCGCTCTCCTCGCGAGCCTTCTGGACGACGCGCTCGCTCTCTTGGACGATCCGGCGGGCCGACTTCACCTCTTCGGGGATCGCGACCCGCATCTGGTCGATGAGATCGAGGATCGCGGCCTGCTCGAGGATGATCTGACTGGTCATGGGGACCTTGCGCGCGTTGACGACGAGCGCTTCCAGCCGCTCGACGAGGAACTGGATGTCCATCGTTACCCTCCCGCGGAAGCCTCTTCACTGTACTGGAGCAGCAGGAGCGTCTCCTCGCCGATCTCCTTCGTGCGCGCGATCCGCAGGGTCGCGGGGATGAGCGGGAGGTGCTTCCGCAGCGCGCGGGAGACGATGAGCCGCTCGGGAGCCGCGAGCCGCGCGAGCACCCGACCATGGGTCTCGACGTCGGCGAACGGCGGGTCGCAGAACACGATGTCCGCGCGCACCGGCCCGCCGAGATACACGAGCACGTCGCTGCGGACGACGGTCGCTCGGTCGGTCAGGCCCGCCGTCTCGAGATTCAGCGTGATGGCGGCGACCGCCCGGCTGTCCCGCTCGACGAACGTGGCGTGTCCCGCGCCGCGCGAGAGCGCCTCGATCCCGAGCGCGCCCGATCCGGCGAAGAGGTCGAGCACGTCACGCTCGATCAGCACGGGCGTCAGGATGCCGAACAGGGTCTCGCGGATGCGATCGGTCGCCGCGCGCGTCCTGCCGCCCTCCGGCACGACCAGCCGCCGGCCCTTCGCGATGCCGGCGATGACCCTCACCTAGGCGAGCGCGTACCGGCGCCAGAGCGCTTCGACCGCCACGGCCAGGCCCGCGTGCTCGGGACGCTCGAGCGTCGGATCGGTGCCGAGGATCGCGTCGGCATCCTCGGCGGTCTCGCGCGCCAGTCGAGGGTCGACGTCCTTGAGGTCGACGATGCGGAGCTCGTCCACGCCGCTCTGCTCGTCCCCGAGGAACTCGCCCGCGCCGCGGATCTCGAGGTCACGCTGCGCGAGCGCGAAGCCGTCGAGCGGCTTGCCGTCCTTCAGCTCGACCATCGCCTGGAGTCGCTCGGAGTCGCTCGCGTCGTCGCTCACGAGCACCGCGAACGATCGCTTGTCGCCTCGACCGACCCGACCACGCAGCTGATGCAGCTGCGCGAGGCCGAATCGCTCGGCCCCGAGGATCACCATGACCGTCGCGTTCGGCACGTCGATCCCGACCTCCACCACGGTCGTCGCGACGAGCACCTCGAGCTCGCGCGCGGCGAACGCGCGCATCGTCGCGTCGCGCTCCTTCGCCGGCATGCGGCCATGGAGGAGCGCGATCCGCAGGCCCTTGAGCGGGCCGGCCCGGAGCTCGTCGAACGTCTCGATCGCACTGGGCGAGCTGTCATCACCGTCCGAGGGATCGATGCGCGGCGTGACGATGAACGCCTGCTCTCCGTTGGCCACGTGGTCGCGCAGCCACGGCCAGACCTTCGGAAGCGCCTCCGGCGGCCGCACCTCGGTGCGGATGTCCTGCCGGCCGGCGGGCAGCTCCTTCAGGACCGACAGGTCGAGATCGCGGTAGATCGTCTGGGTCAGGGTGCGCGGGATGGGCGTCGCGGTCGTCAGCAGCAGGTGCGGGTCGACGCCCTTCTCGCGGAGCGTCGTGCGCTGGCGCACGCCGAAGCGGTGCTGCTCGTCGACCACGGCGAGCCCCAGCGTCTTGAACTCGACACCCTCGACGACCAGAGCGTGCGTGCCGACCACGACGTCGAGCTCGCCCGACGCGAGGCTCGCGAGGATCTCGCGCCGGTCGGACGCGGTCACGCTTGATGTGAGCAGGCGGACCGCCGGGCCGCCGTTCGCGAACAGCATCGTGAGCGTGCGGAAGTGCTGCTCGGCGAGGAGCTCGGTCGGTGCCATGAGCGCGGCCTGGGCCCCGGATGCGACGGCGATCCGCGCGGCGAGCGCCGCGACGACGGTCTTGCCCGACCCGACATCGCCCTCGAGGAGCCGCGACATCGGGATCGTCCGGCCGATGTCCGCGCGGATCTCGTCGAACGCCGCGAGCTGCCCGGCCGTCAGGGTGAACGGCAGCCCCGCGATCCAGTCCCGGACCAACGCATCCGAGGACAGGAGCTTCGGCGCCTTTGCGTCCCGCTGCCAGCGTGCGCGCCGCTGGGCGAGACCGAGCTGCAGCACGAGAAGCTCGTCGAACGCGAGCCGGCGCCGGCCCTCGATGAGCCGGGCCTCGGTCGATGGGAAGTGGACCTCCTTCAGGGCCTCCGGCAGCGGCAGGAGCTCGCGGCGCTCGCGGATCGCCGGGGGCAGCTCGTCCGGCACCTCCGAGACGACCGGCGAGCGCTTTGGCGCGCCCTCGACCGCGGTGTGCAGCCAGCGGCGGAGGTGCCCCTCCTTCAAGCCCTCGGTCAGCTTGTAGACCGGCACCATCCGCCCGGTGTGCACGCGCTCGGCGTCGGCCGGCTCGACCTTCGGATTGGACAGCTGGAGTGATCGTCCGAACCACGTCGCCTTGCCCGACAGGCGGATGAGCTGACCCTCGCGGAACCGCTCCTTGATGAATTGGCGGCCGAACCACGTGGCCTTCACGCCGGACGGGCGGAGATCGGCCGGGTCGAGCAGCTCGACCTCGGTCATCATCTGGCCGCGCGCGGTCCGCCGTTGGCCGATCGAGCCGACGATCGCTTCCGTCGTCTGCTCGCGATCGGCGAGGAGCTGACGCACCGGCCGGATGTTCGAGAAATCCAGGTAGCGCGTCGGCAGATGCCAGAGCAGGTCGCCGATCGTGCGGATGCCGAGGCGCTCGAGGAGCTTCGCGGACTCGGTGCCGACCCCCGGCAACGCCTCGACCTTCAGGTCGAGGCTGGTCTTACTGCGAGCAGTCATGGCCGGCGCCGAAGGCGCCTGGCCTGACCGCGCAGCAGCAGGCCGCAGGCGCGGTAGCGCCGAGTCCTATTCCGCTGCGACGATGAAGGGGTAGTGCGGCTGGCCGCCATCCACGACCTCCACCTCGGCGCCGCTGAACGTGGCCCGGAGCCGGCCGGCAGCCGCATCACGGCGGGCGTCGTCGACGTCGGCGCCGACGTAGAGCGTGAACAGTCCGGTGCCGCTCAATGTCTTGGCCGCGGCCGCGAGCGCCTGGAGCTCGTCTTCCGCGTGGGCGACAAGCTTCCCGTCGAGCAGCGCGAGGTGCTCACCCTTCCCGACCCGCTGGCCATCGACCTCCGCATCTCGGATCGCGGTCGTGATCTCGATCGCGTGCGCCTGCTCGGCCGCGTCGCGCATCGTCGCGATCGCCACGTCGACCGGCTCGCCCTGATCCCAGGCCGCGAGCGCGGCCATGCCCTGCGCGACGTTGCGCGCCTGCAGCACCGTCACCTGCGTTCCGGCGGCGAGCTTCGCGGCCTGCTCGGCGGCGAGGATCACGTTCTTGTCGTTCGGCAGCAGGACCACATGGCGCGCGTTCGCGCGGATCACGGCGTCGAGCAGCTGCTCGGTCGAGGGGTTCATCGTCGCCCCGCCTCGCACGACGTGGGCGCCGAGCGATTCGGCGATGCGGCCGAGCCCGTCGCCGGGAACGACCGCGACGACGGCAAGCTCCGCGCTCTCGCGCGGCGGAGACTGGACGACGATGCCCGTCTCCGCCTCATGCTGCGCGGACATCGCATCCAGATCCTCGATGACGACGTCGCTGATGCGGCCGGCGCTCGTGGCGATGCGGATGATCTCGTTCGGGAACAGCGAGTGCACGTGGATCTTCGCGACGGTCGCATCTCCGACGACGAGCACGCAGTCGGCGCCGAACTCGAGCATCTCCTCACGGATCTTCTCGACCGGACGCGATGGGCTCGTGATGAGGCACTGGACGTCGTACGCGCCGGCCCAGCTCGCGACCTCGTGGTTGCCGGGATCGAGCCGCACGCCCGCCGCGCCGATCGCGCGGGCCACCGGGCCCGGCACGAAGCGGCCCTCGAGCGCGGCGAGCGCGCCGTCGATGAGCAGCCACAGCCCGCGCGCGCCCGCGTCGACCACGCCCGCGGCCTTGTTCACCGGGTTCTCGTTCATCGTGCGGTCGACGGCGGCGCGGCCCTTGTCGACGGCAACGCCCAGCAGCTGCTCCGCATCGCCCTTCGCGCGATCGACGGCCTCGTGCATCTCCTTCAACGCGGTCAGCATCGTGCCGTTCGCCGGCTTCGTGACCGCGGCGAAGGAGTATTCGCGGCCAAGCCGGAACGCCTTCTTGATGTCGACCCCGTCGTCGGCGGCAGCGTCCTTGATCCCCCGGATGATCTGGCTGAGCAGCACGCCGCTGTTGCCGCGCGCACCCATCAGGGCGCCGTGCGTGGCGCCGGCGAGGACGGCGGCCGCCTGTGGTTCGGCCTTGCGGGCGTGCTCGAGCGCGGTCTTCATCGTGTGGAGCATGTTCGTGCCCGTGTCGCCGTCGGGGACCGGGTAGACGTTGAGCGCGTTGACCTCGTCGACGTTGGCTTCGAGCCGCGCCGTCGCGGCTTCGAGCGCGGCAAGGAGCGCCGCGGCGTCACAGCGTGTTACGATGGTCGGACTTTACCAGTCCGCGACACCGTCGCGGAGCGCTTTCGTTGAGGTGATTCGCTGATGCCACGTGCCTGCGCGATCTGCGGAAAGTCCGCGACCTTCGGCTCGAACGTGAGCCACTCGAAGGTCCACACCGCCCGCCGGTTCGACGCCAACCTCCACACCGCGTTGATCGACGGCCAGAAGCTGCTCGTCTGCACGCGCTGCCGCCGGACCACCACGAAGCCCGCGCGCATGGCGAAGAAGGCGGCGAAGGCCGCGTCCTAGACCCGCGCCAGCTTCGCCCCGCCGCGCTCGTCCACCTTCAGCTGCCCGCAGCCCGCCGCGATGTCCTGGCCTTTGCTGATCCGCACGGTCGCCGCGATCCCGTGCGCCGTCAGCACCTCGGCGAACTTCTCCATCGTCTGGATCGGGGGCCGCTTGAAGCCGCCTGGCCCGGCGTTCACCGGGATGAGGTTCACGTGGTAGTCGCTCGTCCGGCCGGCGCGGCCGATCCGACGGGCGAGCTCGTGCGCCGCGGCCGCTGAGTCGTTCACGCCGGCGAGCAGCACGTATTCGAAGGTGACCCGGCGCCGGGTGCGCGCGACGTAGCGCGCCGACGCCGCGAGGACCTCGTCGATCCCCCACTTCTTGTTGATCGGCATGATCGCTCCCCGAGTCGCGTCGTCCGCGGCATGCAGCGACACCGCCAGGTTGATCGGCAAGCCTTCCTCCGCGAGCGCGTCGATCTTGGGCACGACGCCGCAGGTCGAGATCGTGAGCCGCCGGGGGCTGATCCCGAACCGGTCCGCATCCACGAGCTCGCGCGCCGAGGCGATCGTCGCGTCGTAGTTGTTGAACGGCTCGCCCATCCCCATGTACACGACGTGGGAGACCCGTTCTCCGCGTGGGGCGAGCTCGCGCTGCCAGTGCCGGACCTGATCGACGATCTCGCCGGGCGTGAGATTGCGGATGAGACCCATCTCGCCCGTGGCGCAGAACGCGCAGGCCATCGGGCACCCGGCCTGCGTCGACACGCACGCCGAGTTGCGCGCGCCGTGATGCGGCATGAGCACCGTCTCGATCCGATGCCCGTCGTGGAGCTGCAGCAGGACCTTGCGCGTTTCGCCGTCCGCGCTCGCCTGCTCGATGACCGGCTCGACGCTCGACCAGCGGAACGCGGCCGCGAGCGCGTCGCGTAGTCCCTTCGGCAGATCGGTCAGATCGGCCCAGTCAGCCGCGGACGTGTGCGTCGCGTTCCGCCGGATCTGCTTCACGCGGTATGCCGGCTCCCCACGGGCGGCGAGCCAAGCGCCGAGATCCGCGTCGCTCAGATCACTGATCGCGGGGCGCTCGGTCATCGGTCCACGGTACTAGCCGCGGCCGACCCCCCGGCACCCGGAGTCGATCAGCACGACGGGCACCCAGCCCATGCGGCCGTATGCCTCGATCCGCCATGCCGTCTGACCGGATGAACGGAGCTGCTCGGCCATCTCGTGCGGCACGGCACCTGACCACCAGGTCGTGCCGAGTGGCGGCCGTTCGTTCGGGCAGACCCCGATACTCACTGCCGGATCGAGGGTCCGCGTCGGTCGGGGCGCTATCACGCCGACATCGGGTGAAATGATCCGGATCTGGGTCGGCGCGGCCGCCCCGCGAGGACCCTCCGCATACACGATGTCCGAGTAGCTCTCGACGGACCACAGCATCGCGATCGGTCCGCCGGCGTCGCTGTTCGCGTTGATCCGCTCCGCCCGAAGCTGCTCCAGTGGGCCTGGCTTCGCCAGCACCTCGGCCAGGCCGACCGCGGACCCCCCGACCAGGACCACGACAGCGACCGCCAGGAGTCCGCGCTTCACGACGGCAGCCGGGCCTCCGCGCCGAGATCGCGCAGGCCGCGGGCCCAGTCCGCGCCGCCCATCGCGCGCTTCCCCGCGGGTCTCAGCTCGTCGAGCCGCAGCCAGCCCGCCCCCGCCGCGACGTGGGGCAGGCCCTCGCGGAGCTCGAGCGTGCCGTGTTGCGCCCCGCGCCCGCCGGTCACCGACCCGCGCAGCACGCCGAGCCGCTGTCCATTGAACGTCGTCCACGCGCCGGGCTCGGGGTTCATCGCGCGGATCCGGCGCGCGAGGGCCTCGGCGGGCTCGGCGAAACGCAGCTCGCCGTCGGCCGTCGAGAGCTTCGGCGCCCAGGTCGCGCCCGACTCGTCCTGCGCGACCGGCTGGGTGCTCTCGGCCAGGTACGCCGGCAGCTCGCGCTCGAGGAGCGCACCGCCGAGCCGGGCGAGGCGCCCCGTGAGCTCGCCGGCCGTCTCGTCGGGGCCGATGGGCGTGGTCGCGGCGGCGATGAGCGGCCCGCGGTCGAGGCTCGCGGTGCCTTGCATGAGCGTCACGCCGGTGTCGCGGTCGCCGGCGAGGATCGCGTGCGCGATGGGTGCCGCGCCGCGCCACCGCGGAAGCAGCGATGCGTGGACGTTCACCGCGCGGCCGTCAACGCCGTCGATCAGCCGGCGCGGGATGAGGTTCCCGTATGCCGCCCAGACCAGCGCGTCCGCGCGCAGATCGGCGATCGGCTGCACGGCGTCGCCGTTGAGCAACACCGGCTGGAGGACGGTGAGCCCGAGCTCGGCGGACCGGCGCTTCACCGCCGACGGTTCGACCCGTCCGCGGTCGCCGGGACGGTCCGGCTGGGTGACCACGCCCACCAGGTCGATGTCGTCGCGCGCGGCGAGCGCTGCGAGCGCATCGAGCGACGGCACCGCGAACGCGGGCGTACCGAGGAAGATGATCCGCGGCTTCAGCGCGAAGTCGCTTTCTCCATTTCCGCTCGGGTGTGGCCGGACGTCGAAACGGGCGACTCCCCTGGCTCGTCTGGCTCGACCGGAAACAGATCCTTCCGCGTGCGCAGCCGGTCGACGTACAGGATCCCGTTCGTGTGATCGGTCTCGTGGAGCATGCATTGCGCGCCCAGGCCCTCGCCCTCGATCGTGAACTTCTTCCCGGCGATGTCGACCGCGGTCACGCGCGCGAGGAGCGGACGCTCGAGCATTCCGTACAGGCCACGCACCGAGAGACAGCCTTCGCTCATCTCGTCCACTTCTGCGGCCTCGAACTCGACCTCCGGATTCACGGCGACGATGCCGACGTCGTCGACGTCGATCACGACGACGCGCAGGGGCACGCCGATCTGCTGCGCCGCGATCCCGATCCCGCGCGCCTGGACCATCGACGCGAACATCCGCTGGACCAGCGGCTCAAGCTCCTTCTTGTCGGCGCGCGGCTTCTTGGCTGGCGCGTGCAGCACGGGATCGCCGACCTGGCGGACGTCGACGGCGTGCGCGGTGAGGAACTCCGGTTTCGACCAGCGCTCGCGCCTGCCGCGGTCGATGAGCCACGGCGACCCCTTGATCACCCGGATGCGCGGCTCGTGCGGCTGGGAATCGAGCTCATCCGCCGGCTCGGCCTCGTGCTCCGGGTGCTCGCTTTCCATCGTCGTCACGCTAGCCGAGCAGGGTCATCGGGTCCACGTCCACGGTCCACTCCGCTCCGACATCGACGCGATCGAGGACCGCGGAAGGCCGGTCGCCGCGAAGCACGAGCTGCGCGCGATAGCTCCCGGCGCGCTTCGCTGCGAACGCGGGCGCCGGCCCAAGCACCTCGGCGTCACCGTCGGCCGCCGCGCGCAGCTTCGCGGCGAGCTCGGTCGCGCGGCGCTCGACGGTCGCCTCCTTCGCGGCGGACGTCTGCAGGAGCACAAGCCGGCCGAACGGCGGGTAGCCGAAATGCCGGCGCGCGCGGAGCTCGTGCTCGGCGAAGGTCGTGTAGTCGTGCGCCGCGGCGGCGACGATCGCGTAGTGCTCGGGCAGGTACGTCTGGAGGATCCCCTCGCCGCCCACGGTGCCGCGGCCCGAACGGCCGAGGACCTGCGTGAGCAGCTCGAACGTCCGCACGGCCGCGGTGAAGTCGGGCAGGTTGAGCTGCGTGTCCGCGTTCACCACACCGA
>Ga0207665_10003717_pt1 | contig 10190 bp, 8 predicted proteins | sample LARL112metaG_FD_184351 | JGI IMG/M metagenome (GOLD analysis project Ga0207665, IMG submission 184351) | Corn, switchgrass and miscanthus rhizosphere microbial communities from Kellogg Biological Station, Michigan, USA - LAR L11-2 metaG... | ecosystem: Host-associated > Plants > Roots >...
CGCGCACCCGCGTGTCGAGCGCCCCGAACGGCTCATCCAGCAGCAACAGCTTGGGCCGGATCGCCAGCGCCCGAGCGAACGCCACGCGCTGCCGCTGCCCGCCCGAGAGCTGCCCCGGATAGCGCTGCCCGTACTCCTCGAGCTGGACGAGGAAGCAGCGCTCGCAGACGAAGGCGTGGAGCGGGAGGAAGAGCTCGCCCTCGCGCAGTTGCTCCTCGGTGAGGAACGAATTCGCGAGCGGTGACGTGCCGAGGTCGACGAACGTGTGCCGCAGCGGGGCGGCACAGGAGCGGCAGGCAGGATCAGCCACGGCCCACCGGAGCTGTCTGCGCCCACTCGAGCGTCTCCGTCACGAGACCGGCGCGGCGCAGGTCGTCGAGCACACGCAGCCTGACGAGCGGCGAGTCGCGGAAGTTCGGGTCGTCGAAGCCCATCCGCGCGATCCCGGCGGAGAGGTCCTCGATCGCTTCCTGAAGGCCGACCTGGGGTTGATGGTCGGGCGCGAGCTCCCGGAAGCGGCCGAAGCCGACGCGATAGGAACGTGAGTCCGGCGCGGCGTCCTCCCGCACGCTCACCGTCACGCCGGGGACGATCTCGGCGACCGCGTCCGCCAGCTCACGGATCTGGTAGTTCCACTCGTCCGAGCCGGTGTTGAGCGCGAGGAACGCACCGCCAGGTGATGCCGGGCGGTCGAGCGCCCAGTCGATCGCGCGCGCCATGTCGCGCACGTGGATCAGCGGTCGCCAGGGCGTGCCGTCGCTCAGGAGCGTGATCTCGCGGAAGGCGTAGGCGCCGGCGACGAAGTCGTTCAGGACGAGGTCGAGCCGCAGGCGGTCGCTCATCCCGCACGCGGTGGCGAAGCGGAGGCTCGTCACCGCGAAGCCGTCGTCGGCCAGTTCGGCGAGGCCCTCCTCCGCGAGCAGCTTCGATCGCGCGTAGGCCGTCAGCGGCCCGGTCTCCGACTCCTCGGTGCGCAGGCCCTCCTCGGCAAGGCCGTAGATGCTGCAGCTGGACGCGAACACGAAGGCGCGCGCTCCCGCCGCTCGTGCTGCCTGCGCCAGTTCGACCGTCGCGCGGGCATTGACGTCGAGCGTCACGTCCTCGTAGGTCGTCCCGATCGGGTCGTTCGAGACGCCCGCCAGGTGCACGACAGCGTCGATGCCCTCGAGCGCGCCGGCGGGCGGCCGCCGGACGTCGCCGAACCACTGGCAGTCGAGCCGGTGCTCAGGCAGGACGGTCGTCCCGGTCAGGCAGTGCGCGAAGAAGCCGGTGTCGAGCCCGGCCAGCTGCGTGTCGGGCCGCGCGTCGCGCAGGTACCCGACGACGGCGGGGCCGATGTAGCCCATGTTGCCCGTGACGAGGATCCGCACCGCCGGTCGAAGTTTCACGACGCAGCGGCTCCCGTCAATTCCGGACGTGGACGCGGACGTGCTTGCGCAGGACGAGGTGGCGCAGGCGCCGGAGCGCCTTCCGGCCGTGGCGGCCGAGCGCGAGCGCGACGAGGGCGGTAGGCGTGCGCGGGTCGACCGCGGACGGCGGGTATGTCTTGAGCGCCTGACGGATTTGCGTACGGGCCGGGTCCCGGTTGCCGTCCTCGAGCTCGTCGAGCGCCGCCGAGAGGTGTGCTCCGGCGATCCGCCGGTTGAGCCAGCGCCGGTCGACCGGGATCTCGGGGGCCGAGGCGAGCATCCCCTCCACCTGCTGGAAGAGCCGCACCTGCTGCTCGCCGCGCCGTGTCGACGTCATCGTGATCTGGGTGTCGTGGATGCGGTAGTCCGCGTCGCGCACCGGCAGGTAGCCGGTCGGGTACTTCAGCGCCAGCCGCAGCCACATCTCGTAGTCGAAGAAGACCGTCTCCTCGTCGAACGCCGGCCCGACCGCGTCGTATGCCTCGCGCCGCACGAGCAGCGTCGGCATGCCGATCACGTTCCTCCGGATCAGCAGCGGCACCAGCTCCCGCGGCTGGTAGACGCCTTCCGCGAGGATCAGCTTCGACTCGCCGGTGCGCCGCGACTTCGAGTCGATCTCGTAGTTCCCGGAGAAGACGAAGCCGCACTCGGGGTGCCGGTCGAGGAACTCGATCCGCCGCTCCAGGAACTCGGGGGCCCAGCGGTCGTCGTCGTGGAGGATGCCGACGTACGGCGCATTGCCGCTCGTGATCAGCCGCGTGTGGTTCGTGGCCGCGCTCAGGTCGGCGCCGATCGCCTGGTAGCCGATCCGCGGGTCGGCGAGGTACGGCTGCACCTCCTGCTCGAGCTTGCCTCCGGGCGCGCCGTTCTCGGAGATCAGGAGCGTCCAGTCCTGCCGTGTCTGCGCGAGCACGCACGCGATCGCCTCGTGAATGTAGGGCGCGACGCTGCGTGTCGGGATGCGGACGTCGACCTTCGCGCGCTGCTCGCTCACGAGCGGGTTCTACCAGCGAGCGCGCCCGTTACGATGGCTCGGCGTGCGAAGGCGGAGGCCGTGACGACGCCGGGGGATCCGGCCCTGGCCCCGCCGCACCCCGAGGATCGGGTCGCGAGCGACAGCATCGCCCGGAACACGTTCTTCGCGACGCTGAACGGCGTGCTGACCGCGGCGATCGCGGTCGTCCTCACCCTGTACCTGATCCGTGCGCTCGATCCGCACGGCTACGGGCTCTACACGCTGGCGCTGGCCGTCGGGGCGCTGTTCGCGCTCGTGATGGACCTCGGGATCAGCTCGTCGGCGGCGCGCTTCATCGCCGAGCGCCGCGGCGACAGGCGTGCGATCGCCGACTACGTCGCGGACGCACTGCGGCTGAAGATCCTCCTGGCAAGCGTCTCGGGAGTGGTGCTGTTCGCCGCGGCCGGCGGGATCGCCGACCTCTACGGGAAGCCGAGCCTGACCTGGCCGCTCCGCGGCGTCGCGCTCGCGCTCGTGCTCGGCGCGGTGATGCAGCTCTTCGGCGCCGTCCTGATCGCGCAGGGGCGCCTCGGCGCGAGCCTGCTGATGTCGTTCGCCCAGAGCGTCGCGTTCCTCGCGGCCGCGGTCGGGCTCGTGGCGGCCGGAGCGGGGGCGACCGGAGCGGCCTTCGGGCGAGCGATCGGCTACGGCGCTGCGGTGGTCGTCGGCTCGGTGCTGATCGCAAGGCTCTTCGGCAGGCGTGCGCTGGCGATCGGCTCGCCGCGCGGGCGGACCCGGCAGATCGCCGCGTATGCGGGGGCACTCGCCGTCGTCGAGGGCGCGTACCTCTTCTTCGACCAGCTGGACGCGCTGCTGATCGGCGCGTTCAAGTCGGCGGCGGCCGTCGGGCTCTTCCAGGCGGCGTTCGGGCTGACCGTCTTCATGCACTACCCGGCCGGCATCGTGGCGACCAGCGTCGCACCGCGCACCGCGAGCCACCACGAGCACGGCTCGGACGTGCGCGCCTTCACGATCACGGCCCGCTTCCTGATCGTCGGCTACGCGGCCCTGCTCGCGCCGCTGCTCGTCTGGGCCGGACCGATCGTCGACCTGCTGCTGGGCTCGAGCTACGCCCACTCGGAAAGCGTTCTGCGTGCGTTCGCGCCGTACGTGTTCCTCGGCGGGGTGGGGGCGTTCCTCTCCGCGAGCTCGAACTACCTGGGGCAGGCGCGCAAGCGGTTGCCGGTCGCGCTGCTCGCGGTCGCGATCAACCTCGTCTTCGACCTGATCTTCATTCCGCGCATCGGGATCGTCGCCGGCGCGATCGGCACCGACCTCGCGCTCGCCGTCTACGTGCCGGTCCACCTCTGGATCTGCGTGAGGGCGCTCGGCGTGCCGTTGCGGCCGCTCGGGCTGGCGCTGGGGCGATCGCTGGCGGCGGCTGCCGCGATGGCCGGCGTGCTGCTGCTCGCCGGCACGTCCGACCTGTCGGTGGCCGATTGGATCCTGGGGGCGGTCGGCGCGGTCGCCGCCTACCTGGCCTTCCTGTTCCTGCTGCGCGAGCTGACGGTCGGCGAGGCCCGCCAGGCGCGCGCTTGGCTCAGGGCGCGGTTCGGCTAGCGATCGCGTCGACGATCCGACCGGCGACTGCGTCCCAGGTGAAGCGCTCGACGAGCCGCTGCCGGCCGGCTTCGCCGAAGGCACGCGCCCGCTCCGGGTCGGTCAGCTCGAGCAGCCGCTGCCCGAGCGCGTCGACGTCGTGCGCGTCCACGGTGAAGCCGCTGACGCCGTCCGCGACGATCTCCGGCATCGCGCAGCGGTCGCTCGCGACGCAGGCGAGGCCGTACGCCATCGCTTCGAGGAAGACGATCCCGAACGGCTCGTAGACCGACGGCATCGCGAAGGCGGTCGCGCCCTCGTAGAGCTCGCCCAGCCGCCGCTCGCCGTCCGCGCTCGCCCGCGAGATGCGGTCGAAGAATCTCACGCCCGGCCCGGCGACCGGCTGCTCGGGACCGACGACCCAGAGCTCGGCGTCCGGCCGCTCGGCACGCACGTGCCCGAACGCCTCGAGCAGCTGCGGCCCGCCTTTTCGCTCCCACTGCTTGCCGACGAACAGGAAGCGCGGCTGCTCGTACGTCCGGTCGGGCACCTGCGGCAGCTCGCGCAGGTTGGCGCCGGCGCCGACGGTCACGACCTTGGCCGGATTCTGGCCGTAGTCCTCGACGAACGAGCGGCGCAGCCAGTCGCTCATTGGCAGGAGCACGTCCATCCGGTCGTAAAAGCGCCGGTCGTCCTCGAGCGCACGCCGGACGCTGCGGCTGCGCGGATCGAGCAGCGGCTCGCCGCGCGCGAGGGAGACGGCGAGGTTGCCGTCGTGGTACGAGGCGCGCACGCGGCCGCGCAGAAGCGCCCAGGCGCCGACGTGGAGGACCGCCTCGGGCTCGGCGCCTAGCCGCCGGCGGGCGACGCCGCTGCGCAGCGAGCGCGCAAGGCCGCTCGCGAACGAGCTGCGCGAGTGGTAGCGCTGCCGCCAGCGCGCGCGATCCGGAGAGAACGACGCGAGCTGCTCGAGCCGGTCGACGGCATGCGAGCTTGCGTCGACGGCGCCGGCCAGCGCGCCCGCCCCGTCGAGCGCACGCACGAGGAACGCGGAAGTGCCGGACCAGGTGCCGGCGTCGAGCGGCTCCCCGGGGGTCGCGACGACGAGGCGCGGCGCGTCAGCCACGGGCGGCCGCGTCGAGGTGCGGCGCCATCCGCTCGGCGACGGCCCGCCAGGTCAGCTGGTCGCGCGCCTTCACGTAGCCGGCGCGGCCGAGGCGCTCCGCCTGGTCGGGATCCGAGAGCAGCGAGACGAGCGCCTCCGCGAGCCGCTCCGGGTCGCGTGGCGGCACGAGCACGCCGGTGCGCCCGTCCTCGACCAGCTCGGGAAGCGCGCCGACGTCCGTCGTCACGCACGGCAGCGCCTTGCCCATCGCCTCGACGACGACCTGTCCGTAGGCCTCGAACTGCGTCGGCAGCACGAACAGCGTCGCGTCGGCGTACAGCTGCTCGAGCCGCCGACGGTCGCTGACGTAGCCGAACCACTGGACTGAATGCAGGTGCTCGCCGGCGTGACGCGGGCGGTCGACGCCGACGATCCAGAGCAGCGCGTCCGGCAGCTCGTCGCGCACGAGCGACCACGCCTCGAGCAGCGTCGGCACGCCTTTCAGCTCGTACTTGTTCCCGACGAAGAGCGCGATCCGGCGCGCGTACGACTTGCCCCCTGGCGGCGCCAGGGCCGCGTTGCCGCCGGCGCCGACCGGCAGCACGAGCGCCGGTTCGCAGCCATAGTCGTCCACGATCGCCTCGCAGACCCAGCGGCTCCAGCCGAAGATGAAGCGCGCGGCGCGGAACGTCTCGCGCTCGAGCTCGAGCCACTCGCGGTCGGCGCGCTTCGAGAGCGGCGCCCAGGCCGGGTAATGCCTGCGCGTGAGGCTGTAGGTGTTGTCGGTGTAGATCACGTAGGGCCGCTCGCCGGACGAGAACAGCGTCTGTACCTGGAAGACGAGGTCGTAGAGGCCCTCGCGGCGCTCGAGCTGCTCCTCGACGAGTTCGGTGCGCCGGCGGAACGCCCGTGGCGAAAGCGCCGCGCGGCCCCGCCAGGCATCGCGTCGCGGGTGGAACGAGCGGAGCTTCACGAGCCAGTCCTCGGGGCCGCTGACCACGGGCCGGACGAACCCTGCGATCGGGAAGCTGCGGCCGAGCTCGACGAACAGCTGCGAGCTCCGGGTCTGCGTCTCGTGGAGGTCGGCCAAAGGCTCCATCGACGCGCCGAGCAGGCGGGGGCGGCTCACGCTCGCCTCCGCGGGCTCGCGAGCCAGAGCTCCTCGTACAGGTCTTCGATCTTCCGAACCATGGCATCGAGCGAGAGCTCGCGCTGTTGGCGCTCGCGCCCCTGCTCGCCGAGGCGCCTGGCCTCGCCGGGATCGTGCAGCAGCCGCCCGATCGCAGCGGCGAGCGCACCGGGGTCGCGCGGCTCGACGAGCAGCCCGTGGACGCCGTCCTCGACCAGCTCCGGGACGCCGCCGACCCGCGTCGAGACGACCGGCTTCCCGGCCGCCATGTACTCCATCACCGAGAGCGGGCTGCCCTCGTAGTCGGACGAGAGCACGGCGACGTCGAGCGCGTCGAGCAGGGCGGGCACGTCGCGCCGGATCCCGAGCAGCTGCACCGTGCCGTCGAGGTCGAGCCGCCGCGCCTCCTGCCCGAGGCCCTCGCGCTCGGGCCCATCGCCGGCGACGAGCACCCGCAGCTCCGGCAGCTCGTGGCGCAGCTGCGCCGCGGCCGCGAAGAGCACCTCGAGCGCCTTCTGTGCCCGCAGCTCGCAGACGACCCCGATCACGGGCGCGTCCTCGGGGATCCCGAGCTCCCGTCGAATGGCCCCGCCGTCGCCGGGCTCCGGGTCGGGGATGCCGTTCGGGATCAGCCGTATGGTGTCCGGATCGACGCCCTCGACCTCGATCATCTTGCGGCGGTCCTCCTCGGCGACGGCGATGAAGGCGTCGGCGAAGCGGCCGACGAGCTCGCGGTCGAGCAGCCGGCGAAGCGGCTGGCCCTGGAACGACCAGGTGTGCTCGTGCGCGACCACGACCGGGACGCGCTTCAGCCGGCCGAGCACCGTTCCCCAGACGTTCGAGCCGAACATGTGCGCGTGCACTACGTCGACCTCGTCGAGCCGGCGGACGAGCGGGCGCCAGGCCCGCACGTCGAGCTTCGAGCGGCGCCCGAGCGCCAGCACCTCGACGCCCGCCTCGGCGAGCTCGCGGTCGAGCAGCGGCTCGTCGGTGCGCCGCGAGGCGCAGAGGATGCTCTCGAAGCGGTTGCGGTCGAGCCGCGCGGCCACCTGCACCGCGAGCCGCTCGGCCCCCCCGGTGACGGTCGGTCGGTCGACGAGCGTGACGACGCGCAGCTTCCTCACGGGCGTAGTTTCGCCGCGTGAGCCGCCCCGTCGTCCTCTGCTACCACGCGGTGAGCGCGGAGTGGCCCGCGCAGCTCGCCGTCACGCCCGAGCGGTTCGAGCAGCAGCTGCGCCTGCTGGTGCGGCGCGGCTACCGCGGGGCCACCTTCGCGCAGGCCGCGACGGACCCGCTCGCGCGCAAGACGCTGGCCGTCACCTTCGACGACGGCCTGCGCTCCGTGCTCGACCGAGCGGCGCCGGTCCTGCGCGGGCTCGGGCTGCCGGCGACGGTGTTCGTGCCGACCGACCTCGTCGGGAGCGAGGGCCCGATGAGCTGGCCCGGCGTGGAGCGCTGGCTCGGCGGGCCGTACGAGCGCGAGCTCGTGCCGCTCGGCTGGGACGAGCTGCGGGACCTGCACGCCGAGGGTTGGGAGATCGCCTCGCACACGCGCACGCATGCCCGGCTGATCCGGCTCGGCGACGCGGAGCTGCGGGACGAGCTCGAGGGCTCGCGCGCGCGGCTCGAGGCGGAGCTCGGCGAGCCGTGCCGGACGCTCGCGTACCCGTACGGCGAGGCCGACGAGCGCGTGATCGAGGCCGCTCGCGCGGCGGGGTACGAGGCCGCCTGCGGGCTGCCGACGAGCTTCGAGCAGGCCTCGACGCTGGCCTGGCCCCGCACCGGCGTCTGGCGCGGCGACGGCCCGTTCAGCTTCCGGCTCAAGGTCGCGAGCCCGGTGCTCGCGCTGCAGCGCAGCCCGGCGTTCCGGGCGCTCGACCGCCCGAGGCGCGGGCTCAAGCAGAGGCTTCGGCCGGGCAGCATCGTCCGCGACTGGGACTAGCACGCCGCGAACCGCTCGGCGAGCGCGGCGGCGATCCGGTCGACGTCGAACTCCCGCGCCACCCGCTCGCGGGCCGCCCTCGACAGCCGGCGCCTGAGCTCTAGGTCCCGCAGCGACTCGATCGCGGCTTTCAGCGCGCCTGCGTCGGCCGGCGGGACGAGGAGGCCGCTGCCATCGGTGACGAGCTCGGGGATCGAGCCGGACTCGGTCGAGACGACGGGCACCCCTGCGGCCATCGCCTCGATCAGCGAGACGGGGACGCCCTCCTGGTCGCCTTCGGCCGTCGGTGCGCTCGGCAGGGCGACCGCGTCCCAGCGCCCGTCGACCAACCCGGCGAGCAGCTCAGGGTGCGAGATCGGCCCTAGGAAGCGCACCGGCAGGCCGAGCGCGCGCTGCTCCAGCTCTTCGCGCAGCGGGCCGGCGCCGGCGAGGTCGAGCGTCACGCCGTCAAGGCCGACGAGCGCGTCGAGCAGGTAGCGGTGGCCCTTGACGGGAAGGAGGCTCGCGGGCGTGACCAGCCGCAGCTCGTCGCCGCCACGCGGGCTCGCAGTCCGCTCCGGGAGCTCGACGCCCATCCGCAGCAGCACCGGGTGCCAGCCGTCGAGGCCGACCCGCCGCTCGAGCTCGCGCGCACCGCCTTCGCTGATCGCGCGGACGAAGCAGGCCGACTGCGCCTTCGCCCGCAGGAGGTTCGCCTCGCGGATGTCCCAGCGGTGGGCGGTGAGGCTCCACGGCACCTGCGCCAGCTCGGCCGCGACCATGGCGAGCGTCGCGCTCGCGGCCGCCCAGTGAGCGTGGACATGGTCGGGCTCGAGCTCCCGCAACCGGCGCGCGAGCCAGACGGCCTTCGGGTGGACGATCAGGTTCTTGCCGGCGATGCGCGGCTTCGTCCGCAGGGTCCGCGTGAGCAGCGGCAGCGAGCGCGGCAGTCCGCGCACGGCGTCGGCGGCAATGGCGGGCGAGACGACGGGGGCGCTCAGCGTCCGCTCGCGGTGCCGCTCGGCGTCCTCATGGATCAGCTCGCCGCGCGGCCACATCGGCACGATCCAGACCTCGTGACCGAGCCGTTCGAGCGCGGCGATCTCCGGGAGCACGAACGCCTCGAGCGGCCCGTGCGGCAGGCTCGAGGTCACGTAGACGAGCTTCACGAGCCGTTGTGCCGGGACGTGACCTCGGCGAGCAGCTCCTCGAGCCGGGCCGCGATCACGGCTCGCGACCGGTGCTCGACGACGTAGCGCCGTCCGGCCTCGCCCATCTCCGCCCGCTGCTCGGGCGAGTCGAGCAGGCCGCGAACCGCATCGGCCATCGCATGGGCGTCGCCCGGCTCGACCGCGATCCCGCCGCCCGACTCCTCGAGTATCCGTGCGCCCTCGCCCCGCAGGCCGCCCACGACCGGCTTCTCGCACGCGAGGTACTCGAACACCTTCACCGAGACGATCTTGTCGAGGTACGGATCCGGGAGCAGGTTCGTCACGCACACGTCGGCGCGCGCGAGCACGTATGGCACCTCCTCGATCGGTCGCTCGCCGCCGAAGAGCACGTTCGTCAGCCCGAGCTCCCGCACCTGCGCCTCGAGCGCCTCGCGCCGCGGGCCCTCGCCGCGCAGGAAGAAGACGACGTCCTCGCGGTCCCGGAGCAGCGCTGCCGCCTCGATCACCGTTTCGAGCCCGTGCTTGATCCCGAGCAGGCCGGAGTACATGACGACGAGCCGGTCGCCGAACGGGTACTGCGCGGCGATCCCGTTCTCGCGTGGGAGCGGCCGGAAGAGCTCGACGTCCGCGCCGTTCGGCAGCAGCCGCCGCTTCTCTTCGCCGACGCCGCGCTCCGCGACCGTGTCGGCGAATGCGCGCGTCGTGCAGGTGACGACGTCCGCCGAGCGGTACATCCAGCGCTCGATCGCCCGCAGCACGCGGATCGGCGCCGAGCCCTCGCGGGCCGCGCCGACCGCGACGACCTCGTCCGGCCAGAGGTCCCGCAGGTCGACGACCAGCTTCGCGCCGCGCAGCTTCGCCAGCAGGATCGCCGGCACGGCGGGGAAGATCGGCGGCGAG
>Ga0207665_10003718_pt1 | contig 10190 bp, 7 predicted proteins | sample LARL112metaG_FD_184351 | JGI IMG/M metagenome (GOLD analysis project Ga0207665, IMG submission 184351) | Corn, switchgrass and miscanthus rhizosphere microbial communities from Kellogg Biological Station, Michigan, USA - LAR L11-2 metaG... | ecosystem: Host-associated > Plants > Roots >...
GTAAAGCTCTTTTAACGAGTTCTCCACATTGATAAAGTCATATAAAATGTTCTTTTGTTCTACTAAATTATTTTATAAGAACAAAGAATTTATCCACAGCTAATAGTCCTATCTGTGTAAAAGAACGCATATTTTGAGTGCGTGCTCACTGCTAATCTGGTAAATAGAGTTAATAATTGTCATAGTTATGATTAATACTCAAATTTATGCGCATCAAAAAAAGTGGAAATTTTTATTACTTTATTATCCTTATATTTTTGAAATCGCTTTCTTCAAATCGTCCAAATTCATTGTAGGATGTATTTCCACGGCATCGAATCCCTGAAATAAAGGTTCTACAATAGCCGGGATCATATCTGGACCTGGCAAATCCAAAACAAAAACGAAAGTTCTGTTTCCATTTACTTCAGTAAAGTATGCAGCCTCACAGTTGTACTTCTTGGTATAGTCTTCGATAGTCTTCAAGAAATTAGGATCTTTGACCGCCTGTTGCCGGCAGTTGTTGGAATCATTGCTCTTACTAATACTCTCATATCAATTCGTCAAAGTAAGCCCGGTCGTGCCCTGATAATTAATTTTTCTATATGAATTCAGAATGATTATGCAATGAGCATAATTCCTACACATTATCTTTTAGGTGTGTCCTCTCAACATTAGTCAAGTTTCCTATCAGTATAAGCAGAAGTTGAGCAGGTTTTTTTACCAGGTAATAAAAAGATAGAAAATATTGAGACGTCAGTCTATACATAGGAAGCGACATTTTCAATAATATTTATAATCTCCCGTGCTGCATATCGTTAATAGAATCGGCTATTTCAGAAATAATTATATGTATTTGAATCCGAGATTGTTACTGTCTCGATAATCAATTTGTACTTATGTCTCACCTAAAACTGATTATGTATACTGTATTTAAGGTCTGAATTGACCCTCGAATAATCAGATGGAACAAAAATTTTTCTATCTGACTGCTATATTGTCACTTCATTTTCCTGTTGCATTGAGGACTAATTGGACGATCTCCTGTGGATGTGATTCAAGTGACGCATGGCTAGCCGGAAGTGAGATAGTAGAAGCATTCATCTGTTTTGTGAACATGTATTCGACAGCAGAAGGGATCATGCGGTCACTCTCAGAGACTGGTACCAAGTAGGAACTTGCTTCCAAGCCGGAGGGACAGATTTTTCAGCAAAACTGAAGAAATTCGATTTTTATATCTTAATATGGATATTAAAAGATAGACTATGAATGGAATCGTTATTGACAATCGCTTTATCTATAGAGTGCTTTGTTGCGTGATTCTGAACCTACATTGCGATCATGTAAATGGCGCCACTTGGTTGGGCTATCAGTTTGCCTTGTTCATCACAGCTAACGGGTTGTCTCGGCATCTATGTATTCAGCTGCGCGCCTCATGATTGTCATGCATCTAATATTTATGAACATACCAAGTCTGTACATTTGATCTCTCAATTCAGAAAACCTCTTTAATGCGATATATTTCATAACGTAAATTAGACGACATTGTTTCCGACATTACTGATAGCACCAATAAAATTAGAAATTTTTGAATTGTTTTCATAGACAAGTAATGCGGAAAACCTTTGTTAAGCTCGACTATTAGACTACAAATTCTAAGCAGGTTACCATTTGGTGACTAATAACCGTAATATGCCGCGCCGATTCTGTCTTACCATATCCTGGTATGTTTACGTATAGTATTAAATGAACCAGCCATAAACACTCTAAATATAGTATACACATAGTTTAATTTTTAAAAGAGAACACTCATCAAAGCATTCCAGAGAATTTCTAACCTATAGAAGGCAATGCAAGCATAGAAAAACTTATTAAAATATCTTTACATATCCCTCTGATGTCATCAGTAGAGTCTTTAAGAGAAGTTGTCCGACGATTGGAAAGACACGTTTAACGATCCACAGCGTAGAGAATTATCTTATTTTGATTTTTATGACGATTCCTTGACTTTTCATGATTTTCCTCCAAATCAACCAGCCAACAAGGAAGGTTTTAAACAGTTTATTTATCTCCTATGGAAAGCATTCCCTGATATAATAATCACTTTTGATGATATCGTAATCGAAGGAAATAAGGTGGCATGCAGATACAACTTATCTGGAAGCCACAAAGGTCAATTTGAGGATCTTCGGCCAACCGATAAACAATTCAGGGTCAATGGTATGACAGTATTTTCTTTTCGTAATGCAAAAGCCATAGAACGTTGGAATGTAGTAGATATGAAGTCATTGATGGAACAGTTGAGGACCCAATCCTGAGCCATGTTTGTCATTCGCATAGATCAACACCGGCGGTAAATTGGACAAACCTAATGTTCTAAACAGATACTGTCCTTAATATATTGAATGAGGATGCCTCATGATAGATATGCACCTAATTTTTGTCATCACAACAAAGCGTCAGTCTATGCATTTTATGTCTCGGTTCAGAAAAGGTTTATAATCTGGCGCGCCGCACATCTGTAATAGAAGACGCTATTTTCGAGATAAATAAATTAGATCTGCTGCAAAATCTGAAATACTCAGACGTATTAAAATTACTGGACATTAACATAATTAATTAGTCAGTTTACATGGATTAATTGTTACTACTATCTATAGATATCAGATTCTTGCAAATCAGAGCTAAAATTTAACTGGTCAGTCGGCTCTTAGGTTCTATTGTAGAGAGGCAAAGCCACTAGCAGGTTGGTTAGTATATCGGGGGATCTGGTACCAGACGCAGTTTCTGGGGCTGATATGTAACCCGGACGCTATAGTTTTGGCACAGCTGTCACTATTACATCCACAATTTTATCATTTCCAAGATACAGCGCAAGCGCAAGACAAGATCAATATTAAGAAGCTTGTTGTAATAATAATGGTGATCATAATAATGAGCGAATTTGCATTCTTTCGATTTAGAAGCCATAATATGCTAACTATAGAAGAAGAACAGCATAATGATGAGATCGTTGAACTAACAGAAGAAGTTCTAGATACAAAAGGTATGGAATGTGATTCCAAAATATCAAAGATCTCTGAGGAACAATTAAAAGAAATTCTTGAAGAAGTAAGGAAATTACGAAGGAAAAGAAAAAGACTACTCTCAACAGCAGGTGATAGTATGATATACTATCTTTAATTATATGCGTCACGCTCAACTAACAAGCAAAATGAACCAACGACCAGAGATGGAAGGGGAGGCGTATAGCAACTTTATCAACTCAGTGAACAGCGACATAACCCGACGCGAATACAATACCAATTTCTCCTATTTTATGAAATTTTGTCAAGTACAAACATACGAAGACATGTTACTAATTCCAATTACCCACATAGAGTCGAAGGTACGCGACTACATAGTATTACTAAGACATACACGCAAGCTCTCCCCAGCGACAGTACACAACTACATTACTCCCATCATCCATTTTTATGAAATGAACGGTATAGTAATCAACTGGAAACGGTTAAAGAAATTCAAGACCAAAGTGTATAATGTTATAGAAGATAGACCCTACAACCGCGAGCAGATAAAAACACTGATAGAAACTGCTACCCTACGTGACAAGTGTATCATACTGGTAATGTGTTCGGCTGGATTACGACGCGGTGCATTAGCATATCTTAGACTACGAGATATCACAAAAATAGAAAAATACAACCTATACAAAATCAACGTCTACAAGAAAGAGCAAGAGTCCTATACCACATTCTGTACTCCTGAATGCGCTCGCTACATAGATCAGTATCTAGACTGGAGAGAAAGAGCAGGTGAGAAGATAACACCTAACTCACCATTATTCAGAATAGAGTATTCTATAAACCACGTCAATCGTCCCAAGGCGGTTAGCGCGTGGGTAGTTGCTCATATGATTCATCAATTACTAAATCGTACCGGTGTTAGAGTAGCAGCCGAAACCAGGGTAAGAACCGAGCTAATGCAAACCCACTGCTTTCGTAAGTTCTTCAAAACCACTTGCATAAACGCTGGTATGAATCCCCTCTACTCAGAATACGTAATGGGTCACCGAACAGGGCTAACAAAAGCATACTTCAAACCTACCGACAAGGAGCTACTAGAGGGCAACGATAAAGCTCTAGGTTATGTTGCCACAATCAATGATCTAACTATAAACGAGGAATATCGTTTGCATAAAAAGATTGATGAGATAACTAAGAAGAAGGACGAGATTGAACTTCGAGAAATAAAGCATAGAGAATTAAAATCTATGCGTGAAGAGATGGAAAAAAAGTTTCAACAAATTATTACAAAAATTGATGCGTCAAAACTTTCATGAATTACCTTTTGATTCTGATTCTTCCAAGACTCTCACCAGGAGATCTATTTTTGGATCCCTTTTTGCCTCTCTTCCTAGTACATACTGAAGAAAATGTTTGGGGGGATCTAAGATGTTGTATAATACTCTCACCAAATCTAGGGATTCGTTTTGAATGAATCTATTTTCTGAATATGTATCTGCATAATCTCGAAAATGACTTGTTGTCCATCCACTTAATAAATAATGGGTAGTTCCAAAGGCATTATCTCGCTGGGATTTGCTAGCATAAATTTTATCTGCTAAAATTCCTTCTAGTCTATCCAGAATATATTTTGTTATTGCGTCCATTATCACTCTTCTCAAAATTTCCTTTGCGATATCGCTAATTGAACTGTAAGAATGAATTATTTTAAAATATCTTGCTAACAATGTGTTTAGTATTACCATTGGTAGATGAGATTCTAAGGATAAAATACTTGCCATATATTGATCATAAAGTTCCATTTCCTGATTTTTCCATCCTCTTTCTTTTAGTCTCTTGCGTAATATTACTTGTTTAATACCTATATCATTACCGTTAAAATGATAATCTATTACATCTTTTAATTTTTTGTATCTGTGGCTGTATTCATCTATGTAATAAATTAATTGAGAAAGTTCTTTACCGAGAGGTGTAAGTTCAATAATTCTTTTTTGAATTATAGGTTTCTTTTTTCTTATACGCTTCCTTTTAGTCTTTCCTCTCTGGACAATTGTTTCTGTTACTAGTTGATATTTTAATAGGTCTTTTATTGCAAAAATAGTAGATGATTTATCACTCTGATATGGTATTCTTTTTGTTTCCTTTCTTAGTATATTAAATATTTCGTTTACATATTTTTTGCCATCAAAAAGGATTTTTAATATAGCTATATAATGATCAATTAAATTAATCTCAACCGGTTGACTTTGTTTGTACTCTTTCGTGCGTAAACTACGCGTAGCGGTTGACTTTTTCATTCCATAAATTACAACACTTCACTTATTATTCATTTTGAACATATTTTGAATATGGATACCTATTATCTTGTTAGGCCTTATTTAGTGGGCTCAAAATCCGCGAAATGCATGGCAATGGTCATCCCAGCTGCACTACGTAAACACGCAAATATTGATAGATCTAGCATCCTGATGGCAAAAATAGATGAAAAGACTAAACTAATAACTCTGAAGAATATGAATGCAATAATTGAAAGATGTGAAAAAATGTTACCTGTTGACGAAAGTTTAGCAGCTTCTAAACAACAGGCATCGTTAAAGATCCAATAGTAGTGATTACTATGGCTTTCAATAATCAAAACGCATTTGAACCATACAAACAATGCGCTGGAAGAGGATGTTCAGAACAGGGAGTTAATTATTGGAGTTTATTTACAACATCACAGAAAATTAAGGAAAGGATATTAAAGATAACAACTCCGAGTATTTTCTACAAAGGTACTAAAAGTATCGTTCTAGAATCTGCATACAATGCAGTTCGTTTTTGGGAACCAGAATATTATGAAGCTGACTTTGATAATGCAAAGAAGTTAGGGTTGAATGCGTTTAGATTAAGTTTGGAATGGTCACGCATACAACCTAACGAAGATCAGTGGAACGAGCAGGCAATTGAACATTATAAAAAAATGCTAGTGTCTATGCGTAGCAAGGGTCTAAATCCAATATTGACATTTAATCACATAACACTTCCACTTTGGATCCTCTCTCCACCTATTTCCTTTAAGAAAAAATTTGGACAAATCCTCTTACCATCACCTTTAAAAGAAATGCCACTTCATGACCCAATAGAAAATGATAGCTACTGGAAATCCTTAAGGGGATGGGAAAATAGCAAGACTGTTGAAAAGTTCATAGAATATGTGGCTAGAATGACTTTGGAATTACGAGATTTGGTAGATTATTGGATTACTATAACTGAACCTGTTTCTTCTATCATAGGAGGAGGTTATATATCTGGACTAGCCTCCAGGTTTCTGCCTTGACGGTAATAGATCTAGAAAGGTCTTACATAATCTTATAGAAGCACACATCAAGGCATATGACACAATAACAAAAATTGATGATATTGATGCAGATGGTGATGAAATCCCCAAGAAGGTTGGGATTGCACATATGATGATAGAGGTAAGGCCAGATAGTTCTAAAAAATTTTTTGATACGCTAAAACGAGACAATATAGAAGCCGCTAAAAATTTCGATTACTTTGTTAATGATTATTTTCTTAATGCGATAATAAATGGAGAAGAGGACATAAATTATTTGAATACACTTCAACGATATAATAAGGCCAGCAAGGATTTTATAACACATACAAACTGGCGCAATAAACTCGATTTCATCGGCATTAATTACTATAGACGTGTATATGTTTATCAAAGTACTCTTTTAAAACTAACCTCAGCAAGGTTCATCGGTGGTGTCATAATAAACGACCTTAATCGAAGTGAACATCCTCATAATATGTTAACTGGCTTAGGATGGGAAATATATCCTTCTGGGATTTATAATTTGGCCATGCGAATTAAAAATAAATGGAACAAACCTATCTTTGTTACCGAGAACGGCATTGCAGACAAGGACGATAAACACAGAGCCCCATATATCGTCGCGCACATCCATCAATTGAAAAAGGCCATGAATGATGGTGCGAATATTATTGGATATTTACATTGGTCGCTAGTAGATAATTATGAATGGCATGAGGGCTTTAAGCCTGAGGCAAAGTTTGGTTTGTACGAAGTTGATCGCAATAGCAAAGATCTCAATCGGAAGATTAAGAACGGCGCAATAGCTTTTAAGATGATTGTAGAAGAGTCATTAGCAGGTGAAGGACAAGAAGGCATCTCAGATAGTGCTGTTTTGAACGCTAGAGATGAATTTGGAATGTTTGATGACTATGGCTCGGCAGTTATATCTTAGACATAATACGTGAAAAATATTAACCGCCAGTATTGAAGAACATGTTGAATCTATTTCCGAAAGCCTCTTTCACCTTGCCTCCTACATTCTAAATGATTCTTTTAAAATTGTCTAAAGTATTATGACTTACAAAGTTGTAAAAACGATAAATGATCAAATTAGTCCGATTAAAATTATACATGGCGCATTATTATATAACCATATATTCAACCGCTACTGGTAGCGCTTCTGCTAGTCAATATTTCTCTATGCTGAAGACATCAGTTTTATTTTCAAAATGAGTGTCCCTAGTATGTAGCGAGAATCTGCCCTATATCTGTCCCATACTACTATCTTAGTCATTTCAGAGATAGATAGTAACTGGTAGCTAGAGACACTGGGGATACAACTAAAATCGAAACAAGTACGAATATAATAATAAAATATTGACTGCTATGAGCGCTCATAGTAGCGGTGTTAGTATATAGCCATATACACATATTAAAAGAACCATTCGAAATATTCTGTCTTTTTATTCACAAATCCATCAATTCATAGTATGAATAAATCGAATGAGTCGCGACATACAATCACTATCGACGATTCAACTTTTTGAAAACTTAAGCGTTATGGTATTTTCGGGGAATCATACTCGGAGTTGTTGTCTAGATTGTTGTATCAAACTGAAAAAATGCACAGTAGGGAAGAGTAATAGAAAAAATGAAAGTAAACATTAGAAGGCAGTGGAATGATGGCGAATTGCTGAAGTAGACTTTAGTAACATATTAGATCTCCATTGGGACAACATATCAGGAGGAGTGCATGCCCGTTGTCCAAGGAACTTTATCCACGGATATATTTCATGCGACTCTTACAAGGGTGATTTGGCTCACTCATGCGCTCATGGCAAAGGTCCGCATTCCATAAAGGTTTGTATCGTAAATAAAGATAATGATAAAAAAGTGTTTGCTGCGATTAGGCAGCTATCTAGATAGGATATCTCTAATTATTTATACTATTCTGCAAATTTAGTGTGTATGTGAATCACATAGTTTTTAGTCGGTAACACAAATTATAAGAGGACTTGAAATAAGCGCCGGAGTAAACAAACTACACAGACCACAATTTAAAACTTTCATATTTACAGGCTCTATTCATTTAACTATCCATTGTCTTACCACAATCTCTGTTATGTATATCACAAATAAAACCAATCAATTCAGCATATGCTCCAGTTTGTTATTAATTATTATACAAGGAAAATAATTCTCAAAACATTCACTTCTAATCGCTATGTATTAGACAGTTCCTTTAATGGCAGATTAAGCTTCAAACTGGATCGTGCCCTAAGGATTTTTCGATTAATGATTTCTATCCCAATTTCTTTGAGTACTGCCAAATTTAGGATATATCTATCCCATCAATTCTTGTATAATTCTTGGCTATTAGTAAAGAGTATCCTCTCAATCGCAAATTCTAGACCCCTAATTTGAGTTCATTTTAAAGTTTCTTTGGTAACATCGAAAATATCAGGTAACGTATCGAATCGCAGAAGAAAGCATAAGGTAACTAGGGCTTAAAGAAGAAATTTTCGATAGATGTACTAGATATAGAATTTGATTGGTCTAAACAGAAGAGAAAAGGAAAAACTTGTTGTCGAACTATATGAAAGCGGAAGTAGTTACCGTGAAATTGCAAAAAAAGCCAGAGTTTCGCTACGTGATATTAAAGTCATGTTGGATAGAGCAAGTGGAGTACATACTATGTCTAAATCATCTCAAGCATATCAGATGTTCTCTGTAGGCAAATCCCCAACGGAAGTAGCCATTACCTTGGATATGAGGGAACCAGAGGTAACCCAACTGTACAGGGAAAGTCGGACTCTGAAGCAGATCTACAATCTCAATAGCATATATCAGGAAACAAATGGAAATCTAGGACCTATTGTGCAATTATATAATCTTAGCAAAGGAGCAGGTTTGAATATGGAACATGTAGTTAGGATTCTCAAAGTAGCTGATGGTGATCTGCCACGCCTCGAAGGCAGGTGTCACAATCTTAAATCAGAAGTAAAGTCTCTTGAGGCAAAGAAAGATAATTTAGTTAGAATTATGTATGAATATGAAAATCAAGTAAATGTATTAGGCAGATCGTTTGATAACTATTGTCGATTGTGTACAGAAGAAGAACTCAAATTGGCAGATCTACAGAGAAAAAGATCGAATGCAGAAGAACTTGTAAGCCATTTCGAAAATAATGATAAAGAATATCCCAAGATTAGAAATTTCATCAAGGAAAAAGTATATGCCACTTTATCCAAAGGAGAAATTCTCCTGAAACTTGCTACCTATTCTGTAATTCAATCAATAATAAACAATCCGGAATACCATAACTTGATAGTCAATGATGATCTGTTACCAGCTATACATAATACGCCGTCATATCTTGCTAATAATAATAACTGGACCTCACAGAGTTATGAGATTATTATAATGAATGAGGCGAAAAAACTGGATGACAAGCTAAGAAAGAATATGGTAGAGGAAATCCTTGACCAATATGATGTCGGTATATCGCAATCCTCACTACCGTTATTATGATATAACGTGCTAACACTATAACTTGAACTAGTGGCAATTGCCATTGACTTGCTTGTAGTAAATTAAGTCAGTTTTTCTTATTAATTTCAATAATCCCTTAGAATACTGTTGAGACAGTAAAATAATATCTATTGCGGCTATCATTATAGATTACATGCTCTCATAAAACCGTGCGTGGACAGCAATTAAATATACTAAGATTTAATGAGGCATGGCAAGACAAGATTGGACATATATTCAAATTTCTAAACAGATGGCAAAATCCATTGACAAGTTTCTTAAGACGGATACCGCGAAAAAATATTCATTGAGTGATAAAAATCAGCTTATAAGATATCTGATTATACGTT
>Ga0207665_10003720_pt1 | contig 10187 bp, 11 predicted proteins | sample LARL112metaG_FD_184351 | JGI IMG/M metagenome (GOLD analysis project Ga0207665, IMG submission 184351) | Corn, switchgrass and miscanthus rhizosphere microbial communities from Kellogg Biological Station, Michigan, USA - LAR L11-2 metaG... | ecosystem: Host-associated > Plants > Roots >...
CACGATCAGAACGTTGTGCGCGCCTTTGCCGGGTATCGCCACGTTCGAGACATAGAGCGGCTCGGCATCGACTTTCCCGTCGGCCGAATCGAAGCGGATTTTGCCGAATGTTGATGAAGCCACATTGGCGGGGGTCAAGACGGTCTCGCTCACATTCTGAGCTGTTCTGCCGTTATCGTTGTGATAGGTCAGGACGCTCATAGCTGATGAATTCGGCGTCGGGGTGGGGGACGGAGTAGGCACGACGGGGCCGGACTTCGACGTGCTCCCGCCACATCCAGGGAGGAAGATCGCCGACAATACCAGTAGAAGTGTTCGGTAATAGTGCGGCATCCGTTGTGGAGTCTTAATCAATCGTGAACCCGGGCATCGAGGTTGGATCAGCAGTCTGTTAGTGGGAAGATTACGGGCCAGTGTTGCCGTGCAGGCGGCTGATTCTGCTAGTCTCATCGGCACATGCGGGCGGCGGCCATTCTCGGGTTGGGGTGCTCTGGTAGAAACCTTTCCCCTTTTCAGAAGGACAGCAGCATTGAATGGCGCATGGGGGTGCCCGCCCGGGCTGACGGCGTGGACATTATTTTGCTGTTCGGGGGCGATGGGACGATTCATCGGCATCTTGGGGCGCTGGTTAAGCTGGCATCACCGGTGCTGGTTGTGCCTACGGGAAGCGGGAATGATTTTGCCTGCTCTTTAGGATTAGGCCGGGTTCGGGAGTCGGTGGCCGCGTGGGAGCAATTCTGCCGGGGCGCAAAGAATGTGCGCACTATCGATTTGGGATCGATTCGTCCGCTGGGCGGAGCGAGCGAGGCGTTATCGAGTAGCACTTACTTCTGCTGTGTGGCGGGAGTCGGCCTTGATGGCGAGGTAGCCCGGCGTGCCAACCAACTGCCCCGCTGGCTGCGAGGTCATGGGGGATACGCGCTCAGCATGCTTCCGACGATTTTCAGTTTTCGGCCGCTGCCGGTAAAGATATTCGTGCCTGCCCAGCCTTCGGAATGGACCGTTCGCAGTGATCAATCGACCCTGGTTGCGGCATTTGCTAATACTCCTTTTTACGGCGGGGGGATGAAAGTCGCACCTCGCGCGAAAATGGATGATGGACTGCTCGACATGTGCATCGTTGCGGCGGTCAGTCCATTGAGGCTGTTGCGGCTGTTTCCCAGTGTGTATGCGGGGCAGCATTTGGGGATTCGCGAGGTCGAGTATTTTCAGGCGGAGCGGGTGCGAGTGGAGACTGAGGAGCCGCAGGATGTTTATGCGGACGGGGAGTTTGTTTGCCGGACGCCGGTTGAGGTGTCCGTGGTTAAGGCGTCGCTCAAAGTTGTGACGTTTGCATAGATGCGCTGTCGAGCTTCGCTCGACTGGACAGCCTGAGAGGCTGTCCCTACGTGGGCTGTCCCTACTGGGCAGTGCTGGTGCTACACTTTCGTCATGCCTGAGGGACGTTCGCGGACGCTGCTTTGGATTTTGATTGGCGGAGGAGCGTTTTTTCTGTTTGTGCTCGCCGTCTTTACCCTCGTTTATCTCACCATGCATGCGGGCAGCAGCGAAGCTGGTATCGGCGGCTTTGGCGACCGCATTGGGGTGGTCGATCTGGATGGCGTCATTCTCTCGCCCCAGCCGGTCGTTGGCCAGCTCAAAAAATTCGGCGACGATTCGTCTATCAAGGCCATCATCCTGCACGTGAATTCTCCCGGCGGGGGCGTGGCTGCTTCGGAGGAGATTTATCGAGAAGTGAAGCGGATTCGCAGCGAGAAGAAAAAGAAGATTGTGGCTTCGATTGAGACCGTCGGAGCCAGTGGCGCGTTCTATGTCTCTTCGGCGTGCGACAAAGTTTATGCCGACCAGGGCAGCATCGTGGGATCGATTGGCGTCATTGCCCAGTGGGTGAATTACGGCGATCTGTTGAAGTGGGCGAAGCTGAAAGATGTTGTCATCAAGACCGGGGAATTCAAGGACACGGGCAATCCAGCGCGCGATCTGACTCCCTCGGAGCAGGCCTATATGCAGGGATTGATCGACAACATGTTCGGGCAGTTCATTAAGGCCGTGGCTGACGGTCGCGGGCTGAAGTACGACGATGTTAAGTCGATCGCGAACGGGAAGGTTTGGACCGGGGAGCAGGCTCAGGGAATGAAGCTTATCGATAATGTGGGCGACTTCGAGACCGCGGTGGCCGAGACTGCCAAGTCGGTCGGGATCCATGGAGAACCCACGCTGGTCCATCCGGAAAAAGACCGGCGTACTTTAATGGATCTGCTGCTGGGCGACGTCTCGCAATATCTGCCCAGCACTGAGAAGATGCTGGAGCAGCACGTCGGGTTCTATTACCTCTGGAAGTGAGCGCTTCTGCTCCCGAGATTCCCAGGAGCGGGTCCCAGAAACGCAACTTGCATCCAAAGCCTGAAATTTGAGAGAGTTATGGATGCTGGCCTGAAGCACCGGGGATACGGTGCGGAATTGTCGCTAAAAATACAAAGCTTGGGGGCAGAGAGGGGCGTTATGACCAAAGCCGACCTGATCGATGAAGTCTCGCGTTTGGCGGAGCTTACGCGCAAAGACAGCGAAGTAATTGTGGAGACGATCTTTGACAGCGTGGTGCGCTCGCTGCGGGCTGGCGACAAGATTGAAATCCGCGGCTTTGGCAGTTTTCGCACTCGTCAGCGGCGGCCTCGCGTGGGACGCAATCCGAAGACGGGCGAGCGCGTCGAGGTTCCCGCCAAGAAGATTCCTTTCTTCAAGCCTAGCAAAGAGTTGAAGGACCTGGTTAACGAGAACACTGCGAGTGCCACTCCTGCCGCTTCCGCTCCGCCTCCGGCGACTCCGCCTACCGCATAAAGGCAGCCGCGCTTCGCGCGCCCCGGACAGCCGATGGCGGCTGTCACTCCATCTTCAAACCGGACAGCCTGAGAGGCTGTCCCTACCTGGACCTTGCTAGTGCTTCAGATACAGTTCTGCTACTTTCAGGGCTTGTTGCTCCGGGTCTTTGTCTGTGCGATTCGCTAAAACGATTACGGTCAGGTCGTCTGCGGGAAAACGCTGGATTGTAGTTAAGAATCCTATCGTCTCTCCGTTGTGCGACATGCGCTTATGTCCGTGGTATTGGTCGAGAAACCATCCGAAGCCGTAGCTGATGGGCTTCCCATTCGAGTTTGCTGGGTGCGCCGTGGGCTTCACCGCGGTCAATGCCGGTCGCATCTCGGCGGCAGTCAGCAGCGTGTGACGGCGGAGCGCGCGGTCCCACTTGGTTAAATCGTCAATTGAGGAGTAGATTCCGCCGTCGCCCAGAACGGCTGAGGTCGGGCTCTGATCGGTTTCGCGCCAGCTGTCCTTCTCTTTGGTATGGCCGTAGGCGCGATGCGGGACTTCGTTCCTTCCCTTCTCGTACGCGACAGTGTTGTTCATCTGCAGGGGCGCGAAGATGCGGTCGTGCAGAAACTGGCCGAAGGGCTTCCCTGAGACTTTCTCCACAACCATCGCTAGCACGGCGTACCCGGAGTTGCTGTATTGCCATTCGGAGCCGGGCGGGAATTTTCCGCTGCTCTTCTGCTCCAGCAGTTGCAAAACACCCGCGTCCAGAATCTGCGGAATCCTATCTTCCGAAGTGTTCGGATACTTAGCCATCAGCAGGTCTTCGTAGTCGGGCAGGCCAGAAGTATGGTGGAGCAGATTGCGGATGGTGATGGCTTTCCCGTAGGCGGGGAATTCGGGAAAGATGTCGGTCAGGTGGTCGTCATAGTGCAGCTTGCCGTCATGGACGAGGAGCATGATGCAGGTGGCAGTGAACTGCTTAGTAAACGAGGCGAGACGGAAATTCGTGTTGGGTTCGATGGGATGCCGGGTGCGCAGATCTGTGACGCCGTATCCCTGGCGAAAGGCGACCTGCCCTTTATAGACGACGAGAACCGCCGCACCGGGAGCATTCGAGGACTTCAGCGGGGCAAAAATGGCGCCGATCTCGCCCGGGGAAACCTGGGCCGCCGAGATGCCTGCGAATATGAGCGGGCCGACAAGTGCGAAGATCGTTCTACGCAAGGCCCTCACTCGCTGGCCGGCTTGGCTCCAGGCAGGCGGCTCTTCAGGAATTTGATCTGTCCGTTGTGGTTGGATTCATGCTCACAAACATGGAACCACTTGCAGTAATTGTTCGTTGGACCCCAGCCCCAGTCTTTGTCGACGGTCATCAGCCAGTTGTCGTCGCGCTTGCGGAATTCTGCGAGTGTTTGCTCGCGAGTTTCGTTGAGGATGTTGAGATAGTAATCGAGGTCGTGGCCGATAATGCCCTTGCGGGCAGGTTCACCGAGTTCCATGGGCATGCCCCACTTCTCTTTAAATGACTCCGGCAGATCCTTCAGGGCAACGTTTTGGAAGGTGTGCACATGGTAGAGGCGATCGGTGGCCGCTAAATGCAGGAGCAGTGCGCCAATCCGGTTGGCCTTGTCGTCGAGCAGGAAATCGAGATCCTTCTGCGTCATACCCTTAACTGGCATGAGAATCACCTGGCGCATCCAGGTCATCATCGACACCAGCGTGCCAATCTGCGGTGAGTAGCCCTTCTTGGGACCGACCACGTTGACGTCGGAGACTTCCGATTCCACGGAGAAGGCGAATTCAGGCATAAAGCTCGCGCCGGCAACTGCCGTGCTGAGGGCGACTGTACTGCTGAGGAAGCCACGACGGGTGGGTGCGCAGTCGAGAGGGAACATGGGGCACTCCGCTTTGCGATCGAGAATGACGGGATGGTATCACACAGCGAACCTCGGCTCGGATCGCAGAAGCTGAGTATCCATTGCCCGTGCTAAGGCCGGATTCCCGCCACTCCCATCAGTCTTCCGGTTTTTCCTTTTTCCGCGCGGTAGGAAAATAACAACTCGGGATGGCAGTTGGTGCAGAGCGGCGAGCTTTCGATGTTCTTGTTCGGCACTCCCGCTGCCAGAAGTTGCTGGCGATTCGCTTCCACCAGGTCTAGCAGAATCTTCTTGGGCAATTCGCTGTGACCGGGGGCGCGGGCGGTGAGAAACAGGAGCGGATATTTTTCCCGGACGGGATCAGACTCCTTCACTTCGTGAAACAGCTTGTCCGCATAGGCAAATTGCGAGTGAAATCTTGTGCGGACTTCTTCTCCCACCTGATAGCAGCAGCCCTGAACGCCAGGGCCGATGGCCGCCTTGATGTCGCGGGGACGTGTGCCGAAGCAGCGAAACATCTCGCCCACGCCTTTCTCCACAATGCGCTTGAGGGTGCCGCGCCAGCCCGCATGGAAGACTCCGATGGCACGACTTTTTACGTCCACCACGATTATGGGAAGGCAATCCGCGGTCTGAATGGCGATCAGCAGGCCGGGAGTACGGGTGATGAGCCCATCCCCGATGAATGGTTCTTGAGGCAGTGCATGAATGCAGTGGATCAGGTCGGAATGAATCTGACGCAGGGTAACGATGGGCCAGAACGGTTGTTTGTGGGCACGCGAGGTTCGCGGCGACGTCGCGCCCACAGCACTCAGAAAGGCAGCGCGATTGCGCTCGACGGCCGCGCGCGCATCCTCTTTCGTGAATCCCAGGTTGAGGTCACCATTGCGGTAGACAATGGAATAGCCTCCGACACGCGTGGAGAATCCATGGACCAGCCAGGAGTGCTGGCTCAAGTGGCGCGCGCGAAGAATGGTGAGTTTAGTTTTTTCCGGGGCCCGGGTTGGCACGTATCCATCATAACGGACGGGTGAACTCCCATGTCTCGCAATGCGGCGAGACATCGGGCAGCCCAGAAAGAGTCAACATCCAGGCTCTGTTTGCCGGCTCGCAAGGGCTCCGCTATAGTTTAAGAATGTTTGAGAACTTTACCGCGACCGATCGCTGGACCAAGAAACCGGTCCACTGCACGTATCAATCGCAGATTGTTGCCATCTCCACCCGGCATGCCGATGCCGTGGATTACAAGTTTCTGGTGGGTGGTCATAAGGTGTGGGTCGTGCTTCCGTGCGTGGCGTGGGTGGAATACAAGAAGCGAACGGGAAAGACGATTACGGATTCACTCGCGGTCGAAATCGCCGGGCATTATCTGAAGACCGCATTGGAATCGGGGGAGGGACTCGGCCGCGATATGTACACGTTGACGGTTGAGGAAACTCTGCGGCACCTCGATGCCGCGGTGAAGGAAATGGAAGCACAGCCGGCTTAGCCAGTAGCCCGCACTCCCGCGCTGCCTTGATTTTGGTCATTCATCCCTACAGGATTTCCTGTACTACTCTGGGGAGAATTGTCGGGTACACTACGCGTTTTCGCAATGTCCTCTCCAACACCAGACCCGGTTGAAAAATATGCAAGTTTGCGCCGCGACCTCGAACAGCAGGTCCGACTCCTGAAGACTGCCACCAGTCGCGATGACCGAATACATCTGTTGCGAGGACTCCGATTGATGTTGAAAAGGGCGGATCAGCTTATTTCGGCAGAAGAATAAGCACCGAAAGGTTCTTGTGGACCAGACGCTCACTCGAATTCGACTGATCACCGAAGAACTTTACCTTGTGCGGGATGAGCTGAATAAACGTGCGGCAATCCAGCCCGCTGAACTCTCCTCCGCGCTGTTCGCGAGCGATGCTTCTAACGAACTGGTCGCTTTCAAAGCGGCGGTGGATGAACTTCGCCAATTCTTGTGGCATTACCTCAACGAGTTTCTCGGGAAGCCAGAGAACGCGATTGGAGACCGATTGCGTGAATATCAAATGCGGCGTGCCGCCCAGCTGCTAATGGCCCTATCGGCGGCGCATCCTTACCAGATCAAGCCGCATCCGCTGGAAGCGGCCGCTCAGGACGCAATCAGGTTGGCAGAATCGGCCCGCGCGTCAGAAAAATGATCGGCGCGATATCGGGCTAGATCACCACGGCTTCTTTGTACTCGCCGAAGACGCGGCGCATTGCGTCTGAAATTTCTCCCACGGTCGCGCAAGCTTCGACGGCGGTCACAATGCCGGGCATCAGATTGGCGCCGCTGCGGGCCGCTTGTTCTACGGATTGCAGCGCCGCCTTACATGGGCCAGGGTCTCGTTTCGCCCGCAGAGCACGCACACGCTCGATTTGTTTCGGCTCCAGGGCGGGATCGATGTGTTGAATCGGAATCGGTTTCTCCTCTTCGATTTCGAAACGGTTCACGCCCACAACGATTGCATCCTGCTGATCGACCTGCTGCTGGTATTCATAGGCGGCGTTTTGGATTTCCTGCTGCACGTAGCCGCGCTCGATGGCTTTCAACATTCCGCCGAGAACTTCGATCTTTCCCAGATATTCTGCGGCGCGCTTTTCAATTTCGCTGGTCAGGGACTCGATGTAGTAGGATCCCGCGAGCGGATCGATGGTCTGCGGCGCGCCGGATTCGTAGGCGATGATCTGCTGCGTGCGCAGGGCGATGCGGGCCGCCTGCTCCGTGGGCAAAGCCAGGGCTTCATCAAAAGAGTTGGTGTGCAGCGATTGCGTGCCGCCCAGCACAGCGGCCAATGCCTGGATCGCCGTACGCACGATGTTGTTTTCCGGTTGCTGCGCGGTTAGTGTCGATCCCGCGGTCTGGGTGTGAAAGCGAAGCATCCAGGAGCGCGGATTCTTCGACTTGAAATGCTCGCGCATGATCCGTGCCCACATGCGCCGCGCGGCGCGGAACTTCGCCACTTCCTCCAAAAAATTGCTGTGGGCATTGAAGAAGAAAGAAACACGCGGAGCGAATTTATCGACATCGAGCCCGGCTTTTATCGCGGCCTCGACGTAAGCCATGCCATTGCCGAGCGTGAAGGCGACTTCCTGAACGGCGCTCGATCCGGCCTCGCGCATGTGATAGCCAGAGATCGAAATCGTGTTCCAGTCCGGGACGTTCTCATTTGCCCAGGCGAACATGTCGGTGATGATGCGCATGGCTTGGTGGGGCGGATAAATGTAGGTGCCGCGTGCGATGTATTCCTTCAGGACATCGTTCTGCACCGTACCCGAAAGCTTTCGGATATCGGCGCCTTTGCGCCTCGCGACCGCGACATACAGGGCCAGCAAAATCGATGCGGTCGCATTGATCGTCATCGAGGTGGAGATCTTCGTTAAGTCGATGCCATCGAACAGGCGCTCCATGTCTTCGATCGAATCGATGGCGACTCCCACTTTGCCGACTTCGCCTGCGGCGAGCAGGTGGTCGGAATCGAGACCGATCTGCGTGGGTAGATCAAAGGCAACGGAAAGTCCGGTGGTTCCGTTCGCGAGAAGATACTTGTAGCGCTTGTTGGATTCCTCGGCGTCGCCCATGCCGGCGTACTGGCGCATGGTCCAGAGGCGCCCGCGATACATGGTGGCCTGCACGCCGCGGGTGAAGGGATATTCCCCCGGGTAGCCGATTTCGCTTTCGCAGTCGAGTCCTTTAAGATCGGCTGGGGTGTAGAGGGGCTTTACGGGAATGTGGGAGGAAGTCTCGATCTCCCTGTGAGGCGCGGGAGCGGTCTTCACATCTTGGGCCATGGAATCACCTGACGGCAATCATGCGGACGCTGGTCGTGGCGCAAAAGGCAGCTTAGGACCGCTGCTTCTTTTTTCGAACCCTCCAGAACGAACTCACTCCGAACCATGCGAAGGTCGCGGCAAAACAAACCGTGACGGCAAATCGGGCGGCGCCTGCGTGCCCCGCGTGGTATTTGCTGTACTCCTTGACACTGGCGCTGGTCAGGCTGACGGCCATCACGAGAAACAATACTCCCACCATCTCCAGCCACAACTCGTGAAGCACATTTCCAAATGAGCGGGCGGTGGCGCGGGCGGCTTTGGCGAAGGCGCTCACGGTGCGATTGCGGCCTGCCTGTTGCCCGGCTACGCGGGCAACTACGGCCAATTTGCGCCAGGTGGATACTTTGACCACGATTTCGATTTTAACAGCCTGCAGGGATACAATGGCGCAACTCTGCCGGGCTTCAGCCGGCCCGACAGCCGAGGGCGGCTGTCGCTAAATAAACCTCTGCGCTTGCAGCGCAAGGGTGACATTGCACAAACTTTCTTGCTGATGAGGCATCTAATTAAGGAGAAAGGCAACATGCAGAGTTCTGCATCTGACCTCGATCAACTGAAATCCCGCCTGAAAGCTACATGGATGGCCGGCGACTTCGGTCGAATCGCCAACTTCACTTCCCAAGAGGGTGAAAACTTTGTGCGGCGACTCGGCATCAGGGCTGGATCAAAAGTGCTGGATGTAGCCTGTGGCACTGGGAATACAGCGATTCCGGCTGCTCGCGCAGGAGCGGACGTGATCGGCGTCGACATTGCGACGAACCTGCTCGAACAAGCCAGACAGCGTGCCGCGGCCGAGAACTTGAATGCGCGATTTCAGGAGGGGGATGCCGAGGATCTTCCCTTTCCGGATGATTCCTTCGACGTGGTGGTGACGATGTTTGGAGCCATGTTCGCGCCCCGTCCAGAGAAGGTCGCTGCGGAGTTGATGCGGGTTTGCCGTCCGGGCGGGATGGTCGCGATGGCGAATTGGACTCCAGAGGGCTTCGTCGGGAAGAATTTCGCCATTACCGCCAAAGCGGTCCCGCCTCCTCCGCTTCCGCCTCCCGTGCTGTGGGGTGACGAGGCGGTAGTGCGCCAACGCTTCGGATCGAAGGCGAAGGAGATCAGCTGTATCCGGCAGAATTTCAACTTTATGTTTCCATTTCCGCCGAAGGAAGTGGTGGGATTGTTCCGGCAGTATTTTGGGCCCACTCAGATGACGTTCGCGCGTCTGGATGAATCGGGCCAGGCGGCCCTGGCTGCGCAACTCGAAGCCCTGTATCACGAACACAATGTTTCGCGGGACGGCGGCACGGAAGTAACAGGCGAATATCTGGATGTGCGCGCGATTCGCGCCTAGTACGCGATCGTGGTAACTTGGTTTTAGTTAGGGGGGCTCAGTGGATCCACAACTCAAGCAACTGATGAAGGAGCTTGGCGACGCAATCAACGAATCTTTGTCCGACTCCGAGCAGATCTCTGAAGTCGTCTCCCGAATTAAAGAGGGTGGCTACGATATCTTTCTAGTTCTCGAAGCGACCATCGGTGTGAGCAAGCAGGGCGAGAAATCGCAGGACAAAACTTCACTGGTGTCCACGATGTCCACGAATCCTGATTTCAAGATGAACGATCAGGATATGAAATTCCTGAAGTCGCTACGGATCAAGATCGAAGAAGACA
>Ga0207665_10003723_pt1 | contig 10186 bp, 15 predicted proteins | sample LARL112metaG_FD_184351 | JGI IMG/M metagenome (GOLD analysis project Ga0207665, IMG submission 184351) | Corn, switchgrass and miscanthus rhizosphere microbial communities from Kellogg Biological Station, Michigan, USA - LAR L11-2 metaG... | ecosystem: Host-associated > Plants > Roots >...
GGCGAGATGATGGCCACCCGCAACCTGGCCTGGATGCCCACCCTGTCCTATGACACCCAGGCCGTGCTGGCCACCGACAAGGTGCGGTTCCAGGGCCAGGAAGTGGCCTGCGTCATCGCCGACGACCCGTACATCGCCAAGGACGCGTGCGAGGCGATCGACGTCGACTACGAGCCGCTCCCGCCGATCGTCAACCCGATGCAGGCGGTGGCCGAGGGCGCGCCGGTGATCCGGGACGACAAGGCGAACCAGGCCGACAACGTCATCTACAACTGGGAGGTCGGCGACGCCGAGGGCACCGAGCGCGCCTTCGCCCAGGCTGACCTGGTCTCCCGGCTGCAGCTGCACTACCCGCGCTCGCACCCGTCGCCGATCGAGTGCTGCGGGTCGATCGCGGACTTCAACCGGGCCACCGAAAAGCTGACCGTGTACATGACCACCCAGGCGCCGCACATCATCCGGGCCGCGGTGGCCCTGGTCGCCGAGCTGCCTGAGCACATGATCCGGATCATCTCGCCGGACATTGGCGGCGGGTTCGGCAACAAGGTGCCGGTCTACCCCGGGTATGTCTGCTCGATCCTGGCCTCGATCCTGCTGGAGCGGCCGGTCAAGTGGATCGAGGACAAGTCGGGCAACCTGATCTCGACCGGGTTCGCCCGCGACATCTATCTCGACGGCGAGATCGCGCTGCGCCAGGACGGCAAGATCCTCGGGGTGCGGATGCACTGCGACGCGGACCACGGGGCGTTCTTCTCCGACGCGCAGCCCAGCAAGTTCAAGATCGGCCTGCTGCACTCGGCGTTCGCGGCCTACGACGTCCCGGTGGCCCACCTGACCGCCCAGGGCACCTACACCAACAAGGCGCCCGGCGGGGTGGCCTACCGGTGCTCGTTCCGGGTCACCGAGGCGATGTTCTTCCAGGAGCGGATGATGCAGGCGGCCGCCGACGACCTGGGCATGGACCAGGCCGAGTTCCGCCGGATGAACTTCGTGCGGGACCAGGACTTCCCGCACCGCACCCCATTCGGCTTCCTGACCGACTCCGGCCAGTACGCCAAGTGCCTGGACGTCGGGCTGAAGGCCGTCGGGTACCAGGACTTCCGTAAGCGGCAGGAGGCGGCGCGGGCCCGCGGCCGGCTGCTCGGCCTGGGCATCTCCACGATGACCGAACCGCTGGGCGCGGGCAACAGCCGCGAGTACGACATTCTCGGTATCAAGATGTTCGACTCGGCCGAGCTCAAGGTGCACATGACCGGCAAGGCCATCGTGCGCACCGGGGCCAAGACCCAGGGCCAGGGCCACGAGACCACCTGGGCCCAGATCGTCGCGCATGAGCTGGGCATCCCGGCCGAGGACATCGTGGTGGAAGAGGGTGACACGGACACCGCCCCGTTCGGCATGGGCACCTACGCCTCGCGCAGCACGCCGGTGGCGGGCGCGGCGGTGGCCATGGTGTCCCGCAAGATCAGGGCCAAGGCCCGCAAGCTCGCCGCGCACCTGCTCGAAGTGTCCGAGGAGGACGTCGAGTGGGAGCTGGGCCGGTTCTACGTGCGCAGCGCGCCAGACCGCGGGGTCACCATCCAGGAATGCGCGATGGCCGCGTACAGCAACATGCCGGACGGCATGGAGCCCGGCCTGGAGAACACCGCCTACTACGACCCGCCCAACCTGACCTGGCCGTTCGCGGTGTACATCGTCACCGTCGAGGTCGACCCGGAGACCGGGGTGTGGGACGTGCTGAACATGGTGGCGGTGGACGACTGCGGGGTGCGGATCAACCCGATGATCGTCGAAGGGCAGATCATGGGCGGGCTGACCGAGGCCTACGCCATGGCCAACATGCAGTTCATCACGTTCGACGCGGACGGCAACTGCGTCGGCGCGAACTACATGGACTACCTGCTGCCGTCGGCGTGGGAGACCCCCGGGTTCGAGCTGCACAGCGAGGTGGTCACCCCGTGCCCGCACCACCCGATCGGCGCCAAGGGCATCGGCGAGTGCGCGGCGGTCGGCGGGCCGGCGGCGTTCGTGAACGCGGTGATCGACGCGCTGCACGGCACCGGGGTGCGCAACATCGACATGCCGCTGCTGCCGGACCGGGTCTGGGAAGCGATCACCCAGCGCCACGACGTGTCCGGTGCGCCCCCGGTGCGGACCGACTGAGGAACAGCTGATGCAAGACTGGGGTGTCCTGGAGGAAGCCGGCGAGCTGGCCCGGCGCGGTACGGCGTTCGCGCTGGCCACCGTGGTCTGGCGGCAGGGGCCGTCGTCCGGCCAGCAGGGCGCGCGGGCCATCATCACCGCCTCGGGCGAGCTGCGTGGCTGGATCGGCGGCGCGTGCGCCGAGCCGGCGGTGATCCGGGAAGCCCGGGCCGTGATCACCGAGGGAGTGCCGAAGCTGCTGCTGCTCGGCCCGCCGGAGGCGTTTCCCGGCGCCGCGCAGTCCGGTGGCCAGGCCGGGGTGCCCGAAGGGATGACCTTCGTGCCGATCTCCTGCCAGAGCGAAGGCGCGCTGGAGGTGTATATCGAGCCGGTACTGCCCACACCGCACCTGGTCATCGTGGGCCGGTCGCCGATGGCCCACACGCTCGCCGGCCTGGCCGGCGAGCTCAGCTGGCGGACCGAACTGCTGGACGGCCCGGAATTCTCCGCCGCGGACGCGGACGAGTCGGCCATGGTGGTGGTGGCCACCCAGGGCCACGGCGACGAGGAAGCCATCGAGCAGGCCATTACCGCCCGGCCTGCCTACCTGGGCCTGGTCGGCTCGGCCAAGCGGGGCGCGGCTGTGCTCGGCTACCTGGCCGACCGCGGCGTGCCCCAGGACCAGCTGGACCGGGTGCACGTCCCGGCCGGGCTGGACCTGGGCCGGACCACGCACCGGGAGATCGCCGTGGCGATTCTGGCCGAACTGGTCCAGCTGCGGGCCGCGGGCAAACTGCCGCCCGGCACCGCGCACGCCACGCCGGGTCCCGGTCACCCGGCTGCCGCCGCTGACACTGCCGCCGCCGACACTGCCACCGGTGGCACTGGCGTGGCGGGGGGCACGGGCCACGGCGAGTTGCGTTCGGGGGAAAAGGACAGCCAGCCGGGGCAGGCCGGCAGCGGCGGGCCGGCTGAAGCGGTGGACCCGGTGTGCGGGATGACCGTGGCCGCGACCCGGTCCAGCTTCCCGCTGGAGCACCAGGGTGTCACCTACTACTTCTGCTGCGCCGGGTGCCGGCAGGCGTTCGAAGCTGATCCGGCTGCTTACCTGAAGGAGAGCCGATGCTGATCACCAATGATTTCGAGGTCGCGCAGCCGGTCGACAAGGTGTGGCGGTTCTTCGACGACATCCCGCAGGTAGCCGCCTGCCTGCCGGGCGCCGAGCTGACCGAGGATCTCGGCGGCGAGAAGTACAAGGGCCGGGTCGCGGTGCGGATGGGCCCGGTGCGGCTGCAGTTCGGCGGGACCGCCGAGATCACCGAGCGGGACGAGGCGGCCAAGCGGATCGTGGTCAACGCGGCCGGCGCGGAGGAGAAGGGCCGCGGCCAGGCCAGCATGGTGGTGACGGCCACGCTGTCCCGGGCCGGCCAGGGCACCAAGGTCGCCGTCGCACAGGACCTGCAGCTGTCCGGGGCGGCCGCGCAGTACGGCCGGGGCATGATCTCCGACGTCACGTCGGTGCTGATGCGCGACTTCTCGGCCAACATGCAGGACCGGATCGAGCGGCTGGACCGGGGCGAGTCGGCCGAGCAGATCGCCGCCGCCGGGACCAGCCCGGCGGGCGGTCTCACCATCGGCCTGCGGGCCGCCGTCATGGCGCTGACCCGGGTGTTCCGCCGGTTCTTCGCCCCTTACCAGCCCACGACCTGAGGAGACGAGCCATGGTCTTGTGGTGGATCGGCAACGCGGTGCTGTTGCTGGTGGTACTGCCTGTCGTCATCTATCTGCTGAACCGGGTGCTGGCCGCGCTGGAGCGGATCCGCGGCGCGAGCGACAACATCCTCGCCGGAGGCGGCGCGCTGGTCGGCGAGCTGCAGGGTGTGCCGGACGGCCTGGCCACCACCGACGCCACCGTGCATCAGGTGTCGGTCGGCGCGGTCCGGTACGCGGGTTCCGTCGCAAAACTTCTCGGGTGAAGGGAGAGAGCCGATGCCAGCAGCTGCCTGGTTCACGATCGTCGTCGCGGCCCTGATCATCGCGATCACCGCGGTCGGCCTGCTGCGGGTGATCTTCCACCTGCGTGCGATCCGCGCCTCGCTGGCCGGGGTGACCGGCGGGGTGCAGGCCGTGGCCGAGCTGACCAGTACCGTTCCAGCCCGGCTGACTTCGGTCAACGCCAGCCTCAAGCCGGTTCGCGACTTCTGCGAAACGGTGTGACCGGGATGGAGATACATGGCGCCGTGCTGGCTGCCGGGACGTCTACCACTGGCTGGGTCATCGGCTACACCATCGGCATCATCGTGGTGCTCGTGGTGGTGGCGCTGGTGGTGCCGATCCTGCTGCTGGCCCGGTCGATCGGCAATGAGGCACCCAAGATCAACGCTGCGCTGACCGAGGCGGAGCACAATACCGCGCCGCTGGGTGCGCTGCGCACCACGATCGAGTACGCCACGGTCATCATCGGCGGGCTGCAGCGCGGCCGCGCCCGGCTGGGAGGTTAGCGATGGAGCCGCACATCGTGGCCATGTCCTCGACCGAGCACACCCTGTGGACAACCGCGATCATCCTGGGGGCGGTCGTGGTGGTGGCGGTCGCCGCACTGCTCAGCCTGCTCGTCTACCTGGTGAAGATCATCGACCGGCGGGTGGTCGAGATCCAGGGCACGCTGCACGCTGCGGCGGACAATACCGCGAACACGGTGCTGATCCCGCAGGTCGCCGACGGCGTCGAAGCGGTGCTCGCCGAGGGCTTGCAGCACCACCTGTTCCTCGGCCGGGTACTCGGGAAGGTGAAATCATGACCGCGCTGGTCGTGTGGACTGTCATCGTCATCGTGGCGCTGATCGCGGGGCTGGCGTTCTTCCTGTACTGGGTGGGCACGCTGCTCACCCGGATCGCCGGGAACCTGGAGGAGGCGTTCGGCACGGCCGCGAAGATCGTGGGCGACGCCAAGCTGATCGGCCCGGGCGTCGAGCACATCAACCAGACCGGCGGCGTGGTCGCCGGGGCGCTGCCGCTGCTGTACGGGATGGCCGAGGAGATCGTCACCGACGTGACGTTCACCCCGGGCGCCGAGCCCGCGGTCGAGGAGCGGGATCCGGCCCGGCCCGCGTCCGGGACGCGCCGGTCACGGCTGCACGACGCGGTGGGTTTCGTACCGCAGCCCTAGGCCGCCGGGGCGGTGCCTTCTGGCGCACCGGGGGGGACACCGGCAGAAGGCGCCGTCCCGGCCAGTACCGGCCTACTCCTGGGCCGCTGGCCCGTCATCCGGCCGCGATCCGTCGGGGCCGCGGCGGGCGACCGGCGCGGTGGTCGGGGCCGAGTACTCGCCGATCCACTCGTCTTTCCACGCCTGGTCATACTGCTGCGCGTTGCAGCCGGGCTTGTAGACGGCGGTCAGCTCGCGGCTGATCTGCTCCCGGTGGGCCCGGGTGCCGCCGGGCACCTCGAAGGTGGCGATGTACACCTTCCAGCGGGATCCGGCCCGGCGCACCCAGCACGGGGCGCTCGGGTGCCGGAACGGGAAGCGTTCGGCGGACAGGTCGTCGGAGTGGCCCACGTAGATGACCGCATAGCGCTCGGGCTTGCCGTCCGGGTCGGGCTTGCACAAGATCGCGTAGACGGCGGCCTGCGGCGGCGGGGTCCAGCCGCCGAGCAGCCGCGGGCCCTCGAACGAGTAGCCAGCCAGCGAGCCGAGCCTGATCATCCGGCGTCGTCCTCGTCCTCACTCACGGCCTCGGCCCGCACCACTGGCCCTTCGGCCAGGCCCGCCTGCGCCGCGGCCTGGCGGAATTCCCGGGTGGCCTGCTCGATGGCTTCCTCCCGGCTGGCCGCCTCCACGATCAGCTGGGCGCCATAGCGGCTGGTGCCGATCCCGGTGGCGATGCCGTTGCTGGGCGCGACGAGGTCAGCCAGCTCGACCACTTCCTCCCGGGTCAGCACGTGGTCGCCTTGGGCCTCGATCCCTACGCTCCACCGCACCAGCCACCCCTAACTCAGCGTTGGCAGCAGCGTAGCGAGTTCTTCCAGGCTGGCCAGGTCGTGCCCGGACAGCATGAGGTCGACGTGCGGGGCGGCGACCATCATGCCCAGCGTGCTGGGCCGGAAGTCCGGGCGGTCGCCTTTGTGCGGGTTCATCCAGACCACCCGGTAGCACAGCCGGCTCAGCCGGTCCATCGCGGTAGCCAGCACGGCCGGGTCACCCCGGTCCAGGCCGTCGGAGCAGATCACCACGATGCCGCCCCGGGCCAGGCCGCGGCGGCCCCAGTCGCGGACGAAGGTGTCCAGGCTGGTACCGATGCGGGTGCCACCCTCCCAGTCGAACACGGCCGCGGCGGCCTGCTGGAGCGCGTCATCGGGCCGGCGGCGGTCCAGGGCCCGGGTGATCCGGGTGAGCCGGGTGCCGAAGCAGAACACCTCGACCCGGGAGGCCCCCGCCGCGGCCCGCTGGGCCGAGTAGGCGAACTGGAGCAGGTTGCGCGAGTAGTCGGCCATCGACCCGGACACGTCGAGGATCAGGATCAGCGGCCGCAGTTTGACCTTCCGCCGCCGCCAGCTCAGCTCGGGCGGCTCGCCGTGCATGCGCATCGAGTCGCGGGCCATCCGGCGCAGGTCCGGGGACCGCCCGGCGGCCGCGGTCGCGGTCCGCCGGGTGCGGCGGCGGGGCGGGGTGAGCCGGATCCGGGCCATGATCCGGCGCAGGGCAGTCAGTTCCTCGGGGGTGCAGGCGGTGAACGACTTGTGCCGGAGGGCCTCGGCGTCGGAGGCCATCAGGCCCAGGGTGGCCTCATCCTGCTGCGGGCCGTCCCCGGCCGGGTCGGTGGCTGGGACCTCCAGCACCGCCTCGGCCTGCGTGGTCACCTGGGCCTTGAGGGTCAGCAGCTCGCGGACCGGTCCGCCGCCGCCCAGGAAGAACCGGCGGAACGTCGCGTCGTAAGCGGGGATGCTGTCCTTGCGGGTGACCAGGGTGGCCCGGCCGGCCCAGTACAGGTCCACCAGGTCGGCCGGGTCCAGGGTGCTCATGGCCGTGCAGTAGGTCAGCACGTCGCCGGTGCCGACGGCCAGGCCGGCTGAGCGGAGTTCCGCGGCGAAGCTGGCCAGCACCGCCGCGAACGGGGCCTGGTCAGCCACTGGAGGTGATCTCCTCCAGGTTCTCCCGGACCAGGTCGAGGTCGTCCCGTTCTTTCACCACGGCGCCCAGGGTGTCCTCGGCTACTTCCGGGCTGAGCTCGGTCTCGCCGAGGAAGTCGAGGGTGCGCACCCAGTCGATGGTCTCGGCCACGCCGGGCGGCTTAGCCAGGTCCAGCTCACGCAGCCGGTTGACCGCCGCGACCACCTTGCGGGCCAGCGTTTCGGCCACGCCGGGCGCCCGGACCAGGACGATCTCCACCTCGCGCGCGGGCTCCGGGTAGCCGATCCAGTGGTAGAGGCAGCGCCGCTTGAGCGCGTCATGCAGTTCCCGGGTGCGGTTGGAGGTGAGCACGACCAGCGGCGGATGGGCCGCCTTGACCGTGCCGATCTCCGGGATGCTGATCTGGAAATCGGAGAGCACTTCGAGCAGGAACGCCTCGAACTCGTCGTCGGCCCGGTCCACCTCGTCGATCAGCAGCACCGCCTGGTCGCCCGCCCGGACCGCCTCCAGCAGCGGCCGCTCCAGCAGGAACCGTGGACCGAACACCTTGTCCACGGCCTCGTCCCCGGCCACGTCGGCACCGGACAGTGCCCGGATGTACAGCATCTGCCGGGCGTAGTCCCATTCGTAGAGAGCCTGGTTGGTGTCGATGCCCTCGTAGCACTGCAGCCGGATGAGGCGGCGGCCGAAGGCCGCCGCCAGCACCTTGGCCGCCTCGGTCTTGCCCACCCCGACCTCGCCTTCGAGCAGGATGGGGCGCTGCAGGGACAGCGCGACGTACAGCGCGGTGGCCAGGCCACGGTCGGCCAGGTAGCCGCCCTGGCGCAGGATCTCGGTGAGCTTACCGACAGAGTCCGGGTAGTCCATCCAGTGTCAGCGGGCCTTCGGTGAACCCGTGATCAGGTCGCGGACGGTGCCGCCGTCGGCGTTCAGCTTGCCTTCCCGGGCCAGCTGGGCCCGCCAGGCGGCCCGCAGATCCTGGTCGGGGTCGGCCAGGCCGTCGAAGCCGACGTCCGTCATCCGCTTGCAGGACTTGGTGTTACCGCAGGCCTCGTCGAGGTCTGCGCTGGTCTGGCCCTGCGCGCTCCAGATACCGCGGAGCACTTCGAGAGCCTCATCCGGCTGCTGACTCATCGGCAGGTACCTTTCGGCCAGGTGCAGGTGCTAATCCTGACTCTAGGTGCTGGCCGCAGTGCTGGCGACCGCCGATTAAGTGATCTCTTATCCGGCCGGTCCGGCCGGTCAGCAGCTGCGGTTGATCGTCAGCGCCTTGATCGTGGCGCTCCACTCGTAGGCGATCTCGTACGGCCAGTCGTGCCGCGGCATCGGCGCGGTCATCACGTACACCTGGCCGCTGAAACAGCGCTCCATCCGGATCCGGGCCCGGGTGTCCTGCGGGGTGATGGTCACCAGGACGATGGACCGCCAGTGATACTGCCTGGCCAGCCGCCCGGCGAACTGTGCCTCACCCTGGGTGGTGGGCGGCTGCGGGTTGAAGCAGATCACCCGGACCCCGGGGATCCGGGCCGCGCAGCTGGTGCCGTGGCCGTATACCGGCGAGCCACGGGAGACGACCAGCGTGCCGGCCCGGTGCTGCCAGGCCAGCGCCTCCGCGGTGTGCAGCCGGTCGCCTGGCCCGTCCAGCATCACGATGGCGTCCACCCGGGCGGGCATGCCCCGGGCCGGCCACACGAACAAGCGCGCGGTGGCCGCGCCGAACCCGATCAGCAGGACCAGCGCGACGAGCCCGGCAATCCGCCAGCGCCGGCGGCGCCGGCCTGGCGGCGGGCCGGAAGGCGGGCCGGCGGACCGTTCCGGTACCTCATTGGTCAGCACAAGATCCCTAGCAGGAGACGACGGCAGCACCCTGTCCGGGAACCAGGTTATGCGCCGTGACCGGGGGCGGGAGCCGGGCGGTGGCCGGTTCGCCGACAATGGGATGGTGATCCAGGTCGATCCGGAACAGTTCGAGGACATGGTCGCCGCCGCCCTGGACGGGCTGCCCGAGGACCTGGGCCGGCTGATGCGGAACGTGGCCGTCACCGTCGAGCACGGCCCGGGGCCCCGCGGGCTGCTCGGCCTGTATCAGGGGGTGCCGCTGACCAGCCGGACCTCCCAGTACGCCGGGGTGCTGCCGGACCGGATCACCATCTACCAGCGGGCGATCTGCGCGATCTGCGATACCGAGCCGCAGGTGGTGGAGGAGGTGCGGCGCACCGTGATCCATGAGGTCGCACACCATTTCGGCATCGATGACGACCGGCTGGCCGAGCTTGGGTGGTGACACCGGGGCGGTGAGCAGGCAGACTCTTGCTAAGTCTGATCTTGCCCCCAGTGCGCCCGGCGCCATGGACCGCTCCGAGGGAGATCTTGATGCCAGTGATCGTGGTGACCCGGCTGCGGCTGAAGGAGCCGGGGCTGCTGGATGAGTTTTTCACCGCTGCGGCGGCCGTGCTGGATCAGGCGCTGAAGTCCGCAGGCAATCTCGGCGCGGACGCGCTCGCCGATGCGAATAATGCCTGGTGGAGCGTGACTTCCTGGCAGGAACGCGGGCCGATGCAGGCTTTCGTGCAGACTGAACCGCACCTGAGCACGATGGCCAAGCTGGACCATCTGTGCGACGAGGCGACGTTCGTGGACTGGGAGCAGGCCAGCCCGGACTTGCCCAACTGGCAGACCAGCTATCGCCGTCTGGTCGCGGACGGGCAGGTGTCGACCCTGTCCCAGCCGTCAGCCGCCAACCAGACCAAGGACTTCCCCCCACCGGTCGAGCCGGCTGGCAGTACCGCCTGAGCCTCTACTGGTGCCTGAGCTGGCCTCAGGACTGTTGCATCCGGGTCAGCCGTCCCATGACCTCCGCCCCGACCTGCAGGCCTTCCTCCGCCGAGATCGCGGGGTGGATGTCAATGTCGAA
>Ga0207665_10003724_pt1 | contig 10186 bp, 7 predicted proteins | sample LARL112metaG_FD_184351 | JGI IMG/M metagenome (GOLD analysis project Ga0207665, IMG submission 184351) | Corn, switchgrass and miscanthus rhizosphere microbial communities from Kellogg Biological Station, Michigan, USA - LAR L11-2 metaG... | ecosystem: Host-associated > Plants > Roots >...
CAAAGATGAATTTAGTGTTTATTCGTAACTCGCATGAGTCTGACGGAGCACGATCTCACTCGTATCTTGAGCGCGGTGGCCGATCCTACCAGGCGGCGGATTTTGCAAGCCTTGAAGGAGCGCGGTGGATGTTCCATCGACAAGGAGGAGGGACTGTGCGCTTCGGATATCGAACAGCGTATTCACTTGTCCCAGCCCACCATCTCACATCACATGGCCATCCTCGCCAAGGCGGGTTTAGTGGAGGCAAAAAAAATTGGCTTGTGGAGATGGTATCGGCGGAATGAGATCACGCTGAGGCAGTTTGCTCGCTCGCTGAAAAAGAATTTGTAAGGTGGATGTCGGACTTCAGGCCTCGGACGTCAGCTTGGTCAGATTCTGAAAGCCGTGTGGGGCGGCAATCTTGTCCGCCGCCTTTGGAGTTTGGTTCTGAAGTTGACTCCCTGGTGGACTTGTTCTTTCTCTCTAGAACCATAGCGGCGAGACCCTTTGCGTCAGACTTCAAGTCCAGGCCGCGGACAAGAGTTTCCGCCCACATGGTCTCCTCTTGAACTCTCTTCTATCCCGCTGTTGCAGCCATGGTTTTTTGCAGCAGACGGCGGGCCTGGGAGATCAATTCGCCGACTTCGAAGGGCTTTACCAGGTACGGAATGTTCTGGTTGGATAGAAAAGCGCGGACTTCGGGTTCGACCGCACCCGAAAAAGTGAACATCAGATGCTTCTCCAGTCCGGGTCGATTCTCTGTAATCCAGCGGTATACGTCGGGCGCGTTCCATCCGTTCGGCATCTTGCCGTCAATGATTACCGCATCGAAGACGACAGGCTCGAAGCCCGACTGCTGCAGCAACCGCGTCTGCACATCTTCGAAGCTCATCAGGGTTATGACCTGTGCGCCAGCGCCGGTCAGCACGTCCCTCTCGAACTCCAGGACTGCTTCTTCGTCCTCCACCAGAAGCACGCTGCCCTCGATGACCAACTTTCGAGGAGTGGGAGGGACGACAGGTTCGGGAGCGCCCGCGCGACCGCTGCCCGGCAAGCTTACCTGGATAACTGCTCCGCCCGTCTCACGATTGCGCGCTGCAATATCTCCTCCATGCTCCTTGACAATGCCATAGCAGATACTCAGGCCGAGGCCGGTGCCCTTGCCCACACTCTTGGTGGTATAGAACGGATCGAAAATGCGGTTCGGCTCCTTGATGCCGGGGCCGGAATCCTGAAATTCAGTGATCACATTTCCTTCGTGCGCATATACTCGGACTTTCAGCGCCCCGCCGCGGCCCACTTCCAGCATGGCATCCACTCCATTGTTGATAATGTTAAGAAACACCTGCTCCAACTGGTGCGGATCGGCAGTAACGGCTGGAAGTCCAGGCTCGATTTCACGTTCGACCTGGATGTTATTTACTTTAAGATCGTAGTCACGCAAGGCCAGGGTTTCGTCCAGCACTTTGCAAATATCCACCAGTTCCTTCTGCGGCTTGCGCTGGCGGGCAAAAGACAGCAGGTTTTGTACCACGCGGTGGGTGCGCTGGGCCTGTTTGAAAAGTTTGCTCACGAAGTCCGCAGCCCGCTCGGGCAGGCCTTCGCTTTCCAGGAGCTGGGCGTAACCGAGAATCGCGGTCAGCGGATTGTTCAGCTCATGCGCTACGCCCGCAATCAACTGTCCCACTGCCGACATCTTTTCACTCTGCAGCAGTTGCTCCTGAGTGCGACGCAAGTCTTCATAAGCGCGGCAAGTCTCTTCGTAAAGACGGACTTTCTCGATAGTGGTGGATAGCTGCCGCCCAATCGCCACCAGTAGGCTTTCATCGTTGCTGGTGTACTCGCGACTTTCCCGGCTGCTGATACCCATAATTCCGATGGGTTTGTCTTTTCCCCATAGCAACACCCAGATCCAGGAGGCTAACCCGTCGGCGCGAATGAACTCGGCCACCAGGGCGGGTAGATGAGGCAAATAGTCGTTCGTCACCACCTCCGTGCGGGACCTTGTGACCAGTTCGCCAAAACCTTCGGTGAATTTGACTTCGGAGAACCGCGCCCGCTCCGCGCTGCGCTGCCCCCAGCCCGCGCGGCGGCGGAAAGTGGTTTCGTCGGCGTCGCAAAGATAAATTGAGCCGGTCTCCGTTCCCAGCAGCGAGATCACCTGGCGCAACGTAAGGTTGAGAATTTCATCCAGATCGAAGGATTGGGTGGCGATGACCGCCATGGCATTCAGCGCATTCAATTCCCGGTTGCGCCGCCGTATTTCGTCTTCGGCGCGTTTCTTCTCAGTCATGTCAAGCAGGAAGCCCTGGTAGCGCTCAATTCGTCCCTGCGCGTTCCGGCTGGCGAAGCTGCTCTCCATCGCGCTGAGCAGGGTGCCGTCCTTACGCCGTAAGGTGACCTCGAAGTTGCGGACGTAATTGTGCTGCTCGACCTGGCGGCGGAAAACGTCTCGCTGCTCGGACGAGGCATAAAGCTCGGTGTCTACATTCACGCCCATCAATTCCTCGCGACTGCCGTGTCCCAGCATGCGCATAAAGGCGTCATTGCAATCGAGCAGTTTGCCCTCCGGAGTGGCCACGAAAACGCCTTCCTGCACTTGCTCGAAAAGGAGGCGGTATTTTTCCTCGGCGATGCGCCGGTCGGTGGTGTCGCGCACCACGTGGATGGTGCCTTTTTGCTTGCTTCCCTGCTCCACATACGACGAAGTGGAAACCATCGAAAAGCCGCCGAATCCAGGGTCCGGGCCTTCGTAAAACCCCTCTTCCGCGCCCCCACAATAAGGACATCCGTTCCATTTGGTCTGAGTGCGCGGGAGGACCGCTTCGCAAAGCTGGCCGACCACGTCGGCAGGCGCCCGGCCCAGACGTTCCAGCAGCGCATGATTGGCTTTCATCACTCGAAATTCCGAGTCGTGGAGCAGAACCAGATCGTGGATGGAATCGAAAGTGTTCGTCCATTGCCGGTGCGAACGCAGTATCTGTTCCACCAGGCGGAGGTTCTCAACCGCGAGACCCAACTGGTGCGCGGTGGTAGTTAGAAACTCCATCTCATCCGGTGAATAGGAAAGATGGTGACGGCTGCCCAGGGCCAGAGTCCCGATCACCGACTTCTTCCCCAGAACCGGTACCATCACCACATGATGAAATCGTTCTTGTTTCAGGTACGGGCGGACGGCTGCCGCGGCCTTGTTGGTCAGCACTACCACTGGCGCTGTCGCGCTGAGCGTACGTTCGAAATCGTCATCTTTTGCCACCGCCAACCGGTGCTGCAAAAACGTTTTGGAAAGGCCGATCTGGTCGGAGATGACCATTTTGTCCCCTTCCAGCAAGCGGAACCAGGCAGCCTTGGCGGACATGAGTTTCTTTAACTCTCCCAGGGCAGTGGCCATCATGGGTTCCTGCTGATGGGCCCGGGTGATGCTGCTGGTCAGGGCGTTCACTACTCTCAACCGGCGCATGTGCAGTTTGTAATCATCGAAAACCAGCAGCAGCATGCTCAGTCCCGCGAGCAGGTTCACCATCAGGCCGAGCCCAAACGGTAAGTAGTAACGGACTGGATCCCAGGGCAGATGCAGCAGCAACATGCTGAAGCTGAGCACCCACGGGACGATTTCCCATCGCGCCCAGCGGTAGCGAATCAGGCGGAAGGCCGCGGTCACGGCAAGCATTCGATAAGAGACTTCCAAGATCAGGCGCAGGCTGAACGAATCCGGCCAATACCAGGCGCGGACCACGGCAAAGCCCATCGCGGCCAAGGTAATCGCCATTGTCGGCAGGAGAAGTTCCTGGGCATGGGCATAGACGAGGATGGCGGCTGCAAACAGTCCCACCGCTAGCACAAACTCTGCTTGTGAGATCGCGGTCAGATAACCAGGGACAGAATCTGCTACCAACCCCCGAACGGACCAACGAGAGACCAGATACGCCAACCACCCCACGGTCCAGATCAAAAGGTAACGTTCGCGAAAAGTGCGAAACACCAGCAGGCTGGCCGCGAGAAGAATCAGCGCCGCCGACTCCTGTAGCGTCAACCCGGGGACAGTAATGTCCCCGACCGCCAGCCATGCAGAGAAAATCGATAGATTCATCGCAACCAGGAGTAAATGAGCTCATTCCCTTAATAGCACGCTTCCTCCAATGGTCCATCGGCTTTCCCTGCCCTTGTGGTTACTTTCGGAATCTCGGAACTACGATAGAATTGGCCGTAGACTAACACTGCCCATGGCCGCTGATCGCATCCTGGTAGTCGACGACGAGGAGAGCATCCGCGAAATCGTCAGCTCTATGCTGACGACCGCCGGTTACAAATGTCATCAGGCCGGTTCCGGCAACGAAGCTCTGGCCCTGCTCGAATCCGGTGAAAAGTTCGAGCTCATGCTGTCCGATCTAATGATGGCCAACCTGGACGGCATCGGTCTTCTGGAACGAACCAAAGAAGGCTTTCCCGATATGCCCGTCGTGATGGTAACGGCTGTGCATGACATATCGGTCGCGCTGGCTGCGATCCGCAACGGCGCCTACGACTATCTACTAAAGCCTTTCGAGCGCGAACAATTGCTGGCCACCGTGCGCCGGGCGCTGGAGAATCGCCGCCTGAAACTGGAGAACCGCGCCTACCAGACGGATCTAGAGGCGCTGGTCGAAGCTCAAACCGGACAATTGCGAAAAGCATTGTTCGATCTGGAACGCTCTTACGACATCACCCTGGAAGCGCTGGGCGATGCCTTGGACAAAAAAGACGCTGAAACCGAGGGCCACTCCAAGCGCGTCACTGCCTTCACTATCGCCATCGCTCGCGCCATGGGACTGTCCAAAGATCAGATTGCCGTGATTGCCCGCGGCGCATTCCTGCATGACATCGGCAAAATGGCGGTGCCCGACGCCATTCTTCGCAAACCCGGCAAACTCACCCCCGATGAGATTTTGGTTATGCAAGAGCATTGTTTCCACGGCTACGAAATTCTGAAGAAAATTCCTTTCCTGGTGGAAGCAGCCGAAATTGTCTATGCCCACCAGGAGCGCTACGACGGCACGGGTTACCCACGAGGACTGAAAGGGGAACAGATTCCACTGGGCGCACGGATGTTCTCCGTGGCTGACACGCTCGACGCGATCACCTCCGATCGCCCCTACCGCCCCGCACAATCTTTGACCGCAGCGCGTGCTGAAATTGAACGGTGGTCGGGGAAGCAGTTCGATCCCCAAGTGGTCAAGGTTTTTCTCGATATGGACGAAAAAATCTGGCCCGACCTGCGCAAGGAAGTTGATGGCCAGGTCCAACGCTTCGCCTACTCCACCAGCGCCGCCAAGGGCTCCACCTAGTCCCTATATCCCACTCTGAATTCAAACCTTCGTGCTCCGTGGTTCCCGGATTTGGGGATACCATGGTCAATTTACAAGGCAGCAATTTCGCCCCAGGCTACATCCAACTGGACGGATCGTCTCTGGGAATTGAGGCTCTGCCTTATGACTTCGTCACGCTGGCTTTGGTGTTGGTTGGTTGCTTTAGCTGTGGCGCCGCTTTGGGCACAGCGACCGGGTTCAAATGCTCCACCGCATTCCACTCCCGAAGGCAGCACGTTTCTGGTCCGCCTCGAGGACAAGCTCGACGCAAGCCGGATCCAGCCCGGAAAACGGTTCAAAGCCCGGCTGGCGGAAGAACTGATCGGCCCGGATGAACTCCGGCTTCTCCCCAACACCCGGGTCAAGGGCCATGTGAGTTCGGTGAACAATGGACTCCGTCCCAGACTCCGGCTCAGCTTCGATGAAATCGAAACTGAGCGTGGATGGGTGCCGCTGATTGCTACGGTCACGGCGGTTCCCGGTGAGCATGGACTGCAGGCCTCCGGCGAGGAAGGCGAGATCGAGCGCAAGGGCAGCACCAGCCGTCGCGAAGTGGGTTCTTCCGAAGGTGGAGATCAGAACCGCCCAGGCGTCGGGGCCGCTGTAAACGTAGTCGGCGCGCTGTTCAGCGACCGGCGCCTGCAACTGCAAAAAGGCACGATGCTGGAACTGCGTCTGGACCGCCCTATTCAGATGCCCGGGCGCTGACGGTGAGTGTGGTCATGTGAAGCGAGCGAACCCCCTTTCACAGGCCTGAAAATCGAAGCCATCTTGCGAATTCCAACGCTTGCGCATTCCAACACTTGCCCAGTCGTTCGCACGCGCGAACTTCGCCTAGCCCTGGCGTCCTTCCAACGAACGAGAGACAATAACCGCCTGGGACCGGCACTGAATAATGTAACTCCCAAGGAGAAGGTGCGTGAAAAACACTGCCCCGCTCATACTTCTTTTCTTAGTTGGCTCCGCGGCAAGCGCTCAGGATCGGCCCACCATCACGGCACAGCCAAATACAGTATTCGTAGGCGCGGACGGCAAATTTGAAGCGAATCCCGACACTGCGGTGATGCAATTTAATATTTCCGCCCAGGAGGCGACTTCCCGCGAAGCCTACGACCGAGTCTCCAAAAGCACCGAGCAAGTGCGACGGATTCTGCGTGCGAATGGCATCGAGCCGAAGTCAGCGGAAATCGGCTACTTCTCTCTTCAGCCGGTCTACGACTACAAGACGCCCAAGCGCAAGTTGGTGGGTTATCGCGTGAATGCCAATGTTTCCCTGAAGCTGAAGGACTTCTCCAAGATCGCCCCAATTGTGCAACAGCTCGCTGACACGGACGTCAGCGAAGACCAGTCTCTCAGTTACACACTCGAGGATCTCGACGCGGCTAAAGCCAAGGCGGTCGAAGACGCTTACCGGCGCGCGCGAGAGTACGCGGCCGCCCTGGCAAGAAGCAGCGGGCGCACGCTCGGGGAGCTTTCGTATGCCTCAGTTGATACATTTGAAAACGCGCGTCCGGTGCCGATGGCCGGAGCCATGATGAGAATGAGCGTGAACAATGCCGCACCCGCACCGACGGAAGAGTTCACCCCGCAGTCCATTTCGGTGACCGCTCACGTAAACACTACGTTCGCATTGAAATAGAGGAGGAACCGGAGAAACTCGGCTGTTCCTGTCCCGCGCAGTCTAGGTAAGGTTCCACGACAGATAGCCTTGAACTATCGGGGACGCTCGCGCGTCACTACTTCGGAACCCGGCTCGCATCCAGAGGCACTTCGCGCTGAATTACCATCTCCAGCGTCGTACCGGCTTCCATCCTGACGTCGTTGCCACGGGTCAGCAGACCAATCGCGGTGCCAATGCCACCGCCGATGCCGGCCCCGATCAAACCTCCCTTGACCCCATTGCTGAGCCCTCCAACTACCGCCCCGGTTCCCGCCGCTGTGGCTACCGTTTTTGCCTTCTCGCCCGTCTGGCTGTCCTGCCGGATGGTCCCTTCTTCATCTTTCATGGACGTCTTCTCGGCTCCGGGAACGTTCTCCACCGCGCCCGGCAGGACCACGGTGTAACCGCTGGGATAGATCAATGTGCTGAAATGCATGAGCACTTCAGCGCGACCTTTGATCCGTCCACCGCGCTTTACATTGCTGATCCTGCCTTGCACATAAGTTCCGGCTGGAATCACGATGCGATCGTCGACTACCACTGGAAATGTGGTCACCGCATACACGGCGTCCCCGTCGCGAGCGTTCTTGGTGGAAATTGATTGTTTGAGAGCCAAGGGGACCTTGGTGCCGGAAGGAATCGTAAGCCGACCGCCGTTGGCCGGCGATGCAACGGAGGTGTCAGGCTGAGTGCCCGGAGTGGCTTGCGCCACTGCCACGCCACCCACGAGTAACAGAATGATGATTGTGCGCATCGATTGTCTCCCCAAACCCCGTATCGTGACCCGTTAAACGGTACGATGCAAAGTGAAGGTCGAAAGTTTATTGGACTTTCAAGGGGACCTCATTTTTCGCGCTTGCAAGGGCCGAGAGCAAACGAGGGGAGAATGGGGACCTGCTTTTCGACAATTTCTATGCATCCAGCTAAGTCCTGATTTTGCTGCGGAACTCTAAGTTCCTATATCGCTTCTATACGCTGGTCGACCGCTCGTTTTCCCTGACGTTCCCCATAAACTGAGACTGCAGCCGTTGCGCACAAAGTTCGCCGCACACGTGCAGCGTGCCTTCGCGCATTGCGATCTCGTCGTCCCAGGGACAGAGGTAGAGAACGGGCCGGTTGAATTCGAGAAAGGAGGTCCACATCAGCCACCAGCGGTCGGAGGCGCCCTTGAGCGTCCCGCAGTTGGGACCGGCGCAACGATACATCAGATTTGCCCCAGGCGTCGGCGACTTGACGGCTTTCATGCAATGCTCCCGGCGAGAACAAATAGTCTGTCGATATTCTAGCGGAAATGAGCCCCGATGCCGCTATGTCGCTACTTGTAAATAAGGTACTTCTCGCGAACTTTTTGAAACTTTTCCAGAGACTCCCGCCAATCGTCTGCAATGCGGCGCGGATCCTGTCCGGCGGCAATCGCGTCATACACGGCCTGGTTAGGCAGTAGCTCAATCATACGGTCCATGTGGTACTGCTCTGGATATAGCTTGTGCAGCGCGGATGCCAGTTCAGCGCCCACCTCAGGCCCATCGAACGCGTTGCGATCCACGAGCATAATGTTGACGCCCTCACACTTCTGGCCGGCGTAGGCGCTTGCGTTTGGGGTAAAGCTGAGCGGCACGAATCGCACCCCGGAAATATTTCTGCCGTTCAAGTATTGTGCCAACTCGGTCGCCTTGATCCAGGGCGCGCCCAGTAATTCAAACGGCGTATCCGTTCCCCGGCCCACCGAAACATTCGTACCTTCCACCACGCCCACTCCCATGTACAGAGTCGCTTCGGTGAGACTGCGCATGTTGGGCGAGAGGTTGATCCAGGACAGTGCAGTCGAATCGTACCAGTCTCCTCGGATCCATCCTTCCATAGGGACAACCGTCAACCGCGCATTGATGTTGCGCTCGGCGTTGAACATCTTCGCCAGCTCGCCCATGGTCATTCCATGACGGACGGGAACAGGAAAATAGTTCACAAAGCTTTCGCGCCCGGCATCGGGGATTGGGCCCTGCACAAAGGCGCCAGTGACCGGATTCGGGCGATCGAGCACGACAAGTTCGATTCCCGCCTTGGCTGCGGCTTCAAGAAAATAGCCAAGCGTGGTTTCATAGGTGTAGTAGCGGGCGCCAACATCCTGAATGTCAATCACCACCGCGTCCAGGCCTTTGAGAACATCCTGCGACGGCCTTCGCGCGGCATCGCTTCCCCCGTAAACGCTGTAAACGGGAACCCCAGTCGCGGCGTCGGTCGAATTACCGACATGCGTCGTATCCAGGTCGCCGGTTACACCGTGCTCAGGGCTGAAAATCGCATCTAGCGAAATCCCCGGCGCCTGCGCCAGAACATCAATGGTCCGGCGTCCGTGCAGGTCGATTCCGGTCTGGTTGGTCAATACTCCGATCTTCTTTTTGGCATTCCCCTCGGCCGCGCGAATCTGATCGAAGTTGTGTGCCTCCAGCACATCAATCCCGGTCTGCACCGACCCATTGCGTGTCGCCACTCGCCGGGCGGCCGTCTGCGCCTCGTTGTATCCCGTAATGCTTTTCAATCGTACTTCGTCTTTCTCGTCGACCATCAGTGGAAGTGCTGCCGCCACGGCGGTGGCAACCTTGGATCGCAGAGCAACCGCGCTTCCCTTTCCGCGGGGATGGACGGCATTCGACAGCAGAATAATATAGGTTTGCGTGGTGGGATCAATCCACAAGGAGGTTCCGGTGAAGCCTGTGTGGCCGTAGCCGTCCGGTCCGACGATCCAGCCGAGGCCGCGGTTTTCGTTCAAGCCCTCGGTGTAATTGCGCGCGGCAAGGTCCGCGAATTCGCTTCGCGCGAACGCGCTGGCGATGCGGAACACGCCGCGCGCGGTGGCGAAGAGTCCCGCGTTGCCCGCCGTGCCGCCGCCGAGGTGGAACGAGTTGCCGTCGTGCGTCTCGCCCCAGATCAAACCCTGGCGCATGCCCTCGATGTCGAAGCGCGACGCCAGCTTCGCTTCGAAGCGTTGCCCCCACTCCGTCGCCGCGATGCGCGGACGGAGCGGCGCCGGCGGATGGAACATCGCATCGTCACCGAGGCCGATGTGCTCGTGCGCAAGACGAACGTAGTTCTCGCGGCCGAGCATCATCCACAACAGGATGAAGTTGAGATCGGAGTAGACGACGCGCGTGCCCGGCTCGTACTCCGGCCCCTGCTCGAGGATCGCGCGCAGCGGATC
>Ga0207665_10003725_pt1 | contig 10186 bp, 6 predicted proteins | sample LARL112metaG_FD_184351 | JGI IMG/M metagenome (GOLD analysis project Ga0207665, IMG submission 184351) | Corn, switchgrass and miscanthus rhizosphere microbial communities from Kellogg Biological Station, Michigan, USA - LAR L11-2 metaG... | ecosystem: Host-associated > Plants > Roots >...
TGATGCTGCGATTGAACCAAGCATAATGACCATTATGTATATCTTTTTCAGTCTCTGTATTTCTACTTCTTTAGGAATTAGTGCTGGCATCTGTGCCATGTTAGTTCATTATCTATCAGCTCAATGTATTACTTAAAGACTCTGTTAACAGAATTATCATTAATATTATAGAGTATTAAACTAATACGACGCTTTTATATATAAATTGTTATTAATCCTCAGAATTAGTATAAGATTAATACTCATATAGAGACTATCTCTATTGATAATCATAAGTGATAACCAGATAAATGCATTGGACAAGGCTTTGATAATTATCGATGATTTGACTTATACGAATAAAGTTAACAAGCACGACGCTACGGTCTTATCGATTATGAAAACCTCTTTATTCATATCTCAGAAACTTTTTCGAGGATGTCTTTTGATTGCCAAAAAGTCAGAAGTGCCTTAGCCTGCTTATATCCAAGCCATGCGTAATCAACGTGTTCTTGAGAGATTGTGATTTGAGAATTAAACGTACTAACATGATAGAACTTTACCACCTTTTCAATCTCTGTGTCCTTCTTTAGGAAGGTATAGTTTACATCGCCAAGATAGTTTAAAACTGCGAATCTCCTGATACCTGTCTCTTCCTGAATTTCTCTTCTGAGAGTTTGATAGTCAGTTTCTCCATTCTCTCTATGACCCTTAACAAAATTCCAATCTCCTCTAGGACTTTTCATCAGCAAAAACTGTCTAGATTTGCATTGTAGTCTAGATAATGATGTCCGAAACATGAATTGTCTCGGAGCGTACGAAATTACTGCACCCACTGATTCTTCGTAATCTCTTTTTCTTATTTGCAATTCCATTGTTTTATCATGCAATTAGATACCGTTCGTGCCCTGGATTCAATTTTACCAAATATCGCTAGAATGTCTTACCTCAAAGTCCTAAGAACATCTAAATGAATTACCAGAAGTACTTTTGCTATTTTCATCCTTTAACATGTGATTGGCATCCAAAACCGCGTCGATATCACAATTCGAGATAGATTTTGATTCGTCGTTTAGTGTAGGAGACATTAGGTCACCGCTAAAATTTGCATGGCCTAAACCAAGCGCATGTCCTAACTCATGTTTTGCAATCTGCTCAGTTGTATCAAAGTCTAATTTTTCGCCAAAAATGGATTTCGATACAGTCGTTACAGCGTTGGTGATCTCGCCATTTTGAAGATTATAATTAATTCGCGTTGCTCCAGGCGCAATAGCCTTTAGATTAATCCCTTTATCAGCCAATTTCATATGTCGTACATTGCCATCCTGGGAAAATTTTGAATTAAACTTTAGGGTTATGTCTGCACTATTGTCAGATGAGTCAAGCTCAGTGAACTTTAAACCATCAATATGTTTAGTCCAATCGTCGATAGCACTGCGCACCGCTTGTCCAGCCATAGCGTTCCCGCCTATGATCCTATATGTTAGGCCTTCATCACCAATCTTATTGGCAGCCCAGCTACAGCAGACTTGTATAGACGGCTCATTATCTGATACCTCGTTACTGTTCCGATCAGACGTGTGCGCTGATTTTTTTCCTTCAACTTGATTGCTAGGATGGCCGGCCCCAATCGTAGCTAAGGTAAAAAATGCGAAAAGTACAATAATAGTGAACAACAAGATCTTGTAGAACAATATAATTTCCTTGGCATTCTGCTCTTTTAAACTTTTTTTATTCGCTTTAGTTTAGGTGCATCTGTGCCAGGTTATTGTCTCCAAGAGTTTTGTCTTGATTAATTTAATCATAATGATGTATATCCATAACGACTTTAACTACCATTCTTGTACCCAGCCCTTTACTAATAGTCAGCTGAATTATCCTGAATAATATTACTTATCATGAAACGTATTGAGGTGAAGTGTTCATCTACGAATATTGAAAGTTGAGGTGCATGTCTGATTTCTTAATATCTTCCTCATATACACTATAGGGCTTCAAATTAAACATTAACATAAATTCCTGAAATTAATCATGTCATCTATTATTAGTTACACTTTGTAGTTACGCAGATTACGTTAGATAGTAGAATAGGTTCTGCGGCTTGGATTTATTCTAAAAAATGTTTTCATTAATACACTAAAATTCGAAGGGAAATACAGTTTAATACCAAGCGTAAGATCGGATACACCAGATTTGACTAGGACTAGGAAGAACTCTCTGCTATTGATGTTATATATTACATCCAATGCTACGCCTTCTTTTTATCGATTTCAGTATTATTTATTCTGGCCAGCTGACTCATACTCTTTTTTAGGTCTAGTATGCTTCTAGCGTAAAATACTGCACTAAATATGATACCAGCAGCAACACCCGGCCCTATGATGTCTGCGTAACTGAAGCTCAATTGAGGAATGACGTTATTTTTAGAATTTGATACATTATTCGTGTTATTGGGTGATATTGCTTGACTTGGGCTGGAACTCGCTTGTAACGGGCCTGCAATAGCACTTACCGTGCCAAGTGAATTACCTCTTTGTTCAGCAAACCAAATATTTCCATTAGTGTCGGCAGTTAACCATTGAGTGAATGGGTTGCTTGCTGGAATGTTAACGTCCTTATGTTCTCCGGTCGTAGTATCGATAACAGATATTTTATTTATTACGTGTTCTGCAACCCACAAATTATGATAACCATCTAGCGCCATTCCAAATGGCAGGCCTTTAGGATTTAGTTCAGGATATCGCTTGAATGTCTTTAATACTGGATCAAAAACAGTTACAGTATGACCATCATGTTCTGAGATATATATATTGTCAGTGTCTGGATCGATAAGAATCGCAGTTGGACTCTTCAATAAGCTATTGTTAATGTCTTTACCATTTGAAGGGTATTCAGTTATCTTGAAGTTTCTGTTAGTATCAATACTTCCCAACTTTCCGGAACCAGCCTCCGCAAACCAAATTAAGCCGCTGTTATCCGCGGCTATACCTAAGGCACCAGAATTCGGGGTAGGTATGCGATAATTGGTAAAATTCTTAGTTTGTGGATTAAATCTTAATAACTCATTGTCCGCAGGCAGTGATATCCAGATATTAGAAACTGTACTATTATTGATGCTATTGGATATTGTAACACCAGATGGAGGTCCTTGGCTCTTTATTCGATAGAGAGTATTAGTATTGGTATTGGGATCAAAATTCCCCAGGTTCTTGTTCAATGGATCAATATACCATACTTCGTTATTGTGATTTGAGTCTAGGGCAATACTTGTAACTATACTTGTCCCACTAAGGCTATGAGAATAGTACTTTCCACTACTTAAATTAAATGCCAATAACCTTCCGCTACCGATGGATGTATCACCGACCCATATCACATTTCTGCTTTTGTCATATACCGGATAAAGCGGCTGGCTTACAGAACTATTACTATTCATGTTTGAAGGTATATGAAATTCATGAACATTGAATTTTGTCTGATCAAGAGGAGGCTTGACTAACAGCTCAAACGTGCCTACAATATTGGGTGCATTTTCTTTTTTGGGTGTTCCCTCAATCTGTATTTCCCATTTTCCCGGTATTCCGAAGGATGCACTGGTCGAAAATTCATTAGTTGCAGAAGCCACTCGTCTGGTATCGACTTCAATTGGCCCAATTCCCTTTTCTGTCTGAGTCAGTCTTATCTTTGCTGAACTAATATCTATCGGGATCCACGTTGAATTCAAGAATCTGATCTGGAAATTGTTACTGCCGGGTGTATATGGATCTATAGAGAGTCTAATGATATCTCCGTCTTGCGTAAAACTCGTTGAAGTAAATGGCTTGTTGGCAGTTTGTGCAAGTAAAGCCTGACCATTTTGATATTGCTGCTTCTGTTGCTGTATCACACTCTGAAATTCACTATCAGGTAACCCACTATTGACCATAACCGCTACCGCCAGAAGTAGTGCTATTCCAATTAACGCTTCTATTTTTGTAGTCTTATTGAATTTAGATATTGCTGTTGTAGGTGCGGGAGATGGGGTATTGAAATATTCTCCTTTATCTGTACTGCTTTCATTTTCTTTTGGGGTAGTTAAATTCTTAACTGAATCTGTAGCCGTGCTAAAATATCCCTTGAATGTTCTTTTATTTCCACCAATTTTTCTGCTACTTCTCTCTACAGTCGCTTTAATAGCAACGATTGTCGATTCCTTCAGGGCTTGAGGGTAAATTCTTGCCTGATTGAAACCTCCAATGGCTATCATTCCTGCCGCTAACGATAACTTAACGATCAGTACTTTTCCATAGAAAGAAGCCAATGTCAATGCTAGATTGCTTTCCAATATGTATAACAAAAATGGTCCTGTTATTACGATTACTCCAAGAACAGTTACTGGGATGGTGGAAAACCTAGGAAGTATTATTGATAAGATCGAAGCTTTTGTCTGTTCGTCCAAACTTGCTCTTTTTATGCTGGGTGATATTACAAAAGCAAGATATATTAGACCACCGATCCAAAGTGAAGCTCCGAAATTGTGGATAAAATCAATGATAATGGATGTAATGGCGTTTCCAGACACGGCTGCACCATGACTTATTAGACTTGTAGTAAACAATGTCAAAGTGCCTAATATCATGAAGCTAATGACTACTCTTCTTGAAAGGCGATTTAAGAAAACGCCCGGCTCACGAGCCACATTCTTGCTTCCAATATTTCTTATTTTGAGTCTCAAAATTCCTTGCCTATAACAGCATAGAATGGACATCCCAGCTAATACCAAAGAAAGAATCGTTCTAACGATCCAGACACTTCCAAATTTGGTAGAAATGGCTTCACCAATCGTTGCGTTTATGGACACAGCTTGTACAGATATCATTGCAATATCTGAGAAAATCAGAATTAATGAGCCAATGAGCATCAAAACATAAAAACTTCGATCAATTCTATATTTTGTTCTTGTAAAAGATGTAAACAGCCAGTCAATTCTAGTTATTGGCTTCCATATCCACAAGGCCAGAAATGCTCCACCTACTACGATCACCTGACCTACTAGCGAAGGGAATCTTGCTAGGGCATCAGGAATAGATAGTTGCGACTCTACCCCGGTGACAGAGCCTGCATTACTAACTGGAATAACTGCCTTACCAACTCCAAATACGAAGGCGTTATCTGTGACATGCCCATCTACTTCCGATAACATTTTCGTAGAAACCGTATACACTCCGTCTTTAACTGAAGTCGGCAGGGAGACGCCTAACAGAGTATGGTCGCCCTTCACGTAATGTACGTCTTTCCTATCAACTTGCTTTCCAGTAGAGTCCAGTACTGAAATCTTGCTATAGCGCACATCAACTGGCTCGCTTAACGATACCTGTATATTTGCTGGTGGCGTTTTTAATAGTTGTGAGGGTGAGGGGTCGCTATTAATTACAAATGCATGTCCGTATGTTTTCTGGGTCAGCGATGGAGTGAGGATCAGAATCGAAATCGAAAATGATATGGTCAACATTATAAGGGCAAAAACATACTTCGTATGTTTACTTGACAGGACACTGACTTCCTCAGTCGTTTGTAGACACCTCCAATTATGTAGAAAACTTTGGAATTTATAGTATTTGAGAATTTATTTCTAACATTCGACGAATGAACCAATAAATTTATAGGATGACAGAACTCCTTCTTAGCAGAGGTCATTCATAATTATTTATGACATTTTAAACAAATTTGGTATTTCTCTACTTACATTTCTTATCAGTATTCTAATAATATCTGCTTTTGGTGCGCGTTATGTTTCTAACATGTTGATTATACCGGTATATGCTCATATAACGAAACAGATTGGAAATATTAAAGTCGAAGTTGGTTGGTCTGACGAGCCACCACTAACTGGACAAGTTAATAATATTATTGTCGCTGTCAATAAAACTTCTGCCGGCGGACAGGAATCACCTGTAATAGACGCACTTGCTGATCTAGATGTAAAGGAGAAATACGGCAGTATTACAAAATCAGTCGATTTTATCCCCTCTGAACAGGCTGAGGGTCAATATGAATCTAAAACAGTACCTACTAGGGTTGGTTCGTATAGTCTTATTATGAATGGCACCATTCAAGGAGAGAAGATATCAAACGTAGAAATTCCACTAGATATCGTAGAAGCCACACAAAAGATCTCATTTCCAGATGCATCGAACTCTAATGTGATTACTTCAGGTACACAATCGACGAGCAACAATATAGGGCCAAAATTGCAGACAATAATTAGTGGTATGTCAAACGATGTAGAGTCATCTAAAGCTGATATCCAATCATTGGCTAAGAATATGGGAAATATCCAGAAATCAATTTCAGATATTAAAAGCTCTGTAGATCGTTCATATATGATTGCGATGGTAGGCATTGGTGCAGGAGTTGCAGGTATAATAATAGCAGCTATATCGTTATCTCGCAAACAAGTGCTTGGTCTTCACTGAACACAAATTGTGTAGCTAGAAAATTAAGCAATATGTGATCAACGCTACTATCTATGCTGAGCTCAAGCCATTTTCCCCATTGGCGTTCTGTCAGATTCCGGCCCAGTAGCCCAAGTCCAAAACTTAATATGTCGCTAGAGATATTACTAGCGATATATGAAAGAAATTGTTTCGAAGTGGTTAGGAAAAGTAGGTAGCTCCATACCAAGAGGATTTTCCAGATATTATATTTTAAACCTATTGAAGGAACAACCCATGTCCGGAAAGGAGATTATTAACAGAGCCAGTTTACAAAGCAGCGGGAAGTGGAAGCCTTCACCAGGCCTGATCTATCCAATACTAGGCAGACTACTCCAGGAGGGGTTGATCAAAGAGGATGGCGATGGTAGATACAAGATTACGTCTAAGGGAGTAGAAATGGCCGCTGACATCAGTTCTATTGGAAATATTGTAAAAAAACAGCTTGATGTGATGCTCAAAGTTGGCGATACTGGTAAATTTATGGCGCAAGATTTGATTGATAGAGCTTCTACTATTGGCGCGGCAATAAGTTCTAATCTGGATAAGATGACTACTGAAGAACGAGTCAAATACAAGCAGGTTCTATCTCGAGAATTGCATAAGGTAGAAACTGGCAAAGACGCTGATGAAAATATTCGGTACTCGGGCGAAAAATCAATTGATGTGGAATAGAAGGCCAAATCGAATAATAATTTAGTTCCAATCGTCCTACTTAGCTTCGCTTTACTCAGGGGAGTCTAGTCAGTAACCGTCAATACATATCTGCGAACGACTCGTTACTGTTCACTCACTTACTCAGAATGCTCGCTGTCTTTGGCAAACAACTTAATTAGATTACAGTAGATATATTTTAAATTCCTAACAAAAACTCTAAGGGAACAACTAACAACATCAACTTGATATATAATATCCAATTAATACGTGTTTTTGTTTTTATATCGTAGGTACTCGAATCCACGTTTAACCCCGCATGTCATTCCTGTTTATTTTAATATTAATATTTAATAGAAATTTATATAGGATATTGATGCCCCCTCTGCTTTTTACAACATTATCTTATAAGGACTAAATACTATAATGAAGGTAGATAATCATCGAAATTGATGCTACATTTCGAATGATTTTCTTTTTCTTTTCCTTACAATAGGATCAAAATTAAGAGTCTTTATGTCTTGATTTATCCACGTGGCTGAGAAATATCCCAGTCGTCGCTATGAACCGTAATCTAAAGATATAGCGTAAAAATCTACTGCAAACGAAAAATCATCTTGATATCCGCAAATCTCTTCCTTAAAGTTACCATGCTTGTGTTGGCGGCTACTGCCATCTGTTCTTGAGTTATTCTTTCCCCTTCTAATATACATGCGGCATAGAGCACAGCAACGGCCAACGCGTTTGGATGCTTTCCTATAGCAATATGGTCTTCATTTACTATAGTTAACATCTCAAGTGCTCTCCTATATGTTCTCTCGCTGATTCCAGCTTTGCTGGCTATCTTGGATAGATAGCTACTAATATGCACTGTTGGAAGCGACTGAAGTTTGAGATGTCTAACCAGTAAGCGATAACATCTGCTAACAAATGTGAGGTCGCTATTTATGACAGTAGAAATTTCGTCAAGCGTTCTAGGCACGCTCAGCTCCCTGCATGCAACGTATACAGAAGCAACGACCATCCCTTCAATCGATCTGCCCTTTATCAAATTTTTATCCAGCGCCTTTCTGTAATAGTATGCAGCCTTTTCTATTGCTGCATCTGTTAGGGAAAGTTTGTCTTTAATTCTAGACATAATTTCAAATGCGTTATTTAAGTTTCTAGCTGATCTCTTATTATTAAACGTAGAAATTCTGTTCCAACGACGCATTGTTTTTACTTTATTAATTTGTTCCTGGGTGAGTGCAGTCCCGTTTGCGTCAACATTTAAGGTTGATATAAGGGTTGACAAACCCATATCATGAATAGCAAGCGAAGTAGGCATTCCTGTTCTCTCTTTCAATTTTATATCTTCAACTTTATGGACTCTCCATTCTGCCTCTAATGATTGCATGTTATCGTATATTACCATACCGCAATTACTGCAGACTATTTCACCGACCTCTGCATCAAAAACAGTAAGGTTACTTTTGCAAAGAGAACAAATATTCTTAGAATCAGAAGGGTCGCTTATGTGTGCTGAAATATCCTGCTTCTGTTCATTAAGGTGTCCTGCAGATCTCGGAAAATGGTCGGACTCTTCGTATAATGACGATCTGTTATACACAAATCTATATACCTATCACTATAATGAAAACGTTTGCTTTTAATTTTCCTATCAGAGATCTAGTTTTAATACCTAATACAAAAATCATACAGTGCTTCATCTACAAATAAATTATGAATGACAATATTTAATTATGGTTGCACGATGATAAAGATCTCTAATTCTTCAAATTATATTGCATAATCATTTTCTGCAAATCTTAATCTTATTCTTATTTTCCAAATGATTGATTTGAATTCAGCATAATATGAACTAGTTATTTAACAAAATACGCACTTCATTTTTGTATGTCAAATTACATCTAGCCATAGGTTCAGTTCTTTACTAGTGACTACTACTAGTATTGATGTAGATTCTTATAAGTTACTTTTCAATAAAAGTCAAAACGGAATTGACTGAAGACATGATAGATGACTTCAGATATATAAGTAAATCTGTATGAGTTAGCTATCAAGACTAGGAACAAAAATAAGATTTCGGTAGTCTGATTTTTCAGACATTATTATCAAAGGCAGCTCTACATTTGTAATTGACTTCCCAAATACGGTCCGTTTTACTATATCACAAAAATTCAAGTATGGACTTTTCTGGTTGCCAAATATACTAATACTTAGGTGGAATTAAAATCTATATGAACCTGGAGTAAAAATTCACCTTTCGGTTAAAGAATTGTCAGAAAAAATTGAAAATTTAGAAATTTCGCCTGTTGAGTTAGTGGAATCTTGTCTTATAAGAATTAAAAAATTAGATCTATTATATACTACGTTCATTTCAATCGCAAATGAAAATGATATATATGAAACCGCTAGAAACGCAGAATGAGAAATTAAGCTCGGATGCTACAGAGGCCCGAGAGAATATCAAGTAAATAAATATTGGACGAATTAATATTGTATTTTATAGCAATCACTTTTCACCTTATTATCTGTTTAAGCCCAAATGGTAATTCCATTGGACATGAGTAATATGAGCCCTATTGGATTAACAAGGTAACTCCTATATGTTCGCTGTGAGTATCAGTTGCTATTACCAGCAGGTTAAGCCCATTTCTTCATCCAGTTTAATAAATGGATGACTGATTCTGCCAACTCTTGTCCTTTATCTGTTAATCTATATTCCACTCTTGGTGGAGTCTCGTTGTATGCTTGTCTTTCAAGAATTCCACTTTCATCAAATTCCTTTAGTCTTTTCGATAAAGTTTTGCTACTGAAGCCTTTCATTGTGTTCCTGAATTTTATATATCTGACAGGACTGGTAGTGCAACATAATGGAATCAGAATTTCAAGAGTTCCTCTCTTTGTAATTATCTTACGCAGTTTAGCAGTTTCTTTCATAAGTGTATCCGCATCATACCCATGAAAATCACAATGATGATTAGCCTGAACAAGTGGTAATTCTGTTTTGGTTATTCTTGGTGCTGTTTTTGATACTGCTTTCCTAATTGTTCGGCTTCCTTTTGTTTCCATAACTA
>Ga0207665_10003731_pt1 | contig 10178 bp, 8 predicted proteins | sample LARL112metaG_FD_184351 | JGI IMG/M metagenome (GOLD analysis project Ga0207665, IMG submission 184351) | Corn, switchgrass and miscanthus rhizosphere microbial communities from Kellogg Biological Station, Michigan, USA - LAR L11-2 metaG... | ecosystem: Host-associated > Plants > Roots >...
TTGCCCAACCGGCATTGCTTCTACGCTGACTGGCTTTTCCTCTTTCAACTTACTTTCGATCCATTGCCGCTGCTCAGCGGCAAGCCACATCGCTTCTCCAGGCAGGTCTGTCAGATAGAAAAACGCAGCGATTCCGAGCACAATCGCGGGCAGGCCTTCGATGATGAAAAGCCATCGCCAGCCGGCAATGGCAAACCAGTTGTGACCGAGAATTAAGCCTGCGACCGGCGATCCAATCACAAATGACAACGGAATTGCGGACATGAAGTTGCTGGTGGCCTTCGCGCGATCCTCTTGGATGAACCAGTGGCTCAGATACACGATGACACCTGGAAAGAACCCTGCCTCCGCTGCGCCCAGCAGGAAGCGTGCTGCATACAGTTGTGCAGGTGTGTGCACTAGAGCGGTCAGCGCGGTCATCGAGCCCCAGGTGATCATCGTCAATGAAATTACGCGCCGCGCGCTCCAACGTTCCACAAGCAAGGCGCCCGGAATCTGCAACGCCACATAGCTGATGAAGAAAACGCCTGCTCCCATACCAAATACACGATCGCTGAAACCCAGCTCGCGAGCCATTCCGATGGCGGCATAAGCCACACTGGTACGGTCAAGATAGTTGGCGACGTACAGAGTGAAGAGAAACGGCAGCAGCCGGAGCGCGGTTTGGTGACGGGTACGGTTGGCCAACTGGAAGGAATATGGCGCGATCACTCGTGGAACAGCTACGGCCACTCAAGCACCCCCACCGACTGATTTCGCGGGGAGTATAAAGGAATTTCCGCACAGACCCTAGCAGAACGACTTGCCTGCAAATGTATCGTGCGGGGCGCTCGTTAACTCACAAAATACAGTACATGAATGGGCTTACTTGACACTCCGAACAATCAAGCCTAGACTACGGAGTTTTTAGATGCCCCAAATTCTCGACCGAGGGGCGGGACTCACATGGACAAGAAAAGGCTCGACTACTATAAGAAGAAGTTGCTGGCACGGCGCGAAGAGTTGATGAAGACAATTGCTCGCACGGCGGAAGAAGGCCGACTGGCCGACGAAGATCCGACGGTGGACCTGGCGGACAAAGCCGCAAACTCCTACACCAAGGAGTTTTTGTTTGGCATGACCAACACCGACCGGAATATTTTGAATATGATCGAAGCGGCGCTCAAACGTATCAACAAGGAAGAATATGGCGTCTGCGCGAACTGCCAGGAGGAGATGCAGCAGAAGCGGCTCGAAGCGGTTCCGTGGGCCAAGCACTGTATCAACTGCCAGGAAAAGGCGGAGAAAGGCCAGCTTTAGGGCGGCCGTATCCTATTACTCTTAAACTAATTTAGCTGTTGATTATTTTTGCCGGACGGATACGCTCTTGCCGTAGCGAAGCTATCGGCAAATCCGTCTACTACACTATCGCCGCGCGCGGCCACGTGAAACACGCGTGGTTAGAAAAGACGAGTGGCGCGTTGGCCGGCGTTTTCTTGCCGGCAGGCTGCCGGCTGTGCGAACGGCTTCTCACAGGAGCTTCGCGGCTTCCTATTTTGCGCCGAGTGCCTTGAATCGTTTTCGGTCATCACAGATCCAGTTTGCGATTTGTGTGGATTACCGCTCATACATACGCTTGAGAATGACGCTGAGCCTGCACCGACCGGACCCCTGCCGGGGAAGACGCCGGTTCCAGCAAAGACCCTAGCGCTCGGCATCAACTGCCGTGGAACCGTTTCACTTTAATAGCGCACGCAGCTTCGCCCGCTATGAGGATTCCCTGGTTCGCGCCATCGTGCTTTTGAAATTCGAGGAGCTGGACCCGCTGGCGGACTGGTTGCCGATCGGCTTGCAAGTAGATCTGATCGTGCCGGTTCCACTGCACAAAATCCGGCGTCAAGAGCGCGGTTTTAGCCAGGCGGAGCCATTGTCAAAGCGGCTCGCCAAGCAGTTGCGGATTCCGCATCAGGGAGTACTTCTGATCAGAAAACGTCCTCAGCCGGACAAACATCTGCTGACATCACATGAACGGTGAGAAGCGGTTCGTGGCGCATTTGCCACACGCGCAGGCAGCCAAGTTGACAATCGGCGCGTCTTACTGGTAGATGATGTTATGGTGACTGGCGCGACGCTTGAGCGTGTGCGAGGGCGTTGAGCGAAGCGGGTGCAAGTTCTGTGCACAGGTTGACTATTGCCAGCGCCATTTTAAATCCGCGGCAGGTCAGCCGGTAAGGGTTGAACCGAGGTACGCGCGATGAGCGCAGTGCGAAAAGAGGGTGTGCATTCCCGCCGATTCGCTGCTTCCGATGCGGCCAGTTCCGTTGTGCCTTCCAACGATTCCCCATCCGATAGTAGGTTCCACAATCCGGCGGTAGCACGGCGCGCGTCCTTGATGCAGGAGCCGGTGCTGGTGCTAAACGCCACGTATGAACCCATCAATGTAACGGCTGTGCGGCGCGCGATGGTGTTGCTGCTGAAGGGCGTGGCGCAGGCCGAAGAGATGCACAACGCGGAAGTGCATTCGGCGGCGAGTGCGCACCGGGTGCCGTCGGTGATTCGGCTGCTAGCGTACCGGCATATTCCGCAGCAGAGCCGGGCGCTTTCTCGAAAGAATATATTGTTACGCGATCGTAATACTTGCCAGTTTTGCGGGCGGGTGTTTCCCAGTTCGGAACTGACGCTGGATCACGTGGTGCCGCGGTCGCGCGGTGGGCGTTCGTCATGGGAAAACCTGGTGGCCTGCTGCTACCGCTGCAATAACAGCAAGGGAGACCGCACACCGGAAGAAGCGGGCTTCAAGCTGGCGCGGAGACCGCGTCCCTTTACGCTGCATACATCGAGACAATTGATGCGAATGATTGGTCATCGTGATGAACGGTGGCGTAAGTACTTGTTTTATTAGTATTTTGCAAGACTGGATTTCTGGCGCAAATTTTTTTGTTTTAGGGAAACCTTTTTCGCGGAAATACATCTAACTCCATAACACCACTTCGAGGACACACCCCGGGAGGCAGTTAGGGCAACGCGCCCTAACTGCTTCTCTCCTTTTTAAGGCACTCTCCTTACATTAAATTAAGAATTGAACCGCCATTGTATTTGCCCATGCGTAGTGCAAAACAATTAGGCCGATGCCTGCATGCGCATGAGAAAACACTGCAGCTGGCGCCAAGCCTGAAAAATTCACATCAGAGTTTTAATGAGCGAGGAATTCTGAAACTGCGCAGCGCGGACTGTTCGTCTGGAAATTCCTGAAACACTCGCGATAGATGCGTGATTTTCAAAATTTCCTCGACTTTCGAGGTAAGTCCGATGACTTTCATCGCGCCGCCATGCTTGACTACCGCGACGTACAGGCGCGCCAATTCACCGATGCCGGAACTGTCGAGATACTGCAGCCCGCTGAGATTCAGCAGAATGTTTTTGCGATTTTGCTTCAGCAGCGATTGAATGGAATCGCGCAGCGCAGCGACTTCAAAAAATGTCAGATGTCCAGAAACTTCGACTAAGGTCACCTGATCGCGGTGACGAATCTTCACTGAAAAGCTCACGAGGAATGACCTTTCGAATTGCACGAGGATTATAACCCGACATAATGCGAAAGGTTGCGGCCGAAAATAAGCCTTGATAATTCCTAATGGTAGACCTTTGTTTTGACGAAGCACTACGCAAAGCCTTTTGCGCCAGGATTCCGCCAGCGCGACGCGGACGACCTCCGTTTGCGGATTCACATAGTGCAGTAGGATTCCCGTGGCGGAATGGAAGCGCAAGCGGGCGCGACGAGATAAATTATTGGGGGATCCGGCTGCAACGTAATGCCGGCAAAATATCCATAACGAGCAAAATCTTGCTGTTCCAAGTGGCGCCGGATGCGCAGCCAGTATTTTGCGGACCGCCGCAGGAACACCGGGTGTTCGCTTGTTTTTAATTCGCGGACGGTCAATCTTCCGGCGCGTGTCGCGGATAACACATCCAGAATCCCATGTTCCCCAGGATAGGTCGAAAGCGGGGCGATTCGCGCGCCGTTCTCTCGGAGCTCTACAGGACCTGTGGCTGCAAACTCGCGAAGGGAGGCTTCCAGCTCGGCTAGAAAGTTGCTCCATCCAGCTAGACTGTCCATCTGCACTATTTATGCGAATCCGCGAATTGCAGGCCGGCAACCTGCACGGTAGGGAGTTGCATGTTCCACGATGGCGGAACGTGATCGAAGGAAATTTCAAAGTGCGCGGTTTTGCCTGGCAGAAGAAGGGCCGAGGAACCAAAAAGCACCGGACGCGTTTCGCGCAGCGCAATCTGCTTCATGTCATCCTGAAATTCGATAGTGGCTTCGATTCCAGACACAACGCGATCACCGGAATTCAAGACATCACCTGCTAGATAGGTCACTTCCTCATGAATGAAGCTTTCCGCGCGGCTCATTTCAAAATTTCCGAATTTCAGTTTTGGCGCATAGGCCTGTTCCTCGGGGCCGAAAGGAAACCGCGTTTTGGTGAGAGATGGGGAAGGCGCCGGACCGCGAAAGAACAGCAGATACAACGCCGCCAGGCTGAGCAGTGTCGCAACCGCAATGACCGCAGGATGCCTGAAAATTCCGCCAGACTCCTTCTCCGGTTGAGGCAATGGCGATTCGAATCCGTCCTGCATTTTCTTTCCGATCTCAGCGGCCCAGGGTTAGCCGGTGAATGAGAGGCTCGGGCAAGTTCGCTTCGTACATGCGCGACTGCACAGAAGGAATATCGTATGGGACGCGCCAGAATTCCACGATTTTATGATCGAAATCTGCAATGGCAAATGCCGCGCGCGGATCTCCGTCGCGGGGCTGCCCGATCGAACCTGGATTTAACAAATATTTGTGGCCCGGTTCCAGGTGCAGCGCAGCAACTGATTCCATCGGGCGTGGCCGCAAAGGCAGAACTTCGATATCGCTTTCGTGATAAGAAAAGCCGCCCTGATGATGAGTGTGGCCAAAAAAACTCAGCACGGTACTGGAATCCAGAAGCCCTTCAAGGGCTTGCGCCGGCGTAAAAACATATTCGTCTTCATCCTGAAATGCCCCGTGAATCATAACCACGCCTTGCGCCGTTTTCGGTCCGGGCGGAAGCATGGAGAGCCAGGTCATCAATTCGGGACGTAATTGCGATTGCGTCCACTCCACTGCTAGTTTGGCAACAGGATTGAAATCGTCGGAAGTCATAATGCCGGCGACGGCTTTGTCGTGATTGCCGCGAATGGTTTCTTTGGTGATGCCCTGAAGCTTTTCGGACACGGCAACGGGATCAGGGCCGTAGCCAACCACATCGCCCAGACACACGGCAGCGTCCCACTTTCCGGATGCGGCTGTGAGGGCTGCATCCAAGGCCGTGAGATTGGCATGGAGGTCGCTAAGAATCAGAAGTCGCATTCAAGATCCAAAAGAGCGACCCTGAGTATAGTGGAACGTCTTCCGGTATGCATCCAAGGATAACAAAGCAAGTGGTATAAGACGCGCACAGAACATCTTTGCTTCCAACCTTTGTCTAAATTTAGTGACAATTCATCGGTAAATGTGATGTTACTTCTCGAAGAACAGCACTTGTACAATAATCGAACACTTTTTTTGATTTATTGAACAACTTGCGCAAGAAAATTCGGCAAAGCTGCGAAACATTCGTACCGGCTCACTCGTCTATACGGGTGCGGCCGAATTTGGGGCTGTACAAAGTTTGAGACAGAAAAAGCCCCGCGGTGACAGCCGCGGGGCCATATTGACACATAGATTTTCCGGGGCTTAATCCAGAAACTTGGTGTCGAGGCGAGACTACTCGCAGCGGCATCGCGTGTCAACTGTGCTCAATCTTCATCCCCTGCGGCTCATTTCTGTCCTGAGCGAAAGGGAATAGGTGACACGCATGAAAATGAATTCAATCCGCCGTATGACGGTGCTGTTCGCTGCTTTGGCAATGGTGGTGCCCGTTTTTGCCAAGCCGTTTACCAAGACTGTTAACATTTCGAAGCCTGCAAAATTCGGAAAAGCGTCCATTCAGGCTGGAGAATATCAACTCTCGATCGACGGCAATAAGGCCAGCATGCAAAAAGGCAAGAATACCGTGGCCGAAAGCGAGGGACGCTGGGAAGACCGCGACACCAAGGCCGAATACACTTCGATTCTTGTCGGCGAAAACGGACAGGTACGTGAAGTGCGGTTTGCCGGGCAAAAGAGAGTTTTTGTATTCAGCGAATAAGGAATCGCTTTTTCAAATTTCTTAACCTGAAAAGGGGAAATCTCGATGCAGCGAGGTTTCCCCTTTTAAAATTTCTTATTACAAATTACGAATCAAACCTCGATAGCGCAGCGACACTGTCTTAACGGATCAGCATGCAATCACCATAGCTGTAGAAGCGGTAACCTTTTTGAACCGCATGCCGGTAAGCTGCCAGCACTTGATCTCGTCCCGCAAAAGAACACACCAGTGCCAGCAGCGTTGAACGTGGCAGGTGGAAATTTGTCAATAATGCGTCCACAACGCGAAAACTGTGACCCGGCGTGATAAAGATATTTGCTTCCGATCGGCCTGGAACGAGCAGCCTGCCAGTTGCTTGTTGCTGAGCGCGTTGTGCGGAATCTTCCAGTGCGCGCACAACGGTCGTACCGACGGCCAGCACGGTTCTTCCTGCGGCGCGTGCCCGCGTAATCACTTCAACGGTAGCGTCGGGAATTTCGTACGTTTCGCCGTGCATTTTATGTTGTTCCAGAATTTCTGAATGAATGGGCTGAAACGTGCCAAGCCCAACGTGCAACGTCAGCTCACAACTTTCGATTCCTGTGGCGCGAATCCGCGCGATGGTTTCTTCAGAAAAGTGTAAGCCGGCAGTGGGGGCGGCAACTGCGCCCGGCTGTGCTGCGAACACCGTCTGATAACGCTCGCGGTCAGAGTTTTCGTCCTCGCGCTCGATATAGGGCGGCAGGGGAATGTGTCCCAAACGTTCCATGTGTTTCTGCAGCTGTTCGCCATCACAGCTTACAAACCGCAGGGTTCGGATCCCAAGTTCGCCACGCGAAATAATTTCGGCTTCGAGCTCTCCCGCGCCGAAAATGATTCGTTCGCCGACCGGTAACTTCCGGCCTGGCCGAACGAGCGCTTCCCAAACAGCGGGCTGCAATTGCCGAGTTAATAAGACCTCCACGGTTCCTGTCAGATGCTCACGGACGGTAGCTCGCGAAGGCGATTGGGAATGGAGGCCAGCTCGTTTGGCGAAAAGGCGGGCTGGGATCACCCGGGCGTTGTTAAAGACCAGAAGATCGTCGGGACGGAGAAGATCAGGGAGTTGCGCGAAGTCCGAGTCGGAAACAGTGCCGGTGGCGCGGTCAAGCAACAGGAGTCTGGAAGCATCGCGGCGTTCTAGCGGACGCTGGGCGATCTGCGCTGTGGGGAGGTGGTAATCGAAGTCTTCCGTTCGCACGATAGAGCGAGTGTAGCGTAAAAGCTCGGACGCCGAGCCGGACCCATCGGCTACGAAGGGCAGGGGAGTAGAGGAAATTCTGTGCCGAATTCAGGTCTTTAGCGTATAGGAACGGTTGTTAACGGGCCGATAATCGGGTGATTATTGTAGAATCTGGGCGAGTTGAGACTTGACAACAAGACGCGCAGATTTTATGATTGTTGCGTTGTAACTCTATTGGAGGTGCCTCTTATGGCTACTTTGGATCGTTGGGAACCCTTCCGCGGGACTTCCCCTGATACCCAATTGACCCGCATGTTCAATGACTTCTTCGCCCGTACGTCGCAGGACCAGAACCTGACTACGTGGGCTCCGGCGGTGGACATTTACGAAGGCGAGCACGAGCTCGTGGTAAAGGCCGATCTGCCGGACGTGCAGCCGGAAGACCTGGACATTCGCGTGGAAAACAATATTTTGACGATTCGCGGCGAACGCAAGTTCGAGAAGAAAGTGGACGAGAAGAATTACCTGCGCGTAGAACGTGCCTATGGCTCATTCGCCCGCAGCTTCCAGCTTGCCAATACCGTGAACACCGAAGCCATCAAAGCGGATTACAAAGATGGCGTGCTGACGCTGAGCATTCCGAAGCGTGAGGAAGCCAAGCCGAAGCAAATCAAGGTGAACGTTGGCGGGGCCACCACGAGCGGCCGGGCCGCTGCGGCTGCCGGGGGCAGTCGATAAAAAAGCTCACGGCGCACAAATCATCTCTTTGCATCAATGGAGGGCTGGCTGTGCCAGCCCCCTTTGTTTTAGATTACGGAGCAATTCATCATGCTGCGATTTGAGAAATTAACAGTAAAGGCGCAGGAAGCGCTGCAGAACGCGAACGAAGTTGCCGCGAGCCACGAAAACCAGGAAATGATGCCGCTGCATCTGCTGGCCGCGCTCGCGAACCAGGCGGACGGAGTGGTGCCGCCGCTTCTCGCGAGACTCGGAATACGCAAAGAAGCGTTGATCGGCGAAGTGGAACGCGAACTCGGCCGGCTGCCGAAAGTGCAGGGTTTCTCTGAACAGCGTATGAGCCGCGCTCTGAACGATACCCTGGAGCGCGCGTTCAAAGAGGCCGATAAGTTTAAAGATGACTATGTCTCAACCGAGCATTTATTTTTGGCCATTGCCGGCTCGGAGCGCGATCCCGCGGGACAGCTGCTGAAGAAATCAGGAGCTTCGCACGAAGCCATTTTGCAGGCGTTGACGGGTGTGCGCGGCACGCAACGGGTGACTTCGCAAAATCCCGAAGCGACTTATGAAGCGCTGGAAAAATATGCCCGCGACCTAACAGAACTAGCGAGAAAACAAAAACTTGACCCGGTAATCGGCCGCGACGAAGAGATTCGGCGCGTGATGCAGATCCTTGCGCGGCGCACGAAAAATAATCCTGTGCTGATCGGTGAACCGGGCGTGGGTAAAACCGCGATCGCGGAGGGATTGGCGCAGCGGATTGTTTCCGGCGATGTGCCAGACGTGCTGAAAACCAAGCGCCTTGTGGCGCTGGACCTGGCCTCACTCGTCGCCGGCGCGAAGTTCCGCGGAGAATTTGAAGATCGCCTGAAGGCAGTGCTGAAGGAAATTTCGCAATCCGAAGGACAGATCATTCTGTTCATTGACGAACTGCATACCCTGGTTGGCGCCGGAGCGGCCGAAGGCTCGATGGACGCTTCGAACATGTTGAAGCCGGCGCTGGCACGCGGCGAGTTGCGGGCCATCGGCGCAACTACGCTGAACGAATACAAAAAATATATCGAGAAAGATCCGGCGCTGGAACGCCGTTTTCAACCGGTTTTGGTGAACGAGCCCAGCGTGCAAGACACCATCTCCATTCTTCGCGGATTAAAAGAACGATATGAGGTGCATCATGGCGTGCGCATCAAGGATGCGGCGATCATCGCTGCAGCGACGCTTTCGCATCGCTATATTTCCGACCGGTTTCTGCCCGACAAGGCCATCGACCTGATTGACGAGGCCGCGGCGAGTTTGCGCATGCAGATTGATTCCCTGCCCACCGAAATTGACGAGATCGAACGGCGCATCATGCAGCTGGAAATTGAACGGCAGGCGCTGCTGAAAGAGACGGACGCACATTCCAAGGAACGGCGCGCGCAGATTGAAAAAGAACTGGGCGCCTTGAAGGAAGATTCAAGCGCACGCAAAGCGCGCTGGCAAGCGGAGAAGAATGCGATCGGCAAAATCCGCGAACTTAAAGAACGCATCGAACAGCTGAAAGCTGAAGAGCAGCGGTACGAACGCAGTGGAGAGTTGGCGAAGGTCGCGGAAATTCGCTACGGCCAGATCGCCGCGGCGGAAGCGGAGTTGAACAAAGCACAAGAAGCCTTCAGTGCGATGCAAAAAGAAGCGCCCATGCTAAAGGAAGAAGTGGACGAAGAAGACATCGCGAAATTAGTGAGTAAGTGGACAGGAATTCCCGCTGGGCGCTTGCTGGAAGGCGAAGCGCAAAAGCTGGTGCACATGGAAGCGCGGTTGCGGCAGCGAGTGGTTGGGCAAGATGAGGCGTTGGCGCGCGTTGCGAATGCGGTGCGCAGAAGCCGCGCCGGATTGTCCGATCCCAAGCGGCCGATCGGCTCATTCATTTTCCTGGGGCCGACGGGCGTGGGCAAAACTGAATTAGCGCGAGCACTGGCGGAATTTTTATTCGACGACGAGAAGCTGATGATTCGCATCGACATGAGCGAATACATGGAAAAGCACACCGTGTCGCGGCTCAT
>Ga0207665_10003732_pt1 | contig 10178 bp, 8 predicted proteins | sample LARL112metaG_FD_184351 | JGI IMG/M metagenome (GOLD analysis project Ga0207665, IMG submission 184351) | Corn, switchgrass and miscanthus rhizosphere microbial communities from Kellogg Biological Station, Michigan, USA - LAR L11-2 metaG... | ecosystem: Host-associated > Plants > Roots >...
GCGGGCCAGCTCGGCGACTGGATCGTCGTGCCAGTCCACCCGCAGATCAGTGACCGGCCAGGTCACCTCGTCCACGACCAGCAGCCCGGCCGAGCGCACTGGCCCTTCCTCGCCACCCGCGGCCGCCCCGGCGCGCAGGGTGTCGAGGAGCCGCCCGGCCAGCGGGTCCTGGGACCGCCCCTCAAAGGCCGCCGTCATGGCCGCGGTGACCTGCTCGCTGCCGAGCAGGTTGCCCGCGGCCAGGCAGTCCGTTCCGGCCCGGGTGCTGTGCCGGCCGAGCGTGCGGGCCCCGCAGAACGAAGCGGTCCGGCCGGCCGCATCGATGACCGCGAGCTGGCGGTACTCGGCGTGCGGCGACCCGCTCATCACCTCGTCCAGGGCACCGGCGGCCGGGCGCCCGAGCGCCAGGAGATCGAGTACCCGCGGCCCCAGCGCGGGGTCGGTGACGTTCTGGGTGGCGACGGCGCCCACCCCAGCGCGCGCCCAGGCGCAGCGCGCGGCCACGGCCGGGCTCGACGAGCTCACCACCAGGCCGAGCATCCCGGTCCGCGCGCAGCGGCCGACCAGCGAGAACGTCATGGGCTGACCGCGACCGCGGTCACTTCCACCAGCCACTCCGGCCGGGCCAGGGCCTGCACGACGAGGCCGGTGAAGCAGGGATACACCCCGGCCAGCCGCTCGCCGAGCACGCCGTAGACCGGCTCGCGGTAGCGGATGTCGGTCAGGTACACGTCGCAGGTGACGATGTGCTCCAGCCGCGCGCCCGCCTCACCGAGCAGCAGCTCGATGTTGTCCATGACCTTGCTGGCCTGGCCGGCTGGATTCCCGATCGCGACCGACTCGCCGGTATCCAGGTCCTGGGCCACCTGACCGCGGAGATAGACGGTACAGCCCGCCACCACCGCCTGGCAGAGGTCATTGGACAGGCGCTGCTCCGGGTACGTGCGGGCGGTGTTGAACGGGCGGATCCGCCGGTGCCCGCCGACCGTGATCGGCTCGGTCATCCCGGGTCTCCCTCCGGTCGCGCGGGCGCCCCGAGCCCGGCGGACTTGCTCATCCGCTCGACGGCCGGGCCGAAGTCGTAGTTGTTGTACACCGCGAGCAGGTGGGAGAACGCCGGCGACTGGGCGAACAGCTGGAAGGTCAGCCGGTGGCCCGCGTAGTCGGAATTGAGCAGGTCATGGGCGTAGGCAAGCATCTTGCGCCGGTCCTCGGCCTCGATGTCGCCGACCCGGAAGTACTTGGCCAGCCAGTCCCGGGTTCCGGGCGCCCGGAACGCCGCCGCGCTGGGCACCAGGCTGACCTGGCAGCCGCACAGATCGCGGACCAGGTGCATCATCTCGGGCAGCTGCGCGCAGGCGTGCACCCGCCCGGTGTAGAGCAGTGCCTGGTTGGGCATCAGCAGGCCGCCCGGGCTCGGCTCAGCCAGCTCGATCGACGCGGTCAGGTGCGCGGCGATGCCCTCGCGGTAGCACGCGAGCTGTGCGATCTTCTCCCGCACGCCCTGGTGCATCTTCACCCCGGTCTGCTGGGCGTTGGCGTAGGCCAGGCCAAGCAGCAGGTCGGCGAGGCGGAGGTGGCGGTGGACAAAGGCGTACATGCTGTACCGGTGCAGCGTCGCCCGGATGAAGGCGGCGGCCCGGGTGTGCCGGTAGAAGAACACGTTCTCCCAGGGGATCTCCACGTCGTCAAAGACGATCATGGTGTCCACCTCATCGAAGCGGTTGCTGAGCGGGTAGTCGTCCGCGGCCAGCCGCCCGGCAAACCCGGACCGGCAGATGTGCCGCATGCCGGGCGCGCCCATGTCGGCCAGGAAGCCGACCGCGTACTCGGACAGGGCGTCGTTGCCCCAGTCGCCGATAGTCGGCTTGACGAACGCCTGGTTGGCGTAGGCGGCCGCGGTCTCGAATTTGGCCCCGCGGACCACGATGCCGTTGTCCGTCTCCCGGACCACGTGCAGCAGGACGTCGGGGTCCTGGTCCCGCGGGTGCCTGCTCCGGTCGCCCTTGGGGTCGGTGTTGGCCGAGACGTGGAACGGGTCGGCCAGCGCCGCCCGGCGGACGTGGTTACGGATGTTGGCCGAGAACGTGGGATCGATCTCGTTGAGCACGTCCTGGCCGTCGTACAGCGACCACATCTCGCCGACGGTCTCGTCACCGACACGGGTGACCACGCCGCCGATATCGTCGAGGACGGTCTCCACGGCCGCGTGCTTGGCGTGCCAGTCTTCCTTGGCCAGCGGTGGCTTGCCGCCGGTCGCGCAGGTCTCGCCGGTCTCCTCGTCCCGGTACGTCATGGCCGCCGCGGCGGCGGGCTCGTGGGCCAGGTCGTAGATCCGCGCCCGCACGTCGATGATCGGCTTGAACGCGGGGTGGCTGGTGACATCCTTGACCTGCTCGCCGTCGATCCATACCTCGCGGCCGTCCGCCAGGGACTGCCGGTACTCCTCGCCGGTCCTGATCACGGTGCTTCCTTCACGTTGCTGGTGCCGGGTGCGGTGCGCCGGCCGGGTCCGCATGGAGCTGGGTGACCTCGCGCCGGAAGGGCACCACGTCGTTGCCCGGCAGGCCGGCGCCGAACTCTTCCGCGTAGCGGCGGCCCGACCAGACCGCGGCGGCGATGGTGCCTGGGGCCCACGCGTCGCCGATCGCGCGGACCGAGGCGAGGTGGCCCCGCTGCTGGCGCTCGGTCAGCTGCCGGAACAGGTCCTCGTTAGGCAACCTGGCGGTCACCATGACGACGCAGTCCGCGGCGGCCTCGCTCAGCTGGCCGGTGTAGGTGCTGGCCAGCGTTACCTTGCCGGTGCCGACCGCGGTGAGCGCGGTGCTGGTGCGCAGTGTGACGCCGGCCAGCAGCAGCCGGCGCTGGATCTTGCCGACTTCCATCGTGTTGACCGTCCAGGCCGACACCTGGGCGGCGGGCGTGACGATCTCGACGTCGAAGCCTTCGCCCCGCAGCAGTTCGGCGAGGACGCCGCCCAGGTAGTAGTGGTCGTCGTCGTACACCACCACCCGGCCGCCCGCCGGCCGCCGCCCGGCCATGATGTCGTCGGGGGTGAGCAGGCCGGCGCCGGGTTCGACCGGGATCGGCTGGGTGTGCCAGCGGGCGACACCGTCCCGCCGCCAGGTCGCGCCGGTGGCCACGGCCACGTGCTGGAACCCGAACTCCACGATGTCGTCGGCGGTCATCCGGCTCTCCCGGTAGACCTCGACATTGGGCATCGTCCCGATCGCCTGCTCACGGTAGTCGAGTACCCGCACCCAGGCGGCCAGGCCGGGCAGCTGCGACTCCCGGGCGACGCGGCCGCCCAGCTCGCGCGTGGCCTCCGCGAGCACGACCTGGTAGCCGCGCACCCCCAGGGCCCGCGCGGCCTCCAGCCCGGCGGGCCCGGCCCCGGCGACCAGGATGCGCTCGTCCGAGTCGCGTGGCCGGATCCGCTCCGGGTGCCAGCCGCGGCGGAACTCCTCGCCCATGCTCGGGTTCTGCGTGCACCGGATCGGCGACATGGTGAAGTCGCCGGACACGCAGATGTTGCAGCCGATGCACTCGCGGATCGCCGCCAGCTGGCCGGTGCGGATCTTCTCGGGCAGGAACGGGTCGGCGATCGACGGCCGGGCGGCGCCGATGAGGTCGAGGATGCCGCTCCTGATCTGGCGGACCATGGTGTCGGGCGAGGTGAACCGGCCGACGCCGACCACCGGCTTGCTGGTCAGCTGCTTCAGCCCGGCGACGCAGGCTTCCTGCTCGCCTTCGGGGCCGAAGCGGGAGGTGTTCGAGTCGGCCTCCCAGGTGCCCAGCACGAAATCCCACAGGTCGGGCAGTTCGCCGAGCTCGCCCAGGATTTCCTCGATGTGCCCGCGGCCGAGGCCGGACTCGCCGAGTCCTTCCTCGACCGTGATCCGGCAGGCCACGGCGGCGCGGCCGTCGGCGACTTCCCGGGTGTCCTCGAGAATCTCCCGCAGCAGCCGCATCCGGTTGCGGGCGTTGCCGCCGTACTCGTCGGCGCGCTGGTTGAAGCGCGGTGAGAGGAAATGCTCGATGCCGCCGAACGAGTGCCCGGCATAGACGTAGACGAGGTCGTAGCCGGCCTGCATCGAGCGGGTCACGGCGTTGCGGTGCCAGCGGCGCAGGTCGGCGATGTCCTGCTTGCTCATCATCCGCGCCTGCACCGGGTCGTAGCCGTAGCTGGCCACCGGCAGGTGATGTGGCCCCAGCGGCGTCTCCCGGCTGTACAGGTTCGGTGCGTTCATCCCGTTGTGGCACAGCTCGATCCCGGCCAGCCCGCCACCGTCATGGATCGCGGCGGCGATCAGCGCCAGGGCCGGCAGGTCCTGGTCGTCCCAGATCCGCAGCTCGATGAACGGTGTGATGTCCGAGGTCGGGTGGATCTCCACCTGCTCGGTGCACACCACCGCCCAGCCGCCCTCGGCCTTGACCTTGCGCAGTGCGGCCTCGGCGCTCGGGTCGCGGTAGCCCATCCCGTTGCAGTGCGGCACCTGGAAGAAGCGGTTCCTGGTGACCAGCGGGCCGACGGCGACCGGTTCGAAGAGGATGTCGTACGGCGCGGGCGGCGGGCCCGGCGCCGGGGTGGGGCTGAGCGCTCCTGGTCCGTGTTCGCTCATCCCTGGCACCTTTCTTTGCGGTTGAGAGCAAAATATAATTGGGAGCCAGGGCGTGTCCAGGGGGCAGCCCACGTTTCGCAGCATCCGGCAGCCGGAGAGGGTGGGGCCATGGCGCGGAAGAAGGACCAGGCCGCGCGCAGGCAGCAGCTCGTGTCGGCCACGCTCGAGCTCATCGCCGACCGCGGCATCGAGGCGCTCACCCTGGCCGCGATCGCCGACCGGGCCGGCGTCTCGCACCGCCTGGTCGCCTACTACTACGCCGACCTGGAGTCCCTGGTGCACGAGGCGCACGGGGCCGCCGCTGAGCGCTACTACTGGGCCCGGCTGCAGGCCCTCGACCAGGTGGCCGGCCCGGAGCAGCGGCTGCTGCAGCTGATCCGCTCCGGGCTGCCGAGGCAGCAGGACCGCCGGCTGAGCCAGGTGCTCAACGAGCTGAGTGTCAGTGCCAGCCGCAGTCTGGTGCACGCCCGGCTGGTGTCGCAGCTGTTCGACCGCGAGGTCTCCCTCTACCTTTCCGTGCTGCAGGACGGCGAGGCCGCCGGGGTTTTCCGGCTCAGCCAGCCGGCCCTGACCCTGGCCCGCAACTTCGTCGCCCTGGAGGACGCCTACGGGTTCCACCTGCTGGCCAGGGAGTCCCCGGTCGGCGCGGCCACCGCGCTGGACGCGCTCACCGGCTACGCCCGGACCGCCACCGGCGCCACGCTGCTCAGCCCCGCGTGACCGGACGGGGCAGGTGGGTCAGGTGCTCAGGATCGACGGCGCGGGCGTCAAGGCCACCCCGGCCAGCGGCTGAGCGGCCCGCCAGGGCCGGTCATGATCTGCGGGTTTGGCCGGGGATGTAGTGGAATGCCGGGTTGGTGTGGTGGACTCTCAGGGGAGTTATGAGGGGAGCACCCGCGATGCCACCGGATCATGTGCATTTCAATGGCAGCGTCAACCTGGCTGATACCGAGACGGTGATGCGGGAGATCGCAGGGCGGGTGCCGGCCGGCCTGCGGCGGGTTCCGGATGGGGAGCCGGGGGAGCGGAGTAACTGGATCTTCTTCCAGATGCAGAAGTTCCAGCGCTCGCCGTGGCTGGTCCCGGCCGGGCCGCTCGACGCCACGGCCGGCGACTACGAGCAGATCCCGCAGCTGCGGCTGGCCGACGGGGTCGATCCGGCCCAGATGGCCTGGCCGGATCTGGGTTACGCCCGCGCCTACCTCGATTCGTACGCGACGTTCGCCGCGCTGCGCGGCCAGGGTGTCATCCCCGGCGATGTCCGCTTCCAGGTCCAGTACCCGACGCCGCTCGCCTCGATCGGCGCCTACATCGTGCCCGAGCAGCAGCAGGTGCTGCTCGGCTCCTACGAGCAGGCGATGTTCGCCGACCTGGACCGGCTGCTGACCGCGATCCCGCACCAGGATGTGGCCGTGCAGTGGGATGTCGCGGTGGAGTTCGGCATCCTGGAGGAGGCGTTCGGGCCGGGTGGCGCGCAGGCCTTCGACGCGGTCAGCGCCGCCCTGGCGCGCTGCGTGGACCGGGTTCCGGCCGACATCCCTGCCGGGCTGCACCTGTGTTACGGGGACTACGGCCATCAGCACTTCCAGCAGCCGCAATCACTGGCCATGCAGGTCCGGGTGCTGAACGCGGTCACCGCGGCGGCCGCGCGGACGGTGAGCTTCGTGTCGTTCACCGTGCCCCAGGACCAGCGCGGGGAGCCCTATTTCGCGCCGCTGCGTGACCTGGCCGCAGGCCCGGGCACCGAGCTGAATTTCGCGCTGGTCCCGTATCACCCGGCCGATCAGGCGCCGGGCACCACCGCTGAGCAGGTGCGGCTCATCGACGCCGGCCTGGCGGCCAGCCCGGGTGGCAGCCGTGCCTGGGGGGTCAGCACCGAATGCGGCATGGGCCGGGCGGACCGGGACGACATCCCCGTGCTGCTCGACCTGCACCGCGAGATCATCACCGCGGGCTTAGTGATCAGCCACGGCCGGTGAGTCCGGCCCCGGACGGCCGTCTCAGTAGGCAGGGACGGAAGGGGACGCGCGTGGAGACCGTGGAGTCAGCCGATGGCACCGTCATCGCCTACGACTGGGCCGGTGACGGCCCGGCCCTCATCGTCAGCGTCGGCGCGTTCTGCACCCGCCGGACGTTCGTCGCGCCCGGCGAGCTCACCCAGCACTTCACGGTGGTCACCTACGACCGCCGCGGCCGGGGGGACAGCGGCGACACCCAGCCGTTCACGCCCGAGAAGGAGTACGCGGACCTGGCCGCGGTCGCCGCGGCGGCCGGTCCCAGGCCCCCGTTCGTGTTCGGCCATTCATCCGGCGCGGCCATCGCGCTGCGGGCGGCCGCGGCCGGCCTGCCGGTGGCCGGCATCGTCGCGTACGAGGCGCCGTTCGGCAACGAGGACAGCCCGCGGCCGCCAGTCGACCCAGCCGATCACATCCGCCAGCTGGTGAGCTCCGGCCGCAATGGTGAGGCCGTCGAGTTCTGGATGGCTGAGGTGGTCAGGGCACCGCACGACGTGCTGGCCCAGATGGACGGCGCCCCGTGGGTGCGGGCCCTGGAGCCACTGGCGCCGACCCTGCCCTATGACATCGCGGTCACCGCCGGCGGGGTGCCCACGGCCGAGCTGGGGAAGATCGCCGCACCCGTCCTTTTCCTGGGGGGCAGGAACAGCCCGGGCTGGTTCCAGCGCTCAGTCGCGGAACAGGCCGGGGCCACACCGGGCGCCCGGCTCCAGATGCTCGACGGATACGACCACAACGCCCCGCCCGAGGTCATCACCCCGCTCCTGATCGACTTCTTCGGCGCCGCCCGTTAGGTCAGCTGGTCGGCTGGCGCCGCCAGCGGGCCACCGGACGCTGAGCCACCGGGCCGGGCCGGGGTCAGGGGAGTGGTGACGCCGGGCCGGCCAGGCTGGCCGGCTGACTCGCGGTAGGTGGGTAGACCTCGAGATCGGTGGCTTTGACCGTGAGCCATACCTGGCTGCCGGGTTCCAGCGACAGCTCGGCGACTGCTGCCGGGGTGACATCGACCAGGGCGTGCGGGTCTCCTTCGAGGTCGAGCCGGACGCGGTCAGCCAGCAGCGTGAGCCCGGTGATCTTGGCTGTCCAGGTGTTCCGGGCGCTGCTGGGCTGGGGGTGCTGGCTGCTAACCGTGATCGCGGACGGGCGGACCGACACCAGCACATCGCCGCGTCGGTCATGGTCGGCCACGATGAACGTGCCGCCGGCGTCCAGCGTCACCTCGGAGCCGTCGGCGTGCCCGGCGTACAGGTTCAGCCCGACCAGCTTGGCGACATAGTCGGTAGCGGGCTGGTGGGCGATGTGTGCCGGGGTTCCCTCCTGGACGATGCGCCCGCCCTCGAGCACGATGAGCCGGTCCGCGAGCACCAGGGCTTCCAGCGGATCGTGCGTGACCAGCAGGCACGGGCCGGCGAAGTCGGCCAGGTGCCGCTTGAGCTCGGCCTGCACGTCCAGCCGGGTTCCGGCGTCCAGCGCGGACAGGGGTTCATCCAGCAGCAGCAGGCTGGGCTCACCAGCCAGCGCGCGGGCCAGCGCCACCCGCTGCGCCTGACCGCCGGACAGCTGGTCGGGCTTGCGGTCGGCCAGGTCGGCCAGCCGGAGCCGGTCCAGCCAGTGCTGAGCGGCTGACCGGGCCGCCCGCCGCCCCAGGCCGCGGGCGCGCGGCGAGAACGCCACGTTGTCGGCTACGGTCAGATGCGGGAAGAGCCGGTAGTTCTGGAACACGAAACCGACCGGCCGGCCGGCGGCCTCCACGAAGGTGCCCGCGCTGGCGTCGTCCATCACCTGCCCGTCCAGCGTGATGCGCCCGGTGCTCACCGGGGTTAGCCCGGCTACCGCGCTGAGCAGGGTGGACTTCCCGGCCCCGTTCGGCCCCAGCAGCCCGAGCACCTGGCCCGGGGCCGCGGTCAGGCTGACCGCGAGGGTGAACGTGCCCCGCCGGACCTCGGCATCGACGACGAGGCCGTCGCTGCCCGCTGTCATGAGACTGAGCCGCCCCGCAGCCAGCGGTCGCGCAGCGAGACCAGCACAATGACGGAAACCAGCAGCAGCACCAGGCTGAGCGCGATCGCCGCGTTGGGATCCGTTTCCAGCGCGTAATACACGGCGATCGGCATGGTCTCAGTCTGGCCGGGGAAGCTGCCGGCAAACGTGATGGTCGCCCCGAACTCGCCCAGGGCCCGCGCCCAGCACAGCACCGCGCCCGCCCCCAGGGACGGGGCGACCATGGGCACCGTGACCCGGCTGAACACGGTCATCCGCTTCGCACCCAGGGTGGCGGCTGCTTCCTCAAAACCCTGATCCGCGGACCGCAGCGCACCCTCCACCGTGATGATCAGGAACGGCATGGCCACAAAGGTTTCGGCCAGGACCACGGCCAGCGGGGTGAACGGGATGGTCAGCCCGAACCAGCTGTCCAGGTAACGCCCGATGAACCCGGTCCGCCCGAAAGCAAGCAGCAACGCCACCCCGCCCACCACCGGCGGCAGGACCAGTGGGAGGGTGACCAGCGCGCGGAGCAGCCGCTGCCCGGGGAACGTGGTGCGGGCCAGGACCCAGGCCAGCGGTACCCCGATGACGAGGGAGATGGCGGTGCTCGCGGACGCGGTCCACAGCGACAGGATCAGGGCCTGGGTCGCATCGGACCCGCTCAGGGCCGCGGCGAGGTGACCCCACGGGGCCCGGATGAGCAGCCCGGCCAGCGGTAGCACCAGGAACGCCACCGCGATCAGCGCCGGCACCAGCAAGGTGGCCGGCGCTGACCGCGAAGCGCCCCCCCGCGCCGCCCGCCTGGCGCGTTCCCGGGCAGTCAGGTGGGACGGCGCGGTGAGGGTCACGATGGCGGCTCCGGGTGTGTGGTCAGGGCTTCTGGAATCCGGCGGCGGTGAGGACCTGCTGGCCTGCGGGTGACAGGACGTAGGCGACGAACGCCTGGGCGATGGACTTGTGGTCGCTGTTGGTGATGGTAGCGATCGGGTACTCCGTAGAGGCGTTGTCGCTGGCTGGGATCTGCACGCCGTTGACCTTGGAGCCGGCTGCCATCACGTCGGTCACGTACACCATGCCGGCGTCGACGTTGCCCGTCTCGACCTGGGTCAGCACCGACTTCACGTCGGGCTGCAGGGTGACCGGCTTGACCTTGATCCCGGCGTTCTTGAACACCTCGGCGGCAACCACGCCGCACGGCACCTGCGGCTGGCACAAGGCCACCTTGACCGACTTTTTGGCCAGGTCGGTCACGGACGTCACGTTCCCGGGATTGTTGGGGGGAGTGGCGACCTCCATGGTGTTCTTGGCGAAGTTCTGCGGGCTGGACGCATCACCCGCGGACACGACCGACTGCATGTTGGCCGGTGCGGCCGAGGCGAACACATCGGCCGGCGCGCCGCTGGTGATCTGGTCGGCCAGACCGGAACTGGGCCCGAAGCTGAACTTGACCGTGTCACCCGGGTGGGCGGCCTCAAACTGCTTCCCCAGCTGGGTAAACGTGCCCATCAGCGACGCCGCCGCGAACACCGTTATCGACCCGGTCGACCCCGATGGC
>Ga0207665_10003733_pt1 | contig 10178 bp, 9 predicted proteins | sample LARL112metaG_FD_184351 | JGI IMG/M metagenome (GOLD analysis project Ga0207665, IMG submission 184351) | Corn, switchgrass and miscanthus rhizosphere microbial communities from Kellogg Biological Station, Michigan, USA - LAR L11-2 metaG... | ecosystem: Host-associated > Plants > Roots >...
GACAGGGAACCTGACGGTCACCGAGGGGTCGGTGACCTCCCTGTAGACGTCCGGCTGGCCCATCTCGTGGTCGGACAGCGCGGTGCCGCACCGCGGGCAGTACGGGCTGATCCGGAAGTCACGGACCAGCAGTCCCTTGTCGTAGATGCTCTTCAGCGCCCACCAGACCGACTCCACGTAGTCGGCGTCCATGGTGCGGTAGGCGTCGGACAGGTCGATCCAGTAGCCCATCCGCTGGGTCAGCGCGGAGAAGGCGTCGACGTGCCGCAGTACCGACTCGCGGCACCGCTCGTTGAACTCGGCGACGCCATAGGCCTCGATGTCCTTCTTGCCGGACAGGCCGAGTTCCTTCTCGACGGCGACCTCGACCGGCAGCCCGTGGCAGTCCCAGCCCGCCTTCCGCTTGACGTGAAAGCCCTGCATGGTCTTGAAGCGGGGGAACAGGTCCTTGAAGACGCGGGCCTCGATGTGGTGCACGCCCGGCATGCCGTTAGCGGTCGGCGGCCCCTCGTAGAAGGTCCAGCGCGGCCCGCCCTCGGTCTGCTTGAGCGAGTCCTCGAACGTGCGGTTCCTGTTCCACCGGGCGAGCATCTCGTGCTCAAGCGCGGGGAGGTCCGCGTGCGCGGGCACCGCCGGCATGGCGCCGCCCGGGGCGCGCGGCTTCCGCTCTGCCAACTCTCGGTCCGGCAACTCCGCCATCAGGTGTCCTCCAGCATCAGCGATGAGCTTTGCCGGAGGGACGAGGCTCGCTTGCGCGCCGCCCCGCGGTACCACCCTCCTTGACCGAACGCAGGCACTCAGCGCCCGTTCGGACCTCTCGAATTTGATCGTCGCCAGTTCTACTGAGCCGTGCTCATACTGAGCAGGCAGCCGTTCTTCTGGCCGCTCCGGGGTGATCTGGTCCGTGGCGCACGCACCCGGGCTCGCACCGTCCCCGGGTCGCTCTTCGCAGCATTCCGCGGCAGCTGTCCCCATCACCGCACGTTCAGAATACAGAAACTCGTACACGGAACCTAACCAACTTCTGTGTTCGTTTGCTCCCTGGGCCGCCGGGTCGTATCCTTCACTGTCCGAATCGTGATCCGCAAAAGTGGTGAAGCAGTCATGACCGCTGTGTCGCGCTCAAGCGCCGCCAGCCTTCCGGTGCGTCCTGGCGAGGAGCCATGGACCGACGAGGAACTTGGCGAGGTCCGCGCCGAGCTGGCGGACGAGGCGGCGGGGCTGCGCGCGGAGATCGGTCAGGCTGAGTCGCAGATCCAGCGCCTCTCGGACACGGTGTCCGAGGCCGGCGACGACGAGGCCGACGCGAGCAGCAAGCTGTACGAGCGGGAGCACGAGCTGGCGCTCACCCGCAACACGCGCGAACTGCTCGAGCAGACCGAGCACGCGCTGGCGCTGATCGATGCGGGAACATATGGAGTGTGCGAATCGTGCGGCAAGCCGATAGGGAAGGCGCGGCTCCTGGCGTTTCCGCGGGCGACCCTGTGCGTGGAGTGCAAGCAGCGCCAGGAGCGCCGCTGAGCGACGCGAGCCAGCCGCCGGCGGACCAGGCGCCCCGGGCGCCGGGGCGGCGGCGGGTCAGCGTGCTGGCCGGCGTCGCGGCCTTCGTGCTCGCCGCCGACATCATCACCAAGGCACTGGTGGTCGCCCACCTGCGGGAAGGCGAGCCGGTGCACGTGCTCGGCGACGTGCTCATGTTCAACCTGCTGCGGAACCCTGGCGCCGCGTTCAGTGTCGGCACCGGGGACACGATCGTGTTCACCGCGATCGCCGTGGCCGTCGTGGTCTACATCGCGCGGACCGCGCGGAAGCTGTACAGCATCGGCTGGGCGATCACCCTCGGGCTGCTGCTCGGCGGGGCGCTCGGCAACCTGACGGACCGGATCTTCCGGGCGCCGGGGCTGTTCCGCGGCAACGTGGTCGACTGGATCGAGGTCACCCGCTACTGGCCGGTGTTCAACCTGGCCGACTCGGCGATCGTCTGCGGCGGCATCCTCACCGTGCTGCTCGCGATGCTCGGCTACCACCTGGACGGCACCCACGGCGACCGCAAGGCCCCGCCGTCGCCGCCGGGCGCAGACTCGGGCTCTGGCGCCTCGCCCGCTGACGCCCCGGCGGACGCCGAGCGGTGACCACCTCGGGGGAGCGGTTCGTCGAGGTCCCCGAGGGCCTGGACGGCGAGCGGCTGGACGCGGCCCTCGCCAGGATGTTCGGGCTGTCCAGGGCGCGTGCCGCCGAGCTGATCGGCGCCGGGCAGGTGCTGGTCGACGGCCAGCCGGCCGCCAAGTCGGACCGGGTCCTCGCCGGCGCGCCGCTGACGGTCACGCTGCCGCCGCCGGACGCCGCGCCCGCGGTGCGCCCCGAACCGGTGCCCGGGCTGGTGATCGTCTACGAAGACGACGACATCGTGGTGGTGGACAAGCCGCGCGGCGTCGCCGCGCACCCGACCCCCGGCTGGACCGGCCCGACCGTGCTCGGCGGGCTGCTCGCCGCCGGGCACACGGTGGCCACCAGCGGCGCCGCCGAACGGCAGGGCATCGTGCACCGGCTCGACGCCAACACCACGGGGCTCATGGTGGTCGCCAAGAGCGAGCGCGCCTACAGCGTCCTCAAGCAGGCGTTCCGCGACCGCGAGGTGTCCAAGACCTACCACGCCCTCGTGCAGGGCCATCCGGACCCGCTGCGCGGCACGATCGACGCGCCGATCGGCCGGCACCCGTCCGGCGACGGCCGGTTCGCGGTGGTCGCCGACGGGCGGCCGAGCGTCACCCACTACGACACGATCGAGGCGTTCCGCGCGGCGTCGCTGGTCACCGTGGGCCTGGAGACCGGCCGCACGCACCAGATCCGCGTGCACATGGCGGCGCTGCGCCACCCCTGCTGCGGCGACCTGCTCTACGGCGCCGACCCGGTGCTGGCCGCGCACCTCGGCCTGACCCGCCAGTGGCTGCACGCCGTGCGGCTGTCGTTCGAGCACCCGGCCACCGGCCGCGAGATCACCTTCGAGTCCCCGTACCCGGACGACTTGCAGCACGCCCTGGACGTCCTCCGCGCGGAAAGCTGACGCACGCCCCGCATGAGCGCTGCCATCCCGCCGTGGGCGTGCCAAGGCGGCGTTCGTGGCGAACGCCCTCGCCGGGCCCGGCGCGTCAGCGGGCCACCGTCGGACGGAACCGTTAAAGTAGCAGTACCGGGCTGGCGCGATCATGGCGTCGGCCGTCTTCCCCCGGTTTTCGGTCGTAGGACAACCGCGCCGCGCTTGCGTTTCGCCAGCGCACGGGCGGCGCGAAGCGTGCCTTAGGAGGCGGTTGGTTCATGTCGGCACCCGCGACGGCCTCGACCGAGGGGAACCTTCCGTACGCTCACCTGCACGTGCACACCGAGTACTCGATGCTGGACGGCGCGGCGCGGTTCAGGGACCTGTTCAAAGAGGTCAAGGCCCTGGGCATGACGCACGTGGCGATGACCGACCACGGCAACCTGTTCGGCGCCGCCGAGTTCTACCGGCAGGCCATGGAGGCCGGCATCACTCCGGTCATCGGCATCGAGGCGTACGTCGCCCCGGAGCGCCGCGACAACCCCAGCAAAATCCTGTGGGGCCAGCCGCACCAGAAGAAGGACGACGTCTCCGCGTCCGGCGCCTACGTGCACAAGACGATCTGGGCCCAGGACAAAGAGGGCCTGCTCAACCTCTTCAAGATCTCATCGCGGTCGTACGCGGAAGGCTGGCTCACCAAGTGGGCCCGCCCGGACAAGGAGCTCATCAGCGAGTACGCCGGGGGCCTGATGGCGTCCACCGGCTGCCCGTCAGGCGAGGTGCAGACCAGGTTGCGGCTCGGCCAGGAGCAAGAGGCGCTCAGGGCCGCCGCCGAGTGGCGGGACATCTTCGGCGCGGAGAACTACTTCCTCGAGCTGATGGACCACGGCCTCGAGATCGAGACGCGGGTCCGCGACGGCCTGCTCGACATCGCGCGGAAGCTGAACATCCCGCCGGTCGTCACCAACGACAGCCACTACACGAAGCAGTCCGACGCCCAGGCTCAGGAACTGCTGCTGTGCATCCAGACCGGCACGAACATGGCGGACGAGGGCCGGTTCAAGTTCGACGGCACCGGCTACTACATCAAGCCGGCCAGCGAGATGTACGCGGTCAACAACAGCGACATCTGGCTGGAAGGCTGCCGCAACTCCCAGCTGCTCATCGCCGACCGGGTCGACCCCGCCGGGATGTTCGAGTTCAAGAACCTGATGCCCAGGTTCCCGATCCCCGAGGGCTACGACTCGGAGGACGCGCTGTTCGCCGACGCGGTCTGGCAGGGCATGGCCAAGCGCTACCCCAACGGGTATGACGAGCAGCGCCGCGCGCAGGCCGAGTACGAGATCTCGATCATCTGCCAGATGGGCTTTCCCGCCTACTTCCTCGTCGTCGCCGACTTCATCAACTGGGCGAAGAACAACGGCGTGGCGGTCGGCCCTGGCCGGGGCAGCGCCGCGGGCAGCATCGTCGCCTACTCGATGGGCATCACCGACCTGGACCCGCTGGACCACGGGCTGATCTTCGAGCGGTTCCTGAACCCCGAGCGGATCTCGATGCCTGACATCGACATCGACTTCGACGAGCGTGGCCGGGCCGACGTCATCAGGTACGTCACCCAGAAGTACGGCAGCGACAAGGTCGCCCAGATCATCACCTACGGCACGATCAAGGCGAAGGCCGCCATCAAGGACTCCACGCGGGTCCTCGGCTTCCCCTACGCCCTCGGCGACCGGATCACCAAGGCCTTCCCGCCCGCGGTCATGGGCAAGGACATCCCGCTGTCCGGCATCTTCGACGAGGAGCACCCTCGCTACAGCGAGGCGGGCGAACTGCGGAACCTCTACCAGACCGAGGCGGAGGTCAAGCAGATCATCGACACGGCCAGGGGCATCGAGGGGCTGATCCGCCAGCCCGGCGTGCACGCGGCCGGGGTGATCATGTCCGCGGAGCCGCTGACCGACCACATCCCGGTGTGGACCAGGTATCCCGACCGCGCGGTCATCACGCAGTTCGACTACCCGACCTGCGAGAGCCTCGGCCTGCTGAAGATGGACTTCCTCGGCCTGCGCAACCTGACGATCATGTCCGACGCGGTGAAGGCGATCGAGCAGAACCGCGGCATCACCATCGACCTGCTCGGCCTGCCGCTGACCGACCAGCCCACCTACGACCTGCTGTCCCGCGGTGACACCCTCGGGGTCTTCCAGTTCGATGGCTCGGGATACCGGACGCTGCTGCGGCTGCTGAAGCCGGACAACTTCGAGGACATCTCCGCGCTCGGCGCGCTGTACCGGCCCGGCCCGATGGGCGTCAACTCGCACACCAACTACGCCCTGCGCAAGAACGGCCTGCAGAAGATCACCCCGATCCACCCCGAGCTCGAAGAGCCGCTGCGGGAGGTGCTGGAGCCGACCTTCGGCCTGGTCGTCTACCAGGAGCAGGTGCAGAAGGCCGCCCAGGTGCTCGCCGGGTACACCCTGGGACAGGCCGACCTGCTCAGGCGCGCGATGGGCAAGAAGAAGAAGGAGATCCTGGACAAGGAGTTCGGCCCGTTCCGCGACGGCTGCCGGGCGAACGGCTACTCCGACAAGGCCATCCAGGCGGTGTGGGACGTACTCGTCCCGTTCGCCGGCTACGCGTTCAACAAGGCGCACTCCGCCGCCTACGGCCTGGTCTCCTACTGGACCGCCTACCTGAAGGCGAACTACCCGGCCGAGTACATGGCGGCCGTGCTCACGTCGGTCGGCGACGACAAGGACAAGTCCGCGCTCTACCTGAGCGAGTGCCGCCGGATGGGCGTGACGGTGCTGCCGCCGGACGTGAACGCATCGGTGGCGACGTTCACCGCGGTCGGCGCCGACGTCCGGTTCGGCCTCGCGGCGATCCGCAACGTCGGGATCAACGTGGTCGACGCGATCATCGCGGCGCGCAAGTCCAAGGGCGAGTTCACCAGCTTCGCCGACTTCCTGCGCAAGGTCCCCGCCCTGGTATGCAACAAGCGCGTGATTGAAAGCCTGGTCAAGGCCGGCGCGTTCGACTCGTTCGGGCATCCGCGCAAGGGCCTGGTGCTGATCCACGAGCAGGCGGTCGACTCGGTCATCGACATCAAGCGGAACGAGGCGATCGGCCAGGACTCGCTGTTCGGCGGCGACGAGGAGGCCGAGGCGGCGTTCGAGGTCGCGATCCCGGACTCGGAGTGGGACAAGAAGACCAGGCTGAACTTCGAGCGGGAGATGCTGGGCCTGTACGTCTCCGACCACCCGTTGTTCGGCGTCGAGCACATCCTGGCCCGCGACACTGACATCGCGCTAGCAGAGTTGATGGCACCGGCCGACGAACAGGGGGGCGATGAAGATCGCCCTGCGCTGGGACCCGTGCCGGGCGGCGGCCGCAACGAGGGCCAGATCGTCAAGATCGGCGGCATCCTGTCCGGCGTCACGCGCAAGGTCACCAAGCAGGGCAACCAGTGGGCCAGCGCGACCCTTGAGGACCTCGGCGGCGCGATCGAGGTGCTGTTCTTCCCGCAGACCTACCAGCTCTACGCCACCGCGATCGCCGAGGACGCGATCGTCGTGGTCAAGGGCCGGGTGGACCGCCGCGACGACGTGCCGAAGCTGATCGCCATGGACATGACGATCCCCGACCTGACGGCCGCGGAGGGGAACATCCCTTTCGTGGTGTCCCTCCCGGTCACCCGCTGCGTCCCGCCGGTGGTCGAGCAGCTCCGTGAGGTGCTCCGCACCCACCCCGGCCCGACCGAGGTGCACCTGCGGCTGCGCGGTAACGAGAAGACGACCGTGGTCCGCCTCGACGACAAGCTGCGCGTCACCGCATCCCCCGCGCTGCACGCGGACCTCAAGCAGCTCCTTGGCCCGGCCTGCATCGCCAGCTAGAGGGCACTCCGGCGCCCCAGCCTGAGCCTGTAAAGGTGGTCGATGGTCCATCGACCACCTTCTATGGCGGACGATGGCCCATCGACCGCGTTCGGCGGCGCTCTGGGCTTCCCCCAAGTCGCCCACGCTGCCGACGGCATTACTTAGGGGCAGAAAATTACGCTTTAGGCGTGATAACAGCAAGAAATCCGTAACTTTCGGCCCCTAAGTCGCGGTCAGCCCGCGGTGAGGTTGCGGCGGATTCGGGTCAAGGCCCCTACGAGGGCTTCGCGCTCGGCGGTGCCGAAGCCGGCGAGGGCTCGCTCGGTGAGGCGCTGTGTTTCCTCGTCGAGGATCTTCTCCAGGTCACGGCCGCGGTCGGTGAGCGTGAGGCGGACCAGGCGGCGGTCGGTGGGGTGGGGTTCCCGCCGCAGCAGGCCGGCGGCCGCCATCCGGGTGGCCGCCCGGGTGACCGTCGGGGTGGACAGGCCGAGGCGCTTGGCGATCTCGCCGGGGGACAGGCCGTCCTCGCGCCACAGGCAGCGCAACACGAACTGCTGGCCTTCGTAGACGCCGTGCCGGGCGAACGCGGTGGCCGCGGCGTGGGCGAGCGCGTGCTTCGCCGACCAGAAAGCGGTCTGGAAATCGTCGCCGGCTTCGGCTGGCCCGGCGTCGCTGTTTTTCTCGGACATGGCACGCCAAGCGTACTTCGGCGAATTCGGCGGAGCACCTACCCATTATTCGTTAGCCGGCTTATGATTGAGATATTACCCGGCTAACGAACAGGAGCCTAGTCGATGAAGCTAGGGATAGTGTTCGGCGACTTCTCCTGGCCAGTGCCGGCCAGCGAGCTCGGCGGGATGATCTCCCGGCTGGGCCGCCAGGCCGACGAGGCAGGAGTCGACAGCCTGTGGGTGATGGACCACTTCTTCCAGATCCGGCTCACCGGCCTGCCGCCGGAGTCGCCGATGCTGGAGTCGTACGCCACGTTGGGCGTGCTGGCGGGGCAGACCACGCGGATCAAGCTCGGCACGCTGGTGACGTCGGTCGCCTACCGGCACCCGGGCGTGCTGGTCAAGACGGTCACCACGCTGGATGTGCTCAGCGGCGGGCGGATGTACCTGGGCGTCGGCGCGGGCGCGCCGTGGAACGTGCCGCCGCAGGGCCCCGGCACGGCGTGGGAGGCCGAGGGCCTCGGCATTCCGTTCCCGCCGCTCGCCGACCGCTTCGAGATGCTCGAGGAACTGCTCCAGGTCGCGAACCAGATGTGGGCCGGAGACCAGTCGCCGCATGACGGCAAGCACTACCAGCTCGTCCGCCCGCTCAACTCGCCCAACTCGGTGCAGCGCCCCCGCCCGCGGATCCTGGTCGCCGGCGGCGGCGAGCGCAAGACGCTGCGGTTCGTCGCGCGCTACGCGGACGCCTGCCACCTGCTCGACGCGCCAGGCAGCGAGTTCGGCCACGACATCAGGCGCAAGCTCGACGTCCTGCGCGAGCACTGCGCCGCGGCCGGCCGGGACTACGACGAGATCGAGAAGACCGTCGGCACCATGGCCGACCTCGACGACGACCTCGGCAAGGGGCTCGGCGAGGCGCTCGTCCGGCTGCGCGAGCTGTCAGACCTCGGCTTCGACCATGCCATTCTCGGGCGGCGCGGTCCGTGGACCGAGGAGAGCATCGCGGCGCTCGCCTCCGTCTTGCCCGAGGTGCAGGCGATGGGTGTTGACCCCCGCCGGTAGCGGGGCGTGTACTCCAGACATGACGCAACCGACGGATTCGTTCCCGGTCACGACCGCGCTCGAGTTGCCGGGGATGACGGTCCAGCAGAACCTGGGCATCGCATTTGGCCTGGTAGTCCGCAGCATGGGCATCGCCAAGTCCTTCGCCGCGGGGTTCAGGTCGCTCGCCCAGGGCGAGGTGCGGCAGTACTCCGAGCTGCTGGAGGACAGCCGGCGGCACGCGATGGACCGCATGATCGAGAACGCGCGGCTGCTCGGCGCGAACGCCGTGATCTCGATGCGGTTCGACTCGTCCGAGATCGGCCAGCAGCTCACTGAGGTTGTCGCCTACGGGACGGCTGTGGTGGTCGGGCCCTCTTAGGTAGCCTGAAACTCGTGGACAGCACCGGTGACTCTCCGGCGCGTACCTTGCTCGGTGATCCCGAACGAGACCGTTTCGTCGCCGTCCTCCGCGAGCACTACGCCGCCGGGCGGCTCAGCCTGGAGGAGCTGCGCCGCCGCGCGGAGATCGTCCTCGCCGCCGCCTACCTCGACGAGGCGGAAAGTGCGATGGCCGGACTGCCGGGGATGGCCGCGCAGGCGCCCGACGCGGGTCACCAGCCGCGGCGCGGCTGGCTGTCCCGGCGCGGACACGCGGAAACCGCCGAGCCCGCGCCTGGCTGGCAGCGGACAGGGGAGCGGTTCCGCGATCCGTCGAGCGGCATGATCATGCGAGTGTGGGTCGACCCGGCCGATGGCAGTCGGCATTACGTGCCCGACGACACGACGGCCGGCTGACCTATGGCCGGCAGAGCTGGTTGAACAGATCCCGGTACCGCCGGATCAGCAGCCGCAGCTGCTCGGTGTCGGCGCCGCCATCCGCCGCCCGCCGGCCCGCGTCGGAGGACACGGTGCCCGCCGGCGAGCCGCTGTCGGCGTAATCGACGCCGTCCGGCATGCCGTCGCGGTCCCACAGGGCGCGCAGCTGCCGCTGCCGCTGCCGCAGCGCGCCGGCCAGCAGCTGCCCCGTGTGCTCGACGAGCCCCGCCGCGTCGGCGACCGCCTCCCGGGGGTCGTCGATGAACGCCCCCTGGATCCGCTGCCAGCTGGCCTGCAGCTCGTCGGTGTCGTCCTCAAGCGCAGGCAATGGTTCTGGTGTTGAGGCGATAATTACCTCAGTCACCGGCTGTGTTGGTATGAGTGGGCTAAGGTCGAGCTCATCTTTCTGTTCAATATGATCGAAAGAGCGACCCATGCCAGAGCCGCTGCGCGACTTGATGGCTGCTATGCGCGCAAGCGCTGGATTTACTGCTGGTTTATTCATTTGGTTCCTGCCACCATTCGCCGCATATTGTACAACGATGGTCTGTCCAATGTACGAGCTTCTCAAGTGGATCTTTGTGGCCGTAGTTGCTGTGACGCTTGACTGTCACATATTTCTTTGGATGTTTACATTGAGCTTCTAAGTCATGAACGACTTGGCGAGCAGCCTCTAATATCTTAGTGGCAGCATCAAGCTCTTTAATCAGGTTTCTATGATTGGTCATAGAC
>Ga0207665_10003734_pt1 | contig 10177 bp, 11 predicted proteins | sample LARL112metaG_FD_184351 | JGI IMG/M metagenome (GOLD analysis project Ga0207665, IMG submission 184351) | Corn, switchgrass and miscanthus rhizosphere microbial communities from Kellogg Biological Station, Michigan, USA - LAR L11-2 metaG... | ecosystem: Host-associated > Plants > Roots >...
TCTCTTACTTCTCAGGGTCGAATTCAGTTGAGTAGATTTTACGGCCTCCCCACACGAACGCAAACGGTCGGTTAGTCTTGCCGCGGTTTCTCCAGCTGTCAGGTAGGAATGGGAGCGGTTTTTCCCGCTCATACAATTCCAGCAGCTCTACGCACTCTTCCTTCAATGATGGAGGAAGGGGATAGTCGCTGAATAAAAAAGGCATGTGGTAGAGGGCAAATGCACCTGGACAAGGCCATGGGGCTGCCATATCGCGTAGAATTGAAATCACTGTCCGCCAACCAATATGACCAACCGTGGCCTTCATCCAGATTTTGATTGAACTCGCATTCCCTTCGGTCAGACCAAGCTTGAAAATCGTGAGGTAATCTCCACGAGCGAGTTGCGCACGGTCAGCTATGAACAGTGCCGTGCCAAAGTGTGCCTTCAGCAGGGGCGCAAGAATCTCCATGCGCTGGGGCTGTGGCAACGCACGGATTCTGCGCAACAGGGCTTGCTCCTGCTTTGAATCACGGCGTCCAGCAACATAGGCTCGAAGGTCAGTAGCCAGGTCCATGCTCATCGAGTGGCATCGCAATATTATTGGCTGAAATTCAATTCTCTTGCGAACCGTCTGCGGATTCTACAGCTGCTCTAGGGTCACTTCAATGTCCGGACGGTGAGCCCCGTGAGGTCGACGCCGCTCAAGTGCCTGGTCGCGAAACCGGACATGTGCTTTTCGCGATTCCACTTTTCCGGTTTCGGCGTTAATCAGGACCCTGCCCCACACCGTGCAAGAAAATCGTATGATGACCGTTCATTCGTCTCTAGGGGTGGAATCAAAGATGAAGACCCTACTGTCTCTCACGGCTCTGCATTTGGTGTTTGGTCTGCCGCTGAATTGCAGTTCCGCAAAAAGCGCAGGTCCGTTTCCGCGATTATTGCCTCCGGCGCAAGAATTTGATTTGGTACTGCGCGAGGACCAGCGAAGCCAACTTCCGTTAGGTCCCAGCTGTGACCGCGAAGCTTCGCGGACGCTCATGTGCCGCGCTTTCACAGTAACTTTGAAAAACGTAGGAGCGCATACTGTCCGCATAAGTGGGTTGAACTGCTTCGAGCCGCCGATTACGTTCGAAAGAATAGAACGGACCTCCAGCAACGGTTGGTGGCCTCTGAGTCAACCTGGAACATCCACTTGCAAGACGCTGGACTGGACAGATACTCGGCTTAGGCCGGGCGAGCAGACCCAATATTCGACACGACTCCTTTCGCAACGCCGCTGGATTCAATCCGTTGGTCCAGGGCAATACACAATACGAGCGCAATGGGTCTTGAAGGGATGCACGGAAGCAGCGGACGGTCACGACTGCCTAGCACCACTACAGGACGTGCATCAGTTCGGTACTCCGGCGCGGGTTGATTTTCAGGAGCCGGTCATAGTCGAATCCAAGGAGATTACGGTTGAGTCCCCGGAGCTTGGGAACCTCGGCGTTCTTAACTTTGGCTTTGATGTGACGTTAAATACGCCTCCGGAACGTGACCCGGCTTGCAGTGTGGAAAGTACAGGGTTCGAATGCGCAGTATTTCACTACGCTATCCGGAATCTCGGCAACCGACCAGTCCGAAACGGAACATTTAGTTGCAGCGACAGCGGCATTCAGCCGGAGTATCGCTTGGAAGCCTCCGAGTGGAAACCTGTGCCTCAAATGTTGTGGGTATGTAGCATGAACGTCCTAATCGAAAAGGTCATTCTGCCAGGTCAGACCGTCGGAGGAACTTTCACACTGCTTAATTTGCGTCCCGGATACGACATGACTGCTCTCCAAGCACCTGGGGTGTATCAATTTCGTTTCACCTTATGGCCGAGCGCTTGTATCGCCGCGCCTGATGGAAGTTTCTGCCTGACGAGGCCGGAGAAGCAGCCAACCGTAGCCTCCAAAGAACTGACCCTGCGAAAGCCAAATCCCCAGCCAAGTCCCGATTAGCGTAATCGTACATGGATTTGCTGATCGGCATTTGTCCGAGTACGGCGTTAACCAGGCAGTGTAGCGTGACTAGCTTGGTGGATCGCCAGTTTCGATTTCACGAACAATTTCGCGAGCGCGGGCTTCGTCTTCCGCGTGAACAAAGTACCTACGTGCTCCGTTTTTGAGATGTTCTACACGATAGTGAATGAGATTTTCTGTCAACGAGAGTTCAACTATCGAAGATTCGTCAGTTGGAGGTTGTGATCCAACTTCCACCGTTGCGAGTTCAGAGTCCCAGTGGTTCAAATATGTCCGGCTTCTGGCTTCGTAGTCTTGGTTGAAGTCGCCATCTGTAGCAGTTGTTGCCTCTATCTCAAATACCGAGTCGTCGCTTTCCGTTTGCTCTCCAAAGCCCAGTGCCCGCTTCGCGGACTGATAGTCAGAGTCCAGAACGTAGATTTTGAACTTCCACTCCACACCCATTCTGCTCGTTCGGGACGCGAGCTGTTGAGTTGTTCTGTATTCAATTCCAGCTTTTTGAAGATCGCGACAAACCTCAACACAGTCTGTCTCCCTGTCGCCATCCCAAACCAGTCGAAATCGGTCCTCATTTGTTGGAGTATTCGGGCCATGGTCCGCAGTCTAAGGGATGTTGGCCGTAAAGAACAACCGAGCCAAGCGCCGGTGTGGAAGTCGCGTTACCGGAGATGTGGGCTCGGTCGGGGCACTTGGACGGTTAGTGCGTTAACCAGGACCTTGCTCATGTTTGCCCGGCTATTGTTCTTAGTTCCTCATCTTGAGGACCTTCGATCACCCGAGAATATCCCCAATGTCGTGCCTTGTTTAATCCAAGCCTCATTGAATGCAGCGTACTTGATCGTTCGGCGTCGATACGTGTAGGACATGTGAATTGTCCCATCCGCCGTTTCGATGATTGAAGGATACGAATAATCAAAAAAGTGGTTAAAGAACGTGTTCCTCTCGCCGCGCACATCGACGCCAGCAATTACGTCCGGCGCAGCTTCTTGTGGCACGCCCTGCCCGATATCAACGTCTCGCACCCACGGCCAAGTCTGTCCGCCATCAGCAGAGAGGGCAACGGACAGCGGCCATCGTGCCGTATCTCGTGGTTTGTCTCTCACGGTGGTGGCCTGGAGGTTGTTAAACGCAATGACCAGATGCCCGTCTCTCAAACGGGTCACTTGAATCGACGAGTTGTTATTCGGAATCTGTGTGGGACGAGGGGTCGTCCACGTGCAGCCATCCTCCGAACTGCTGGAATAGACCCAGTCCGCGAACCGGCTACGGAAGAACGTCGCGAATCGGTTTGGCGAAAGCTCAACGACATCGGGCTGCACGAGGCCGTTTGACCCCGGAATTACACACTCTTTCCAGTTGCGCCCATGGTCTGAGGATATTTGGATAGCCGAATAGTTATCTTCGTCTGAGCGCGGCGTGTAATACAAGGGGAAGAACCACTTTTCACCAACAATCAGTAAGCGTTGGCGGTCGAATGCCCCTGGCTTGGAGAATAGAACCTTCGGTCCTGTCCATGATTTGCCTGCGTTTGTCGAAGTGACATAAAAAATCTGCGATTTCGATTGTCCCTCATCCGCAGCTTGAGACGTATAGAAGAGCCAAAGTATTCCCTCGGGCGATTCAAAGAGAACAGGATTCTCGAAGGCCTTTCCCGTTTCCTGGGCTGCCACGGTGGGTCGCGTCCACTTAGCAGCCCCCTTGGCTAGCCGTGAGATCACAATCGCCACACCTGACTTACCCTCCCAAAGCCCCGAATAGTACGCGCACAACAAATCACCGTTTCGCAGATTCAGCAGGTTTGAAGCATGTGAGCTCGGAAAGATGATGGGCAGGTACGCCACTCGCAGTCCCGGGTCAGACGACCGGCGTACTTCGCCGTCTGCGAGGTTATCGATCTGCGAACCACTAACCACAGTGCTCGTGCCCAAAACGAGCAGCCCTAATATTACGGCACAAGAGAATTGGAAGCGGCCGGTCCGGTGCGACCGGCAAATTCGTGGTCGCAGCCCTACTTCTGGGATGTCTGTTCTCGGTTTCGTCATCGGTGCGTCCTTCGAGATTTTTCCCCGTTCTCGCTCCAATGGAATAGTCCCCGCAGCCATTTGGTGTCAAGTTCGAAGCGCGCCAATCGGCAAACTCCCGATTAGTTCTATAAAGGTAGAAATCAAGAAAAAACACATCTTCTTCGGCTGGAATTTTTCTTGCTTCGCAGCCCACTCAACTGAGCAGGATCTGTTCTGACGAGCCACGCCATGTGCTCGGTTGCGGCGCAGTGTGGTCGTGCGGTTTGGGTTTTCTCTTCCAGCGGTTTTCATCGCTTCTTGGCGACGAAGCCTGTTAGTTCCGAAACCAGCAAAGCAGAACGGCGCTCAAGTGGCGTCCATAGTTCTATCTGGGACTCGTGGCCCATCGCTTTTTCTGGTTATCCGAGAGGGCCTAGGGTCGGCTGTGAGACTACGTGCCCGAGGCACACAGCGCCTAACTTACCAGCTGAGACTCGCTCTCGAACCAAAGTGTCTCGAGAACCCGACGACCACCGCTAGAGAAGATCCCCAGGATGGAGCGGACTCGATCAAAGACACTCAAGCTGTTTGTGGTTTCAGATGTTGGGCGTCGAAGCACACTCCTCTCTTCCAGACGATCAGAACGATCGTGGCAATTTTCCTGGCCAAGGTCAGCCGCGCCATTTCCGGCCTCATGCCCTTGGCCAGCAAAGCCGCGTAAAACTCTTCGAGGGGGCCGGGCTTGGTTGAGGCAACGACCGCCGCACCCTTGAACAAATTCTTCAGATCGTGATTGCAATTCTCGTTCAGCCCACGAATCTCGATATGCTTTTTCTTCCGTTCGAGCTGGCCTTTCACAACATGGTGATCGGCACTGCTGTGCACCTCGATGCCCAAACCGCTGTAAGTCCACAACTGTCGCTTGGTACGGAAACGGTGTGCGGTCTGCAAAATGCCTAGCAACACCGCCGCCCGGATCGGACCGATCGACGGAATCTCACAGAGCTGTTTCCAGGCCTTGTGCTTCTTGCTCTCCGCGAGTAGCTCTCTCCGTACTTCCTGGCGCAACGGTCTCAGCGCATCCAACTGTTGGTAATAAAACTCCGCCCGCCGTCGCACTCCTGATTCGTTGATCTTGCCAAGCCACTCGGCACGATGGTGCGATGAATAAACCTGCTTACCGCTGCAAGGAATGGCCCAACTGCGATAGATGGCCTTCACCCGTGTCATGACCCGGCTGAGGTCTTTCGTGATCGTCATATAACTGCGCACCAGCTCCTTCAGAGTTCTTAGGCCATGGTCTCCGTGATAGACCGAGCGCAGTTGGTTGTTTTGCAGGAGTTCGGCGAGCTTCCGCGCATCGACGCGGTCATTCTGATTGCCTTCCTGCAACAATGCATTTCTGCGCGGATCACAGACCACTAGTCTCGTGACGTGGGGCTTCAGCAGGTCGTACAACCAGGCAGCCCAGGTTCCTTCCTCAAAGGTTACATGCACGTCTCCGCGTAGCCCATCGACAAACTGCAGGATCATGCTCGCTTTCGTCTCGATGACACATTCCATCGCGATCTTGCCGGCAGCATTTCTGACCGCGATCGAAATGCTTTCCTTGTGCACGTCCATGCCGATATATTTAGTGGTGCTAGTCATAAAAGGGTGTTCCTTTCTGGATGGTTTGAGGCAAGCACCCAAACCCTACTCCAAAAGGGGCACCCTTTTATATTGCGTCGCGAAATCGGAAAGGTTCCTCCCAGTATCAACTTGGGCGGTTTCCGCGTTTACCAGGAGTTGGCGGCAACCTGTGATTGAATACTCCTCAAAAGCGCCCCTCTAAAGAGGACACAATGGCCCAAGCAAGAGAATTGAGACTGATCATATCCGTTCTCATGTTCGTTGGCGCTCACGGCAGTTGTGCCCAGACTCGCGAGTCCCTCTGTAACTTACAGCATCAAGTCGCGCAAGGGGCACGCAGAAGCGTTCGAGTCTCTGGGACCTACAGTTCCGGTGTTGATATGGGCGTCCTGAAAAATGCTGAATGTCCAGGGCAAGGGACTTGGGTCGAACTTGCTCTCCGGTCGAATCAGAATAAAAAGCGATTGAAGAAAATCATGGATACATCAGGCAGGGTCAAAGTCGTTTTCGAGGGTGAGTTTTACGGACCACCTGAGCCTGACCTAAATTTGCCTGAATCAGTTCGGAAAGCGTACAACCCAGGATGGGGACATTTGGGCGCGTTCAAGACGAAGCTTGTCGTGTACGCGATAGTTGAAGCAACTCAGTCTTCTGACCACTGAATTCTTACGCTTGCTGCCCAAGCCCCGATAAGTCGTTACCGGAAACTGAGATCAAGTTTCCATCGACCGTGCCTGATAAACCGGAAATCGGAAACATGAAATAGGGCAGTTTCACTGTAGCCTATCCCCTATCCCGTCAACGCGAGGATGGGAATTGCGGGTATGGCGCGGAAAAAGGGACCACCCTGGCACCTCTTCGGTGACCCGCGTTTGTCAGGCGCAAGCAACCATTTGTGTCATGCTCTGAGTCTCATTTGAACAAATCGCCCGGGTCGATGATTAAGGTATGAGATTTCTTTCTAGCTTGGCTCTTGTGTTCTCCCTTAGTGGAGTTTGTGTCGCACAGGAAAGCGGCGCGATACGACCGACAATAAAAGCGCGTTCAAATCTGGTTATGGTGCCGGTGTTTGTGAGCACCAGCCACGGACAGCCAGTCTTTGGGCTGAAAGCGAATGACTTTTTGCTCACGGATAATGGCAATCTTCAACATGCCACCTTGGAAGAAGACATAGATTCGCAGCCGCTCGCAGTCGCGATTGTGGTTGAGACTGGCGGCGCGGGGGCAACACACCTAGATGACTATAAGGAGCTAGACTCTATTGTCGACGCGTTGCTTGGCAATGTGGAGCGCCGCGTGGCGGTCATTGCCTTTGATGGGAAACCACAGTTGATAGTTCCATTTTCCTCAAAGACGGAGGATGCATCCAAGGCGCTTGCAAGCCTTTCTGCAGGCGACCACGGCGCTGCGATTCTGGACGCTGTGACATTTGCTGTCGGTCAACTCCGGGAGCAGCCTACCGAGTATCGACGCGCCATTGTCTTGTTTAGCGAAACGATCGATCAAGGCAGTGAGACGAAATTGAATGACGCTCTCCGTCTTATCAGCGATACCAACACGGCCATATACAGCCTTGCTTTTTCAAGTACTCGCTCGGCGGTCTCGCACGAAGCGTCAAAATTTAGCAGCCACGACGCCGGCCCTGAGCATGGCTGTTTCAGTCGTATTGGGGCTGATTCCGAGTACGAAGGTCACTACAACAAGCAGGTACTTGACTGCATCAGCCAGCTCGCGCCACCTCTGAGATTGGCCACGATGAGCTTTCTCGCTGCTCGCAATGGACTACGTGCCAACACTGCCGAATCTCTGGCCCAGCTTACTGGCGGCGAGTTTTATCACTTTAACGACGCAAAGCGCGTGAAGTCAGGACTTATTAGAGTGTCGAATAATATCCCCAACTATTACGTGCTGAGTTTCCGCCCTGCTGATCCCTCACCTGGGTTGCACGCCCTGCGTGTGGCCATGAAAGACCACCGGCAATTCGTGACGAGATTTCGACGTGAATATTGGGTTGAGGAACCAAGCAATGACATTTCAAAAACCGACGGCCGCAATCTTTAGGCAAGTGGGAACCACCCATCCGAGTTTCGTTGCGTTGACCGCGTGAGGAGGCAAAAAAATGGTCCGGAGATTCTTCGTACTCTTGGTGCTTTCAATCATCGTTATTGGAGGTTCTGCTTTCGTTCGACCGATCGAGTCGGCGAGCTCGGACCCATGCACGCAAGACCACGCAACTTGGCTGAAAGAAGTCTCGAAGAGAATGGAGACCATAAAACCGGGCATGACGCGATGGGACCTCCTGCAAGTTTTCAGGACGGATGGCACACGACAAACGTTCAGGATGGAAGGCACACCATCAGTATTATGAGAAACTTTTGTCAGTCAGGACTGTCCATATTTCAAAATCGTCGTCGAGTTTCAGCCGACAATTGGGCCCTCCAATCGGGACGTAATCGTCAAAGTCTCGAAGCCTTACGTGCAATTCAGCGCTGTTAATTAGCCGCTCGGTGGACCGTTAAAAAATCCGTAGGCAATCCCGTCCTCAGCAGCAATCGGGGCTGAATCTAAAACTAGTTGCGAACGTTCAAAATCTGCGTCTTCGAGCAGCTTGCCAGTGCCGTCGAACCCGAGCGCGTCTTGGAGGAACGGAGATCCAAGTGATTCCTGCGTCTGTGGATTTTCGTCTCTGGCAACGCATGGCGTTGATTATGGCGATCCAATCGCTTTTGAACTCACACTTCCAACGCCGAAGCAATGCAAGGCCCAGAAAGACCAATCGTCTGATTTTTCGAAGAGCGACGAGGAAGACGCGCGACCATTCTCCGAAAGAAACGGTGGGCCAGAACACAGTTACCCACCAGGCGCTCCATGATTTCCATGAACGAAGCAGAGCGTGAATCGATGGTGGACGAGAGCTGCGGGGAAGCCGGCTTGTCGTATCCAGTGTTGGTACGTGGTTTTGTGCATTGGAAACTGGGCTACATTTTGTCACCGATGACGATTTGTCCTCGGTTCTTGAACGGATCAAATGAAGCGGATCGCTAGCTAGATTCGTCGCCTGATTTGGCTTCTTTTTTGCATTGAGCGGAGTAGCAATGCCAGAAGCGCGCGCGATCGAGTCCAAACGCAGCGCGCTCTCGTTCGATTTTGCCTCGGCGGCACAATTCGAATTCACCACCGAAGCCGACATCAGTTCACGATGCCAAGCTGTTGCAACAGCACTGTTCCTCGCGGTCAGCGCTGACTCCTCGATAGCATCAAATGCCGTTAATTCACGGTGCGATGTGGCGCGAGATGGCGCCTGAAAATTTGCTTCTTCTTTCGTGAACTGCCGACCTTCGTCCAAGGAGAAGTCCCGTGCGGCTTCTTCGACCATCCGCGCCGGCACCGGACGGAAATGCTCAGCATAAGCATTAATGAGCGCGTGTTCGCAGAGGAGATTTATCACGCGGGGAATTCCTTGCGAATAAAAGTGCACGGCGTCCATCGCGTCGGAAGCAAAGATCGGGTCTCCCATGGCACCGCTGATACGCAGCCGCTCTGTGATGTAACCGCGGGACTCCTCTAGGGCGAGTGGCCTGGTATTGCATCGGAGCGTAATTCGCTGCCGGAGTTGCCGAAGTTCAGGCCGCTTGACCTTGTCTTCAAGCTCCGGCTGACCGGCTAGCACGATTTGCAGCAGTTTTTGGGAGGCAGTCTCCAAATTGAGCAGCAAGCGGATTTCCTCCAACGACTTGAGCGACAAGCCTTGCGCTTCGTCGATGATCAGCACAGGGCTCACACCTGCGCGAAAGCATTCGATCAGCCATGTGTTTAGCTGCATGAGCATGTTGCTCTTTATCTGAGTGTCTATGGGGATCCCAAAATCGTTGAGTATGAATTCAAATAAGTGGTCGACGCTCAGGCGGGAATTAAAGATAAACGCCGTCGGTATTTTCCGATGACGGAGCCAGTCGAGAAGGCAGTTGATCAGCGTTGTCTTACCCGTTCCCACCTCACCGGTGAGCAGAATAAGGCCCTTGCGGTTCTGAATTCCGTAGGTCAGCTCAGCCAGCGCTCTTTGAGTCTGTTGGGTGAAGTACAGGAATCGCGGGTCCGGATTAACGTTGAAAGGGTTGTCACGCAGACCAAAAAACTTCTTATACATGGCCGCCTAGCCCTTCCAGGCGTACTTGCCACACGAGCAAAGCACCGTCTCTGTGGGATTTTTCTTTGCCAGCAGTTGCCGACAGACAGGACAATTCTTGCGCCACATGTTGGATCAGCCTTTCCTCAACTAAATCCTTGCAACGCAGCCGGACACGTCATGTTGGCCAATTATTGCGTGGAATTCTTCCAGATGCTGCAGTGCCACGAGCATCCCGAGCGCTTTTCCATAGGCTGCTATCGCTCCGGTTAGATTGTGAAACTCCGCAGAATCCTTAAGCGTCCCCCGTCTTTGTATTTGCGCAGTGGCCGAAAGTTCAAGGATTCGATCTATAGCTTTGTTCGTAACGCCAGAGTCAGGTTTCCTCATCGGTTGAGCCTCCTTCTGCAAGTAAAGGGGACGAGCCTGGG
>Ga0207665_10003739_pt1 | contig 10164 bp, 8 predicted proteins | sample LARL112metaG_FD_184351 | JGI IMG/M metagenome (GOLD analysis project Ga0207665, IMG submission 184351) | Corn, switchgrass and miscanthus rhizosphere microbial communities from Kellogg Biological Station, Michigan, USA - LAR L11-2 metaG... | ecosystem: Host-associated > Plants > Roots >...
GCTGATCCGGCCCGGCGACGTGATCGCCTGCCACGTGCCGGTGCGTGAGCCGCCCGCGGTCGAGCCCGAGCCGCTCGCGCTGCATGTGCTCCACGAGGACGCGGACCTGCTCGTGATCGACAAGCCGGCCGGCCTCGTGATGCACCCCGGCCCCGGGCACTGGAGCGGCACGCTGCTCAACCGGCTCGTGCACCACGTCGCCCCCGGTGACGGGCGGCGCCCGCGGCCCGGGCTGGTCCATCGCCTCGACAAGGGCACGAGCGGGGTCCTGGTGATCGCGAAGACCGACGCGGCCCACCGCGACCTCTCCCGCCAGTTCCGCACGCACTCCGTCCACCGGGTGTACCTGGCCCTGGTCGCCGGCGCAGTGCGGCGGGGCGGCCTGATCGACCAGGGGCTCGGCCGTGACACGCGCGATCGGCGCCGCGTCTCGACCCGCTCGGCGGCCCCGCGCCGCGCGGTGACGGAGTACCGCGTGGCGGAGCGCCTCGGGCCCGACGCGACCCTGGTCGAGGCACGCCCGAAGACCGGCCGCATGCATCAGATCCGCGTGCACCTGGCCTCGATCGGCCACGCGGTCCTGGGCGACCCGAGCTACGGCGCGGGCGCGGCCGACCCTGCGCTGGGCCGGCCGATGCTCCACGCAGCGGTGCTCGGCTTCGTGCACCCGGCGACCGGGCAGTACGTGGAGTTCCACGCGCCGCTGCCGGCCGACATGGAGCGCGCGGTGGTTGCGCGTCGCGTGGGCTGACGACCTCGCGATTTCCTCTTGACAGCTTTCCGCGGCCCGTCGCGTCGCGAGGCGAGCGCTCGGATGAAACGGGGGTCGAGCGCTCCGCATCAGCCGCGGGACGCACGTTCGTGAGGGCGGAGACGGCGGCTCGTGGCATCCGTCGCGATCGCCCGACGTACGCGATCCAGGGCGGCCCGAAATCGAGGGGTTAGAGTTCTCCGAGTAGAAGGGAGGACTCGTCATGCTCGAGCGCGCACCGGAGTGTCTCGCCACGTTGCAGCCCACCGCGCCACCGATCGCGGAGCTGGATCACCTGGGCGACCAGATCGCGGAGCTCTCCGCCCATCTCGATGCCGCGACGGCACGGCTCCTGATGCTCATCCGCGAGTTCGACGTCCGCGGCGGCTGGAACACCGGCTTCCGCTCCTGCGCCGAGTGGCTCGCGTGGCGCGTGGGGCTCGCCCCGGGCTCCGCTCGCGAGCGGGTGCGGGTCGCCCGTGCCCTCGGAACGCTGCCGGCCATGACCACGGCTCTGGAGCAGGGCCAGCTCTCCTATGCCAAGGTTCGAGCGCTCACCCGCATCGCGACGCCGGAGACCGAGACGCGATTGCTCGCGGTGGCACGCGCAGGAACCGCGGTGCACGTGGAGCGCATCGTGCAGGGGTGGCGGCAGGTGGACCGGCAGGCGGAGGCCCGCAAGGCGGCACGCCAGCATGCCGGCCGTGCGCTTCACGTCCACTCGGACAGTGATGGCTCGGTAGTGCTTCGGGGACGACTTGCCCCGGAGGTAGGTGCGCTGCTCCTGCGTGCCCTCGACGCGGCCGGCGAGACGCTCTACCAGCAACGTCGCACCCTCGGACCGCTGGGGTCCGACCCGGCGATGGAGGCCCCGACCCGGCCGCAGCAGCGGGCGGATGCTCTGGCCTTGCTTGCCGAGACGGCGCTGCGCCACGAACTCGACCCCGGTTCAGGCGGGGAGCGGTACCAGGTCGTCGTCCATGTGGACGCCGCGGTTCTGGCGGATCCAGACGGGGCTGGCCAGTCCGCGCTGGAAGACGGACCGCACGTTCCCGCGGGAACGTCCCGCCGGCTCGCGTGCGACGCGAGCCGTGTGGTCATGCGGCACGACGAGGATGGACGGGTGGTGGAAGTCGGGGCCCGGACCCGAACGATACCGCCGGCGTTGCGGCGCGCGCTCCACCATCGGGACCGCACGTGCCGCTTCCCGGGCTGCAACGTCCGAGTGAGCGAGGGGCATCACGTACGCCACTGGGCAGAGGGTGGCCCGACCACGCTGTCAAATCTAGTGCTGCTGTGCCGTCGCCATCACCGCTCGATTCACGAAGAAGGCTACCAGGTCGAGCGCATGCCCGATGGCACGCTCCGATTTCGCCGGCCGGATGGCCGCTCGCTGCCCGAGACGCCACCGCCGGCACCGCTGCCCGCGGATCCCGTGGCGGCATTACGGGCGCAGCACGTGGCGCAGGGGCTCCACCTCCATGCGCGCACGGGACTCGCCGGGTGGCTGGGGGAGCGCCTGGACGTGGGCTGGGCGATCGATGTGCTGCACCCGCTCCCGGCGCGAGCCGCCCGCCCTGACGCCTGACGCGGTCAGCCTGGCTTTCGCCGGGCGCGCCACTCCGCGACGATCGCCTCCACATCGAGGGGGCCGAGGCGGGTGGGCGGGCCCTCGGTCGACCGCGCGTTCACCTTGGCGATCTCGCGGTTCAGCGCCAGGATTCGAGATCTGACCTTGGCCTCGTCACCGAGCTGCCAGACGGCCGCCATCTCGGATTCGACCTTGCGGAGCATCTCGAGGGACGGCGGCAGGACGGAGATCTTCTCCCGCTGCACGAGCTGCTTGACCCACCAGAGAGGATCGTATTCGCCGCCCAGGTTTGGCAGCGGTTTCCCGGCGCCCGGCAGGTTGTCGAAGAGGCCGGCCTCGCGAGCCTCCCGGATCTGCTGGTCGATCCAGGACTCCCAGCTCATCCCCGGCGGTTTCTGCTCGGTCATGGCTTCGATCCCTCGACCTCCACCTTCGCACGGATCTCGTCCATTCCTCCCGTGAAGTAGAACGCCGCTTCGGGGAGCCCATCGTGCACGCCGTCGAGGATCTCGCGGCAGATCTGGAGGGCTTCGGCCCGGCTGACGGTGGCGCCGGGCCGGTGGGTGTACGGCTCGGCCACGTAGAACGGCTGGGCGAAGAAGCGCTGGATCTTGCGGGCGCGCGGTTTCAGATCCTCCGCCGCCGTGGGCGCGAGCGCCTGCCGGATCCGCGTGGCGATCTCCGCATGCTCCGGGTCCACGAGGCCCATGTCCAGGAGGCGGGACCGGGAGGCGAGCGGGTCGACGGTCGGATAGATCCCGATCTGCGCGAGGTCTTTCGACAGGCGGATGACCGCGTCCACCGAGGGCAGCGTCGCGAGGCGCTCGGCCGTCCACTCCTCCTGGCCGAGGAAGTAGAACGTCTGCACCGTCCCGGCGGTGCCCCCGGTGTACCCTTCCTTCGCCCACATCTCCTGGAACGCGCGCTCCGGACCGTCGTATGGCGGGATGAACGCGAAGATCGAGACGCCGCCCGGCTCCCGGCTGAGCCGGCGGCAGAGCTCCTCCACGACGACGGATGCCCCGGCTCGAAGCTCGCCTGCGACGGCGACCGTCCCGCCTCGCACGAGCGGGCACATCACGTCGATGACCTTGATGCCGGTCGGGAGCAGCTCCGGCGCCCGGTCGGGCTCGCGAACCGGACCGGCGAGGAGCCGCACTGCCCGGTCGACCGCTTCCCGGCCCGCCGGAGCCTCGATCCGCCGCCCCGCGCTCAGCACCGTCATGCCCGCGGTCAGCCCGTCGGCCGGAGACAGCGGGATGCAGCGGACGACCCCGCCCTCCAGCAGCTGAACCACCTGAACCGTGACCGCCCGCCGGCGGGGCGTGTCGCTCACGGTCAGCTCGGTGAGAGGGTCGGGGAGGCTGGTCGGGTCGAAGAGGACCTCGACCACGCCCTCACGGGTTCGCACGATCCGGCCGATCCGGGCCGCGAAGTCGTCGGGGAGCCGATGCGCTTCGAGCGTGTCCTTGACCATGGTCAGTGTCCCTCGCTTGAGCTGCTGTCTGGCCGCGTGCAGGCGGTCGTTCACCGTCGTCACCGGGAGGCTCAGGAACGTGGCGATGTCCTGCTGGGTGCAGTCGTGGACGTAGAAGAGCGTGGTCACCTCGCGCACCGGGCTCGGCAGCCCGGCGATGGCGCCGAGCACGGCGGCGACCTGCTCCCGATCCTCGGCCCGGCGGTCGGGCGTGGTCCCGTTGGCGGGCACGCCGAAGGCGGCCTCCAGGGGCAGGGGCGCGCGCGGTCGCTGCCTGAGGATGCGGTACGCCTGGTGCCGCACGATGCCCCGGAGCCAGCCGGGGAAGGCGGCCGGATCGGCGAGGCTGCGCAGCCCGAACCAGGCGGCGACGAAGGCCTCCTGGACCACGTCCTCCGCCTGCTGGAGATCGCGCAGCAGGGCGACGGCATAGCCGAAGGCCATGTGCTGGAAGCGCCGCGTGACCTCCGCGAACGCGTCGAGGTCTCCCTCCTGGGCCCGCTGGATCAGGCGCTCCACGTCCATGGGGTGTCTCCAGCAATAGGTGCCAGCTCGGGGCACCGCCCTTTGGTCGCTAGAGCGCGATCGACAGGCCCGCGTCGACGGTCAGGACCTGGCCGGTGATGTAGGAGGCGGCGTCGGAGGCCAGAAAGATAGCGGCGCCCACCAGCTCGTCGGGCTGGCCGAACCGTTGCAGCGGGATGCGTCGCGCGAGCTCGACCACGCGGGGCTGGGAGAAGAACGGGGCGTTTCCGTCGGTCAGGAAGAATCCGGGCGCGATCGCGTTGGCCGCAATGCCCTTCTGGCCCAGCTCGACCGCGAGCGCGCGCATCAGGGCCTCGAGCCCGCCCTTCGAGGCCACGTAGGCGGGGTCGCCCTGAAACGACCGCGGCCCCACCATCGAGGAGACGAAGACGAGCCGCCCCTGGCCCCGGCCCGCCATGTGCCGCGCGGCCACGCGCGAGAGCTCGTACTGGGCCACCAGGTTGGTCTCCATCAGGCGGCGGAAGTCGTCGGCCGCGATGTCCTCCAGGGTCCGGCGGTCGCGCACCGCGGCGTTGTTGACGAGGCAGTCGAGGCGGCCGTGTCGGGCCACGATGGCGGCGATCGCCTCCGCCCCCGCGCTCAGATCCGTGATGTCGAAGGGGGCGGGGAAGGCGTTCGGAATGCCGTCCGCGATCGCGCGGGCCCGCGCCGGGTCGCGCCCGTTGATCCCGACCGCGGCGCCGGCCGCCGCCATGCCCCGCGCGATGGCGAGCCCGAGCCCTCGGGTCGCGCCGGTGACCAGCACGACGCGCCCCGACAGCGAGAAGCGCTCGATCCCCGGCGTCTTGTCCATGCCTGGCCCGGATAATAGAATGCCCCTCCCGACATTGAAAGGGACAGGAGGGTCGCCGTGGCCACGAACGCCCGCAAGGATTTCCCGGTCTTCGACTGCGACAGCCACGTCGTCGAGCCGCCCGCGATCTGGGACGAGTACGTCCCGGCCCGCGGCCGCGCGTGGGTGAAGACGCAGTTCTGCTTCCACACCGACAGCGATCTGCTCTTCATCAACGGGCGGGTGGTCCCGGCCGCCCGCGAGCGCTCGAACGCCGCCGAGGTCGGCTGGGCCCGCTGGGACAAGAAGGAGGTGGGCAAGCTCACGCCCGGCACGCCGGCCTGGCAGGGGAAGTTCGGACGCCTGCTCGGCTGCCGCGACCCGCACGCGCGGCTTCGGGACATGGACGCGCTGGGCACCGACCAGGTGATGCTGTTCCCCACGTGGTTCGTGCGGCTGGCGCTGGTGCGCAGCACCGAGGCGGCGACGGTGCTGGCCCAGGCCTACAACAACTGGGTGCTCGACTACTGCGCCGCGGACCGACGGCGGCTGTTCCCCTGCGCCGTCCTGCCCTTGCAGAGCGTCGAGGCGTCGATCGCGGAGCTCCGGCGGGTCGCCAAGCTGGGCTTCAAGGCGGCGGCGGTGCGCCCCTGTTTCTGGAACGGGCGGTATCCCACCCTGGCCGAGTTCGACCCGCTGTGGCGCGAGTTCGAGGCCACCGGAACGGTGCTGGCCATGCACACCTTCCCCTCCCGCGAGGCGCTCACGCCGGAGTGGGGGGAGCGCATGGCCCAGGCGCGCGGCCACTCGGGCCAGGGCCTGCTCTTCACCGACGAGTCGGTGGTCTATTCGCCCGGCCAGTTCGTGTCGAACATCACCGCGGCGATGGATCCCGCCATCGACGCCTCCGAGACCCTCGGCTTCCTGCTGGAGGCGATGACCTGGGTGACGGTGGTGGTGCAGACCGGCTGGCTGGAGAAGTTCCCGAAGCTCAAGGCGGCGGTGCTGGAATCCAACGCCTCGTGGCTCCCGCTGGTCCTGTCGCGCTCCTCGAACTTCTCGAACCTGTTCGCCTTCCAGCGCGACAACCGGCTCATCCGCGATCCGGTCGACGTGTTCAACGAGCGCTGCTTCATCGGCTTCGAGTCGGACGAGACCCTGGTCTACCGCCTGTGGGACGTGTTCCAGGACGTGGCGATCTGGTCGTCGGACTATCCGCACCACGACGCGGAGGACGCGTGGGACGGCCTGCACCACATGGCCGAGTTCAAGGTGCCGCTCGCCGCGCAGAAGAAGCTGATGGGCGAGAACGCGCGCACGCTCTACGGCATCGAGCCGCTCATGACGGTGGAGGAGCGGATCCCGGAGTACGCGCCCGCGATCCTGCCCTGGTAGGGCGCACGCTGTAGAGGCGGAGGGACTCGGCCTTGCCGCGCAGCTCCCGCTCGCCCATGTCCTCGAGCTCCAGCTCCTCCGGGACCCGGCACCGGTCCAGGAGCGCCGCCGACACCAGCACCCGCCGCTCCAGCGGGCGACACTGGGCCTCGACGCGGGCCGCGGTGTTGACCGTGTCGCCGCTGTGGACGATGTCCTTCTTGATGTCGCCGATCTCGGCGGTGACGACGGGTCCCCCGTGGATGCCGGCCTTGAACTGGGGCACGATCCCGTACCGCGCGAGATACCGATCCTTCCGCTCGTGGATGCGCTCGGTCACGAGGAAGATGCAGCGCAGGCAGTTGCCCTGGCGCAGCCCCCGCTCGACCGTCCAGGTCACCACCGCCTCGTCCCCGACGTACTGGTAGATCCGGCCGCGCGTCTCCAAAATCGGCTCCGCGATGTCGTGGAAGAAGTCGTTCTTGAAGTCGTTGAAGCGGAGGGGGCCCAGCGCGGCCGCGATCGCGGTGGAGTCGTTCAGGTCGAGGAACATGAAGATGCGCTCCTCCGCGACGGGCCGGTGATACCGGCCCAGCAGGAGGCTCACCAGCGTTCCCGGGCCGAGCATGCGGTTGAGCTGCCGGAAGAAGTTGATGAGAAAGCTCGCCAGGGTGAGGATCGCCAGCGCCACCAGGAACCGACCGCCCAGCACGAAGTCGCGGTATTGCTCGGACGTGTAGTACGCGAGCAGGCCCCCGTGCTCGGAGAGCCCGAGCAGGCTCATGGTCACGACGTGGATGACCACGGCGCACAGGGTGACGTAGAAGAAGGTCCGGACGAGGAGGAGCCCGCCGACGGTCAGCGAGCGCACGTGGCGCGGGATGAGGCGCAGCTCGAACCACGCGCTGACGAGCCCGATGGCCGCCCCGGTGGCGGTCGCGGTGAGCTCACGGGCGAGGTGCGTCGGCACCCGCCGGACGACCCAATGCACGAGCAGCGCCGCTCCGATCCAGCCGCACGTGATCCAGAGAGCGGTCCGCGCGGTGTGGAGCGTTCGTGGGGAGACCACCGGTCAGATCTCGATCTCGATCCAGGCGCGACGCGGGAGCCGGCCGGTGAGCCGCGAGAACAGGTCGCCCACCCGCGCCTGCCAGCCGTATTTCGCCCGCATCGTCGCGTGCGCCCGCTCGATGACGCGCGGCTCGACGACGACGCGGGCCTGCGCGTCCCACCACTCCCCGCGCACGTGGCCGCGCGCATCCGAGGGCGCGATCCGCGCGCGGGACGAGTGGCGCAGGCGCTTGACCTTGCCGGAGTCGCCGGCGGTGAACACGTAGAGCCTGCCGTCCATCGCGGCGAACCAGACCGGAGTCCTGACCTCGGCTCCGCTGCGTCGGAAGGTCGCGAGCGCCGCGTAGCGCCGGCGGTCGAGCGCGGCGATGTCCTTCATGCCGGTGCGATCCTAGGCCAGCCCGATCGATCGGGCCACCGCGTCCAGGTGCTGGGTGGCGTCGCCCGCGTCCAGGGAGGCCGCGAGGATCCGCTTGTGGAAGAGGTGGAGCGGGTGCTCCTCGCTGTAGCCGATGGCACCCATGATCTGATGCGCCCGGCGGGCCACCCGCAGGGCGGCCTCGCCCCCGTAGACCTTGGCCGCGGCCACCGCGGCGTCGGCGTCCGATCGGCCGGTGGCGAGCTTCCACTCCGCCTCCCAGGTGAGCCACCGCGCGCTCTCGACGTCCCGGTACGAATCCGCGCACGCGTGCTGGATGGCCTGGTGGGCGCCGATGGGGCGGCCGCCCTGCACGCGCACCCGCGCGTGCTCGATACAGAGCTCGAGCACGCGCTGCGCGGCGCCCGCCATCTCCGCGCTGCGGGCGAGCGCGCCCACGCGCACGGCGGGAGAGAGGAGCGCCCAGGCCTCGCCGGGCGCCCCGAGCAGGTCTTCCCCTCGGGTCGGGACGTCCGTGAAGACGAGCTCGAAGAGCTTGTCGCCGGTCATGCTGTCGAGGGGGTGCGCGGCGATGCCGGCGCGGTCCATCGGCAGCAGCAGCGCGGACGGGCCGGCGGGGCCGCTCCCCAGCACGATCACGTCGGTCGCCACGTGGGCGTCCGGGACGAAGAGCTGGCGGCCGTTCAGACGTCCCGGCTCGAGGCGAGCCGAGCCCTCGAGGAGCGCGAGCGTGCAGATGCGCTCGCCCAAGGCGAGAGCGGCCAGCAGGTCGCGGGCGCGCCGGCCCTCGGCCCGGCCGAGCGCGATGGTAGCGACCACCGCGCTCGCGATGAACGGGCCCGGGAAGCACGCGCGGCCAAGCTCCTCGACCAGTGCGAGCGCGTCGGCGACGCTGCCGCCACTTCCCCCGAGCTCCGGAGAGATCAGGAGGCCGGGCCAGCCGAGCGTCGCGATCTCCTTCCAGAGATCGGCCGCGAAGCCCACCCGCTCGGGCGGATAGCGCTGCAGGAGGAAGGCGCGCGCCGACTGCTGGAGGAGCTGCTGGGCCGGCGAGACGGATAGGTCCACGGGCGCGCGGTTCCTATGCGCGCCCGCGCGGCTCGGCGGGTAGGCCGAGGGCGCGCACCGCGATGGTCGTGCGCTGGATCTCCGACGTGCCCCCGGCGAGGGTGTGGCCCCAGCTCGTCTGGTACTGATGCTCGATCTCCCCGCGGAGCCTGGCACCGCGGGAGCCCGCCCGGAGCACCCCGTACGGGCCGAGCAGCTCCATGCCGAGCGTCAGCACGCGCTGCCCCAGCTCGTCGGCCATGACCTTGGCGGCGGAGACCGGACCGGTGGCCGGCAGGCCCTGCTCGATGAGCCAGGCCGCGCGGTGGAAAAGGGCGCGGAGGGCGGCGATCTCGATGGCGGCGTGGGCCAGCCGGTGCCGCGCGACCGCGTCGTCGGGCCGCTCGGCGCGCACGTACTCGACCAGCAGCCCCAGGATGCGGCGGAGGAACGGCGCCTTGTAGAAGCGGCCCCAGAAGCGGTCGGTGTCGAGCCCGTGCAGGAGCTGACCGAAGCCCTCGCCCGGCTGGCCCAGGACCCAGTCGCGCGGCACGCGCACCGCATCCATGAAGACCTCGTAGTGATAGACCTGCCCGGTGAGGCTGCGGATCGGCCGCAGCTCGAGCCCGGGCAGCCGGTTGTCGACCATCAGCATGCTGAGCCCGCGGCTGCGGGTCGACGCGGGATCGGTGCGTGCGAGCACCGTGCCGTAGGTCGCGATCCCGGCGTGGCTCGACCAGATCTTGCGGCCGTCGAGCACCCAGTGGTCGCCGTCGAGGCGCGCCCGCGTCTCGAGGGCGAGGAGATCGGAGCCCGCGCCCGGCTCGCTGTAGCCCTGCCAGAAGGTGGCGTGGCCCCGGGCCACCTGCGGCAGGATCTCGCGCTGCAGCGTGGCCGACCCGTGGCGGATGATCGATTCGGCCACCTGGAGGCAGCCGGCGAGCGGACCGAATGGAGCGCCGGCCGCGGCCAGCTCCTCCAGCAGCACGAGCTGGAAACCCATGGGCCGCTCCTGGCCGCCGTGCTCCCGCGGCCAGGTCAGGCTGAGCCAGCCGCGCTCGCCGAGCGCGGCGGTGAAGGGGCGGGAGTGCGCGCCCGAGCCGTAGCCGGCGTCGGTGCCGTCGGGCGGGAAAGTGTCCGGGGGATGCGCCCGTAG
>Ga0207665_10003740_pt1 | contig 10160 bp, 8 predicted proteins | sample LARL112metaG_FD_184351 | JGI IMG/M metagenome (GOLD analysis project Ga0207665, IMG submission 184351) | Corn, switchgrass and miscanthus rhizosphere microbial communities from Kellogg Biological Station, Michigan, USA - LAR L11-2 metaG... | ecosystem: Host-associated > Plants > Roots >...
GCCGCGTACAACGCAACCTGCGCAGCCGTCACCTCGCGCAACGCCCCATCAACGTCTACTCCGACTCTCCAAAGGTAGTAGTGCGCCTCCCTGCGCCCGCCCAATAAACCAGTCATCCGATCGTCAATTTTTCTCGTACTAATTCCCGCGCTCGTGGTGGCACTAGCTTCTACACACGCCCACGCTGATCACGGTTTGTTTTGTGGGTGAGAATGGAAAGCGGTATCCAGAGCTTCCGCAAGTCGCAGCTCAAATATAACGAACCATTGATTCGCGTGTTGGCTAAAGTATGTAGCCCTGGCACTATCCCATGGTCGTCCCCTAAGTCGCGAGCCGCCTTCAAATGAGTAAATAGAGCGGCCGCTTTGCGGTCGCGCCTTGTCCATTTGCCGTGATCTCCGGCATTCGAATTGTCCGAGCCCTGCACCTCGCGCAAGCCACCCTAACGGGTATGTCCGCTTCCCGCCTCGGGCAGTAGCTTTTCGCCTGGAGCTACATACTTCCGCTTAATCACCCCACCGATCAACTTCGTTCCATTCCGCGTTCCTTCTCCACCCGCGTCTCTCTCCACTACCGCTAGTATGCCGTCCAGATCTTTTCGCGAAAAATATCTGCCACCCGCAATCACGGCCGCAATTCTCTGGGTGTTACCGATGTCCGCCAGCGGATTTGCTCTCAGCAGCACCAAATCCGCAATCTTCCCTCGTTCCACCGTGCCCAATTCACTTTCCGCCCCGAAAAATCGCGCTGGATTAATCGTTGCCGTCTGCAATGCCTCCAGGGGACTGAAACCTGCCGCAACCAAGCGCTGCAATTCTTCGTGCAGGCTGAAGCCGGGGAAAATGTAAACACCAGCCGGCGTATCAGTTCCTGCAAGAAAGGGAACTCCGTTCTGGTGCAGCATGCGCACCACCTCCAGTTCCTTGGCTACAAACTTTTTTCGAATCTCCAGATCGTCGCTGCCATAGCCTTGCGCGATTTCCTCCCGGAAGCGTTTCCAGGTTTTGTCTCTCCACGCCGCAGGAACATATTTCGCGCGCGCATCGGCGGCGAAATCCGTCACATCAATCAAATTCCCGCCCCGCTCCCACACCAGCGTCGGACATTGCCAAGTAAAATTTTGGGCCAAAATCGCCGCCAAATCGGCGCCGCGCTTGGCATCGTAACTAGCCAGAAACCGCGCCTCGGTCTTATTCCCGCGCAAAAAATCGCCCTCGTCCGGTGAACTGCCCTCGAATATTCCAATCAAATGTTCAAAGCTTTTCATTCCGGCAGCAGACATTTCACTCGCGCGCACCGCATCCGGCACGTGTCCCTCAAACGCTATGTCTTCTTTCTTGGCCTCGTCGGCAATCGCAAACACCGCCTCACGCGGAATCAGCGATTGCAGCTTGATAAAATCTGTCCCGCGCCGCTTCAAATCATCTACGGCGCGTCGGCCATCCTCCGCCGTTGCAATCGCCACTGAACTCGGAAATCGCGGCTTGGGCCCATCCAGCATCGGGCCCGAAGAATAAATCCGCGGCCCAATCAGCTTCCCCGCTTCAATTTCTCGCCGCCAGCCCTGAACCACCTCCAGTTCGCTCCCCATATCGCGAACCCCAGTCACCCCATTCGCCACAAACAGCGGCAGCGAAATATTCTTGGCACCCGGAAACCAATTCCCAAACACCAAATGCACATGCATATCCCATAGCCCGGGAATCGCATACAACCCGTTACAGTCGATGCTCCGCGCATTCTTCGTATATTTCGTAGCATCACTTTCCTCAACCGCGTCGATCCGATCTCCCCTAATAGCCAACGTCCGCCCAGCCAATACCGCGCCATTCCGGACATCCACAACGCTAACGTTGTGCAGCACGATCACATCGTCGGCCGAAGATCTCTGTGCCCGTAATTTTGCAGGGAAATAAAAACAAGAAGCAAAAACAACGAAAGCTGCGATCACAAATCTGCGCGCCAGTATCATGCGCCGGAATTGTATCCGCTTTTATAGGAAATACCATCCGGCCTGCCATATGTGGGTGGGATTCGTGCTCCGGTAACAGGTTTACAGTCGTGGTTCGCTGCTATTTAATTTCCACTTCGCGAAAACCCAATCCGTGCAACATGCTGGACATCGTGTTCCGCGCGTTCTCTGCGGCAGTTTTCAGAATTCCGTCCTGCAAAGCAGCTTGCTGCAGTTGCCGTTCCGCTTCTTGGCGTACTTCGCTTTCCAGATTTGGATCCGGCGACGAAAACAATCCGGTATCGCGCGAATATACTTTCGTCCGCGCGTTGTCGATTCGTGTGCTGAAGACTTCCGCTGCCGGTAGATGCAGCAAAACCTTTTGCCCTTGGATCACCACATCGCTCGGCTGCAAGCCCGCCAGGCTGATGCCCGCAACCACCTCTCCATGCACCACCAGTAGCAGCCGGTCGCCAGCCAGAAATTTCGGCAGGTAAGCATTCTCATGCGCGCCGGAAATGATTTTATCCATGGAGTAACTTACCGTCTCCAGCCGCTGCAATCGTTGGATTTGGCGAACTACCGTCGGCTGGTCAACATGGATGGCTGTTCGCCCGCCGCGTGCCATGCTGATCAGGTGCAGCAGCCCGGCCCCGGTCGCCAGCCACACCATGGCCCCCACCAGCACCATCGTCAGGATCGCGCCGACAAGAATTCCTAAAATCCAGGAGGGTGCGCTGCGCCGCGGATCTGCTGGCGTTGCGCCAGTCGCCGGCTCATTCACGAAGGTTACCTTCTCCGCAGTCATGTTTGGCTCGAGAGTTTCAGTGTAGACCAAGCGAAACATCATTGTCGCATTCGTTTCGCACCCGTCTTGATTGTCCGTAGCAAGTGGGTGCAAGCATGCGCGAGCCGCAGGTACAAGGTCCTCAGAGATGAGGGCGAAACGTTGCAATCGCAACGCTGTTTTCGACGGCAATCGGAGGTTCTATTGGACGCGAGACTTTTGGAATACGGTGGCCATACGAGTTGAAGCGACCGGCAACGCTTCCTTCGGTCCGCAGGCGCATTGGCGTGATTCGATTCATTCACGGCTCGCTGAAAGTGGCTGTCAGCAAGGGCGAAGAGACGATCTCTGCTGCAGAATGCTGGGGATCAGCTTTTCAACCAGTTCCATCTTGTCTATTAAATCCGAAGCTCCCATTCGTTCGGCAAGTTCATTGGAAGTTTCGTCAATCCCAAACGACATTGCGACCACTCTCGGGCCGCCGCCTACGGATTCGACTTCGCCGTATGCGCGAGCTTTATCGGGCATGTGCAAATCGATCACCACCACGTCCGGACGAAGTTCGCTCATCTTCTCGACGGTTTCCGGAAAGTCCGCAGCTTCGCCCACCACCGTTATTTCGTCCAGGTCCTTCAACAGAAATTTTATTGCGCGACGCATGATTTCAGCATCGTCAGCAATCAGTACCTTAACGGACATAAAAGCTTCGATCGGCCGGTAACTGTCCCGGCTAGACTCTAGGGTTAGAGGTGTACGCCTCCTCCGCACGGTAGTCAATCGATTTGATATCAAAATGTGGCGCATATGGTGCTGTTATTTTTCCGCAGATACTGTGTAACCGCACGCTTTCGCAAGCGCCATCTGAATGGCGATAAGATTCTTGATGCCACGCGGCTGGCGCCAGTGCGCATCGCCGTTTTGCACCTTCCACGACGCAACAGACTTTCTGCTTGCGTCTCTGGCTCACGCTTAGGCAGAGTAAGGTCGGAATGATTTTTACACTGCCAACACCTCGCGCGCGAATCGTGGTGATCTTACTGTCATTGGCGCTCTTTGCGTTTCTTGCGTATTTCAGCGTGCGCAATGCGCTGGCTGCGTATTATTTGGGTCTGGATACGCGGAGCGGCTACGAGCGGGCAGTGGAGCTTGAGCCGGCAAATTCGCGCAACTGGTTTCTGCTGGGCCGTTCCTACCTGTACGATCTGGAGCAACCCGACAGCGCACGCGCGGTACAAGCTTTGCGCAAAGCCGTTTCGTTAGATCCATATTCCGCAGAGGCTTTGCTGGATCTTGCCAATGCGTACGATGGAGAGGGCGACACGGCGGCGGCTCGCGCGGCGTTTGTGTCTGCGCAACGTGTGTATCCGCTTTCCGCGGATGTTGCGTGGAGCTACGGAAATTTTCTGCTGCGGCAAGGCGAGCAGGATGGGGCATTCGGCGAAATTCGCAAGGCCCTGGAGCTTGAACCGAAGCGCGCGGCGGAAGCATTTTCCCGCGCGCAAAGCGTGCAGCCAGATGTGAACATTCTGCTCGACAAAGCGGTGCCTGCATCAACCGCGGTGTACCTGCCGATATTGCATTCGCTTTCGAGCGCCGGCGATCTGGACGCTGCGCAACAGGTGTGGAAAAGACTGCTGGCATTGGGGCCAAAAGTTCCGATCGGGGATATGGCGGTTTTCATCGACGAGTATATTCGTCAGCGCCGGCCCGATGACGCATACCGGGCGTGGAGCGAAGCGGTATCGATCATGCAGAATCCTCCGCCCCCGGATGCGGCAGGGTCGTTGGTGTGGGACGGCGGTTTCGAGTCCGGGTATTCCGGCGGGGGATTCGCATGGCATTTTGTTCCGACAACGAAAAACGTGCAAATTGGATTGGACCACTCCGAAAGGCATTCGGGCGCGCAATCTCTGCGTATTCTTTTCAATGGCCACGAAAATATGAGTTTCGAGGACGGTTGTCACAACATCGCCCCTGAGCCTGGCCAGCGCTATTTGCTGACCGGGTGGATAAAAACACAGTCGTTGACCAGCAGCCAAGGGGTGCGGCTGCAGATTTTTGTTTTCACGCCAACCAACACTGAAGCGGTAACCACCGATGACGTCCATGGCACAGAGCCATGGAAACAAGTGCAACTTGCGTGGACAGCCCCGGCGGGAGCACATTTTGGCTCGATCTGCCTGAAACGCTGGATGAGCGACAGGTCTGGAAGCGATATACAAGGAGCTGCGTGGATCGATGATATTTCCATGGTGCCGGCGGCCACCGTTCCCCCGAATGGGGCTTCCGCAAAACCATGAGGCTTCTTCGCGCTGGCATATTTGCAGTGGTGGCATTTGCCGTACTGAGCCAGGGCGCCGTGGAGCCATGGGCCAGGGGCATCCTGGAAGCGGTTGCGGGATTTTTGTTCGTTTTTTGGGCATTCGTTTTTCTGCTCTCCAAAAAAGAAAAAGAGATTGCTGCGCCCGCTCTTTTGTTTCCGCTGGTGGCGTTCACGCTGGTGGTGATCGTACAACTGGTGTTCCGGTTTAGCGCTTCCCCGTTTACCACGCGCATTGAACTGCAGCTGTTGCTGAGCATGCTGATTCTTTTCTTCCTGGCGGCACAAGCGTTTCGCACTCTAGGAGAGTGGCGGAGTTTTGTCTGGTTCGTGATGATTTTTTCTTTTCTAGTAGCGGGATTGGGAATTCTGCAGCACCTGACATTCAACGGAAAACTGTACTGGTTTCGGGAAATGCATTACGGCGGAATTCCGTTCGGACCATACGTAAATCGCAACCACTTTGCGGGATTTGCGGAATTGGTATTGCCGATGGCGTTTGTGCCATTACTGCTGGGAAAAGTGCGGCTCGAGCGGCTGCCTATTGTGGCCTTGCTGGCCATCATACCGTTGAGCGCACTTGTGCTGTCCGCATCGCGGGGCGGGATTATCAGCCTGGGGGCGGAACTGGCATTTCTGATGCTTGTGCTGGCGTTGCGGAAAAAGGGCGGGCGAAATCTGCTGATCGCGGGAACGGTTTTGTTCCTGGCGTTTCTGACGGTGTCCTGGGTGGGCGTAAGCGAGGTATTGTCGCGCTTTTCATCGCTGCAGACGATGGAAGTAGGAAATGAAAAGCGGACGTCAATGCGGCATGGAGCGTTGCATATTTTTCTGGACCACCCGGTGCTTGGCACGGGCCTAGGCACTCTGCAGCAGGTTTATCCTCCTTACGAGACACGCTACGACGGAAAAGTGGTGAATCATGCGCACAACGATTACCTGGAAGCTCTGGCGGAAACGGGGATTGCAGGCGGCCTATGCTGCGCGGCTTTCGTGCTGACCTTATTCATCGGTGGGCTGCGTTTTCTGCAGGCGGGAAGCGATTCTTTTGCGAACACGCTGCGGCTTAGCGGATGGACAGGTTGCTGGGGACTGCTGGTACATAGCCTGGTCGATTTTAATTTACATATCCCCGCAAACCTGCTTCTGTTCTTGCTGATGAGCTTGTTGGCGACTGCGGATTTTACCGAGAATGGCAACGGGAAATCGCGCGTGAGCGCCCGGCGGAATGCCGAAAAACCCTGATTGACTTGTACACGGCCCCTGTATAATTGGAAGCGGGGGTCATTGGGACAAATGCCACCGGCCAGACTTGGTGTGACGTATTGGTGTTTCTTGGCAGGCACCATGTTTTGGACGTGCGTGCTGTGCGCCCACGCGCAATCGCCCCTCGAGACGCAACAACAAGCCAACGAACGAATCCGCGCGCTTTCTGCAAAAACCGTGGCGCCGCCGCAAGAATACGTAATCGGTCGAGGCGACATGATCGGTGTTGAGGTGTATGAGGTTCCGGAACTTACCAGAGACGTTCGGGTTAGCCAAACTGGGATGATCGCTTTACCGCTGGTGCTCACTCGAATATATGTGGCCGGTTTAACGGAGCTGCAATTGCAGCAAAAAATCGCTGAGGTGCTGGAGGCCAATGGTTTAGTCACGAATCCCAGGGTAATGATTTCGGTAAAAGAAAAGCGCAGCAAACCCATCACGGTCGTGGGCGCCGTGGCACATCCGATGGTGTACCAAGCGGATCGCCCGGTAACATTGATTCAAGTGCTTGCGGAGGCCGGAGGAATAGCGGCGGATGCGGGCGATACCGTAATCGTGACGCGCGCGCAAGCCCAGCAAACCGCAAATCCAGACGAGCCTCCTGAAATTGGAACGGAGGACGCGCTGCCAGCGACAGATCCCAATGCGCAGCCGAATGGCGCTGCGCCCGCGGCGGTTCCAGACGCGACGGCAAACAAAAAAACGGACGAGCAATGGTCCACGGTTTCTGCCGGGGCGGAAAACGCGGGACAGAGTAGTGCGCAGAATGGCGCACGGGCTGCTCTGCAGAATTCAGCCGGAGCGCAGGATTCAGACGCCACACCGCCCGCAATTTCGAACCCTGACGCTGCACCGCCGCCGCTTGCCAACACGATCAGTGTGAACCTTTCAGAAATACTGGAACGAGGGGAGCTACAGAACAACATCCCGTTGCAGGGGGGAGACGTGGTTACCGTTCCACATGCGGGAATTGTGTACGCGTTGGGCGCGGTATCGAGGCCTGGTGGATTTGTGGCCAATAACGACCGGGCGCAACTTTCTACATTGAAGTTGCTGGCCTTGGCGGGCGGGATGACGAGAATCGCGAAGAAAGGACACGCGGTGATTATCCGCAAGGATGCCGCAGGAAAACAGCAGGCCATACCAGTAGACCTTGGGAAAATCGTGAGGCAGGAAACCGAGGATGTGCGCTTGCTGCCCAGCGATATTTTATATGTGCCGGACAACGCCTCCAAGGAAGCATTGCTACGCGCGATGGAGTTAGGAATCACACTCGGAACTTCGCTAATCATTTACAGAATAGCATATCGGTAATACAAGCATACGACGATGACAGACGAGAACAAACTGGTTCCACGAGAAAACGGCTTCGGCGCGGTGGAAGTAATGACTATGCCGCAGCGTTTTGCCGCTTTAGACGTATCGCCTCGAGAACCGCACCTGTACGATTACCTGCTGATATTGCGGAAGCATCAGTGGCTGATTTTTTCCTTTTTGCTGGCGGTAGTAACGATCGTTGCGATTGCCACGTTCCGCATGAAGCCGGTATACACGACAAGCGCCCGCATCGAAATTGACAGAGAAAATGCAAACATCCTGCCGTTCCAGGGCGCGGATTCCTACGACCTGATGACGGACATGGATAACTACATCGAGACACAATCGCGCATCCTGACCAGTGAAACCCTTGCTCTGCAGACCATCCGGAACAGCGGACTGATTCCGCATGCGGAGATGCAAGGCACACCGCCGGACTCGGAGGCTATTACTTCGGGTAGCCTTGCAAATCACAGGCGGCCGCCGGAATTGGGAGCGTTTCTTGGCAGTCTTAGCGTAAAGCGCGTGCCGATGAGCCGTTTACTGGACGTAACTTTTGAATCGACGGATCCGGAACTGGCGGCGCAGATTTTGAACGCACATATCCAAAATTACATGGAGCACAACTTCCGCAGCCGATACGACACCACCGCGAAAGCAACGTCCTGGTTGACGGACCAGCTGAGCGATATCAAAGTGCAAGTCCAGGCATCGGAAGATGCACGCCTGGCGTATGAGCGCCAACATCAGATCTGGGAACTGGATGACAAGCAGAACGTCACGACACAACGATTTTCCGATTTGAACAGGCAAGTGACTGACGCTCAGAGTGAAAGGATGCGCAAGGAAGCGCTGTACGAATTCGCGAAGGCGGGCAACCTGGACGTGATTCCGCAGTTGCGTGAGAACGGCGCGTTACAAGACTTAACGAAGAGGCGGTCTGACCTTTACGCACAATACCTCGACGCACAGAATCAATACGGTCCGAATTTCCCAAAAGTTCTGCGACTCCAAAGGCAATTGAAGGAAGTCGACGGGCTGATGGATAGCGAGAAGCGGAATATCCTGGAAATATTGGGAAATGATTACAACGCCGCGCGGCAACGCGAAGGACTGTTGAACGAAGCTCTAAACGAGCAAAAAATCGAAGTCGATGCCATGGCGAAGAGCATGGTGGAATACAACATTCTGAAACGGCAGGCCGAAGCCAACAAGGCCATGTACGACGGGCTGTTGACCAAGCTGAAGGAAGCGAACATTGAAGCCGGGCTGAAATCATCGAACATTCACGTGGTTGATCCGGCGATGATTCCGTCGACGCCTTCGCGGCCGGCAAAAGCGCGCAACATAGCCTTGTCGTTTCTGGTGGGACTGGTGGGCGGCGTCGGTCTGGCTTTGCTGCGGGAATACCTGGACAACACGGTAAAAACGCCTGATGACATTGAGACCTTGGCGCGCTTGCCATCGCTGGCGGTGGTGCCGGCGTTTTCAGACGAAGACGGCGCTGGCCGAAGCCGAAGATTTCTTATCGGAGCTTCTTCGGGCGGAAGCGACAAACGGATTGAACTGGTAGCTCAGCACCTACCGAAATCGCAGATGTCAGAAGCGTTCCGAGCGCTGCGAACAGCGCTGCTGCTTTCGCAAGCAGATCGCCCGCCGCAAGTGATTTTGGTGACGAGCGCACTGCCGCGCGAAGGAAAAACAACGGCGGCCGCGAATCTTGCGGTCACGTTAGCGCAGCTGGGCGATCGAACACTTTTGATCGATGCGGACTTGCGGAAACCGGGCGTAGCGCGGCTGCTGAACATGACGGACGGGAAATACGCAGGGTTGAGTTCGTATTTAGCCGGCGTTTCGAGCCTTGATCTTGTTACCGTGCCGCATCCGACGATTCCGAATCTGGTGGCCATTCCAACTGGTCCGCTGCCGCCGAACCCCGCTGACCTGCTTTCTTCACACAAATTGGCGGATGCGCTGCAACACTTGCGGAGCGAGTATAAATTTATCGTAATCGATTCGCCGCCAATTATGGCTGCGACGGATGCAGTGATCCTGTCCGTTCAGGCAGATGGCGTGCTGCTGGTGGTGCGTAGCGGCGAAACTCCCAAAGAAGCGTTTACTCGGGCGCGCGATATGCTGGTGAGCGTGAAATGCCATCTGCTGGGTGTGGTGCTGAACGCGGTGGATGCAAACGCGCCGGATTATTACTACTCTTACCGCTACTATCCTTATTCGGAAGGTGACGGACCACAGGAAAGTGGCAATCTCCGCGGCGTAAACGACGGGCATTCGGCGAGGTGGAAGCACTCGCGCTATTCGGGCGACGACGATTCGCAATCCTTATAAATTGAGTATAATCAACGATTAATCGGGCGATTCGAGTTCAAAGGCCACCGAACACAGGTCTGGCAGGCTGTGGGATCCAATTCGCCCTTGCAAGCGGGTGGCTGAGTGGTGGAGCTCCGGAAAGACAAGAACGCTGGGAGCAGTCCGAAAATTCCTCCGCGGACCATTTTGGT
>Ga0207665_10003741_pt1 | contig 10160 bp, 5 predicted proteins | sample LARL112metaG_FD_184351 | JGI IMG/M metagenome (GOLD analysis project Ga0207665, IMG submission 184351) | Corn, switchgrass and miscanthus rhizosphere microbial communities from Kellogg Biological Station, Michigan, USA - LAR L11-2 metaG... | ecosystem: Host-associated > Plants > Roots >...
GATTTCCGGGCCAGGAGACGTTAGGGTCGCTGTGAATACTCCCGCCGGCAATACTGGGGAACTCGGGTGCACAAGTGGAGGAAAGAGCAGCGTGCTTACCTTGACGGTGAATTAGACGACCGAAGCAGCTGACGTAGGCCGACGCATCTCGTCCCGGCGGGTTTTCGTCGGGCGTTCAAAGGTTTGCTAAAGGTGTCATGCCCGGTCGCTCGCTTCGCGCGCGGGTCGGACCAATGGGTCCGTCCCCACTGGTTTAGCTGCCTACAAAGCGGGCGTAAAGGCTGCGCGCTACGGCGGTGTCGGTGGTGCCTTTGATAATGGCGCGGCCGTCGGGAAACAGCGTCATCTCGTAGGAGTCTCGCCAGAACTTGAGGACAAAGTCATTGTGGCGCACGGTCCCGTGGGCCTGGAGCCGCCGATCCATCTCGCCGAAGTCGATGGGTCGCTGGCGCTCATGAATTTGCACTGAATTTCTACCGCAAAGCGTGATGTGCGGCCGCCCTTCTCCTGCGAGGTGGACGAAATTGCGTTCACCGCACGCGCGGCAGCCAGGCCGGGGTCTTGCAGCGGAGATCTCGGAGTGCTCGTTGGTCCACAGATCGAAGGAAAGGAGAGTTCGCCGCAGTGCCGGTGCTTGCGGTCCGCCAACCAGCAACTTCAGCGCTTCGGTAACAGCGACAGAGGCAACAAGATTCACCGCGGAGTTGAGGATGCCCGAGCTTTCGCAGGTTTCCACCATCCCGCGCGGAGAGTCGGGGAAGATGCAGGCCAGGCAGGCACTTTGGCCAGGGAGCACATTCAGCGTGACCGCGTAGCTGCCCACTGCGGCGGAGTAAATCCAGGGCCGGGCATGCGCGATCGAGTAATCGTTGATGAGATAGCGAGTCTCGAAATTATCGGTGCCGTCGAGGATCAAATCCATTCCCTGCAGCAAAGTTTCAATGTTTGCGGGGATGAGATCGTCAACTTTGGGCTCAACTACGATTGCGGAATTAAAGGCGGAGATTTTGCGCGCTGCGGCGATGGCCTTGGGTAAGGACTCCGCGGCATCAGCCTCGTCGAACAGGGATTGCCGTTGCAGATTGCTCGGCTCGACATAATCGCGGTCGATGATGCGCAAGGTGCCGACCCCGGCTCGCGCCAGCAGGGCCGCTGCCGCGGATCCCGTCGCGCCACACCCAACGATGGCGACCTGGGCCCCCGACAGTTTCTGCTGGCCTGCTGGTCCGATCCCGCGGAACAGCGTCTGCCGGGAATAACGGTCGACTTGGCTTGGCGAATTGGCGTCACCGGCTGGTTTTTGTCCCAAAGAGGTCACCAGTATTGCGCTGCAAAACCTTTATTATAGGGGCTGAGTCGAGTAGACATTCCTTCGGCAGGTCACGCGAAGGCTCGCCGTCAGTAATGCAACGACAGATTGGGCGCGCTCCATGCAAATCTAGGGCGCCTGATCAGGGAAACCTTTGCCTAAACCGTTCGCGACACTTCTGGCCGCTCTCCTGATGCAGTGGATCGCGGTGCTGTCGCTGCCGGCGAATGCGCAGCAGGTGTCCCCATCTGGAGCTCCCGCGTACGACGGGCAGCTGGTGCAATCCGTGGATATCGATGGAGTAAGCCCATCCGATCGCCAGCACCTGCTGGACTTGCTTCCGCAAAAGTCCGGCTCTCCTTTGCAGCGCGATCAGGTTCGGGAGAGCATCCGCGTGCTCTACGGTACGGGTCGTTTCGCCGATATCGAGGCGGAGGTTAGTCCGGTCAGCCAAGGCGTCCAGCTTAAGTTCGTCACCTCGCCCAATTTCTTTGTGGGAAGCATCGAAGTTCAAGGAGCCTCCTCGCGGCCAACCGCAAATCAGATCGTAAATGCCTCGAAACTTCAGCTCGGAGAACTTTTTACGCAAGAGAAATTAAACCGCGGCTTGGAGAACATACGACAGTTGCTGGAGGAAAACGGCTACCGCCGCGCGCGCACCACTGCGGAAGAAAAGCGGAATGCACAGACCCAACAAGCGGACATTCTGTTCCACGTCACCCCAGGTTCGCAGGCTCATGTCGGAGAAGTGAAGGTCACGGGAACTTCCAATCTAACTCTAGAGGATGTGAAGCAAATCGCACACATGCAATCCGGAGATCGTGTGACTGCCTCCCGGGTAAGCGGGTCGTTACAGCGTCTCAGGAGGAAGTTTCAGAAGCAGAATCGTGCGCTGGCACAAGTTTCCATTGCGGAGCAGATCTACCACCCGGAGAACAACGCCCTTGATTTCACTTATCAGATCGACCCCGGCCCGGTCGTTCTGATCTCCGCTGAGGGGTACCACATCAGCCGTGGAAAGCTGAAGCGCGAGATTCCGGTCTACGAAGAAAATGCCGTCGACGATGACTTGCTGAATGAGGGCCGCACCAACCTTCTGAACTACCTGCAGACACAGGGCCGGTTTGACGCCAAGGTTGAGATCAGGAAGAAAACCGACGGCAAAGTAATGCACATCATCTACGACATAAATCCCGGTCCGTTGCACAAGTTGGTCCGGATCGATATCACGGGCAACAAGAATTTCCTTGATACCGCTAAGCTGCGAAGCTACCTGCAGATTCAATCGGCGCACCGCTTCTTAAGTCACGGGAAATATAGCGAGACGATGCTGAAGAACGACGTCACAACTCTGGAAAATCTGTATCACTCCAATGGTTTTCACCAGGTCCAGATTAAAACCAAGGTGGACGATAATTTCGAGGGTTCCCCCAACAAACTTGCCGTCTTCATTGACATCGAAGAGGGAGTGCGGGCCAGGGCAGGGCAGGTGACGATCTCGGGCAACGAAAAAGTTCCAACCAGTGATTTACCGGAACTTAGCACACAGTCGGGCCAGCCCTATTCCGAGGAGGCACTGGCGAACGACCGCGAGCGAATTCTGTCGTACTACTTCAACCATGGATTTCCCAATGCCTCGTTGGAGATCGCAACTAAGCCGTCCACCAGCGAGTCCAATCGGGAGGATGTGAGTTTTACGATTCAGGAAGGCCAGCGTTTCACGGTCGATCAAGTCATGGTTTCCGGGACGGAACACACGCGAAGCTATGTTGTGAATCGCGAACTTCAGGTCAGCCCAGGCGATCCGCTGAGCCAGCAGGACCTGCTGAATACGCAGACGCGTCTCTACGACCTTGGAATTTTCGGCCAGGTGGACACCGCAGTGCAGAATCCAGAGGGGAGCGATCCCAAGAAAAATGTCCTGGTGCAATTGCACGAAGCCAAGCGCTACACTTTCACCTACGGCGCGGGACTGGAGTTCCAGACGGGGCAGCCGGCGGGAACCAACGCTCCGCAGGGCAAGACCGGAGTGAGTCCCCGCGTGGAGTTCGATGTAACACGCCTGAATGTGGGGGGCCGCAATCAAAGCCTGGCTTTCCAGTCTCACGTGGGGCGATTGCAGCAGCGCGGTCTGATCAGCTACACGGTTCCCAAGTTGCTGGATAGCGACAAGTGGAAGCTGATCTACACAATTTTCTACGACAATAGTCTGGATGTGGCCACCTTTACCTCCCAGCGCCTGGAGGGCAAGGTAGACTTGCGGCAACAGATTGGGAATTCGGGAGTGGAGCCGGGCACACGCCCCGGGCCAAGTTCGATCACTTACCGGTTCGACTTTCGCCGGGTGAAGGCCAGTCATTTCGCGCAAGATTTTTCTCCGGCACAGGTCGCGCTGCTTTCTCTGCCGGCCACGGTCGGCGGCCCGGGATTCACCTTTATCCGCGACAAACGAGATAACCCGCTGGAGAGCACGAAAGGCAATTACTTCACGCTGGACGCTTTTGCGGCGCCTAGCTTTCTTGGGTCGCGATCTGAAACCACCTCCGCGGGATACGTTCCGACCAACTTCGGGCGGGCTGTTGCCCAGAACTCCACCTACCAGGCCTTCGGGGGCAAAGGAAAACAGGGTCGCCAATTTGTTTTTGCGCGCTCCACAACCATTGGGCTGGAGCAGCCATTTAAAGGAACAAAGGTTCTGCCTCCAGGCTCATGTCCCGTCAACGCTTTGGGCGAGCCAACCTGTGCCGCGACTGCAACCATCCCCTTACCCGAACAGTTTTTTGCGGGCGGCGGCAACTCCCACCGCGGATTCGGGTTGAATCAGGCAGGGCCGCGTGATCCCTATTCGGGCTTTCCCGTAGGAGGGACGGCGCTGTTCGTCAACAATTTGGAATTGCGTTTTCCGCAGGTCTCGTTGCCCTATGTCGGGGAAGGCTTCGGATTCGCAGTGTTTCACGATATGGGTAACGTTTTCACGGCGCAGCACGACATGCTCAAGGGGCTGATGCGCTGGCACCAGCCAAGTACCCAGAGGTGTCTGTCCAGTGGTACACCGGCCTCTCCGGACTGTACCGCCTTCAGCAACAGTGGTTATGATTACACGTCGCATGCGGTGGGCGTGGGGGTACGATATAAGACTCCGATTGGGCCGTTGCGATTCGACTTTGGATACAATCTGAATCCAACCAGATTCTTCCAGAACGTCACCAAGAAAGATCCGGCAACCGGAATACAGAACACGACTTTTGAAGCTCAGCGCTTGCGTCATTTCAACGTCTTCTTCAGCATAGGTCAGCCATTTTAATGAATCGCTTTCGTCTCTACACGGCCGTGGTGGCACTGGTTGTTGCAGTAATGGCGGGCACGTTCACGGCTTCTCCAGCCCGGGCCGGAGAAGTAATCGACCGCATCGTCGCGACGGTGAACGGACGCATCATTCTGCAGAGCGACTGGGACGAGGCGCTGTCTTATGAGGCGTTACTCAGTGGGCGCGCTCTGAGCTTCTTTACCGACGAAGACCGGCGCGCCGTGCTCGATCGTTTGATCGACCAGGAGTTGTTGGCGGAGCAGATGAAGTCGGCTTCGTTCAAACACGCCTCCGAGGAGGACGCAGCCGCCGAGATCGCCGAGGCGCGCAAGTTGCATCCCGACGCAGCCACGGCTGAAGGCTGGCAGGCGTTGCTCGCCCGGTATGGAGTCACCGAGAAAGCGCTGACAGATCACGTTGAGCAACAGATTGATCTCATGCGACTGGTTGATGCACATCTGCGGCCGGCGGTGCAGATCGACTCCAAAAGTATCGAAGCGTACTACCGCGACAAATTCGTCCCGCAATTGAGGCAAAACGGCGCAGGCGACGTGCCGCTGGCCGACGTGTCCGGGCAAATCCGTGAAATTCTGACCCAGGAAAAGGTCGGCGAATTGATGGTTTCGTGGCTACAGTCCTTGCGCGCCGAGAGCAAGGTCAGTCTGCCCTCGATTAGCGAGTCTCCCGATCAGGGAGTGCAAACGCGGTGAGCGAAAGGTCCGCCAGACCTCGCCGCTGGTGGAAATACATCCTGATCATAGCGGCAGCCCTCCTCGTCGCTGTGCTGGCGGCACTCTGGTACACCACCACAAAATCGTTTCAAGCTTACGTACGCCGCCGCATGGTGCAAGAAGTCGAACGGATCACGGGCGGGCGCGCCGAAATCGGGAGTTTCCATGTTGTCCCCTTCCACCTTCAGGTCGAAGTGCGGGACATCACCGTGCATGGCAGAGAGGGGCCAGAGGATGTTCCGCTGGTACACGCAGCCAGCATGCTGGCGCAGATGAAAGTGGTCTCGTTCCTGCGAACCGAGTTTGGATTTACTTCGCTTGTCCTCGACCACCCTGTGATTCACGTCGCTATCGGAGCGGACGGCGTGACCACCAACGTGCCCGCATTGAAAGTGCAGCAGGCCGGCTCCGCCAATGGAGCGGTGCAACAGCTGTTTGCGCTCTCCATCGATCATTTAGCAGTGCACAACGGCGAACTGCTATGGGGGGACCGCAGGATCCCTCTCGAGTTTGCCGTACACGACACCAACTTGCAGATGGATTACGAGTACCTGCGCAACCGCTATGACGGCGCGCTTTCCGTGGGCAAAGTCGATACTGTTTTCCAAGACTTCCGGCCATTTTCCTGGGGGACGACCGTCCAATTCGTCTTGGGGCCGAGTTTTGCCGACATCAAGTCGCTGCAATGGAACTCGGGACGATCCTCGCTAAAAGCAAGCGGACGAATCAGCGATTTTCGCAACCCACAACTGCAGGGAACGTACGAGGCAGAAATCAATTTGCAGGAAGCGGCCGCAATCAGCCGCAGGCACGACCTGCGCGAGGGGGTTGCAGAATTCAGGGGTGACGGCCATTGGTCCGGGAGCGAATTCAAGGCTTCGGGTATGGCGGCCCTTCGCGAAGTCGGGTGGCAAAACGATCAGATCGCGCTAAAGAAGGTTGAGGTCAATGCTGATTACGTGCTCACGGATCAGCAGATCAGGCTCCCCAAACTGCAGGGCAAAATTCTCGGGGGAACTTTTACCGGAGATGCGCAGGTGGACAACTGGCTTCATAGCGTCCCTTTGCCCAAGAATGCAAAAGCTCAATCCGAAGACGTAGCGGTAATTTCGGCTGCCAGGCCGCGGAGCAAAAAAGACGAGAAGCCCAAACTGTCCGGCGTGCAAGCCGGAGTAGTTCGATTGCACTTGCGGGATGTCTCGGTAGGCGAGGCAGCGCGCAGCCTCGACGTGCCTGCCCACCGATTGAGAGGTTTCGCTCCCGCCGGAGTCGCCGCGGGCAATCTCGACGCGCTTTGGAAGGGGTCTCCAGGGAATGTTGAGGTCGGCTTCGACTTCGACGCAATCCCGCCCGCGCGGCCTGCTCGCCGCGAGTTGCCCATCACGGCCCACGTGCAGGGCAAGTACAGCGCTGCCAACGACTCTCTGGCATTGGCCAAATTCAACCTGACCACACCTGCTTCTAAGATCGATGCATCCGGCACGCTGGCGTCGTCCTCGACAGTGCGAGTGTCGGTTTCAACTTCGAATTTGGAAGAATGGCGTCCTCTGATCACAGCTCTGGGCGGTCCTACGGATGTGCCTTTCCGCGTGGATGGCGATGCCACTTTTAACGGGGTGGCGGGAGGAAGCTTCTCATCTCCAACGCTCAGCGGCACTGTGGTCGCACAGGATTTCGAATTCACCGTTCCCGCGACCTCTCGCACCCCACAGAAGGAAGTGCATTGGGATTCATTGGCCGCCAATTTTCAGTTCTCCTCGCGACAGGTTTCATTGCGCGGCGGATCCTTGCGGCGCGGTGACACCAGCGCGGATTTCGAATTCAACGCTTCTCTGGACAGGGGACAGTTCACCGCTAACAGTCCCTACACCGCGAAAGTAAATCTGCACAACGTAGATGTAGCCTCGACCGCTGCGCTGGCAGGCTTTGATTACCCCGTCGCAGGCACGGCCGAAGTTACTTTGCAGCTTGCCGGAACGCGAGCGCGCCCGCAGGGACACGGACACATTCACGCGGCAAATGCTTCGGCCTATGGCGAACCGATCGAAAGGTTCGACGCGGACCTGCAACTGGGGGCAGAGGAAACAGCTCTCATGAATATCAATCTTACGCATGAGGGCGGCGAGGTGACGGGCAACGCTGCTTACTCGCCCTCAAGGCGAGCCTTCCGCCTGGACTTGCTGGGAAAGAACTTCGATGTTGCACGTATTCGTCAGATCCAACTGCAGCGCCTCCCCGTCGAGGGACGTGCGGATTTTACCCTGCAAGGCTCCGGCACCACGGACGCGCCCGTCATCAATGCTCAAGTGCGAGCTCGCGACATTGCGTTCGCTGGCGAACTGGCTGGTGCCATGAATTTTGAGGCAACGACCCGCAACGGCCAAATGCAGCTGAAGGGAAGCTCCGAGTTTTCCCGCGGCAGCTTGCTGATCGAGGGAACAGTCGGTATGCGTGGCGGCTTTCCCGCGAAAATCTCCGCTCGAACTGACAACTTGGATGTTGATCCTTTATGGCGCGCTTATCTCGGCCAGCAGCTCACCGGACATTCCTCAGTTGGCGGAAACGTAACTATGGAAGGTCCGCTCCGTTTTCCTGCGCAATGGGCTATTAAAGGTGATCTGTCCGATGTTGCCATCGACGTGGAATACACCAAATTGCATAACCAGGGCCCGGTGCGGTTCGCGTATGCCGATCAGAGGCTGCAGATTGAGCCCGCGCACTTGATCGGCGAAGGCACGGATGTCACTGGACAGGGGTCGATTCATTTCGCGGGATCCAAAGAATTGGACCTCGCCGCCAACGGACAAGCGGACTTGAAGCTGCTCGGAGTGCTCGATCCCAATCTGACCACTTCCGGCTTGACGACCATGCACCTGAGTGTGACTGGCACACTCGCAGACCCTGTGCCACAAGGGACTATTCAGATTAAGAACGGCGCAGCCACTTACGGCGGCCTGCCTAGCGGCTTGAGCGACATCAACGGATCGCTGGCCTTCACCCGCGACCGGATACACATCGAGCAGCTTACCGCGCGCAGCGGAGGCGGAAATCTTGATCTTAAGGGCGATCTCACCAATTACAACCAGCAATTCAATTTTGATTTGACTGCGGTCGGCAAAGATGTGCGGCTGCGTTACCCGCCCGGTGTGAGCTCTACCGCAAATGCCGAATTGCACTGGCGGGGTAGTCGCTCGGCATCGATGATTTCCGGGGACATCATGGTAAACAAGCTGTCAGTCACCCCCGGATTTGATTTCGGATCTTATTTGGAGAAGAGCCGCCAATCGGCGTCGATCACTCCGGCAAACTCGCCGCTCTACAACGTCAAGCTCGACATCGCGGTGCAGACTGCGCCGGAACTTCAGATGAAGACGGCGGTGGCACGGCTTTCGGGCGATGCCGACCTGCGTCTGCGTGGATCTCTGGCGCGGCCCAGCGTGTTGGGCAGAGCCGACATTCTGGAAGGCGATGCCACCTTCAATGGCATAAAATTCCGCCTGGAACGCGGCGACGTGACCTTTGCCAATCCCGTCGCCATCGAGCCCCAGGTGAACTTGCAGGCGACCACGCATGTCCGCAATTACGATCTGGATGTCACGGTCACAGGCACGCCGGACCGGCTGAATGTGAACTATCGCTCCGAGCCGCCTCTCCCCAAATCCGACATTATCGCCCTGCTGGCGCTGGGCCGCACCAGCGAAGAGTCGGAACAGTTGCAGCAGCAATCCGGCCAGACGCTGTTCACCGATCAGGCGACGAACCTTATCATCAACCAGGCCATCAATCAGGCGATGGGCAACCGCATGCAAAGACTGTTCGGCGTAAGCCGCATCAGGATCGATCCCCAGGGCTTGACCACCGAAACTAATCCCACGGCGCGGGGCCCGCAAGTAACCATTGAGCAACAGTTCGCCAACAATCTCTCTCTTACGTACAGCACAAACGTGTCGCAAAGTTCGCAGCAGATCATCGAGGGTGAGTACTATTTCAATCGCAATCTCTCGGTGGTGGGGACGCGCGACCAGAACGGCGTGGTCAGCTTCGATGTGCGAATTCGGCAGCGCAAGAAATAGAGCCTTGCTCGCACTCCAGGGTTCATTGTGATGGCCTCTGCTGCGGATTCTCCTATTTACGCGACCCTACGGCAGCGCATGGTCGATAAGCATTTGCGGGCGCGTGGAATCGCGGATCAGCGCGTTCTCGAAGCCATGGCGCGAGTGCCCAGGCATGAATTTGCGCCGCCGCACTTTCGCGACCAGGCTTACGAGGATCATCCACTGCCGATAGGCGAAGGGCAGACCATTTCGCAGCCCTATATCGTCGCCATTATGCTCGAAGCTCTTTCTTTAACGCCTGCGGACCGCGTGCTTGAAGTGGGGACCGGTTCAGGTTACGTGACCGCCTTGCTGGCACAGCTTACAGCGGAGGTGATCACGATTGAGCGACACCGGGCGCTTGCCGATTCGGCCGGCGAAGTGCTCTCCCGGTTGGGATATCGAAACATCAGAGTCATCGTTGGCGATGGCAGCCGGGGATTCGCCGAAGTCGCACCCTATAATGCGATCATCGTATCGGCTGCCGCCCCGCAGTTGCCGCACGAATTAATGGAGCAAATGGCGGAAGGTGGAAGACTCATCATCCCGATTGGTTGGGAGGAGTCGCAGCAACTGCAGTTGATTGAAAAGCGCGGTGGTCAACCGCGCACCAGCTTGCGCGAGTTATGCAGGTTTGTGCCTCTGATCTCAGACAAGCCTGTGTAGGGCGGACGCCTCGTCCGCCCCGCGATCATAGCGAGCGTGTGGGAGCATCTTCA
>Ga0207665_10003742_pt1 | contig 10160 bp, 13 predicted proteins | sample LARL112metaG_FD_184351 | JGI IMG/M metagenome (GOLD analysis project Ga0207665, IMG submission 184351) | Corn, switchgrass and miscanthus rhizosphere microbial communities from Kellogg Biological Station, Michigan, USA - LAR L11-2 metaG... | ecosystem: Host-associated > Plants > Roots >...
CGGCACGCGCCCCCGGCTCTCCGCGAAGGTCCAGGTGACCTCGGCCACGTAGATCGCCCCCTGCGAGTCCACCGCGATGCCGTGGGGCGCCGCGAAGCTGCCGGGCGCGGTGGCCTCCGGCGTGCCCCAGCGGGTGAGGAGGCGGCCGTCCCGGTCGAACACGCTGACCCGCCCGTAGAGCGGGTCGGTGATCTTGCGGCCCTGGCGCGGGGCCGAGTCCCCGGTGTGCCACCAGAGCTCGGAGACGTAGGCACGACCCTGCGCGTCGAACACGAGGTGCGTCGGCCGCTGGGTGTCGGTCCACTGGCCGAGGTACTCGCCGTCGGGGCTGAAGATCTGGATCCGGTCGTTCTCCCGGTCGCAAACGAAGATGCGTCCGTCCGCGGCGGCCGCGATGCCGTGGGGCAGGTAGAACTGGCCGGGCCCGGTCCCGGGCACGCCCCACGAGCGCTTCCGCTCGCCGTTGGGGCCGAACTGATGCACGCGGCAATTGCCGTAGCCGTCGGAGACGTAGAGATCGCCCTTGGGGCCGACGGTGAGATTCGTGGGCCGGTTGAAGCCGTCGGACGGCTTCGTGATCGTCAGGTAGTCCTTGCCGTCGTAGCCGGTGTCGGCGGGCTTGTCCATGGTGCCGAGGGTCATCAGGAGCTTGCCCTTCGGGGTGAACTTCCGCACCGTGTGGTTGCCGTCGTCGGTGCAGTAGAGCATCTCGTCGGGGCCGACCGTGATGCCGTGGGTGCGATAGGTGAACTGCCCCTCGCCCCACGAGTCGAGGAACTTGCCGTTGCGGTCGTACGCGATGATCGGATGGTCGCCGCGGCAGATCAGGTAGACGCGGTCCTCCGAGTCCACCGCCACCCCGGCCACGTCGCGATGCGCGTAGCCCTTCGGCAGCTGCTCCCAGCCCTCGACCACCTCGTACTTGAGCGTGCCCGTCCCCGCCATTGGATCTCCTCCCGGCTCGGCGCCGAATCGAATCCGTGCGCGGCGTTCCGTCGCGTCCGACTATGGGAGAAAGGCGAGGCCGAGTCAAGCCGGGCCGGGCGCGCGCGGGCAGGGTATGATCGGCCCATGCTCATCGCCCAGATCACCGACACCCACATCAGCACGCCGGGGAGCGTGAACGACCGCTACTTCCGCACCCCCGAGCACCTCGAGCGCGCGGTCGCGCACCTGAACCGGCTCGCGCCGCGCCCCGACGTGGTGCTGGCCACCGGCGACCTGGTCGAGCGCGGCGAGCCCGAGGAGTACGCGCGCCTGCGCGCCATCCTCGACCGGCTCGCGATGCCGCTCTACGTGATCCCGGGCAACCACGATTCGCGCGAGCACCTGGCGCGGGCCTTCGCCGACCGCGGCTACCTCCCGACGCGCGGCGAGTTCCTCCACTACACGGTCGAGGAGTGGCCGGTGCGGCTGGTCGGCCTCGACACCCAGGTGCCCGGGCAGCCGGGCGGCGCGCTCTGCCCCGAGCGGCTCGCCTGGCTCGACGCGCGCCTCGGCGAGGCGCCCGCGCGGCCCACTCTCGTGTTCATGCACCACCCGCCGTTCGTCACCGGCCTCGCCGCGATGGACGGGATGGGGCTCGAGGGCAAGGAGGCGCTCGCCGCGGTGATCCGCCGGCACCCGCAGGTGGAGCGTATCGCGTGCGGTCACGTGCACCGCCCGATGACGCGGCGGTTCGCGGGCACGGTGGCCACCACGTGCCCGGCCACCGCGCACCAGATCGCGCTCGAGCTCCGGCCCGCCGAGCGCCTCTCGGTGGTGATGGAGCCGCCCGCGTGCACGCTGCACCTGTGGCTCGGGGCGGACGCGGGCCTCGTGAGCCACGTCAGCGTGATCGGCGACGAGCGGCCCCCCTTCACGGTCTTCGACGGGCAGCGCTGGCTGCGGGAGGCGCAGCCGCCGCCCGCGTTTCATCCGGCCTGACCGCCCGCGAGGCTTGCGGCCCTCCGGTCGATTTGATAGCGTCGCGGGCATGACCCCCACCGCCTCCGCTCTCGCGTGGACCACCGAGGAGGTCCGCGTGGCGGGCTCCTCCGTACGACTACGTACTACCGGGCGCGGCGCGCCGCTGCTCGTGCTTCACCACGACATCGGCACGCCGGAGCAGCTGCCGTTCTACGAGGCGCTCGCCCGGCGCTTCACGGTGCTGCTGCCCTCGCACCCGGGCTACGACGGCTCGGAACGCCCCGCGTGGATGCGCAGCGTGCGCGACCTCGCGGTCACCTACCAGGCCCTGCTCGCGGCCCGCGGCTCAGCCGACGTCTCGCTGGTGGGCCTGGGCTTCGGGGGCTGGATCGCGGCGGAGATGGCCACCATGTCGCCGCGCGCGTTCCGCCGGCTCGTGCTGGTGGGCGCGATGGGGATCAAGCCGGTGGCGGGGGAGATCCTCGACCAGGCGCTGGTGAGCTACATCGACTACGCCCGCGCCGGCTTCGCGGACCAGGCCGCGTTCGATCGCCTCTTCGGCGCGGATCCGCCGACCCCGCAGCTCGAGCAGTGGGATCTCAACCGCGAGATGACCTTCCGCATCGCGTGGAAGCCCTACATGTACAGCCCGACGCTGCCGCCGCTGCTCGAGGGCGTGCAGACGGAGGCCCTGGTGGTGTGGGGCGACGACGACCGGATCGTGCCCGCGGGCTGCGGCGAGCAGTACGCGCGCGCCCTGCCCCGGAGCCGGCTCGCGGTGGTAGAGGGCGCCGGCCACCTGGTCGACATGGAGCAGCCCGAGGCGCTCGCGAAGCTCATCGTCCAGTTCGTCGCCGAGTCCTGAGCGGGGGATCCCATGCACCTCATGTACTTCACCGAGCAGCCGATGTCGGCCTACCCCGCGGAGGAGGGGCGCAAGCGCGGCGCCACCGCGCTGATGTTCTCCAACCGCCACTTCGATCCGGTGGCGGGCAGCCGCCTCTACAACGAGTACCTCGAGCACTACCGCCTCGCCGAAGAGGTGGGCTTCGACGGCATCATGCTGAACGAGCACCACAACGCCCCCTTCTGCATGCAGGCCAAGTGCAACGTGTTCGCCTCGATCCTCGCCGCGGTGACCAAGCGGGTGAAGATCGTGCTGCTCGGCAACCCGCTGCCGCTCGCGGACAACCCGGTGCGCCTCGCCGAGGAGCTGGCCATGATCGACATGGTCTCCCGCGGCCGTCTCGTGTCCGGCTTCGTGCGCGGGGGCGGGCAGGAGCAGCTCGCCACCGGGGTGAACCCCGCGTTCAACCGCGAGCGCTTCGAGGAGGCCCACGAGCTGATCGTGAGGGCGTGGACCCAGGAGGGCCCGTTCCGCTTCGAGGGCAACCACTACCAGCACCGGGTGGTGAACCCGTGGGCGGTGCCCCTGCAGAAGCCGCACCCGCGCATCTGGATCCCGGGCGTGCTCAGCAAGGAGACGATCATCTGGGCCGCGCGCCAGCGCTATCCCTACATCGCGCTCAGCACCGCGATCGACGCGACCAAGAAGATCTGGGAGCTCTACGACTCGGTGGCGGCCGAGGTCGGCTACACCGGCGGCCCCGAGAACCGCGGGTACCTGCAGCGCTGCCACGTGGCCGAGACCGAGGAGAAGGCGCTCGCCAACGCGCGCCAGTTCATGTGGATGCAGGGCGAGTTCACCGGGCTCGCGCATCCGGTGTGGTCGAGCCCGTCCGGCTACTTCTCGCCGTCCTACCGCAAGGCGTTCGTGGAGTACGCGGTGGGGCGCGGCTCGAACCCGCGGGCCGCCTCGTTCGAGGACCAGCTCCGCGACCAGCAGATCATCGCGGGCACGCCGAAGACGGTGCTGCCCAAGTTCCGGCGCCTGCTCGAGGAGACGCGTCCGTCCATCCTGGGCCTCTGGGCCAGCGACGGCTTCGTGTCGAACCAGGACGCGACCACCTGCATCCGGCTGCTCGGCCAGGAGGTGCTCCCCGCGGTGCGCGAGATGGGCAAGGAGCTCGGGCTGTGGAGCCCGTTCGAGGCCAACGCGCCGGTGAGCATCAGCCAGCCGGCCCCGGCGGCGCATCGCAACGGGGCCTGAGCGGGCGGGGGACGGCTCAGCCGATCGCGCTGCGCGAGGTCCGCGGCTCGGTCTTCTCCGGCAGGCAGGTGAACTCGACCTTCACCTTGCCCTGCCGCACCAGCTTGAGCGCGGAGTAGTCGGCCAGGGCCGCGTGGCACTGCTGCCGGGTCTCGAACGAGTCGACCGCGGTGTAGCCCCGGTCGACGAGCCGGTCGCCCACCTGGGCCAGCTCGTGCGCCCACAGCACCCAGGCCAGCGTGACGACGAATCGCTTCATGGAATGAATCCCCCTTGTGTGCCCTCCCGCTAGAGCAAGCGGCGGACCATCTGAAAACATCCACTCTTTCAATCGGTTGATGGTGATCAGCTCAGAGGGCAGAGAAGCCGGGGTGCGAGGCTGGGCAGGCGCCTACCCAGCCTGGGGCCGGCGCCCCCGCGCAAGAGATGCCGGCCGTTGAGCCCGCTCCACGCGGCGGCGAGCGAAGCCGTATACTGGCGCGCGTGACGCCGCCGCCGAACACCCCCCAGCCAAAGGAGGCTCCCGTGGCCACCAAGATCGTCGTGTCCCCCAGGTTCCCCCCCGCGATGCTCGACATCGCGCGGAGCTTCGTGCCCGCCGGCTTCGAGATCGTCGTGGTGGACGCGGGCACTCCCGAGTTCACCGCCGCGCTCGCGGGCGCCGAGTACTACGTGGGCTTCCCGCGGCCGGAGCTGAACCGCGAGTTCTTCAAGGCGGCGGCGAGCCTCAAGCTGGTGCAGCTCATCAGCGCCGGCTACGACCGCCTCGACGTGGCGGCGGCCAAGCGCGCGGGCGTGCCGGTGGCCAACAACGGCGGCTCCAACTCGGTGGCGGTGGCCGAGCACACCCTCATGCTCATGCTCGCGGTCTACCGCAAGCTCTCCTGGCACCACGGCAACGTGATCACCGGCAAGTGGCGGGTGGGGGACTTCGCCTCGAACCGGACCTACGAGCTCGAGGGCAAGACCCTCGGCATCATCGGGCTCGGCACCATCGGCAAGAAGGTCGCGCGCCGGGCCGCCGCCTTCGACATGAAGATCGTCTACTACGACATCGCGCGCCTGGCCGAGGACGCGGAAGACGCCCTCGGGGTCCGCTTCATGCTGATGCCCGAGCTGCTCCGCACCGCCGACGTCGTCTCGCTCCACGTGCCGCTCAACGCGGTCACCCGCAACATGTTCGGCGCCCGCGAGATGGGCACGATGCGCCCCTCCGCGGTGCTGATCAACACGTGCCGCGGCCCGGTGGTGGACGAGAAGGCGCTGCACACCGCGCTCACCACCGGGGTCATCGCGGCGGCCGGGCTCGACGTGATGGTGGAGGAGCCGCCGATCGCCAACCACCCGCTCTTCGCGCTCGAGAACGTGACATTCACACCCCACACCGCGGGTCCCACCTGGGACAACTGGTTCAAGGCGTTCCGCAACGCCTTCGACAACGTGCAGCGGGTGGCCCGCGGCGAGCGGCCGCTCTGGGTGATCCCGGAGCTCCGCCAGTAGGGAGACCGCCAAGCGCGTGAAGCGCGCGGGCTCCCGCCGGGCGACCGCGTCGGGGATCTTCCTCACCGGGATCCGCCGCGCGGGCGCCCGCCCGGAGCCCGATCGCTTTCCGTTCACGGTGCCGCTCTTCCGCGCGCTCGAGCGGCTGGACCTCCGCGCGCGCGTCACGTTCCTGGTAGGGGAGAACGGCTGCGGCAAGTCGACCCTGCTCGAGGGGCTCGCCGCCGGGGTAGGGGCGGTGGTCGCGGGGGGCCGCGACCTCGAGCGCGATCCCACCCTCGCCGGGGCGCGCGCCTTCGCCCGCGCCTTCCGCTGCCGGCGCGCGCGGCACCCGCGCACCACGCTCTTCCTGCGGGCCGAGGACGTCTTCGGCTTCACCCTGCGGGTGCGGCGCGACATCGAGGGGCTCGGCGAGGTCGAGGACGAGCTGCGGGGCGCCCTGCGCGAGGGCTCGTGGGGCCAGCGGCTCGCCACCGGCACGGCGGCCGGCCAGCGGGCGGCCCTGATCCGGCGCTACGGAGCGGATCCCGACGCGCGCTCGCACGGCGAGACCTTCCTGCACCTGCTGCAGCAGCGGCTGCAGCCGCGCGGCCTCTACTTCCTCGACGAGCCCGAGACCCCGCTCTCGCCGATCCGCGTGCTGGCCCTGCTCGCGATCCTGCGCGACCGCGTCGCCCAGGACTGCCAGTTCGTCATCGCCACCCACTCGCCCATCCTGATGGCGCTGCCGGGTGCCGAGATCCTGCTGCTCGACGGCGAGACGATCGCGCCCATCGACTACCGCGAGGTCGAGCACGTGCGCATCACGCGCGCGTTCCTCGACGACCCGGAGAGCTTTCTGCGCCGCCTCTGAGCGCGCGTCGGTTTGACTTCGGCAGCGGGCGCCCCGACAATAGGGCCGTTATGAAATGGCCCAGTTCTCGGTCGGTGGCCCTCGTGTGGCTGCTGGCCGCGCTCAGCCTCATCGGCTGGCTGATCGTCAACCTCGACACCGCGGGCTGGATCATCCTCACCCTCACGGTCGGGCTCATGGCCTTCGAGCTGACGCGCCGCCGGGACGGGACGGGGACGCCGCCCAAGAGGCGCATTCCCGACGAGCCGACCGGCTAGCCGCGCCCCCGCGGCGCCGCGCCGGACCGGCTCAGAAGTGGCCGGGCGGGAACTGCGCGGCGCGCCGCAGCGCCTCGCGGACGAGCGGCACGAAGAGCATCGCGACGAAGAACAGCGTCGCGAGCCAGATGACCCACCGCAGCAGCCGCGACGGCTCGTCGCCCGCCATGTGCGCCTGGAGCCTATGCTCGCCGGGCCCCGCCGTCAAGACGCCCGGGGTTGCCTTCCTGTATCGCGGTGGCTACACTACGCGGCATGCCGCATCCGTCGCACGTGCTCGCCGACTGGCTCCGCGCCGGGGTCGCGCTGCTCGCGCTCCTGGTCTGCGTGGGCGTGCCGGTGGAGATCACGCTGGGCGTGATCGACCACCCGGTGGTGGCGCCTCCGCCCGCGGCCACCGTGCTGCTCGTCGGCTCCTGCCTCCTGCTGCTGTGGTCCGGGCTCGGCCTGCGGCGCCTGGCCGCGGGGCGCGGCCTCGCGCGGACCCCGACCCCGGGCCTGTAGGAGCCGGGCGCGTGGGCGCGCTCGCCCGGACGCTCCGCTACCTGGGTCTGGCCGGCACGCCCGAATCCGAGTCGCTCGCCGCCGATCTGACCGCGCACCGCGGGAGCCGGTACGAGCCGGCCGCGCTGGGCGCGGGGCTCGTGTTCAAGGGCGAGCTGGGCGGCGACGGCGATTTCCACATCGGCGGCCGCTACGAGGGTGACATCAACGTGACGGGCCGGGTGCTGGTGGCCGAAGGAGCCGAGGTGGACGCCAACATCAATGCGCGCGCGATCGTGGTCGGCGGCACCGTGCGCGGCAATCTCTCCGCCGTCACCCGCGTCGAGATCCTGCCCACCGGGGTGCTGACCGGCACGCTCCGCACCGGGAGCTTCTCGGCCGCCGACGGCGCCGAGGTCAAGGGCGAGATCTGGATCGAGCGGCCCGGGGACGGCCGGCTGCCGGAGCGCCGCCCGTGAGCGAGCTGGGCGAGTGGCTGAGCTCGCGCGGGGCCCAGCTCGGGATCAAGATCGCGGGCGTCGTCCTCGCGGTGGCGCTCCTGGTCGGCGCGGTCTGGCTCTGGCTGCGCGCCGAGGACTCGCGCGGCCAGGCGGCCCTGGCCGCCTCCGCAGACCTCGTCCAGCAGGCCGACGGCCCGCAGGCGACCACCGAGTCCCGCGCCCGGGCGATCGACTCGCTTCAGGCCGTCCTGGCCCAGCACGGCCGCTCCTCCGCCGCGGTGCAGGCCGCCTACGAGCTCGGCAACCTCCAGTACCAGGCCGGTGACTACGGCGCGGCGCGTGGGGCCTACGAGATCGCGCTCGCCAAGGGCGCGGCCGGCAGCCTGCGAACGCTGGCCGCCTCGGGCGTCGGCTACACGTGGGAGGCGCAGAAGAACTACGCCAACGCGGTGACCGCGTACGAGGCGGTCACGCGCGCGGTGCCGCCGAAGGCGTTCTTCTTCGAGGACGCGCTGCTGGATCTCGCGCGCGCCCAGGCGCTGGCGGGGAAGCCCGCGGACGCGGTCGGGACCTACGAGCGCCTGCTGAAGGAGGCGCCCGACAGCCGCCGGGCCGCCGACATCCGCGCCCGGGTGGCCGAGCTGCAGGCCCGCTCCAAGTAGGCCGGGCGCTCCCCTGGCTCCCCACCGCAGAGTCCGATAAGAGACATTATGTCAACTTCACGCCGGGCCGCCGTGCGCTACCTGGCCCTGATCTATCTCGAGCCCGGCCAGCGCGAGGGCCTGCGGCGCTACGAGCGGCAGGCCCTCCCCGTCTTCCAGCGGCACGGCGGCGCGTTCGAGCGGATCTGGCGTCCCGAGCCGACCGCGCCCGATGCCCCGCGCGACCCGGACGCTCCGGACGAGATCCATCTCTTGCGCTTCGACAGCCCGGGCGGGCTCGAGGCCGCGCGGCGGGACCCGGAGATGCAGGCGCTGGCCGGCCTGCGCGCGACCGTGGTCAGGAAGGCGGTGCTGGTGCCGGTCGCCGACGTGCCGCTCGGCCCCTACTTCGCGGAGACGACCTGACGGGGCCCGACCGGATTCGAGAGCGCGACCCAGGTGCCGCCGCAGGCATTGCAGGCCGCGCCGAAGGCCACGTCGGCGAGCGAGAAGCGCGCGCCTACTGGATGCTCGCCGAGACGCTCAGCGCGGTGTCCTGCGAGGATTGCTCGTTGCGATAGCCGAGCACCTGGCGCGTGACCGCGTGCAGGCTCCCGGTGCTGCCGCCGAACTGGATGCGCCCGCCGTTCGGCACGGTGAGCTGGGTCGCCGCCTCGACGACCTCGATGGTGCCGCCGCCCGACGGGGTGAAGTAGCTGATGACCGGGGTCAGGGTGACCCGGATCTGGTTGCCGGGCAGGATCACCGGGCGCACCGCGAGCGCGGTCCCCACCCGCTGCCACGCCACACCCTGGGCCACGTAGCCCTTGCCGGTGGCGTAGTCGTAGTAGTACGCGAGCTGCGGGGTCGGCACGTCGTCGGCCATCATGATCGAGCCGGCGCCGCCGTCCAGCACCACCGTGAAGAGCCCGGAGGAGCGAGTGATGCGGGTGGTGGTGTCCTCCACCGCGAGCCCGCCGCGGCCGCGCACCCGCGGGTCGCCGCTCCGGCGCTGCTCGACGATCACGTTCCCCTGCCCCTGCACGCCCTGGCGGCTGCCCTGGGCCTGCTGCTGGAACTCGAGGACCACCTTGACCTGCCGCGTGCCCTGGGCCCGCGCGGCCGGCGGCCCGCCCTCCCACGCGAGCCCGCCCGCCGCGGCCAGGAGCAGGAGCCCGAGCAGTCGCACGCGGGGCACGCGGACTATCCGGGGATCTGCGCTTCCTCGGGGAGGCGGTCCCACACCGGCGTCCACTCCGGCAGGGTGAGCCCCACCGCGCCCGCCTTCTCCGCCACCTCGCGCGCGAAGGTCTGCCGGACCTCGTCGTTGTCGCGGAGCTTGAGGCGATACTTACGGTAGAGCACGTTCTTGGCCGAGCCGGGCCGCCCGAAGATGTTCATGGTGCGGATGTACCAGCGGTTCAGGGTCTCCTGGGCCTCGTCGTGGGTCTTGGGATCCTCCGCGAGCCGCTTCACCCAGAACTCGCCGTGGCGGATGTGGAACTTCTCCTCCTTGAAGATCCCCTCGATGGCGCGGACCCACGGCCCGTAGGAGCAGGTGCGCACGTCCTCGAGCTGGTGCCCCGCGCCGCGGTCCATGCAGAAGTTGAAGAAGATGAAGTCGGCCCACGTATCGATCGGATAGTAGAAAATGTTGACCCGTTTGTCCGCGGTGATTCGCGATGTCCCGATGTCCGCGTCGGCCGCGATCCGCATCGTGAGCACCTCGTCGTGGGCCCGCACGTGGGCGTCCACGTCGACCCCGAGGTCGGCGAGCAGGCCGTACATGACGGTGGCGTGGCGCAGCTCGTCCTTCACGATCTGGGCCACCACGTGCTTCTCCTCGACCCCGGGGGCCTTGGCGATCCACGGCACGTAGCCGTAGCCGCCGGCCAGCTCCGAGTCAGCCTGCATGGTCATGAGGTGGATCAGGTTCTGGCGATACTC
>Ga0207665_10003744_pt1 | contig 10158 bp, 13 predicted proteins | sample LARL112metaG_FD_184351 | JGI IMG/M metagenome (GOLD analysis project Ga0207665, IMG submission 184351) | Corn, switchgrass and miscanthus rhizosphere microbial communities from Kellogg Biological Station, Michigan, USA - LAR L11-2 metaG... | ecosystem: Host-associated > Plants > Roots >...
ACGTCAATCCGGTGTGGAACGACGGCTTCGGGCAGTGGGGGATATGGCTGTTCGGCCTCTGGATCCCGGTCTTCGGCATCGGCGTTCAGTAACCGACACGGTCACGCACCCTCGGGCGCTTCAACAACGGCTTTGATGCGCTCGAGGGTCGTGCGCATGTCACGGACGTTGCGCCGCTGGCGCAGCTGGCCGCCCAACACCGAGAACAGCTTCGTGAAGGTGCTATCGGGCATCCGGAACGACTCGGTCACGTCGGTGCCGCCGTCAACCGGCGCCAGCCGGTAGTGCCAGGTGTTGGCGGGCGTGTCACCGACCAGCACGTCGAAGCCGAATTCGCGGCCGGGCTCGCAGGCAGTGACCCGGCAGGTAGTCCAGTACACCGGGCCGATCTCGTTGCGTTTTACGTGTCCGCGGAACCGCGCGCCCAGCGCGGGCCCGGTCGCTCCGTCGAGCCATTCGGCCTCGAACACCTCCGGCGAGAACCTGCCGGTGTTGCGAACGTCGGCGATGAGATTCCAGATCTTGTCGGCCGGCGCCGACATGGATACCGTCGCGGAACCTTGCATGGGTACCCCTTTCGTTTCTGGCGCACGACGGTCAACGCGGCATCTGCGGACCGAGCGAGTAGACATGGTCCGGCGTCAGCTCTTTGGTGATTGCGGTCGCCACCGTGGTGCTTGGCTCGTTGCCCTGATATTCGATGTCCGTGTTGATCAGGATGACCAACACCGTCTGCTTCTGCGGCAGATAGACCGCAACGGTTTGATAGCCGGGCAAGCTGCCGTTATGTCCAATCCATCCGCCGAGGTTGAAGATGCCCAACCCGTATCCGTCCTGCGGCGGCATTCCGGGTGATCCCACCGTCTGCAGCCGCTGCTCTTGCATCTGCGGCGTGAGTAACTTTCCGGTGGCCAGCGCGGGTGCCCAGACGCGCATGTCGTTGAGGGTCGAAATCATCGCCCCTGCCGCCCATCCCCACGACGGGTTCCAGTCGGTGGCGGTGGCCTCTTTGCCGTCGGCCGTCTGCACGGTGTAGCCCTGCGCGTGCGGATCGGGGAACGCGTTGGTGGTCGGAAAACTGGTGTGGCTCATGCCCAACGGAGCCAGTATGTGATCCTGAATGTAGGAGTGCAGCGGTTGTCCGCTGACCTTCTGCACCACGAGACCGAGCAAGACCGTGTTGGTGTTGCAGTATTCGAATCCTTCGCCGGGTGGAAATTGGTTCGGCTGCACGAACGCGTCGTCCAGCAATTCGTGCGGAGTGAACGTTCGCCGCGGATCGGCGAACAGTGCATGCTGGAAAGCCGGTGAAGCGCTGTAGTTGAAAAGCCCACTCTGCATCCTCGCGAGCTGGCGCAGCGTGATTTTGGCCCCCAGCGGCACCCCGTCGACGAACTCTGCGATCGGATCGTCGAGACTGAGCTTGCCTTGATCGGCCAGTTGCAGGACAGCCGTGACCGTGAAAGTCTTTGTCACGCTGCCGATTCGACTGTAGAAATCGGCCTTCATCGGTGCGCGAGTGTTCTTGTCGGCCACACCGAACGCGCGGACGTAGTCGCCGTCGGGACCCCAGATACCGATGATCGCTCCCGGGACACCCGCCGCCGTCATCGCGTGGTTGACGGCGGCGTCGAGCCGCTGCGCGAGGGCATCGTTCATTTGTTTTGCGGTCTCCGACGAGGCAGCGGAACTGGTGGCCGACGACTGCGGCGGGGTCGACTTGTCTGCGCAGCCCGAGGTCGCCAGCAGCACCGCCGTCACGGCCAGGACGATCTTCCGGGTAGTCATCGCGAGCTAGATTATTCGCAAGCAGCCCGCGGGCGAACCCCATTTCGCGTTAACTCTCAGACGTGCCCAACTGGAGCGGCCGCGACTACGCCGACGTCAGCAGCCTCCAACGGGCGGTGACGACCGAGGCGGTGAAGGCACTGCGATTCGGGCCGGACGACCGGGTGCTCGATGTCGGTTGCGGTGACGGCTACTTGACCCGCGCGGTGGCCGCGAAGGTGCCCGGCGGTTGCGCGGTCGGGGTCGACGCGTCACCGAGGATGATCGAGACCGCACACGGCGGCGGCGCGGCGACGGATTCGGGACCCTGGTTCGTGGTGGCCGATGCCCGCCGGCTGCCGTTCGCCGAATTCTTCGACGCGGTGCTGTCGTTCAACGCGCTGCACTGGGTTCCCGAGCAGCGGCAGGCGCTTGGTCAGATAGCCACGGTGCTGCGCCCCGGCGGACGCGCGCTGATCCAGGTGGTGTGTGCGGGGCCGCGCACCAGCATCGAGGCGACGGCCATGACGGTATGTCAAAGCCCGCGGTGGGCAAGGTGGTTCGACGGATTCTCGGCACCGTACGTGCACGTAGATCCGGCCGCCTACGGCGGACTGGCCGCGTCGGCAGGCCTGACGCTTGACGACGTCACCTTCAGCGATCGCGAGTGGGATTTCGGCTCACGGCAGGCGTTCATCCGATGGTGCGCGGTGGGGTCGACGGCGTGGACCGGTCGACTGCCTGAACAGGATCGCGCCGAGTTCGTCGCCGACCAGGTGCAGGCGTACGAGCCGATTGCCGGGCGCGAGGGGCTGTTCCGATTCACCCAGATGCGGGCACTCCTGCATCGCTAGCGCTCGGCGGATTCGTCCTCCGGCAGGTCGTGCCTGACGACGCGCACGTCGCCGTGCGCCAGGCACGCCGCATAGCCGTGGTGCTTGCCGTAAAGCTCCCACGCGGTGCGGCGCTCGTCGCTGTGCACATGGATCTCGTGGCCATCGGAGAACCGCAGATGCAGGCTGCCGTCTTCATCCCAACTCGCATGGGTGCAGGTGGAACCCGCGAAGTCGAACAGCGCACGCTCTTCGTCCCGCGTGGCCTTCGGATCGATGAGCACCGCCTCTTCGTCGTCGCGGTCCGTCGCCGGAAGCGTCAGATGGAACGGCACCGTGATGACGAGTTCGTTGTCGTCGAGGTTGAGCACCAGACCGCCGCGGAACCTGATGCGCTGGACGACGCATCCCCGGATCCACGGTTCGCTCATTTTCCCACTCTGGCCCGTCGGGCAACGGCGCACAAGGCCCACAACGGGAGTTTCCGTAGCATCGTCGGAGGGGCCTGGAGGTGGACGTGAAGATTCGGTTCGGCATCGGGCTCGGTGCGGATACCGGCCCGGAGCAACTGGCGAGCATCGTCGACCATCTGGAGGGGACCGGTGTCGATTCGCTGTGGTTCTCCGAGTTGGTGTACTCGAAGGCGGTCGATCCGTTCGTCGGAATGGCCTACGCACTGGCCCGAACGACAAATCTGAAGGTCGGCACGTCGGTGGCGGTACTTCCCGGCCGACATCCCGTGCTGGTGGCAAAACAGCTGGCGTCGCTGGCCGGTCTTGCGCCCAAACGAGTGCTGCCGGTGTTCGGCCTGCGGTCGGCGATTCCCGCGGAACGCGAGATCTTCGTGGTGCCCGAAGGGGAGCGAGCCGCAGTCTTCGATGAATCGCTGCAGCTGCTGAGATCGGTTCTGGAACAACAAGATGTTGCGTTCGCGGGTGATTATTTCGCGGTCAGTTCCGCCGATGTCGAACCACGACCGGCCAAACCGCTCGACATCTGGCTCGGCGGATCCGCGCCTGCGGCGTTCCGCCGCATCGGCCAGCTCGGCGACGGGTGGCTCGGTAGCTTCCTCACCCCAGAGGAAGCGCGCGGTGGTCGCGAACAGATCCAACGGGCGGCTGCACAAGCGGACCGCGAAATCGAACCTGATCATTTCGGGATCAACCTCGCGGTCAGCGACGGCGACATGCCGGACGGACTGATTGCCGCGGTCAAGCGGCGCAGGCCCGATGTCGATCCCGCCGACCTCATCGCCGCCGACTGGTCGCAACTGCACCGTCGGCTCGACGCATATCTGGCGGCGGGTTTGACCAAGTTCGTGATCCGACCCGCCCAGCAGGCGAACATCGACGATTTCATCGATCGGTTCGTGGCGGAACTGGTACCGCGGCAGAACTGACGTCGTCGGAGAGCAGCGCCATTCGGTCGAAGTGTTCGCTCGTCAGCCCAAACGCCTCCGCCAGGCCATTTTCCAGCGATATCTGACCCTTTCCGGACGTGAACCGCTACGGGGGTGCCATCGTGTTTAGAAGTGTGCGTCGCAGGACATCCACGCGCTGCCGCTTGAGCGAAGGAGATGGGGGATGGGCAGACGATTCCCGCGACTGAGCAGATCACTCGCACTTTGCGGGGTGGCTGCTGTGCTGGCGTTCGGGCTTGTCAGTCCGCCTGCGGCGGTCGCGGACGACCGGCTGCAGTTCACCGGGACGACGCTGTCGGGCACGCCGTTCAGCGGGGCGAGCCTCGTTGGCAAGCCTGCCGTGCTGTGGTTCTGGACGCCGTGGTGCCCCTTCTGCAACGCTGAGGCGCCCGGCGTCAGCCAGGTCGCGGCGGCCAATCCCAGCGTCACCTTCGTCGGCGTCGCGGCGCGCTCCGACGTCGCGGCCATGCAGGGCTTCGTGTCGAAGTACCACCTCAATTTCACCAACCTCAACGACGCCGACGGGTCGATCTGGGCCCGCTACAACGTCCCGTGGCAGCCGGCTTACGTGTTCTACCGTGCCGACGGCTCGTCGACGTTCGTGAACAACCCGACCGCGGCCATGCCCACCCAGGAGCTGTCCGACCGGGTAGCGGCGCTGTCCTAGGTCGCCGCGCACCGTGGACCAAGACCTGGTGGGCTTGGCCTTCGGCGCTGGCTTATTGGCGGCGCTGAACCCATGTGGCTTCGCCATGCTGCCCGCGTATCTGGCCCTGGTGGTGCGGGGCGAGGATGTTGATCGACACGCCGCCGTGGCCCGCGCGGTGACGGCCACCGCCGCGATGGCGGCCGGATTCCTCGCCGTGTTCGGCGGATTCGGCCTCCTGACCGTGTCGGCGGCCGCGACCGTGCAGCGTTATCTGCCGTACGTCACCGTGGTGATCGGCATCGTCCTTGTCGCCCTTGGTATCTGGCTGCTTGCGGGACGTGAGATCACGATGCTGCGTGGCGCGGCACGAGGCGCGCGCTGGGCACCGACGGCGCGACTGGGCTCGATGTTCACCTACGGGATCAGCTACGCGGTTGCGTCGTTGTCGTGTACGGTCGGGCCGTTCCTCGCAGTCACCGCCGCCGCGCTTCGCGGTGGCTCGGTTCTCGGCGGCATGGCCGTCTACGTCGCCTATGCCGCCGGCTTCACTCTCGTGGTCGGGGTGCTCGCGGTGGCCGCCGCGCTGGCCAGTTCGGCTGCCGTCGACCGGATGCGTCGAATTGTGCCGTATGTCAACCGGATCAGCGGAGCACTGCTGCTGGTTGTCGGCGTCTATGTCGGCTACTACGGCCTGTACGAAATTCGGCTCTTCGCGGGCAACGGCAATCCCGAAGACCCGGTGATCGCGGCCGCCGGTCGCGTGCAGGGTGCGATCGCAGGCTGGGTCCACCAGCACGGGGCGTGGCCGTGGCTGGTCGCGCTGGCGGCGTTGATCATCGCCGCGTTCGCGGCGGCGTGGCGGGCTAGCGCGAGCGCGAGATATCGCCGTGCAGATCGGGCCACGGCGGACGACGAACCATAGCGACGCCGGCCAGCGCCGCCGACACCAGGCCGACCAGAATTCCCATCATCGCGATGCGGCCTGCGTCGACTGCCGGCACCCAGGCCGCCTTACCGTCTTTGATCACGAACACGCCTGCCGGCCTGGCGTGCAAGGCAGATCGGCCGTCGCTGACGCCGGGTCTGAATGCTCCGCGCACACTGGTGACCGGGATGACCATTGCCCCGTCAGCGGTCTCGTACACCTCTCCGAACACGCGCGCGGCGTCGGGATCGGTGTCGAGCGAGCCGAGGACTTGTCGTGCCTCTCGAAGATTCATGCCTTCCCCATTCTTCATCACCCAACGCTCGGCGGTGATTTCTGACCCGAAGTGCAGTCATATCAGGTGATAGTTCGATCGCACAGACGAAGGAGACCCCATGGTCATTGTCGCTGGCCACGTCGTGGTCGACGCGCAGCAACGCGACGACTACCTGTCGGGATGCGTCGAGGTAGTGCGGCAGGCGCGCCGGACACCGGGCTGCCTCGACTTCTCGCTGTCGGCAGACCTGCTCGACCCTGGCCGAATCAACGTCTTCGAACGATGGGAATCGATAGCCGCGGTCGAGGCCTTCCGCGGCAGCGGTCCCAGCGACGAACAGGGTGCCGCGATCCTGGCAGCCACGGTCGCCGAGTACGACGTCGGTGACGAGAGGATCATCACCTAGGCGGCGGTCAGTGCTCAAGTAAATGGGCGAAATACGAATGCGTGGCGAAGGCACCAGAGAATTCTCATTTTGGGGTTCTCGCTGCCTGTCTGATCGGGCTAGCGGAGCCATGAATTGGCGCGCGGTCAATTAGGTGCGCAATGCACGATGGATACCGTTGGAAGACGTCATCGCAGCCTGCGCCACTCCGACATCCGCCGCAGCGTGTACCCATGCAAACCAGCATCGTGGGGGCCGGCCCCAACCATGCACCACACGCCGTGCTCACGCTATTGACCTTCTGGGCGTGCGGCGGCTGGGCCTCGATATGGCTGACCGTCGCCTTCAGCAATCGCCGCCGGGTTCAGGTGGTGACCTTGCCGCCACCGCCGCCCTGGTGAACGCGGTCAGCTACCCACTCGCGGCTTAGCTCGGCACCCGCTCCAGGATTAGGTGGGCAATCGTTTCGAGGCTGTCGCCGAGGTCGAACCCCTCCGCGTCCAAGTCGATGACCACATTGGCTTTGGCCGCGATGGCCCGATCACTGCTGAAACCGGCCGTACCGTTGCGCAGCGTATTGCGCAGCACCATGACCGTGCCTTTCTCGATCGGCTCGCCCACATCGAGGGTGAGGGGGTTGCCGTCGACGATCAAGGTCACCGACTTGCCCGCGCAACCACGCCACTGGCCGACCACTCGTGCCACCAGTTGACTTGCGGCGGCGGCGCTTTCGAATGTCGACATGGCCTCGTTTAGTAGGATCACACCCTCGTTGCCGTCGCCGGTGATGGCCCGCGTGAACGCCCCGCGAGCGGCGGTGCGCTCATATGCCGACGCGCCTCCACCGAATAACGAGCTGAGGCATTCGCGGGGGGTGACGTTGATGCCCTTGTCGCCGCTCAGGCCTGCCCCATCCTCGACCTTGGCCAGGTTGGGTGCATTGACCGCCTCCTTGACCTCGTCGATGCTGAGCAACAGCTTCGGCAGTTGGGCGGCGCTGACGAGTCGCTCATCCGGGGCGGCCGAACTCGTCGCAGGAGGTGGGGACGTCGCCACGGTGGAGGACCGCTCCGGCCACATGCCGACGACCGCCCAGATGACCAGCGCGGCGACCGTAATGAGGATGAACGCATAGGACAACGTCAGCCCGATCAGCGCCCGGTCGTGGCCCCGTTGCCCGGTACGCCGGATCTGAGCCAGCCCGAGATGGCCGAGCACCGCGCCCACAGGGGCGAAGAGAAATGCGAAAACCACCGACAGCGTTGCGAACGTATTGGCCTTGTGACGAGCAGGCGGCGGTGGGGCCGAAATGACCGGAGGCTGCGGATAGGGATCGGCGGCGAACGGATCGCCGTCGTATGGGCCCGTAGGGCCGCCATACCCGCCGCCGGTCATCTGCGCACCTCACCCGATTGCATCGAGAGTAGCGGCCGCGCCAGGCGACCGCCGATTACCGCGCATGGACGCCGGCGGCCGAGACCACCAGCGCCACCACGACCACGGTCATGAACACATACGACAACGTGACCCCGACCAACGCCCGATCCCGCCCACGGTTCCCAGTCTCATGAATCTGTGCCAACGCCAGATGGCCGAGAATTACCCCGGCCGGGGCGAACACGAATGCGAACACCACAGACAATGTGGCCAGCGTGTTGGTTTCCTGGTGCTGGGAAGTCGGCGCCGGCCCATGCGATGCGCTGGCACCAGGCCGTCGGGCGCCGAACGGGTCACCCGCAAAATCATCTCCACCGAACGGATCACCCCCGGATGGGGCGGCGGGGCCCCCACCGCAGCCGCCGTGCGTCATTGGCGTCCATCCTCTTCGACCCAACACCCACCGGTTTCAAAAAGCCTGCCAGCGGTGTGATCACGCCGCTTTCGCGACCCGCCACCCCCGATAAGACTCACAGCAGCCCGAAACTCGATGTGATCCAACGCACCGGGTCCGCGCAACGGAACGGGGCGATACCCCGTGCGTGCAGGCGGTTACCACTGGGCGGCTGCCCGAGCGACGACAACACGAAGTATCGATACACCAATCGCGTTCCAGTAGAAGGGTTTTCGACCGCAGCCACCATCGATGCAGCGTTGAGCCGCGTCAGCAGGCTGCGTACTTCTTCATGCAGCAGCCGGCCGCCTGCCTCGTCGTAGTGCTGGGCGTCGGAAGTGTCACGCAGATACGCCGCGCCGGCGTTGGACATGATCAAGCTCCACTCGGAGCCTTCCACGTCACGCAGTACCCGCAGCGCATCGAACTTCGAAAGGATCACCGCGAGCCGGGGCCGCCCGCCGCCGATCGCCAACATCACGTTGTTCAACACAGTGCGCGGATCGCCGCCGCTGAATATCTGGGCTGGCAACAGATCCTGCAACTGGTCTCGGATCGCCTTGACCCGCAAAGGGTCGAACATGAAGAACACGGCATCGGCGTTGGCAAAGAACCGAAACGGTGGCGCGCTCAGGTCGCCGGTCTCCATGTCCTCACCGGCCACATCCCGCAGCACCAGATAGCGCCGCACACCCTGCCAGACGCCGATGCTGAAAATCAGCGGTTCCCGCTGCAACGACGCCTGAGTGTGCACCGTCGGGGTGGGCGGAATCAGTCCGCGATGCGCGAAAAGCGGTGTCTCATAATGCGTGGAATACGCAGTGGCCGTAGCGCGGGTCGCGGGTTCCATTGAGAAGCCGAGGTTTTCACACAATAGCTCGAGTTGTTTGACCAGCACTGCGATGTAAAGGCTTTTGCCGGTCGCGCGGGCGCCGGCCATGGCGATGCAAGTGGCGTGCCCGACACGCCAGCCGTCCGGCAGCTGGTAGTGACAAACCGGGCACACCTCGACCACCGGGCCTTGCAGCGCCCGGCTGGCGTCGTTCGGCGGCGGTGGCGGCCTGTGATCGCCCGGCAGGCGGTCCCACTTGTAGAAGGGCCCGCACTCCGCGGGCGCGCCCAGGAATGCCGATCCCACCTCGTCCAGGTAGCGGGGGCCCCCGGCTCGTGGCGGCATCATCCACAGGTACCGATGCGGGGTCAGCACCGAAAAGCACCGCGGGCACTTCGTCACGTCAACGCCCTCAGCAGGGCGGCGGTGATGCGGTCCAACACCTGCGGGTGCACGAGCAACTCGTCAGACGCGTCCTGGCCCTGCCGCGGCGACGGCAGCCGCGCCCCCATCGCGTCGAACCGACGGTCGTTGGACAAGCCGATCACCGAAAATCCCTGCCGCACAGCGGAAGCCGGGGAATCGGCGCAGGCGATAATGCGAGGGCCCGTCGCCAGGCGCGACCAGCGCGCCCCCGCGGACCAGCGCGGCCGCGCCCGGCGCACCGCGTCGGCCAGCCCCGCGACATCAGAGCCGGCACCGCCTGGCGCATCGATCACCACCGGTGTGACTTCCGCCCCGACTAGCGCCGCCGCAACATTGCGAATGCCGGCCGCGGCGACAACCCCGACCACGATGTCGGTGGCCGCGGCCGCGCTGCCGTCATCGAACCACGGACGCATTGACGCCGAGATGTCCAGCGCCACGAGCACCGACCCGTCGGACTGCGAAGGCCCACGCCCAATCACCTGGCGCGCCGAACTGCGCGCTGCCGACCCCAATGCACTCAGCTGCACATCGGCCAGTGCGCTGATGGCTACCTCGATGTGGGATCCCTGTGGCCTCAACACGGCGAACATCAATGCCGAGTCGCCGCTGACGTCGACTGGGTCGAACAACACTTGCACGGGGTCGACTTCCGCGGGGTTGTCGTGCGCGATCGCGAGATGAATGACGGTGCCGGGCCCGAATCTCGCTGCCCCCACCGGTCGCACGCCTATCGTCACCTCGCCAATGATCCGGGGCAGCACCGCGCGATGCGCAGTTGGGCGGACGACCGGTTGCTCCATCCCGGTACGC
>Ga0207665_10003746_pt1 | contig 10156 bp, 5 predicted proteins | sample LARL112metaG_FD_184351 | JGI IMG/M metagenome (GOLD analysis project Ga0207665, IMG submission 184351) | Corn, switchgrass and miscanthus rhizosphere microbial communities from Kellogg Biological Station, Michigan, USA - LAR L11-2 metaG... | ecosystem: Host-associated > Plants > Roots >...
GGCCGACCCGTCACCGGATTGAAACCTGGTACGTAGATTGCGGGATTGCCTTCGATGAAGCGTGGAAGCTTGGTCCCCTTTGTCCCTACGTATCCGATCTCGAAGAGCAGGTCCGAGCCGAATGATCTCTGAAGGTTTAAGTCCCAATCTTGCGTATAGGGCAGGGGCAGGTTAGGCGTGAGTGTCAGGTTCGTGAGCGGGGTGGCAAACTGCCCGGCAATAGGCGGGTTGCCGTTGAACGGATCAGAGAAGTTGAAAAACGGCGACGGACCAACCTGCGGCGTCTGCAAAAACGGCGGCGCGCTGATCGGCGATTGCAGCGGTCCACCCTGGCCCGTGTAATAGGGCTCGTAGAATATTCCGTAGGAGGAAGTGATCAGCCACTTAGCATCGCCCATAGGATCTAAAGCTACGCCGACGCGAGGAGCGAAACCTTTCTTGAAAGTCGGGATGAGACCAGCCGGTACGCCTTGGTCGCCAGGATAGAGCAGTCCCGGCTTCGCGGTCGGGAAGACAGTTGACTGACGTCCCGGAATCCAAAGTGTTTGCCGGTTGTGAATTTCTGTGTAGGGAAATGGCAGTTCATAACGCAAGCCATAATTCAAGGTCACACGGCGATTGAGCTTGTAAGTGTCTTGCCCGTATCCGTTCAGCGCGTTGCCTCGAATGCCCCGATTGAAATCGCCGCGGCCCTGCAGAAACACGACCGGCACGCCATACAGGAAACTGGCAAAAGCATCGGTAACAGGAAATCCGGCGAACACAAAGAATCCGTTGGTTGCGATGCCTTGCAGGGCATTCACTTGCAGGCGTTGATATCCGCCGCCGAACTTGAGTTCGTGTGCGCCACGCACCCAGCTCAAGGTGCCGGAATAATCGAAGGAATTTTCGTAAGTATTGCGCGGCCCGGTTATCGGATCGCCAACTGAAGTGTAGCCATTCACCTGAATGAACGGTGGCCCAGCAGCCGTGGCCAGACTAGGAGAATATTGGAATCCAAGGCTCGCAAGCGAGGTGTGATTAATGTGTTCATCCACCAGGAACTTGTTTCTCAGGTATGAGAAGCGAAAAACGCCAATCACCGCTGGAGAGAAGGTATGCGTCTCCTGGCCGACGAAATTCTGCGCGCGATGGTCTTCTCCTACGGGATAACCGGGAATACTCGCACCTGCCGGCGAGAGCGGATCGAAGCGGTTGACATTGTTGAACATGTAGCGGAAGTTCAGCGTGTCTGCAGGTGTGAGGTAATGGTCAATTCGAAGGCCAAACTGGTTCCGGTCGTCGCGGAGAGTACCGGTAGAAAGAAATCCATTGGTGCCAACATCAGGTTTCGGAAACAACGTCAGCAAATTGACCGCGAACTGGCTCTGCGCCAACAGATTCGTATGCGTCGGGTCCGGCGCTGGCATCTGGTTGAAGGGATACGGCTGTTGGAAAAAAATGTTGAAGAGCTGGTGATTCAGATTGCTGCAGATTCCATTAACAAACTGCTCGCCTTTGCTTGGGTCGCACAATTGACTAAAATCGCCCTGCCTCTCGGCCGATGACGGCACGGTGCTGATAAAGCTGTCTCCCTGCCGGTTCCGGAACCCTTCATAGAATCCGTAAAAGAAAGTCTTGTCGTGACGTACCGGTCCGCCGATGCTACCGCCAAATTGGTTTTGCTTCAGTGGCTCGACTACGGTGTTGGGAAACCGAGTTGCGTCCAGGGCATCGTTGCGCAGAAACTCCCAGAGCGCACCGTGGTACGAATTCGATCCTGAGCGCGTAATGATGTTGGTGGTGGAGCCGAGATTGTGTCCGAATTCGGCGCTGGAGTTGTGCGTCAGAATTATGAACTCCTGGATAGCATCGATCGGCGGCTCGAGGACGAATCCACCGTCCACGCCATTGAAATTGTTCGCGCCATCTATCAGGAAATTGTTCGACTCGGGTCGTTGGCCATTAACTGCGTACCCCTGCTGTTCGCGAAGCGAGCCTCCCGCTTCCCGCAGGCCGGGCGTGAGCGGAACCACTCCGGGCTGGAGCGTTCCGAGCTGGGAAAAGTCGCGGCCGTTCAGCGGAAGGTCATTAATTTCGCGTTCGTGTACAACTTGTCCCAGGCTGGTCACGGTCGGTTGAATCAGTTCGGCGTCAGCCTGTACCTGCACTTGCTCTTTGTCTGAGCCAACCGCCAGATGAACTGGAACCGCGGCGGTTTCGTTGACGTCGAGCGAGATACCTTCCTGGAGATATTTCTGAAATCCGGTGGCGGCGACTTCCAACCGGTAATGCCCAACCGGCAACTCCAATAAAAGATAATTACCGGCGCGATCAGTTGTGGCTGTGCGCGTAAGGCCAGTCTCTACTTGATGGGCAGTCACACTTGCGTTTTGCACCAAAGCTCCGCTGGGGTCGGAAACCGTTCCCCGAATACTGCCGCTAATTTGCTGAGCGGAAACCGAAATGCATGCAAGTACTACCGCGAAAACAATATTCCGAAACCTGACCATAAGCGGCATCTTCCCCTGTGAGATCGAGACACGTTTGTTTTTCGGGAGCAAGCGAGATGAGTCGGCCTCCACGAGGCAAACTTACCCGTACGAAGTGTGGCGATTATTCGAGAGAGCTACGGCGCACGCAATAATATGAAAGTAGTAGACGAGCCACTCTGCCCGATTTTTTTCTACTATTGCCTTCACCTCATACACTCGGTTAGGTTGCTCGATTCGTTGTTTTCTGACGAATTCGTCGGATGAGTACACACACATTGGAGAACGTCTCCCAATTGCAAGCCGCGAACGGCGGTCTGGGCCGTCGCCTCGGACTCGCGTCGGCGACCGCAGCAGTGGCGGGAGAATCCATCGCGGTGGGAATATTTCTCACGCCTGCCGGCATGGCGAAATCGCTGGGCTCTCCGTTTTGGCTCTTACTCGTTTGGGTGGTGGTCGGAATGCTGGCGGTGTGTGGCGCGCTTTGCTACGGAGAACTCGCCGCCCGCTTTCCCCGTGATGGGGGAATTTACGTTTATCTGCTGGAGACGTGCGGCCGCCGAATTGCATTTCTGTACGGGTGGATGTGCCTTCTGGTGCTCGACCCCGGCCTCACCGCGGCACTTGCCGTCGGGCTGGCCAGCTATGCCGGCTACATCTTTCCTTCTTCGCCGCTCGCAGCGAAGCTCGTCGCTGTCCTCGTAATTTGGTCGCTCTGTCTCCTCAATGTGCTGAGCATTCGCATAGGGGCTGGAATTCTGCGCTGGACAACGTGGTTGAAGCTCGGTGTACTTGCCTCAATGGTGATCTGGGCATTCGGGTTCCGCCTGGGATCGTGGTCCAATTTTGTTCCTCTTGTGGCTCAGCATCCCGGCTCTCTTCCATTGGGGCGTGCGCTCGGTGCGGCGATGGTCGGTGGATTTTTTTCGTTCGGCGGCTGGTGGGATGTGAGCAAGATCGCCGGAGAAGTTCGCGATCCTGGCCGAACCTTGCCTCGCGCCATGCTACTGGGCGTGCTGGTTGTGACCGTTGTTTACATCCTGGTGAGCGCAGCGTTCTTATATCTGCTGCCGCTTTCGCAGGTCACTTCTGACCAAACCTTCGTGGCCCAGGCAGGTGCAGTGTTGTTCGGGCGCGCTGGTGGAATGGTATTCGCCGCCATAGTGGTCATTTGCGTTCTGAGCAGCCTGGCCGCGTTCATCATGTCAGCCCCAAGAGTTTATTACGCAATGGCCAAAGACGGGCTGTTCGTTCGCGCGATCGCTAGAACACATCCCCGATTCGGCACTCCGGCGAACGCCATTCTGCTTCAAGGATTCGTTGCAACAATTTTGGTGGTGATAGGAAGCTTTCAACAGATCATCGCCTACTTTATATTTGTCGCCATTGTATTCCTGACACTGGCGGGGGCTGGACTTTTTCGAGCTCGTGGTCGCAGTCAAGGAATTGAGCCGGTGTTCTTGACTCCAGCGTACCCAGTTCCTCTTGTTATTTTTCTGGTGTTGATGTCCGCACTGCTAGTGCTGCTGGCTTTACACAGTCCACGAGAGGCGATTGTGGGAACTGCGGTTGTGACTGCAGGTCTACCGGTGTACGCAGTGTTTCAGCGCAAAGCTGCACCGGTCGATATCGCGCCCACCAATTTCTAGGGTCATAACCATGGCAACCGAAAAGAAGAGCAAGACAAGGTCATCGAAAGCGGCAAAGAGTTCGGCTGCAAAACCCTACCCCACAAAGATCGCCATTATCGAAGATGCGGAAGCGACCGGTGAGGTCGCTGCCGCGTACGACTTCTGGCGCGCCGGATCAGGCCGGCGGCAGGTTCCAGGAATCATCAAATGCTTCGGAGCGCGGCCCGATTTTCTCAGGCAGGTAATTGAGTTCTCAAACACAGTCCATTTTTCTGAAGGACACCTGTCGCGGCGGCACAAAGAGATGATTGCCAGCCACGTCTCTTACCTGAATCGTTGCCCATATTGACTGGACAGTCACGCCTACTTCCTGCGGGTTCAGGGAGCCACAGATCGATGTGTAGAAGCAATCCTCCACGGAAAGCTTGATGAGGCCGGTCTCAGTGCGAGTGAGCGCGCACTCTTGGAATATGTAGAACTAGTCACGAAAGCTGCTTACAAGACCACACCCGAGGAAGTGCAAAAGCTCCGAGATGTCGGCTGGAAAGAAGAACAAATTGCTGAGGCGGTGTACGTCACGGCCATATTTGCTTTCTTTAACCGTGTCGCCGATGCTTTCGGCGTTCCTTCTCAAGAGTATCTCTCAACTGGAAAATTGACGCCGTGATTCAGATACACCATTTGCAGCCCGAAGAGCGGCACCGCTACACGAACGGATAGTCCTGTCGGCGCAGAGGTGCCCCGACCTCTTACTTGGCAGATTGCTTTTGGATGACGGGCAAACCGGAAGTAAGTGTGGAAATGGCGATTCGCTAACGCCCGACGTTGATCTTATTCCGCCACCACGTCCTCGAAATCCGGCTCGAGTTCTTGCCTGACTTCGTGCACCGAAGATTCTTCTGCGCGATCGTAGTAGTCCCACACCCGCACGCCCTGCTGATCAACTGCGATGTAAGTGGGAACGTCCTGGGTCCAGCTGCCGCTGTTGTAGTACTCGACTCCATCGCGCGTGAGGCTGAGAGCTTCGTGGGTGTGGCCGCAAAACACACGATCCGCGTTGCGCGACCGGGCGTGGGTCACGGCCCCGCGAGCAACTTTTGAGGAAAGGCGCAGCCATGCAGTGTCGAAGCGTTCGAGGAAGCCCATCATGCGTCGTTGGCCGAACGACATTTTTTGCAGGCTCAGATGAAGCGCCGAAAGGAATCTGCTCAGCACGCCATTACGAGTGAGAAATCGGTCGAACTGATGTCCGTGGACCGCGAGATGACGCTTGCCATTAAAGTCCCAAACATATTCGTCGTACACGCGAATGCCTACCAGGTGCGACATCACATCTGACAAGCCGTGATCGTGATTGCCTTCGACCCATACGACTTCGATCTGGCGCTTGGGATTCGAAAGCTTGCGGATGTATCCGAGAAACTGCCAGTGTTCTTTTTTCAGGCGGCGGAAATTGAGGTCGGAGAAAATGTCGCCAAGAAGAATGAGCCGGTTGAACGACGCCGACTTCAACATGCGCAGCGCAGCCGAAGCGCGGCTTACTTCAGAGCCCAGGTGCAAGTCGGACAAAATGACTGTATCGGCAAAAATCATGGCGGGGAACTCACTGCCAGACGGGTTAGAGATGACCATGCAGCTTTCTCCAGAAAGTTGATTGTGCGCACGGGAGATCCACCGCCGCTGATTCGCCGCTCTTTACGCTGTAAGATCTCTTCCAGAAATTCGGGGATTTCATGCAGCGCATTGTTCTTGTAGGTGCCTGCATTGGCGCGTAGTTCTGCGAAAGTCGCAGGCTCAAGCAACTTCTCCACTCCCTGGTTGATCTCCCGGAAGCTCTTGAGCACGATACCCATCTTCTTTTCCGTGACCCACTGGGCGTTGTAACGTTCCTGTGGCAGAGTGGCGGAGTTGCATTCAACAATTACCGGCAGGTGAAACTGCAAGGCTTCGCTGATGCTGCCCGGTCCCGGCTTGCCGATGAAGAAGTCTGACAACGCCATGTAGTAGTCGACATCTTGGGTGAATCCTTCGGCGAAGAGCGGGAAGCGCGTGCGCTGACTCTTGACCGAATTCAGCAGCTTCTGATTCTTGCCGCAGATCAAAATGAGTTGCAACTTCGCGCTGCTTGACTCGATCCGTTTCACAATCTCGAGCATGGTCTTCGAACCGTGGCCGCCGAAAAGCACAATCCCGGTCGGGAGATCCGGATCAAGCCCCAGGCGCTTTCGTTCTGCGATGCGGTCCACTGAAACTTTCTCGTAGAACTTCTGCTTCATGATCATGCCGGAGGCGAGGAACACATGGTCGCGGTCATGACCATGCTCGAACGCCTGTTGCGCAGCTCGCTCCGTGCCGCAAATCAGGTATTGCGATTCGCGCTCAATCCAGAAGTGCGGTGGGTAATCGGCGAGATCGGTAAGTAAAGTGACGAACGCAGAAGATGGAATGCTTTTCTGGATGCTCTCCACCAGGGCGCGATTGAAGTGCGGAATGACCGAGAGCACGAGATCGGCCGGATGCTCTTTCCAATATTTCGTCAGCATCTTGACGGTAGGCCGGTGATACATACTAACGACGCCCTGCAATATCGGGAGTAGCTGGGGGGTGAGCCGGGTCCAGCCTTTGCGCAGAATCAGGTTGTAGCCGTCTTGAATGCGGATGCCGCTGATTTTCTTGAGGAGATCGAGCTGATCAAGCAGCTCTTGAAGATTAAGAAGGTGGACCTGCCATGGCCGTTGCTGCGTTTCCAGCACGCCCTTGAGCGCTTCAGCGGCACTGCGATGGCCGCCTCCCGCGTCGAAGAAGACGATTGTGAGTTTGCGGTCCATAAACCTGCCTTCCGATTGCTCGCAGTCTTCGCGGTTGAAGCAAACTATCGCCTACTAAACCTTCGCAGGATGGTGCTTACAACATAATGAATGCAGGGTGAATTTTTGATGAATTCGCCGGTTACTCTTAAGGAACGGGACTTCATCGTTTATTCACGCGGCTTTAACCCTGTTTTGAAAGTCTTCCGGTTACGCTCGTTCCGACCAAAGGAGGCTTTCCCTGTGATGTCTCGCACGCTCTTATCAATCGCCTTGACTGTAGCCGTATTCGCCGGATTCTCTCACGCCCAGCCCGACCGTGACCATCGGGTTAAACATGTCTTGCTGATCAGTGTTGATGGGATGCACGCTCTCGATGTGGCCAATTACGTGCAAAGTCACCCGGGTTCCGCACTGGCAGAGTTGTCGCACCACGGACTTACCTACAGCAACGCCCGCACACCGGCAAATTCAGACTCGTTTCCCGGACTCCTGGCATTAGTAACCGGTGGTTCGCCGATCACGACCGGGTTGTTCTACGACGTCAGTTACGATCGCACGATTTTCGATCCAACCAACACGACTTGTTCGGGCACTCCCGGCAACCTGATGGTTTTTGATGAAAGCATCGATCTCTACAATGCCCAGACGGTTTCGCTCAATGTCATCGATCCCACAAAGCTCCCGCGCGCGCTGGTGAATGGGAACTGCGTGCCTCTGTTTCCTCACAGTGCGCTGCGGACCAACACCATTTTTGAAGTAGTTAAGGCAGCGCACGGTCACACCGCCTGGGCCGACAAGCATCCGGCCTACGATTTGGTTAACGGACCTTCGGGTAGCGGAGTGGATGACCTGTTTACGCCTGAAATTACCAACAACAATGGCTTCGATGCAACTGTCAGCGTGGTGTGCACAGTGCAGAATGATTTCTTGAAGGTGCAGGCCATCCTCAATGAAATTCATGGCCTGAATCACGATGGAACGGCCCACGCGGGAGTACCGGAAGTTTTCGGTATGAACTTTCAAGCGGTAAGCGTCGGGCAGAAGCTGGCTAAAGACAACTCCGACGGCAGTTGCACCAGCGATACTGGCGCCCTCAATGGCCAGCCCGGCGGGTATCTTGATGGCGCAGGCACGCCAACCGCAGTGCTCGAGTATGGTCTGGACAAGACCGACCAGGCGCTGGGAATGATGATTCAGGCGCTCAGAGATCAAGGCATTTATGATTCGACTCTATTTATCGTAAGCGCCAAGCACGGGCAGTCACCGATCAATCCGGCGAAAGTGAATAAACCGGGGCATTTTGCGGATCTCGTCGCAACTTTGCCTGATGCGAACACCGATCCTGCGGGAATTGCGATTGCCGGAGCGGGCAGTTGTAGCACCGGCTCCTGCGGACTGGTGATGGACGATGATGTGGCGCTGATCTGGCTGCAGGGCCAGAACGCAACCCGCGACCAGGTTGGCGCTTATCTGAATACAAACGCCAATGCGTTGTTCATCGACGAAGTTATGGCGGGTAATGAGCTGAGGTTGAAATTCAATAATCCCGCAATCGATAGCCGCACGCCCGATGTGATTGTGCAGCCGGTTTACGGAACCATCTACACGACATCAAAAAAGAAAAACGCCGAGCACGGTGGATTTAGTTTCGGAGACACCAACGTCGGGCTCATAGTATCCAATCCAAACCTCCAGGCCGCCGAGGTCAAGACTCCGGTGGCTAGCTCACAGGTTGCGCCAACGATCCTGAGTGCGTTAGGGCTCGATCCTGAGTCGCTGAAGTCGGTGCAAATTGAAAAAACCGAAGTGCTACCAGGACTTCCGTTCAAGTCCTCGCAGCGGGAGCACTGAGTGCGGTTGCGAAAAGAAAGCCCCGGCTCTCCCGCCGGGGCTTTTCCATTCGTTCATGTTCAGGAGCGCGGTCAAGCGCCGCCGCTCAAATTCTCGCGCACACCGATTTCACTTCGGTGTAGTTGTTCAGAACTTCGTGGCCCATCTCCCGTCCCCAGCCAGATTGCTTGTATCCGCCGAAGGGCAGGGCAGCGTCGAAGATGTTGTAGCAGTTGATCCACACTGTTCCTGCGCGCAACAGCTCAGCCGTGCGGTGGGCTTTGCCGATGTCCTTGGTCCAGACGCCGGCCGCGAGTCCATAGACATTGTCGTTAGCGCGAGTGACGAACTCTTCCGGATCTGTGAACGGTAGCGCGGCCACCACCGGTCCGAAGATTTCTTCCTGCACCACTTTCATGTCATCTTTTGTGTTAACGAGTACGGTGGGTTCGACAAAGTAGCCTTTGTCGCCCGCTTTGTGTCCGCCGGCAAGTGCCTTGGCGCCTTGGGAGAATCCCGAGTCCAGGAACCCGCAGACTCGCGCCAACTGCTCTTCCGAAACCAGCGGACCCATTTCGGTCGAAGCATCCAGTCCCGGACCGATTTTGATTTTCTTCGCAGCTTCCGCCACGCCCTCGACCACTTGGTCGAACACCGATTGCTCAACGTATAGCCGAGATCCCGCGCAGCAGCATTGCCCATGATTAAAGAAAATAGCGCTGGCTGCGCCCGGAATTGCCGTCTTGAGGTCGGCATCTTTGTAAATTACGTTCGGTGATTTGCCGCCGAGTTCGAGCGACACTTTCTTCAGATTCCCGGTCGCCGCGTGCACGATCAGTTTGCCCACTTCGGTTGATCCCGTGAATGCGATCTTGTCGACATCGTTGTGGGCAGCGAGAGCAGCGCCTGCGGTCTCGCCGTAGCCCGGAACAATATTGACGACGCCTTCGGGGAATCCGGCTTCCATGATCAGCTCGCCTAATTTCAGCGCGGAGAGCGGTGTCTGCTCTGCCGGCTTCAGAACGACGGTGCATCCAGTGGCGAGCACCGGGCCGAGTTTCCATGCAGCCATTAGCAATGGGAAGTTCCACGGAATGATTTGTCCGACAACGCCAACCGGCTCACGCAGCGTATAGGCCAGGTACCTCGCCTTCGGCGTGTAAGGGACCGATAGAGGAATGGTGTTGCCTTCGAGCTTGGTCGCCCATCCCGCCATGTAGCGGAATAGTTCAGCCGCAAGCGGAACGTCGGCGGCACGCGCGACGGTCAGTGGCTTGCCATTATCGAGCGATTCGAGATAAGCGAACTCCTCTACGTGCTCATCAATCAGATCGCCCAGCTTCCAGATCAGCCGGCCGCGCTGGCTGGCCGTCATCTTGCGCCAGGGGCCTTCGAAGGCTTTTCTCGCGGCTTT
>Ga0207665_10003748_pt1 | contig 10152 bp, 6 predicted proteins | sample LARL112metaG_FD_184351 | JGI IMG/M metagenome (GOLD analysis project Ga0207665, IMG submission 184351) | Corn, switchgrass and miscanthus rhizosphere microbial communities from Kellogg Biological Station, Michigan, USA - LAR L11-2 metaG... | ecosystem: Host-associated > Plants > Roots >...
TCTTTACGCGTCGCGGCACTACCCGTCCATCGGCGAACCTGTCCGCGCGTGGTGGAACGTATGGAACCCTCGATGCCGACTCTGGCATTCTTGGAGATGCGGGAATCGCGAACTACTCCCTCGGTGCAGGCCACCATTCGAGTGACGGCATTCTCCAGTTCAATAATGAGTATCGTAACGGGACGCTAAGCAGCTCGGTTGGTCTTGGCAGCAACGACCGCGGCGAAGCGCGCGTATCCGCGCGCTACACGACCGCCGAGTTTCATTATCCGACTGACTTTACCGGTCAACCCGTCGACACGAACTCGTACCGGGTGCAACATCGCCTGACGGTTGGGCTGGACGCGAGCCGTAATTTCGGCGCGCGCGCACAGGCGCGGCTTCTCGCCGGTACCAACGATGTCTACGATCTCACCGAAGACATAGCCGTGCCGTTCGGGGCTGCAGCGCCCGAGCACTCCGCATTCCGCTCGCGCGGCTATCGTCGCAACGTCGAGGGGCGTCTCGCACTGTTCCTTCCGACCAGCAGCGCCTTGACCCTGGGCGCGGTGCTGGAACAGGAGCACGAAAACAGTGCCAGTGGCTCAGGTGCGGTCGGGTCCCCGACGACGCAGACAGATGCGTTCGATGCCACTCGCCACAACGTTGCGTACTATGCAGAGCTTCTTGGCAATCCAGTCGATCGACTCTCGTTCACTCTGAGTGGAAGGGTCGACGATAACTCCGATTACGCCCGGTACGCGACGTACCGCGTTGGCGGCAACCTCGGAATTCTTAGCGGGCTTCGTCTCAGGGCTTCGCTCGCGAGCGCGTTCAATGCGCCAGCGTTCAATGAGCTGCGGCCGACCCTTTACACCGTCGGCAGCCCCGACCTTCGGCCGGAGAAAATCCGTTCAGCTGAAGTCGGGGTGATCGGATTTCTTCCCGGCGATATCGCCCGACTCAGCGCGAGCTACTTCACCCAACGTTTTGGTGACTTGATCCAGTACGTCAGCGGCGGGCCACCGGATTTCAAGGGCAGCTACGCGAATCTCAATGCCGCAGAGTCCAACGGATACGAAGCGGAGTTGCAATTGCTACTTACATCCCACTGGCGAGGCAACGCCAGCCTCACCGTCATCAATCCGCGTGTGGACAAGGTCGACGCTTCCTATCAGGGCACGGATCGCGCGGGTGACGCGCTGCTGCGGCGTCCCAGTCACTCCGGAACGTTTGGGGTGTCGTACTTCGACGTGAGCGGCTTTAATCTGGCCAGCGCGGTAACCTACGTCGGGAAGCGGCCGGATCTCGACTTCGCACAGTTTCCGTCGCCACGAGTCGCGCTGCCGGCTTACACCAAGGTCGACATTTCCGGTGAGTTGCCGCTGCTCAAACAGTCGACGAAACTGACGCTGACAGCGCGCGTCGAGAATCTGTTCGACCGACGGTATGAGGAGGTTCTGCACTTCGCAACGCCCGGCAGAACGATTCTGATTGGCGGGAGGGCAGCGGCGATTTTCTGACGTGCGAGCGGTTTGTCCCGCGTTTACATTCTTGGGATGTCGCTGCTGGTTACCGACGCGATTGTTCTGCACGCGTTCGATTATCTCGAAAGCTCACGCATCATCCGACTGCTGACCCGCGATGCGGGCGTGCAATCCGTGCTCGCCCGCGGAGCCCGCAAATCGCGCGGTCGCTACGGCTCGGCGCTCGATCTGTTCGCTGAGGGATCGGCGCACCTTTACATCAAACCGAATCGCGAGCTGCACAATCTTTCATCGTTCGAGCTCTCGCGTGCCCGCAGCGAACTTGCCTTCGACATTGGCCGCTTCACCGCGGCAGCAGCGATCACCGAGCTGGCGCTTCGGTTCGGCGGCGAGGAGGCAAATCCTCTCTTGTACGAAACCGTGGCGGAGAGCCTCGACACGCTAACGCACTCTTCGCCCGGGACAACCGTTGAGGACGGATTGGCAGGCTGTTGGCGAATTATCTCGGTGCTGGGCTTCACACCAGAGCTCTCGAGCTGCGCGCTTTGTCACACACCCCTTCGCGATGCCGATGATGCCACTTTCTCGCATGCCGCCGGGGGCATCGTTTGTCCGTCGTGTAGCAGACTGGCGCCGGCCGGGCGACGGCTTCCATCGGGTGCACGGACCACGATCCGGAGCTGGCTCGAAGAAGAAGTACCACCGGGCGGCGCCGTTCGTGGAGATGCGCCGCTTCACCTTGGCGAAAACGAAGGCCGATCGCACCAGCGGCTGCTCCGTGAGTTCATCGGCGCGCACGTCGGTGACGATCGTCCGTTGCGCGCGTTCGCGGTCTGGGAGCACGACCGCTGGAGTGCCGCGTGATCATCGGCACGGCCGGTCATATCGATCACGGCAAAACGGCGCTCGTCAAAGCTCTCACGGGCGTCGACACAGATCGACTGCCTGAAGAGAAACGACGTGGTATCACGATCGACCTCGGCTTCGCGTCGCTCGAGCTGGATGGTGTCGGAACTGTCGGCGTCATCGATGTGCCTGGTCACGAGGATTTCGTCCGCAGCATGGTCGTCGGTGCCAGCGGCATTGACCTGGGTCTTCTCGTCATCGCTGCCGACGAGGGTGTGATGCCTCAGACCGTCGAGCATCTATCGATCCTTCAACTGCTCGACATTCCGCTAATCGCGGTCGCTTTAACGAAGTCTGATCTGGTGGATTCAGAGTGGATCGCAATGGTGCAGCAGGACGTTCTCAGATTATTCACGCAGAAGCAGCTGCGAGAACCGACGATCATGGTTTGCTCGTCACGCACCGGTGCCGGCATTGACGGTGTGCGCGCGACACTCTCAAGCCTCCTCATGAATGTCGCGCGCCGCAGAGCAGGCGATGTGTTTCGCCTTCCGATCGATCGCGCCTTCACGATCAAGGGCACGGGAACCGTCGTCACCGGCACCGTCTGGAGCGGAGAGCTGAATGTGGATGCACCCGTCTTCATCCTCCCATCGAAGCGCAGCACGCGTGTGCGCCGCCTCGAACAGCACGGCAGGATGACGTCCCGCATCGAAGCCGGATCGCGCGCCGCTGTCGCTCTGGCGGGAGTCGAAGTCAGCGAGGCTCCCCGCGGTTCCGTTGTGGTTCGGGATGAGACCTGGATGCCGACTTCCTTGTTCGAGGCGGTGGTGCGCATCGATCGTGCGTCGGCTCAGGCACTGACATCAAGAACGCGCTTGCGACTCCACGCCGGAGCGACGGAAGTCGGTGCACAGCTGACACGCGGAGCAGTGCAGCGCAGTACCGGAGATGCGTTAGCGAGAGTTGTCACGGACGCTCCGATTGTGTTGCGCGGCGGGGATCGTTTCGTGCTGCGGCTTCCAGCACCATTGCGGACGATCGGTGGCGGAGTGGTTGTCGACCCGCATGCGCGTCGCCGTCGCTTGCCCGCATGGAGTGACAAACTCGCGCTCCTCTCGACCGACGCGGCTACGAGACTTCGATACATTCTCGAAGCGCAAACAACCCACGGCTTACAAAAAAGCGCCATTCCAATTCGCGTCGGTTGCACCGCCGCCGAGGTCGACGAGCTCGCCGTCGCCACCGACGCCTACGTTGCTACGCACAACCTTTTCACGCCCGCAGTTGTCGAACAAGTGATGGCAAGCGTTAGAAGAATTGTCGCGGAATTCGAGATCAGGTCTCCCCTCGCGGTTGGCGTACCAACGCGAACTGTGCGTGAGAGCCTGCGAGTCAACGAGGAGCTTGCTGACGTCGCGATCTCCGGATTACAAGGTTCAGGCGAGATCGAGTCGGCAGGTCCACTCCTGCGTCGTGTCGGCTGGACGCCGTCACCGACGGCGCGTGATGTCGAAGCAACTAATCATTTGGCGCATGATATTTGCGCTGCCGAACACGAGCCGCCTAGCGTCGGAGAGTTAGTCTCCCGTTATGGTAGCTCGGTGCCTGCTTTGCTTCGAATACTGGAGCGGCAGGGGCGGATCGTTCAGGTGGAGCGAGATCGCTATTACGACCGGATGGCGCTCAATGCGATGATCATGCAGCTCAGGGAGTCCTTGAAGCCGGGCGAGATTTATGCTCCCGCTCAGCTTCGGGATGTGTTGGGATCATCACGAAAGTTTCTGATCCCGTTCCTGGAGTTCTGCGATCGGCGTGGAATTACCGAACGCCGTGGCGATGGGAGGGTATTAAAGGAAATCCCCGAGGTTTTGCTTGACACCTCAACAACGCGTTCGTAAGTTCGCGCCAGAGAACACATGTCCACCTTGGTAGGAGTTAGCGTCTAAAGACCCTTTTTCGTCAGTTGGAGACAACATGAAGCAGCTGTGTCGGGCGCTGTTCCTGGTGCTCGTAATCGGCGCGTTCATGCCAAGTCGTTCGGCGGCTCAGGGTATTCAGACCCAAAACCCCGGAGGACAAGGCGCCGGGTTGCAGTTGAAGCAGAATTACCCAAACCCGGTAACTCAAGACACCCATATCGAGTTTGTAGTCGGCGATGCGCAGGGATGCTCGGATCCGGGTCGTCAACACCGCGTCACACTGAAAGTGTACAACCTGCTGGCTCAGCAGATCGCTGTGCCGGTCTTGCAAGGCGGTGTGGGGAATGCGGCTGGTGGAGAGGCGTTGGAGAACCAGCTTTTGACTTGCGGTTCTTACCTCGCATACTGGGACGGGAAGTACTCACAGACTGGAGATGACGTTGCTTCCGGGATCTACCTTTTCCGACTTGAAGTCGACGGAAAGGTCCTCGTGAAGAAGATGATCGTGAGGAAGCAGTAGTCGGCCATTTTCACATGCGCGCTCTGGCAGAAATGCCGGAGCGCGTTTCGTTTTGGTATATGATCTACGCCAACTTGGCGGGTTTTATGCGGCACCCACGTTGCACTTTTTCCACGTCGCTGCGGCCAACTGCGTCCGAGAAACGATGATCAATTCCGACCGACTAACAGTAAAAGCAACCGAAGCCCTGAACGAAGCCGTAGATCTCGCGCGGCGCACGGGCAATCCACTCGTCTATGATCTGCATCTGCTGATGGCATTGCTGGATCAGGATGAGGGAATCGTCGTCCCCGTCCTCCAGAAGCTGGGCGTCAGCGTCGCGCAGCTTCGCGAGGCAGTCGGGCGTGAGATGGCGCGCTATCCGAAGCAGTCCAACGCGCAGCCGACGCTGTCCCGCGAGATCAACCAGGTCTTTGACAGGGCTGAAGCAGATGCGCGCAAGCTCGGCGACGAGTTCGTCTCAACCGAGCACTTTCTGCTCGCGCTCTCCGATGTAAAAGGCACCGAGAGTCGAACCTTACTGAGCGGCGTCGGGGCCGGACACGCTGAGCTGCTCGAGGCGCTGGAACAGGTTCGCGGGTCGCACCGCGTCACCGATCAGACGCCGGAGAATCAGTACCAGGCGCTGCAGCGTTACACCCGGGATCTCACCGAGGCCGCGCGCAAGGGAAAGCTCGACCCCGTCATCGGGCGCGATGAGGAGATCCGCCGCGTCGTCCAGGTTCTTTCCCGCCGGACGAAAAACAATCCCGTGCTCATCGGCGAGCCGGGCGTCGGCAAAACCGCCATCGCAGAGGGCCTCGCCCAGCGCATTGCCAACGGCGACGTTCCCGAAGGTCTCCGCAACAAGCGTCTGGTTTCGCTCGACCTTGGCGCGTTGATCGCGGGCGCGAAATTCCGCGGCGAATTCGAAGAGCGGTTGAAGGCGGTCCTCAAGGAGATCACCGAAGGGGAAGGCAAATTCATCGTCTTCATCGACGAACTGCACACCATCGTCGGCGCGGGAAAGGCCGAAGGTTCGATGGATGCCGGCAACATGCTGAAGCCGATGCTCGCGCGTGGCGAGCTGCGGGTCGTTGGAGCCACCACACTCGACGAATATCGCAAGAACATCGAGAAGGACGCCGCTCTCGAGCGGCGCTTCCAGCCCGTGTATGTCGGCGAGCCCACCGTGGAGAGCACCATAGCGATTTTGCGCGGCCTCAAGGAGCGCTACGAATCGCATCATGGTGTGCGCATCACGGACGGTGCGATCGTGGCCGCGGCGACACTTTCCAACAGGTACATTGGCGATCGGTTTCTGCCCGACAAGGCAATCGATTTGATCGACGAGGCGGCTTCTCGGCTGCGCATCGAGATCGATTCAATGCCGCAGGAAATCGACGAAGTAGAGCGGCGCATCACACAGCTGGAGATCGAGCGGCAGGCGCTGCAAAAGGAAAAAGACAAAGCGTCGCGTGAACGGCTCACCGCGCTCGAGCGCGATCTCGCCGAGCTGCGCGAGAAGTCCGCTGCGATGAAAGCGCAGTGGCAACAGGAGAAAGAGACCCTCGGCGCGGTGGGAAAGATCACCCAGCAAATCGAGCAGGCGCGTATGGAAGCAGAGCGCGTTACTCGTGCGGGTGACCTTCAGAAGGCCGCGGAGATCACCTACGGCCAGATCCCGCAGCTCGAGCGCCAGATGAAGGAAGCGGAGCAAAAACTCGCCAGCCGACAAGGCGGTGGATCGCGCTTTCTCAAGGAGGAAGTGACCGCCGAGGACGTGGCAGAGATCGTTTCCAAGTGGACCGGCATCCCCGTCGCGAAGATGATGGAGGGCGAGCGAGAGAGACTCACCAAGCTGGAGAATGAGCTCGCGCAGCGGGTGATCGGTCAGGAAGAAGCGGTCGGGGCAGTTGCCAACGCGGTACGGCGGTCGCGCGCCGGTCTGCAGGACCCCAACCGACCGATCGGCTCGTTCATCTTCCTTGGCCCGACCGGCGTCGGCAAAACGGAGACAGCACGCGCGCTAGCGGAATTCCTGTTCGACAATGAGCACGCGATGGTGCGAATCGACATGTCAGAGTACATGGAGAAACACGCGGTCGCGCGCTTGATCGGCGCGCCACCTGGCTACGTCGGATTCGAGGAGGGTGGTCAGCTCACCGAGGCAATTCGTCGTCGCCCATACTCCGTCGTGCTGTTCGATGAAATCGAGAAAGCGCATCCCGATGTCTTCAACATCCTGCTGCAGATTCTCGATGATGGCCGGCTCACCGATTCTCAGGGGCGAACCGTCGATTTCAGAAACACCGTCATCATCATGACGTCGAACATCGGCAGCACTTACATCCTCGAGCACACGGGTGACGATCGCGCGGTGGTCGAGGCGCAGGTGCTGAGTGCTCTTCGGCAGCACTTCCGCCCCGAGTTTCTAAACCGCGTCGATGACATCATCATCTTCCGCCCTCTCGGCAAAGAGCAGATCCAGCACATCATCGAGCTTCAACTCAAGCGGCTCGAGCAGCTACTCGCGGACCGCAAGCTCACCTTTGAGCTCACTCCCGGGGCCAGAGAAGTGTTGGCTACCGAAGGCTACGATCCAGCATTCGGCGCTCGGCCGCTGAAGCGCGCGATCCAGCGCCTGCTGCAGAATCCGCTGGCACTCGCAGTGCTCGAGGGTCGCTTTGCCGAAGGCGATCACATCATCGTCGATCGCGATAATCGCGGCGAGCTTACGTTCCGCAAGACGAACGAGCCTGCGCTTGCAGGCAGATAGCACTCGCAGCGAGCAGACTTTCGGCGCTTCGCCGCTGGCGAGCGACGAGCAATACATTCGCAACGCTCTCGACGTCGCTCGAGAAGCTGCACGGCGAAATGAAGTCCCCGTTGGAGCGGTGATCGTCCGAGAAGGATCAATTATCGCCGCGGCATCCAACCGAACTCTCCGCGATCAGGACCCGACCGCGCACGCCGAGGTGCTCGCTATCCGCGAAGCGTCGTCGAAGCTGGATCGCTGGCGTCTCGACGACTGCAGCTTGTTCGTAACGGTTGAACCGTGCGCGATGTGCGCCGGGGCAATCGTGCTCTCACGACTCAAGCGTGTGGTCTTTGGCGCCTGGGATGAAAAGGCGGGGATGGCCGGTTCGGTTGACGATCTTCTCAGGCATCCTCGCCTGAACCATCGGCCCGAAGTGCGCGCCGGAGTGCTGGCCGAGGAGTCGGCGCGATTGATGGAGGACTTCTTCAGGAGTCATCGCACGCCCGGCTGAAGCCATGATCATCAGCCTGAAAAGCTGACTAAACACTTGATCGTCAGGGGCCGAAGTTTGCAGTAGACGCGACCGACGTCTTCGCGAGTGTCCAATGCGCCGGTTCGCTTTTCTTCTGCTCTCGGTCGTCGCGTGCCAGACCGATCGTCTCGCTCCTCGCCCGACAACAGGTCGAGACTTCGCAGCTGCCGTCACCAATGACGACGGACCTCCCTCGTCATTTCCCTCCGGGGCGGACACTTACAGCACCGGGCTGTTCACCGGAACCGGCAGTCGCGGTCTTGATTGCTCTCTTACCGCCAATGGCGGAAGAGTTTGCAATGGCTACCTGAGAAGCGACGTCGACAAGACCATGCTGGACACTCGTCTCGAGATTCCTCCCGGTGCCGGACCATTTCCGCTGGTGGCACTCATTCAAGGGTACGGCGGAAGCAAGACGAGCTCGGGCGATATCGCGGCGCGATTGCTCGCGGATGGATACGCGATTCTCCGGTACTCGACGCGTGGGTTCGGAGATTCGTGGGGCCAGGTCAATCTCGCCGATCTGCATGCTGAAATTGGCGATCTGAGAAGCATGATCGGACAAGTCGTGGACCAGAAAGACTACAACTTGAATCCGGATGCAGTGGCGGTCGCCGGAGCTTCTTACGGGGGCGGACATTCGTGGCTCTCCCTCGTCGCGCCAACTTTCGTGTCGCCAAAGAAAAACACGGTAAGAATCCGAGCGGTGATACCGATAGCGCCGTGGAGCGACCTGCTTTATTCGCTGCTGCCGAATGGCCGGCCCCGGAACTCTCTCGACGGGCTCGGCGGACTAAAACTCAGTTACGTAAATGGACTCTACGGTTCCGGAATAAGGCAGAATCCCGCGCGACCATATCCCAACTATCCGGATTATTTCATCGCATGGCACGCGTACATCAATGCGACTGAACCGAGCAGCGTTGACCCGACGTGGCAATCGATCACCACGGGATTAACGCTCGGTCGTTCCATTTGGTGGCAGCAATCATTCTGGCAGAGCGTGAGCGCTGGATCTCGGATCCCGGTATTTGAAGTCCAAGGCTTCACCGACGACCTCTTCCCACTCCCGGAAGCGAAGCGGATGATGCTCGCGCTGCAAACAGTGGCGCCCGACTATCCGATCACATCCTATTTCGGCGATCTCGGCCATCCCCGAGCGCGCAATCAGCCAGCCGAAGTTGATTATGTCCTCGGTTTGATCGAGCCATGGCTCGCATACTACCTGAAAGGAGTCGGTTCGGCGCCGACGTCAGCCATCTACGCTTCGCGAACCGACGAGACGTTCAATCCGGCTCACGTGATCCGTGTGAACGACTGGTCTACCTTAGCTACGGGTGAACTAACGCAAGATTGGGCTGGCACGCCGACGCCGCTCGTCAATCCTGCAACATGTATTGCGAGCGGCGTCTTCTGGGATCCGTTCGTGGGAATCGCTGATGGTGAGCTGCAACCCTATCTGACGACGCCACCACCATCCGATACCGGTGCGTGCAGTCTATCGACGTTCTCTTTTACGCCGACCTCCGATGTAACCATCGCTGGTCAACCAGCCGTCACCCTCGACGCGGTGGTCGCAGGGCATCGAGTGCAGCTGAATGTTCGGCTGATCGATGTAAACGGAACGAGCGAACGATTGATCACGCGCGGCACTCTCACTCTCGATGCTGGCTTGGGCGTCAACATTGGTGCGACCCAAATCGTTATCCCGACTTATGGCAATTTCTGGCTTGTGCCTGCAGGACATACCCTTCGACTGGAAATCTCGAACGTCGACAGTCCTTACATCACGCCGAGCCGCGAACCTTCGACCACCATCATCGACGCGGTACATCTCCGAATCCCGACGAGATAATCGGTGTTACCGCGCGCGAACTTTTCGCGCGCGTCGGGTTGAAGAAGTCGATTTTGCCCGATAACTTCGGAGGCTCCAGGACAGGTGGCCGAGTGGTTGAAGGCACCGGTCTCGAAAACCGGCATACCGGTGAACCCGGTATCGAGAGTTCGAATCTCTCCCTGTCCGTAGTCTCTCTTCCCGAAAAAAAAAATCAGTCAGGACGGGTGGCCGAGTGGTTTAAGGCGCACGCCTGGAAAGTGTGTGTACGTTAAAAGCGTACCGTGGGTTC
>Ga0207665_10003752_pt1 | contig 10145 bp, 6 predicted proteins | sample LARL112metaG_FD_184351 | JGI IMG/M metagenome (GOLD analysis project Ga0207665, IMG submission 184351) | Corn, switchgrass and miscanthus rhizosphere microbial communities from Kellogg Biological Station, Michigan, USA - LAR L11-2 metaG... | ecosystem: Host-associated > Plants > Roots >...
TTGATCACGCCGGCGATCTCCGCGTCGTCCTTGTCCAGGTGGCTGAGCGGGAACCCCTCGGCACTGCGCTGCACCGCCGTGCGGTCGAGCAGCGTCCTGTCGGACAGCAGCACGCCGCAGGGATGCATGGCGACGTGCCGTGGCAGGCCGTCGAGCTGCTGTGCGAGCTGGAAGACGGTGGCGAGCTGCGCCGCGGCCAGCCGGGAGCGGCGCAGCTCGGGGAGCTCGCCGAGCGCGGCGGTGATATGGCTGGCGCGGATGTGCGGGAAGGCCTTGGCGATGGCGCCGATCTCGTCGGGGGGCAGGGACATCGCGGCGGCCACGTCCCTGATGGCGCTCCTCGCCCGGTACGTCTCCATCATGCAGACGCAGGCGGTCCGCGCCGCCCCGTACGCGTCGATGATGATCCGGTACGCCTCGAGCCGCCGCGCCGATTCCACGTCCAGGTCGATGTCCGGCATCGTCACCCGCGCCGGGGACAGGAACCGCTCCATGAGCAGGTCGTGCTCGATCGGGTCGATCGCGCTGATGCCGAGCAGGTGGTTGACGAAACTGCCCGCGCCGGAGCCGCGGACGGCGCAACGGATGCCGCGGGCCCTGATGCGGTCCGCGACGTCGGCCACGGTGAGAAAGTAAGGGGCCATCCGGGTTTGCGCGATGATGTTCAGCTCGTGCTCGAGGCGCTCCCTGGCCGTCTTGGCGGCCTGTCTGCGGCTGGTCCCCCGCGGGCGGTGGCTGGCTGACCGGTACCGGCCGCACAGGACCGCGTCCTCGCAGCGGGCGCGGAGCTCCTCCTGTTGCTCTGCCGCGCTGCCCGCGGTCTCCGGCAGGTGCTGATCACCGATGCCCAGGTCCGCGCCCGGGTCGAGGGCGCAGTGCGCGGCCAGGCCAGCAGTCGCCTGCAGGAGGCTGATGGCGGTGCTCCTGGCGCGCGGGACGCTCATGGCGGCGGCCACGCGTTCGGCGGTGACCGCCATGTCGGCGGGGCCGGCCAGGTAGGCGCGGCCGTTGTGCGGGGCCAGCCGCGGCGAGCCGAGCGGGACCAGGCGCCGCGCCGCGTCGAGGATCTGGGCGGCGAGACTGTCGACCGGTTCCAGGTACCTGACGGCGTTGGTCAGCACGGCGGGCACGCCGGCGTCGGCGGCGAGCTCCGCCAGCCGCGCCGCACGGAACGTGCTGTGCGGCTCCAGGTGGTCCACGATCTCGACGGCCACCTCAGCGTGCCGGCGCCAGCGGGCCAGCGCCCGGCCGGCCTCGTCCCGGCGGCGGGCGGCGACCGCCCGGCCCACATCGCTGCCCGGGCCGAGGAGGACGACGAGCCCGGCCGCGTGCTCGAGGATCAGGTCTTGTGTCACGGCCGGGGCGTCGTCGCGGTCGTCGCCAGGCTCGGCTGACGCCGCGTGCGCGGCGCTGACCAGGCGGCAGAGGGAGGCCCAGCCCTGACGGCCGGTCGCGACCAGCGTCACCCGCCCGGTCACCGGTCCGGCGCCCCCGGCGCCCCCGGCGCCGCCGGCATCCCCGCCGCGCAGCGCCAGGTCAGCGCCGAGGAGCGGCTTGATCCCGGCGTCGGCGCAGGCCTTGACGTGCTTGAACGCACCGTACAGCCCGTCACGGTCGGTCAGCGCGAGCGACGGCATGCCGAGCTCGGCCGCCCGCGCGGCCAGCTTCGCCGGGCTCGCCGTGCCATAGCGCAGCGAGTACGACGACGCGACGTGCAGGTGCGCGAACCCGGTGACCGGGCCGGTCCCGGTCAATCCGCGACCCGCGACAGCGTCCAGGTGCCGGCCGCCACGTCGCGGCGCAGCTCGTAGGTGCCCGCCGACGTCCCCTGCCCCGCGGACGCCTCCACCCGCCAGAACTCCAGTTCTGGCTGCGCGGGCACGTCGCGCTCCCGCCACCACTCCCTGTTGACCACCCAGTGCCCGGCGATCGACCGCACCGCGTAGAGCCTGCCTCGCCATACGAACCGGGCCGGGCGACCGTCATCTCTCGCCTGCACCTCGACCGGTTCCCCGTACACCCGAACCACGAGTTCGAATATAAGTTCAATCGAACACGTGGTCAAATATATCTTAAGATGCTGCTGTTACTTAGTTCATCGCGGTCGCGGGAGCCGTGGTGTTCGTTCGCGCGCCGGCGCGGGGCCGCTAGGGCTGAGGGGACCAGCCAGGGGCCGGGAAGGCCGTGAGGAGGTCGCGGATCTCAGCGGCGATGCGCTCCAGGGGGCCCTCGTCGTCCTTGGCGGCGGCGGTGATCGCCTCGTCCATCCAGGCCGCGAGCTGGGGCATGTGCTGCTCGGTCAGGCCCCTGGTGGTGATCGCCGGGGTGCCGAGCCTGATGCCTGACGGGTCGAACGGGCGCCGCGGGTCGAACGGGACCGTGTTGAAGTTAAGCTCGATGCCGGCCCGGTCCAGGGCCTTGGCGGCCGGCTTGCCGCCGATCCCCTTCGAGGTCAGGTCCACGAGCAGCAGGTGGTTGTCGGTGCCGCCGGACACCAGGTCGAACCCGCGCTCTTGCAGGGCCACGGCGAGCGCCGCGGCGTTGGCGACCACCTGGGCGGCGTACGCGCGGAACGACGGCGCCGCCGCCTCGCGAAGCGCCACCGCGATGCCCGCGGTCGTGTGGTTGTGCGGGCCGCCCTGCAGGCCGGGGAATACCGCCTTGTCGATCGGCGACGCGTGCTCCGCGTCCGTCATGATCATCGCGCCGCGCGGGCCGCGCAGCGTCTTGTGCGTGGTCGTCGTGATCACCGGCGCGTAGCCGACCGGGGACGGGTGCGCGCCGCCCGCGATCAGGCCCGCGATGTGGGCGATGTCCGCGACGAGCACCGCGCCCGCTTCCGCGGCGATCTCGGCGAACGCCGGGAAGTCGATCGTCCGCGGCACCGCGGTGCCGCCGGCGAAGATGATCTTGGGCCGCTCGCGCAGCGCCAGGTCGCGCACCTCATCGAAGTCGATCCGGCCGGTGTCCCGCCGCACGCCGTACTGCACTGGCCGGAACCAGCGGCCGGCGACCGACACCGCGGCCCCGTGCGTGAGGTGACCGCCCATCGGCAGCGCCATCCCCATGATGGTGTCGCCCGGCTGCGCGAACGCCAGGTAGACCGCGAGGTTCGCCGGCGACCCCGAGTACGGCTGCACGTTCGCGTGGTCCACCCTGAACAGCGCCTGCGCCCGCTCGATCGCGAGCGTCTCGATGAGGTCGATGAACTGCTGGCCCTCGTAGTACCGCCGGCCCGGGTAGCCCTCGGAGTACTTGTTGGTCAGCACCGTGCCGCACGCCTCGAGCACGGCGAGCGACACGTAGTTCTCCGACGGGATGAGCCGCATCTTCTCTGACTGGCGGCGCGCCTCGCCGTTGATCAGGCCCGCGATCTCCGGGTCGGTCGCCTCGATCTGCGGGATAGGCGGCTGGTGCATGGCGGGTTTCCTCCCTCGTCCATCGTCTGTGAGAGGCTATCAGGACCATGAGCACCAAAGTCATTCTCGACTGCGACCCGGGCATCGACGACGCGCTGGCGATCGCGTTCGCCATCGGGCACCCGGGGATCGAGTTCAGCGGGATCACCACGGTGGCCGGCAACGTGGGGCTGGTGAAGACCACGGCGAACGCGCTGGCGGTGGCGTCATTCGCCGGCGCGCCCGACGTGCCGGTGACCGCGGGGTGCCCGACGCCGCTGCTGCGCCCGGCACTGGACGCCGGGCACGTGCACGGCGAGTCTGGCCTCGGCGGCGCTGTCCTTCCCGCGCCGCCGCACGGGCCGCGCGACGGGCATGCGATCGACTTCATCATCGGCGCGCTCGCCGCCGCGCCGGGTGAGATCACGCTGGTAGCGACCGGGCCGCTGACCAACATCGCGCTGGCGGTGCGCCGCGAGCCGCGGCTGCCCGAGTGGGTCAGGGACTTCGTGATCATGGGCGGCTCGGCCGGGCGCGGCAACGTGAACCCCGCCGCCGAATACAACATCTGGGCCGACCCCGAGGCGGCAGCCATCGTGTTCGCCGCAGGCTGGACGGTGCGGATGATCGGCCTGGACGTCACGCTGCGGGCGCGGGCGACGGCGGCCGTGCAGGAACGGATGCGGTCGCTGCGGAGGCTGGGGTCGGAGCTGCTGCTGCCGGCGCTGTCGCAGTACGCGGACTCGAACAACACCGCGGGGGAACCGCCGGTGCACGACGTGTGCGCGGTCGTGTCCGTCACCGACCCGGCGGTCTTCACCTATACGCCGGCGCTGGTGCAGGTGGAGACCACGGGATCGTGGACCTCCGGGATGACCGTGACCGACTTCGAGGCGACGGGCAGGCCGAACACGCTCGTGGCGACCGATATCGACGCCGACAAGTTCTGGGATGTCGTGCTGGGCACTTACGAGTCGCTCGCGGGCAGCCTGGACCAGCGGCCCTAGCGGTGGTAAAGCACCGGTAAAACACAGGGCCGCAGTACCTTGGCACACTGTGACCACCAGCGGTACCATACGCAATTGCGTGCCGTGCGCCGGCGTTACGGCGGGGGCCGCCAGGGCTCATCAGACAGGGCCGCGGAAAAACACGAGGGTCCCCCGGGACGCACCCCGGGGGACCCTCGTGCCGTCCGTCGCGGACAATGCCGGCTAGTTCCCAGGTTCCTCCCAGGGTTTCCTATCAAGTGTCCCAGGTGGCCAGGTCATACTCCGCGCATGACCAGTACGGACGCGGGGGGCCGGCGGGACGGGGCACAATAATGCAAGAGAGCACGTACCAGACCGCCATGACAGAAGGTGACCCGATCCCGAAGGTGCTAGTCGTCGACGACGAGCCGAACATCCGCGAGCTCGTCCAGGTCGCCCTCAAGTTTCATGGTTGCGCGGTGACGACCAGCGCGACCGGCATGGACGCGCTGGCGCTCGCCACAGCGACCAGCCCGGACCTGATCGTGCTCGACGTCGTGCTGCCCGACATCGACGGCTTCGAGGTGTGCCGCCGGCTCCGCGCGAGCGACAACGACGTGCCGGTCATCTTTCTCACCGCCAGGGACACCACGTCGGACACCGTCACCGGGCTGACGCTCGGCGGCGACGACTACATCACCAAGCCGTTCTCTGTCGAGGCCCTGGTCGCCCGCGTGCGGGCCGTGCTGCGGCGCGTGGCCAAGCGGGACGCCACGGAGGACGGCGACGCCGACGGCGGGTCCACGCTGCGCGTCGCCGATCTCGAACTCGACGAGGAGCACTGGACAGTCCGCCGGGCGGGGACCCCGGTCGAGCTGTCGCCGACGGAGTTCCGGCTGCTCGCCTACCTGATGCGCAATCAGGGCCTGATGCTCAGCCGCAAGCAGCTGCTGGAAAACGTGTGGGGCTGGGAGTACGCCGGGCAGTCCCAGGTTCTCGAGACCTACGTGAGTTACCTGCGGCGCAAGCTCGACCCGCTCGGGCCGCCGTTGATCCACACCCAGCGCGGCGTCGGTTACACCTTGCGCTCGCCGTGACCGCGGCGGCGTGGGGTCGGCGGTCGCTCTCGCTGCGGACCCGGCTGCTGGCCGGCCTGATCGCGCTGACCGCGACCTTCCTCGTGGTGATGGGCGGGGTCAGCACCGTGGTGCTCCGCACCCTCGAGCAGAACCAGTTCAACCAGGAAGTCCGGCTGGCCGCCAGGCAGTCGGTCCAGGAGATCGCCCAGGGCACCGACGGGTTCGCCGCCGCGTACCTGTCGCTGCGCACTGGCGCCACCGGCGAACTCACCGCCGGGTCGTCCGCCGCGGCGGAACTACGGGCGGTGCTAGCCGGCGTCGCCGGCCAGTCCGCCGCGCAGGTTTCCGCGTACCTGAACCAGTTCGCCGCCCGCGGCGAGCCGTTCAGCATCGCGCTGCACGGCGACCCGGCGCTGACCGCCGCGTGGCGCCCGCTCGTCGTCACCACCCGCCAGGCCGCCAGCCTGGTGCCGGCCGGCGCGGCCGTCATACTCGTCGGCCGCTCGCCAGACGCCGTCGGCAGCCACGTGCGCGGCCTCGTGCTCGCCGAGCTGATCACCGGCGGCGTGCTGCTCGCCCTGCTCGCCATCTGCGGCAGCTGGCTGATCGGCCGGGGCCTCGCCCCGCTCGACCGGATGGCGAGCACCGCCGACATGATCACGGGCAGCGGCGACCTGGCGGCGCGGATGCCGGACGCGAGCAGCCGCCAGGAGACCGGCAGGCTCGCGGCGGCGATCAACACGATGCTCGACCGCATCCAGCAGGCCTTCGGCGCCCGGCTGCAGTCAGAACAGAAGGTGCGCCAGTTCGCCGCCGACGCCTCGCACGAGCTGCGCACCCCGCTGACCACGATCCGCGGGTACGCCGAGCTGTACCGGCAGGGCGCGTTCGGCCCCGCCGAGCTGCCGAACGCGATGCGGCGCATCGAGCAGGAAGCCGACCGGATGAGCATGCTCGTCGCCGAACTGCTCGAGCTGGCCCGCCTTGACCGCATGTCCTCCCTCGACCTGACCGAGACCGACCTCGCCTTGCTGGCCAGGGACGCGGTGGCCGACGCGCGAGCGGTCGAGCCCGAGCGCGAGGTGCGGGCGCAGGTCCCGCCGAGCCTGGTGGTCACCGCCGACGAGTCGCGGATCCGCCAGGTGCTCGCGAACCTGCTCGGCAATGTCCGCGCGCACACCCCGCCGGGCACCCCCGCCACCGTCCGCCTCTACCCGGATGGTGACGGCGCCGTGCTCGAGGTCAGCGACAACGGTCCCGGCATGTCCGAGCAGGACGCCTCGCGGGCCTTCGACCGCTTCCACCGCGGCGGCCACGGCGACGGCGTCACCGGCGGCCACCGGTTCGGGCACGACGGCGCCGAGGCCACGGGAAGCGGCCTCGGCCTGTCCATCGTCCAGGCGATCGCGGCCGCGCACGGCGGCCAGGCCAGGCTGCGGTCCGCGCCCGGCGCCGGAACGACTGTCCAGCTGTGGATTCCGGTCAAGAACCCAAACCAGTTATCCGGAACGGACGCGTTTCTCCGCCCGGCGGCTCGTTACCGTCAGCGGCAGCTCATCGCACCGCGCTGACGTTCGCCGCGCGTTCCGGCGCGGCCGGGGACCCCGCGAGCTGGAACGCCAGCAGCAAGAGCGCGACGAGAGCAACGACGATCGCGAAGAAGAGAGGACGAGTCGGTGGCCTGCGCATCGCTGCTCCCCCTTGAGCCTGAGCCGAGGAAACCCCGCCCCCGGCTTAACATCGGCCACCACAGCAGTCAACAACCCAGGCCGTGTGGCGGCACAATGAGACGGTGACTTCGGATTCCTCGCGGCCGGTGACCCTGGCCGAGCTGGTGGCGACCCTGTCGCTGGTGGCGGACCTCGGCATGGGCCGGCCCATGGAACGGGTGCTGCGCCAGACCGTGGTGGCCATGCGGCTCGGGGCGGCGGCCGGGATGGATCAGGCTGCCTGCCTGTCCGCGTACTACACGTCGCTGCTGACGTGGGTGGGCTGCGCCGTCGAGACCGCCGAAGTGGCGGCGCTCTTCGGCGACGAAACGGAGTTCTACGCCGACACCCGCGACGGGGACTACGGGGGTATCAGCCTGGCCGTTTTCGTAGCCAGTCATCTCGGCCGGGGCAAGCCGGGCTTCCACCGCATCGGGATCGTCGGGAAATTCCTGGCATCCGCGGGCCGGTCGGTGCAGCGGGTGATGACCGCGCATTGCCAGGAGACGAGTGATCTCGCCGGCTGGCTGGAGCTCGGCCCCGCGGTGTGCGAGCCGCTGCTGCAGGCTTACGAAAGGTGGGACGGGAAGGGCGTGCCCGGGCTGGCGGGCGCCGATGACCTGGCGCCCGCCATCCGGCTGGTCCACCTGGCCGACAGCGTCGAGGCGTTCCATTACGCCGGCGGCGCCGAGGCCGCGCTGCGGGTGGCCCGCGAGCGCCGGGGCACGCAGTTCGATCCTGCGCTGGTCGACTGCTTCTGCGCCCGGCACGCCGAGATCCTGGACGGGCTCGGCGGCATCTCGGCGTGGGAGGAGGTGATCGGCCTCGACCCGGAACTGGGCGCGGCGCTGAGCGACGACCAGCTCGACCGGGCGCTCACGGCGTTCGCCGACTTCAGCGACCTGAAGTCGCCGCTGCGCCTTGGCCACTCGCGAGGGGTGGCCGAACTGGCCGCCCAGGCCGGCACGGCGCTCGGGCTCCCGGCCGCCGACGTCGGCATGCTGCGCCGGGCGGCGCTGGTGCACGACATCGGCATGATCGGCATCCCCAGCGGCGTCTGGGAGGAGCCCGGCCAGTGGAGCATCTCCCAGCGCGAGCGGGCCAGGACCCACCCGTACCTGACCGAGCGGATGCTGGCCCGCACACCGCTGCTGGCCGAGGTCGGGCACTGCGCGTCGCTGCACCACGAGCGGCTCGACGGCTCCGGTTACCCGCACGGGCTGCGGGGTGAGGCCATCTCGCTGCCGGCGCGGATCCTCGGGGCTGCCGACGTCTACAACGCCCTCCGTCAGCCCCGCCCGCACCGCCCGGCATTCGAGGCCGGCGAGGCCGAACGGACGATGCGCAACGAGGTGCGCGCCGGGCGCCTCGACGGCGACGCGGTGCAGGCGGTACTCGAAGCCGGCGGCCACCGGGTGCGCCGCCGGCCCGGCCTGCCGTCGGGGCTGACGGGCCGTGAGGCCGAGGTGCTCGTGCTGCTCGGCCAGGGCCGGTCCAACCCCGAGATCGCCGCCGAGCTGCACGTCAGCCGCAAGACGGTGTCCTCTCACCTAGAGCACATCTACGCCAAGCTGGGGGTAAAGACCCGGACCGAGGCTGCCCTGTTCGCCATGCGGCACGGCCTGCTCGTGATGGCGGCGACTCCGGAACCTGACAGAAACATCGGGTAGTTACCCGATTCTCTTCCGGCGGCGGATCCGTACAACGGATCTATGACAACAACACCGTCCGGCAACGGCGCGACAACCGCGCCGCCGCGGCCCGCCCTGGCAGGGGCGTTCCTTCAGGGCCTGGCTGACCAGGACTTTGACGCGCTCGTGGGCACGCTCGCCGCCGACGCCAGGCTCCGCGCCCTGCTGCCGAAGGGCCTGCGCGAGTGGACCGGCGACGAGGAGATCGCCGGCCAGTTCGCGCGCTGGTTCGGCGACACGACGGACTTCGAGCTTGTCGAGGCCACCCTCGGCGAGGTCGGCGGCCGCCTGCAACTGCGCTGGCGTCTGCGGCTCCGGGCCGAGCGGCTCGGCCCCGGCTGGTTCACCGTCGAACAGCACGCCTACGGCGATGCCGGCGCGGACGGCCGGCTCGCCCGGCTCGACCTGGTATGCACGGGCTACCGGCCCGAGGGCGACGCTGGCTGACACCATGGCTGACACCTCGGGCACCTGGGGCGGCTGGGCGCCGGCGATCCGCGACGACCCGTTCGGTCACTTCGCCGAGGCCCGGGCGCGGTGCCCGGTGCAGCGGGTCCGGCTGGCAGACGGTCACCCGGCCTGGGTCGTGCTCGGCTACGACGCGGCCCGCCAGGCGCTCAACGACCCGCGCATCTCCAAGGACATGCTCGCCGCGCTGCGAGACAACGGCGATGTGGTGGCCGAGGGCCTGCCAGGGCCGGAGTTCTCGCGGCACATGCTCAACGTCGACCCGCCCGACCACACCAGGCTGCGGCGGCTCGTGTCCCGGGCCTTCACGCCAGGCCGGGTCGCCGCGCTCGAGCCGGCCATCAGGGCGATTGCCGGGGGCCTGCTCGACGAGCTGGCGGCCGCCGGCCCCGGCGCCACCGTCGACCTCATCGAGGGGTACGCCTATCCGCTGCCGTTCGGGGTGATCGGCGAGCTGCTGGGCATCCCCGCGGCCGACCGCCCGCGGCTGCACGCGTGGTTCCAGGTGCTGCTGACCGGGTGGGCCGGCGACCCGCCGGCAGCGGCTGTCGAGGCCTCCGACGGCATCGTGACCTATCTTCGCGAGCTCGTCGAGGCCAAGCGGCGGCAGCCGGGCGAGGACCTGGTCAGCGTCCTGGTCGCCGTCGACGACGACATGCTCACCACGCAAGAGCTGCTGTCGACCCTGTTCCAGCTCGTGGTCGCCGGTCACGACACCACGGCCAGCCTCATCGGCAACGGCGTCGTGGCCCTGCTCGATCACCCGCGCCAGCTCCAGGCGCTGCTGGCCCATCCCGGGCGGCTGCCCGCCGCGGTCGATGAGCTCGTCAGG
>Ga0207665_10003753_pt1 | contig 10145 bp, 12 predicted proteins | sample LARL112metaG_FD_184351 | JGI IMG/M metagenome (GOLD analysis project Ga0207665, IMG submission 184351) | Corn, switchgrass and miscanthus rhizosphere microbial communities from Kellogg Biological Station, Michigan, USA - LAR L11-2 metaG... | ecosystem: Host-associated > Plants > Roots >...
CACCATCTGGACGAGCAGGGACGCGCCGTCGATCATGGCCGTGTCCACCACCTGTCCCTGTCCCGAGCGCTGAGCTTCCCACAGGGCGGCGAGCACCCCGGTCACCAGCAGCATGGACCCGCCGCCGAAGTCACCGACCAGGTTCAGCGGCGGGACCGGCCGCTCCCCGGCCCGGCCGATGGCGTGCAGGGCACCGGTCAGGGAGATGTAGTTGATGTCATGGCCGGCCCGCGCGGCTAGGGGGCCGTCCTGGCCCCAGCCGGTCATGCGGCCGTAGACGAGCCGGGGATTGCGGCGACGGCAGTCCTCGGGGCCCACGCCCAGCCGTTCGGTAACGCCGGGGCGCAGGCCTTCGAGCAGGACGTCGGCCCGCCCGGCCAGGCTCAGGACGGCCTCGCGCCCCTCCGGCTCCTTGAGGTTCGCCGATACCCGCCGGCGGCCGCGCAGGGTGGGGTCCACGGTACCGCCGGGGCCGATCCTGAGCCCGCCGGACGGGCGGCCCACCCGCACCACGTCCGCCCCCAGGTCGGCCAGGACCATGGCCGCGTGCGGGACCGGGCCGATGCCCTCCAGTTCCACGACGCGCAGTCCCGACAGCGGTCCTGTCCCTGTCATCCGCTCCGCCTTCCCGGCCAACCGATGAGTCGATTGAAGTTATCAGGGCGCCCTCGCGGTCTCTCGTTCCGGCGGCCGCCCTCTGGCTCCAGAGACTCCTGGCAACTAGGTTGACACCATGGACAGGCTGGGCATGACGGTGCCGGTAGCGGGCGAGACGATGGCGGAGCTTCCGGCCGTGCTTGACGAGCTGGCGGCCGCGGGCTACACCGACATCTGGACCAGCGAGGTGAACGCCACGGACGCGTTCGCGCCGCTGCTGATAGCCGCGCAGCGGGTGCCGGGCCTGCGGCTCGGCACCTCGATCGCCGGCGTCTTCTCACGCAGTCCCGCGCTGATGGCGATGAGCGCGCTCGCCGTGGCCGAGCTGAGCGACCAGCCGGTCTACGTCGGCGTGGGGACCTCCAGCCAGAACATGGTAGAGCAGTGGCACGGCACCGCGTTCGTCCAGCCCTACCAGCGGGTGCGGGATACGGTCCGCTTCCTGCGGGCCGCGTTCACCGGGGAGCGGGTCACGTTCCGCGGCGACACGTTCGAGGTCGACGGCTTCCGGCTGGGCCGGGTCCCGCCGCACCCGCCGCGGATCCTGGTGGCTGCGCTGCGCGAGGGCATGCTGCGGCTGGCCGGCCGGGAGAGCGACGGCGTCGTGCTCAACTGGCTCAGCCCGGCCGACACGGCGCAGGTGGTGCCGCTCGTCCTGGACGGGAACCCGGACGCCGATGTCGTCGCCCGGCTCTTCGTCGTGACCGGCCCTGACCGGGAAACGGCGCGGGGCCTGGCCCGGCGGATGGTGACGGCCTACCTGACTACCGGCGTCTACGGCGAGTACCAGCGCTGGCTCGGCCGCGGCCCGGCCCTGGAGGCCATGTGGGCCGCCTGGCAGGCCGGCGACCGCCGGGGCGCGCTGGCCGCGGTCCCCGATTCGGTCATCGACGAGCTCTTCGTCATCGGCAGCCCCGCCGAGATCCGGTCCGGAGTCGCCGACTACGTCCGGGCGGGTATCACGATCCCCGTCCTCGCGGTGCTCGCGCCCGACCGGGACAGCATCAGGAAGCTGGCCGTCGAGCTGGGACCGAATGGCTGATTACTACGAGAGCTTCGCGGCCGATTATGACTGGCTGTTCGACGACGACGCGCTGGCGAGCGGCTTCGCGATCGGCCATCCCGCGACGGCGCGGCTGCTCGGTCGGACCCCGCCCGGCAGCGCCGTGCTCGACGCCGCCTGCGGTACGGGCAGCAGCGCGGCGGCGCTCGCCCGCCGGGGCTTCCGGGTGCGGGCCACCGACGGGAGCGACGCGATGGTGGCGATGGCGGCGGCCAAGTTCCGGCGTGAGCACCTGGACATCCCGCTGGCTACCTGCCTGTGGGCGGACCTGCCGGCGACGGTCGGCGAACGGTTCGACGTGGTGCTGTGCCTGGGGAACTCGCTCGTGCACACGGGCAGCCGCGAGGCCATGATCGAGGCGCTCAGCGGGCTGCGGCAGATGGCCGGGCCCGGCGGGCACGTGGTGGTGGACACCCGTAACTGGGAGCAGCTCCACGCCGAGCGGCGGGTCGTGCGGGTCAAGGACCGGGTGGTGACCCGCGACGGCCGCCGGTGCGTCACCCTGTACGTCTGGGAGATACCTGACCGGCTCGGGGACGAGACCACCGCCCGGATCGTGTTCCTCTTCGAGGACGGCGACCGGATCGAGCCGCACGAGTACCGGGTCGGCTTCCGCCCGTTCACGCACGCCGAACTGCGCGAGCGGCTGGCGGAGGCGGGCCTGCGGGAAGTGGACACCGACTTCGACGAGGACCGGGACCAGTACGCCGTGGTGACAGTGCCCGCCTGAGGGTGCAACAGATCGGCGGGGATGACGCGTCTTCAGGGTGAGCCTGAGGGTGGTGGCATGCATCTCGACGATGTGCTGACTGAGCTGGTCGCGGACTCCGGCGACCGGCTGCTGCGGGTGGCGTACCAGCTGACGCACGATCGCGGGGCGGCGCAGGACCTGGTCCAGGACGCGCTGCTGCGCGTCTACCGGTCCGTGCGGCGCCGCGGCCTGGCGCCCGAGGACTGGTACGCCTACCTGCGCCGGGCCGTGATCAACGAGTACGTCCGCACCCGCCGGCTGCGCAGCAGCACCGAGATCGTGACCGACACGGTGCCCGAGCGGGCGGCGGCCGGGAGCCTGGAGGACCGGGCCGCCGATCAGGTGCAGCTGTGGGCCGCGCTCGGCGAGCTGAGCGAGCGGCAGCGCGCGGTCCTGGTGCTGCGTTACTACGAGGGCCTAGCCGACCACGAGATCGCGGCCCTGCTCGGCTGCCGGGAGGCGACCGTGCGCAGCCTCGCGCGCCGCGGGCTCGCCGCCATGCGGCCGCTGGTCGCGGCCGCCAGCATTGAGGAGGGCCGGGCGTGAGCGCGTTCGAAGACGAGATGAGGCAGGCGATGGCCAGCCACGACGACGAGGCGCCGCGGGCCGAGGACCTGCTGCGCTCCCTGGAGCAGGCCTCGCCGCCCCGGCGGCTGGCCGGCTGGTACGCGCCGCTCGCGGTCGCGGCCGCCGTCGTCGTCGTGGTGGCGGGCAGCCTCGGGGGCGTCAGGCTGCTCGGTTCCCAGGCGGCACCCATGGCGAGCCATCAGCCGACGCCCGCGGCGAGCCATCAGCCGACTGGGCGGGTGGCCCCGCTGGCCTGCCCCACGAGATATGCCGGGCAGGCTCTGTGGGTGCCAGCTAAGCCGGCTGGGGTGGACGGCCGCGCGCGCCTGGTCCCGACGACGACGCCACGCTCGGCGCTGGTCTGCGCGTACGCAGGCAGCAACATCGCCAAGCAGCAGGCTGGCTGGGACCTGTCCGGACGGCGGTGGCTGACGGGCAACCTGGCCGGGCTGGCCGCGCAGCTCAGCTGGAAGGGGCGCCGCCTCCCCGGTGATCACATCGCGTGCGCCGGCGTGGGCAGCGCGGAGACTAGGTATCTCATCGGTCTGAGGTACTCCGGCGGCGCGACGGTGTGGGTCGCCGGCGGCGACGAGGCCGACAACTGCATCCCCGCCTCCAACGGCGAGTTCACCAGCATCAGCACTATCGGCCCCGAGGCGACCCAGGCATTCCGATCCGGCCGGTGGCCGGCCCGCCCGCCGACCGCCTGCAGCGGCCGCCTCCAGGACAGCGGCCGACTCGGCGAGGACAAGGCGCTGGTTCCCGCGGGCGTGGTCTCCCTGACCATATGCGCGCCCAAGGCTCACACGGTCACCTCCGGCTACCAGGCCCTGATCCGGGCGCTCAACCGGCTGCCGGTTCACCCCTCGATCGGCTACTGCTCCGGGGCGGTTGGCTCCGGGTCGTTTTACCAGCTCCTGTTCTCCTACGCGCAGGGGCCGATGGCCTCGGTCGACATCACCGTCGGCTGCCACCCAGAGATCGAGAACACCGACCTGCAGTCGGCCAGCGCCAGCACCGTCATGCCGATAATTCAGCAGCTCCTGAAGGCGACATAGCGGTATTGTTCGCCCTCGTGGCTATGACTTTGGGTGATGCCTTCAACCGGCGCAAGAAGCTCGGCGCCGACCTGCAGAGCTGGATCGCCAGGCTGGGCCTGGCCGGCAACGAGCGGCGTACCTACCGCACGTCCGCGCTGGACGGCGACGCGGCGTACCGGCCCGACCCGGGGACCGAGAAGGCCACCACCCGGCAATATACGGTGCAGGAGTGCCGGGACAAGATCGCGGCGATCCTGGCCGAGGACGAGCAGCTGGCGCTGCGCATCTCGCGGACCAACCAGCAGGCGCGGGCTGAGATCGAGGACCTCGACGGCCGGGTCCGCGTGCTGTCGATCCCCGAGCTGCTGGTGCTCAAGGACGACACGATCCCGAAGCTGGAGCAGGCCGCCCGGGCGGTGCCGCTGCGCGCCGACGACGTGAGCGTCTACGACAGCGGGGACGACTGGGTGCGCTACCGGCTGGTGAAGAAGGTGGAGCGCAAGAAGGAGACGTTCAGCGACAAGGGCCTGAAGGTCGAGGAGATCGAGTTGCTGGGCCACGATGTCGTGGAGGTCACCGACTACGGCGTGCCGCGCCGTGAGCAGTGGGACGCCATCGACCGGATCGGCGAGTTCGCGCAGCGGGTCAAGCAGGCCATCAACCAGGCCAACAAGACCGAGCTGGCCGAACTGGACTGAGCGCCACTAGGCTGGACGCCAGCGCGGGGCCGGCCCACCAAAGTGTCGGTTTGTAATAGGTAACCGGTAAACGGCTTCTCGTCTATCCGCCTACCACACACTCAGCAGGTGCGTTTGTTGTAAGAGGTACTGCGTACCACGTCAGCTGTAGTAGGTACCGAGTAAGCGGTAACACCAAAAATTAGGGCTACCACACGCCCTGGCGAGGGCCGGCCCCGTCCCAGATACCCCCGGAGACCCTCAGCGCAGCAAGGACCTGGCGGTAGGCGCCAGCCGTAGCTGTTGCGTTGCGTCAGGCAGGGCAGGAAGCACCGGGTTCCGGCGCAGATGGTCGTCGAGGTGCGCCTGGCTCGGGAAACTGGCCAGCCATACGAAGACGTTCTCGCCCGTGCGGACCGGCAGCGCGGGGAAGGTGTTCTCGGCGTGCTCGGTCTGCAGGCACGCCAGCGGCGTGGCTCCGGCCTCGATGAGGGCGGGACGGACCTGACGGTCGGAGAAGTCGGCGAAGGCCTGGTCGAACGGCTGGTCGCGGTGGTAGATCGTGATCAGTATGCGCGACGGCCCGGCTGAGGGACTGCCCGCGGCGGGCCGTCCAGCGGGCGGCGCCGGGAAGCCAGAGCGCGCGGTCACCGGCCGCAGCAGCAGCACGTTGCCGCTGTCGATCATGGTGGCGTTGGCCTGGGCGCGGTGGGCCTTCCAGACCGGGCCGCCGTAGAAGGCGGCCAGCGCACGGGCCCGGGACGGCATATCGCCGAAGCCGCGGATCCACACGAACCTGTCCGGGTCGTCCAGGTCGCGGAACTGGCCCACGACCGCCATGCCCTCCGCCTCCTGGCTCTCCACGAACTCCCGGTCGAACAGGTCGATCAGCACATCGCGCTGGCCGGGACGCAGGGTGTACTGCCTCAGTTCGACGACCGGGTAGCGCACGGCGTCCGTCACGATGCCTCCAGGGTCTCGCGTAGCACGTCGGCCACCGAGACGGCCGCCAGTTCGCGCCGCAGGGCCTGGTCGATCCCGCCGTAGACCCGGCTCAGCGCGGGGCGGATCCCCCGGCCGACCGGGCACTCGAGATTGGGCACCGCGTGATGCAGCCCGAACGGCGGTTCCTGGCCCACGGCGTCGTGCACGTCGAGCAGGGTGATCTCCTCGGCGGGCCTGGCCAGGCTCCATCCCGCCCCCGCCCCGTGGCGCACGCCCACCAGGCCCGCCCGGCGCAGGTCGCCCAGGCAACGCCTGATGATCACCGGGTTGGTCTTCACGCTGGCGGCGACCTGGTCCGACGTCAGCACCTCACGTCCTTGCCGCTGGGCCAGCGCCATCCAGGCCAGCGCGTGAATGCCGACCGTGAGCCGGCTGTTGGCCGCCATTGCACCTCCTTGACGTAACAGTTTCTGTTACAGCGAAGCAGGCCGTCAATAGGTACCCGGAAACTGGAACACGTTCTAGTCTTGTCCCATGCGCCACGGCATCGTCCTGTTCACCTCCGACCGCGGGATCACGCCGGCTCAGGCCGCGAAGGCCGCGGAGGAGCGCGGGTTCGACACCTTCTACGTGCCCGAGCACACCCACATCCCGGTCAAGCGGGAGGCCGCCCACCCGGGCACCGGCGACGCGACGCTGCCCGACGACCGTTACACGCGGACCCTCGACCCCTGGGTCAGCCTGGCCACCGCGGCCGTGGTCACGTCGCGGATCGGGCTGGCCACCGCGGTGGCACTGCCGGCGGAGTCCGACCCGGTCACGCTGGCCAAGACCATCGCGACGCTCGATCACCTGTCGGGCGGCCGGGTCACCCTCGGGGCGGGCTTCGGCTGGAACACCGACGAGCTCGCCGACCACGGCGTCCCGGCCGGGAAGCGGCGCACCGTGCTGCGCGAGTACGTGGAGGCGATGCGCGCGCTATGGACGCAGGAGGAGGCGGCCTACGACGGGGAGTTCGTGAACTTCGGGGCGTGCTGGGCCTTCCCCAAGCCCGTACAGCCGCATATACCGCTGATCATCGGCGCGGGCGGCGGGCCGAAGACGTTCGGCTGGATCGCGCGGCACGCCGACGGCTGGATGACCACCCCCGGCGAGCAGGACATCGCCGGCAAGGCCACCGCCTTGCGGCAGGCCTGGGCCGATGCGGGCCGTCCAGGCCACCCCGACATCCGCGTGCTCGTCACCGCGCGGCCGTCCGCTGACGACTTCGCGACCTGGGAGGCGATCGGCGTCACCGAGCTTCTGTGGGGACTTCCTGACGCACCGGCCGAGACGGTGGAGGCCTACCTCGATCGCCTCGCCCGCCGGGTGATGAGCAGATAGCGCGGCATGAACCAGCCCCGTTCGGTAATTCCTGATTTGTTGCCGGCCTCGGCGCTGGCTGATGCCGCCGAGCGGTACGACGTCGTGGTTGCCGGGTTCGGCATCGCCGGGGGGTGCGCGGCGCTGGAGGCGGCCCGGGCCGGCGCCCGCGTGCTGCTGCTGGAGCGGGCCGCCGTGCCCGGGGGGACCACCTGCATGGCCGGGGGGCACTTCTACCTCGGCGGCGGCACCGCGGTGCAGCGGGCGACCGGTCACGAGGACTCGGCCGAGGAGATGTACAGGTACCTGGTCGCGACGTCGAAGGAACCCGAGCACGACAAGATCCGCGCCTACTGCGAGGGGTCGGTCGAGCACTTCGGCTGGCTGGAGGCGCTGGGCTTCGCGTTCGAGCGCTCCTACTTCCCCGGCAAGGCCGTGATCCAGCCGGGCACGGAAGGGCTGATGTTCACCGGCAACGAGAAGGTGTGGCCGTTCCGCGAGCAGGCCAGGCCGGCGCCGCGGGGCCACAAGGTCCCGGTGCCCGGGGACACCGGAGGCGCGTCGCTGGTAATGAACCTGCTGCGGGACCGGGTCGCGGAGGCCGGCGTCGAGGTGCGGTACGAGACCGGCGCGAGCGCCCTGGTGACCGGGGAGTCCGGGGCCGTCGTGGGGCTTGGCTGGACGTCGTTCGGTGACACCGGGGTAGTCAGGGCCGGGGCCACGGTGATCGCGGCCGGGGGGTTCGTGATGAACCCCGCGATGGTGGCGTCATACACTCCGGCGTTGGCTAACCCGAAGCTCATCGCGCTCGGCTCGACGTACGACGACGGGCTCGGCATCCGGCTCGGGATGTCGGCGGGCGCCGACGTCAGGCACATGGACGAGCCGTTCATCACCGCCCCGTTCTACCCTCCCCCGGTGCTGACGACCGGGCTCATCGTCAACTCCCGCGGCGAGCGTTTCGTGGCCGAGGACTCCTATCACGCGCGGACGTCACAGTTCATCCTGGAGCAGGAGGGGTCGGCCGCTTACCTGATCGTGGACAGCGCGCACCTCGAGCAGCCGGCGATGCCGCTGGTGCCGCTGCTCGACGGCTACGAGACCGTGGCCGCGATGGAGGCAGGCCTGGGGGTGCCGGCCGGATCGCTGGGCAAGACGCTGGCCCGGTACAACGGCTTCGCCGCCCGGGGGGAGGACCCGGACTTCGGCAAGAGCGCCGACTGGCTGGCGGCGCAGGACCAGGGCCCGTGGGCGGTGTTCGACCTGCGGCCGGGGCACGCGCTGTACGCCGGGTTCACCCTCGGGGGCCTGTCGGTTACGGTGGACGGCCAGGTGCGGCGCCCGGATGGTTCGGTCATCGCGGGGCTGTACGCGGCCGGCGCCTGCGCGTCGAACATCGCCCAGGACGGCAAGGGCTACGTCTCGGGCGCCCAGCTCGGCGAGGGGTCGTTCTTCGGCCGCCGGGCGGGCAGGCACGCGGCGCGGCTCCGCGCTCCGGGGTGAGGCCGGCCAGACTGCTGTCATGGCCGATCACTACGCCGACGGGACCTGCTCGTGGTGGCACCTGTCGCAGCCGCCGCCGGAGCTGGTCGCGGCGGCGGGCGAGCGCAACGACATCGACGAGGCGGTGGCCGCCCGTACGTTCGGTGCGTGGCGGGTCGAGGACATGGAACGGGCCGAGGTGCCGAGCGACACGCGCATGCTCGAGGTCATCGTGGCCCGCCTGTCGGCATGAAGGCCGTCGCGGCCCTTTGAAAGCCCGGCAGGATTCCCGCGAGAGTGGCTCTGTACGACATCTATTCCCTATAGAGCCACTCTCACGGGAATCAGGAACAAGCGGGCGGGGCTAGTGTGAAGAAGGAGGCACCAGTGACGAGAAGGCAGAGCGACTCTATGGGGTAGCAGCTGCCATCCCGGACGCTGATCGTCCGGGATGGCACGTACGCTGCCTGGCATGGCTATCGCACGCTTCCCGAGCATCGTCATCGACTGCCCCGACGCCGCCGCCTCGGCCGCCTTCTACGCCACCATGATGGACTGGAAAACCGAGGTCAAGGCCGACTGGGTCGATATCCGCGCGGACTACGGACAGTGCATCTCGTTCCAGACGGTGGAGGGCTATACCGCGCCCACGTGGCCGAGCCAGGAAGTGCCGCAGCAGATGCACCTTGACGTGGTGGTCGACGACCTCGACACGGCCGAGGCTGAGGTGATCGCCCTCGGCGCGACCAAGGCCGAGTACCAGCCCGGCACTACCTTCCGGGTGATGCTCGATCCGGCCGGACACCCGTTCTGCCTGTGCCTGAGCTGATCAGCGGTTGACACCGCATCTCGTGCCACCTGCAATGATGAGGTGGCCGAGAGTGCGCGCGACGCCGACGTCATCGCGTCCGGGCGCGAACCGCGGGAACCGGGGGAACGCGCCGGGCGCGCGCCCGGCCTGGCCTGGCTGCTCGCCGGGACGCTAGCCGTGGCACTGGCCGTCGCGGTCACGGCCGCGGTGCACTACCGCGCCGAGGCCGGGCGGCCCCGTCCCGGCGTCCTGCCCGCTTCCAGCCGGGCGGCGGTTCTTCCCCTGCCCCAGGTGACCAGCACGGCGCTGCGCCTGCCCGCGCGCGGGGGCGTGACCGGCACGGTGGTCATCACGGCCGCCGCCCTGCCCGGGGCCGGCCGGGCGCAGTTCACGGTGTCCGCCGTGATCACCGGCGGGACGCCGGGTACGGTCTATGACCTGATCGGCAACGACTGCTCGGACGTGTCCCCGCTGCCCGACAAGGTGTGGGCAGCCGGACTGGCGGGCGCGGACGGCACGGCCGACCTGACCGGCTACGCCTGGACCGGCGCGGTGGCCGACCGGTACTGGATGACGCTGGACCCGTCACCGGGACATCCGCCGGGCCTGCACGGGCGGTTCGCCCGGGGCCAGGCGACGTCATTCCCGGCCGGGCAGGCACCGTGCGCCGACCGCTAGCCTGCCTGGGTGAGTGATGTCTGCTGTGACGGATGAGGATCTGCTGGCCCGGCAGGCCGCGCTCCAGGACCGGGCGCGGGAGGTGCTGGCCGGGCTCGGATCCGGACGCTGG
>Ga0207665_10003754_pt1 | contig 10144 bp, 5 predicted proteins | sample LARL112metaG_FD_184351 | JGI IMG/M metagenome (GOLD analysis project Ga0207665, IMG submission 184351) | Corn, switchgrass and miscanthus rhizosphere microbial communities from Kellogg Biological Station, Michigan, USA - LAR L11-2 metaG... | ecosystem: Host-associated > Plants > Roots >...
GTGGTTGGCGAGATTAAGCGATGGCTTAGAAACGACGCGGGATCGATAGACTTAGCAGCCGACACGGCTTTTCTGGTGCGACCTATAAGATGTCCTGCTGTTCAATCATGTGCTAAGAGCGTAGCGGCTTTTCTGTTGCGAGGTTGAGGCGATCCGCCATTCGGCTGAGCTCCGGAAGCGAACGGGCCTTCATCTTTCGCATCAGGTGGGTGCGATGCACCTTCACCGTGGATTCGGCGATGCCGATGTCGTTCGCAATCTGCTTGTTGAGGCGACCGGCCGTAACCTGGATCATGACCTCGCGCTCGCGGGAGCTAAGTGTCGCGAAACGCTCGTTGAGCGCAGCCAATGCCCTGTCGCTCTCCCGACGCGCACGATCGCGCGCGAGCCCGGCCTCCACCGCATCGAGGAGTTCCTGATCACGAAACGGTTTTGTGAGGAACTCAATGGCACCCCCCTTCATCGCCTGCACGGTCATCGGGACGTCGGCGTGCGCTGTAATGAAGATGATTGGCACTTGCCTGTTCGCCGCGGCAAGATCACGCTGAAGCTCGAGACCGCTTCGCCCCGGCATTCTCACGTCGAGCACCAGACAAGTCGGTCCGTCCGACAGCTTGGCCTTGGAAAAATCGGCAACAGACGAAAATTGCTGGATGTCCAAGTCGACCGAGCGCAAGAGTCGCACGACCGAATCGCGAAACTCGGCATCGTCGTCGATGATCACGACGCTGGGCTTCGCTTCAGGCATCCCCGGACCAGGCATAATGGGCCGCCTTCTTCCTGCTGGAATGGTCTTTATTCTACTCACAATCCGTTGCCACCAACAGCCCCTGCTACCTAAGCGAATAGTCGAGCGCATAAGCCATCGCTTAGGGCAGCCGGCATTGCTTTGTCGGGACCCTTCGCCGACATTACTAGCATGCAGCGCGGCATTTGGACAGCCACCGATAGCGTGGGGCCAAACCAGTTGAACCGAAATGACGAAACGTACATTGATCTCGGTTGTCGAGGATGATCAGCCCTTTCGCGAATCCATGAGAAAACTCATGACCGCGCTGGGCTACACTGTCGAAGCGTTTTCCTCGGCAGCTGATTTCCTGGCATCACCCATATTGCCTGCAACCGGGTGCCTGGTCACCGACGTCCAGATGCCTGGAATGAGTGGGGTTGAGCTCCACAGACATCTCGTGGATAGTGGCCACGTGATTCCGACGATTCTCGTCACTGCCTATCCGGATGACGTCACCCGAAACCGCGCCTTGAAGGATGGAGTGGTTTGTTACCTCAGCAAACCCGTGGATGATGAGCATCTGGAACGCTGCCTTCGTTCGGCTCTCGAGTCCGGAAAGCCGCATGAACAGCACTCATGAACCCTGCGGGCCTGCGGGCAGAGTGAACTGAAATACCGCGCCCCGAGGCCGATTGGCCTCTGCCCACAGTCGACCTCCATGAGCGGTGATGATGGACCGGCAAATCGAGAGTCCCATTCCGATTCCAGCATTCTTTGTGGTGTAGAACGCCGCGAAAACCTTATCGAGACGCTCCGGATCAATTCCTGGCCCTGAATCTTGCACTGCGACCAACACATCGCTCGTCTGGCCCTGCTTGGTGCTGATCGACAACTCGCGCGCGTCCTCCTCGACTGAGCTCATCGCTTCCACGGCATTCAGGATCAGATTCAAGACGACTTGTTGCAATTGAACACGATCGCCGTGAACGAGCAGCGACCCCTTCAGGGTGGTACGGACCAAAACCCCATTCTTTGTGATTGCGCTCTGCACCATCTCGATAACCTCGTCGATCGCCTCGTTGAGGTCGAAAGGCTCGCTTCGTGGAGGCGCCTTGTGGATGTGATCGCGCATGCGATCAACGATGCCTTTGGCCCGGTCGGCATCCCTGACAATGCAGGCGAGCGCCTCTTTGACTTCGGGCAGGTTTGGCGGGCTCTTTTCTAAAAAGCGCATTCCTGCACGCGCATTGTTGCGGGCCGTGGCGATGGGGTGCAGGATTTCGTGAGCCAGCGAGGCGGCCAATTCTCCCATTATGCTCACACGATTCACGTGCGCGAGATCCGACTCCAACTGGCGAAGTCTCTCGTGCTCCTCTTGCGCGCGTTTACGTTCCGTCACATCGATGTGCGTAGCGACCATCTCGACGCGTTCTTCCTGCGCGGAGACCATAGGCTGGCCCGTAGCTTCGATATATTTGACCGTTCCATCGGGAAGTACGATTCTGAACTCGAATGCAAAAGCTCTCCTCGCATGCAAGGCCTCGTCGATCCCCGCATTCACTCTCTCGCGATCATCTGGATGTATGCGTTGCAATACAGTTTCCCGGTCCGGAAGTCCCTGCAGCGGATCAAATCCCCATATCCGGTAACTTTCCTCTGACCAATAAACAGCCGCGGTGGTGTTGAAGGCCAAGGTCCCGGTGTGGCTCAGCCGCTGTGCCTCGGCCAGATAAGCTTCGCTGCGTCGGAGTGCCTCTTCTACCCTCTTTCGCTCGGTGATGTGCCGCCCCACGCCGCGGTAGCCGATGAAACGTCCCGATTTGTCAAATACCGGCAGCCCATAGACCGACACATAGCGCTTGCCACCGTCGGGCGCAGGTCGCGCGAGCTCAAAATCTCGGAATGGCAGGTGGGCATCGAGGGTCTCGCGGTGCTTGCGCCAGGCCTCGGCGTCAGGCTCGAGGTAAGGCACTTCCCAGCGAGTCTTGCCGATCTCGGAGCCCGGCGCCGGCGCGTCAGCTAGCCCTTCAGCAAACACCTGGCGGATAAAGCGATGCTGCGCGTCGCTCTCCCAGTACACGTCGAAGGAGAATTGAACGATGGTCCGAAAGCGCTCCTCGCTCTCCCGCAGTTCATCCTCTGCGCGCTTGCGCTCGGAGATATCGCGCACCAAGCACAAATACCGGCGTCCGCCTTGCTCAAACTGGTTCAGGCGAACCTCCACCGGGAAGGAGGTGCCGTCCTTGCGCCGGTGGTGGGTCTCGAAAGTGATGGCTTCCCCGGCGATGGTGCGCTGCTTTAGACGTTGGATGGACGTACCGTCGAGACCAACATCGAAATCGCTTTTATGTTTGCCGATCAGTTCTTCCCTGCTGTAGCCCAGACCATGGCAGGCTTGGCGGTTGACGTCGAGAATGGTCCAATCATCGTCAAGCAGAAGGAAGGCATCGGTCGCGTGATCTACGAAGATGCGGAAGCGACCCTCGCTTGCGCGCAGCTCTTGCTCCGCCTGTCTCAGCTCCGTGATGTCCTGCAGGACGCCAAATTGGCGCAGAGGGCGTCCCGATTCGTCCCACGTCACGTCGCCCTGGCTGTGGACTATTCGCACAGTGCCGTCGGGACGGAGCACCCGGTATTCGACATCATAGCGTGGACCCCCGGGCAGCAGGGCAGCCGCAGCCGCCTCGGCTACTCTCGGCTGGTCCTCGGGGTGAATCAGGCTTAGCCAGCGCGCGTGCCATTCTGGCAAGTCGACGGCCTCCAACACGAAGATTCGACAAACCTCGTCCGAAAGAAACACGCGACTTGTGGCGAAGTCCCGCTCCCACCAGCCAAAGTGCGCGATGTGCTGCGCCTTCTGCAACCTGGCTTCACTCTCGCGTAACGCTTCCTCCGTGCGCTTGCGTTCCGTGATGTCGCGCGCCAGCGACAGTCGGAACCGATGTGCTCCGTGCTGGAACTGACGAGTGCGGACCTCGACTGGAAATATCGTTCCGTCCTTGCGCCGATGCTGAGTTTCGAAGGTGACCGTTTCCCCGCTCGCTACTTGCTCTCCGATCCGCGCAATCGATGCCTCATCCAGGCCGGCATCGAAGTCGCGCGGATGCTTTCCGATCATCTCCTCGGGGCTGTAACCCAAGCTCTCACACGCCTGACTGTTTACGTCGACAAGAGCCTGATGCTCGTCGAACAGGAAGAAACCATCCGTCGCGTGATTGATGAAGCTACGAAAACGCGTTTCGCTCGCGCGCAGCTTGGTCGTTAGCGCGGTCACGAGCAGCGACGCTGTCAAGAAGGCCGCCATCCTCACAATATCGTCCGGATCATCAACGCGGAACTCGAACAATGGCGGCACGAAGAAGTAGTTCAGGCAGGCGACGGCGACGATTGATAGAACGACCGAGACGACAAAGCTGCCCAACAGCGAAACCAGCGCGATCCAAATCAGATAGGCTAAGGACGTCCTCCCGACGCCAAAGCCAATCTTAAAACAGACGAAGGTGATCAATGCTACGCCGGCAATACCCAGCAAAAACTGGGCGGCAACGGCGTGTAGTCGGGGTCTCTGCTTGTGTGTAATCTCCATCCCAAGCACGCCCCGAACGATGCTCGCACAGCTGGGGGGATGCGGACAGCGGCCCAATCCCCTCCGGTCTGTCAAGTATAGGCTTCCGCTTGCGCGAGCCGAAAGCGGCTAATCCGCGCAACCAGCAAGGAAGCATATGGTACGCTACTGGCGCTTTTAGGGGAAGGTCTGCGGACCGTTGTCCGCACGCGTCGCGCTCTCCGTTCTTCCGCTGAACGCGTGAACTCCGTGTCGTGCCGAGCGTGCCTGACGTTTTGGGGCCGCCTGGCGCCTCCCCCGCCGGATCATTCGGCCGGCTGCACATGGCTCGTCGCCGTGACCGTCGATTTCCTCTGCGTCTTCTCCCGCAGCGTCTGAAACACGACGTAAAGCATGGGGATCAGGAGGATACCGATGGTGCTCGCCGCCAGCATGCCGACGAAGACTGGTGTGCTGACGCTGCGGCGGGCAATTTCCGAGGCGCCCTCCGCCCATACCAGCGGCGCCAGGCCGACGATGAACGCGATGGAGGTCATTATCACCGCGCGGAAGCGCAGCTTTGCGCCGAGCTCTGCCGCTTCCCTGATGCCCATGCCGCGCTCCCGCTGGTCCTTGGCAAACTCGACGATCAGGATGGCGTTCTTGGCCGCCATTGCGATCAGCACGACGAGGCCGATCTGGGCGTAGAGATTGAGCGTCAATTTGAATACCAGGACGCCAGCGAAGGCTCCCAGCACGGCGGTCACCACCGACAACAGAACAGGGACCGGGGTCACCCAGCTTTCGTACAGGCCGACGAGAAACAGGAAGGCGAACAGCAAAGCCATTCCGAGCACGATCCCGGTCTGCCCGCCGGCCCTTTGCTCCTGAAACGCCGTGCCGGTCCATTCAAACCCGAAACCGGGCGCCAGCGTCTTCGCCGAGATGTCCGACATGGCGGTGAGCGCCGTGCCGGAGGCAACGCCCGGCGCCGGAATGCCGTTGACGGTCACCGAGCGATAATTGTTATAGCGCGTGATGACCTGAGGACCGGTGATGTTGCGCAGCGAAGCGATCGCCTGCAGCGGAACCATGGTGCCCTTGCTGTTGCGGATGTAGATCCGCCAGAGATCGGGCACATCGCGCCGGTTCCCCGCCTCGCCCTCCACATTGACCTGCCAGGTTCGGCCGAACAAATTGAAATTGTTCACGTAGTAGCTGCCGAGCGTCGCCTGCAAGGTGGTAAATACGTCATTGATGGTGAGCCCCAGCGACTCGGCTTTTGCGCGGTCGATGTCGAGATAAAGCGAGGGCGCGGCTGCACCATACGTGGTGAACACCTGGGCGAAGCGGCTATCCTGCTTTGTGACGTCGATGAGTCCCAGGACCACGCTTCCTATGGTGGCCGGATCTGCACCCTCGAAACTCTCGAGCTGGTATTCGAAACCGCCGGTCGTGCCCAGACCGATGACCGGCGGCAGGTTGAACGGCAGGACGGTCGCGGTGCGGAGCTGCAGGCCGGCGCCGAACGTCTTGGCGATCAGGGCCTGAGCCGAATCCACGGCCTGCTTGCGGTCTTCAAACGGCTGCAACACGGCCACCATGAAGGCGGTGTTGCTGGATGAGAACGAATCGAGGAACGAGTAGCCGATGATGGAGACCGAGTCCTTAACCTGCGGCATGGATTTCAGGACAGCTTCGACCTGTCCGACGACCTCGCTGGTGCGCGCGACGGAGACACCGTCCGGCAGCTGCACCTGCACGAAAAAGGCGCCCTGGTCCTCCTCGGGCAGGAAGCTCGTGGGCGTCACGCGTGCCAAGCCGCCGACGCCAAGCCCGAATGTGACGTCTAGTACGACCCCAAGCACCGAGAACCGCAGAAGCTTGCGGACGACCAGGGCATAACCGTCGCGCACCCCGTCGATCCCTCGGCTGATGTAACCCATCAGGCCGCGGCGCGGGCCGGAGTGTCGCAGGAACAGCGCACACAAGGCGGGCGACAACGTGAGCGCGTTGAACGCCGAGATCAGCACCGTTGCGATGATCGTCACCGCGAATTGCCGAAACAGCACGCCCGAGATCCCGGCGATGAACGCGACCGGAACGAAGACCGAGAGCAGCACCAGCGTGATGCCAATGATCGGCGCCGTGACTTGCGTCATGGCCTTCTTGGCGGCGTCCGCCGGAGAGAGATCCGGCTCTTCTTCCATCACGCGCTCGACGTTCTCCACAACGACTATGGCGTCATCGACCACGATGCCGATCGCAAGCACCATCGCCAGGAGCGAGACGGTATTGGCCGAATAGCCGAACGCCGCCAGCACCATGAAAGCGCCGATGAGACTCACAGGAACCGCAATGACCGGAACGATGGTGGCGCGCAGCTGTCCAAGGAACAGAAACACCACGAGTGCGACGAGGACAAATGCCTCGAACAAAGTTTTCAGCACCTCATGGATAGTGTCGTTGATGAAAACCGTCGTGTCGTAGGTCGCTCGTGCCTGCAGTCCCTCCGGAAAACGAGGGCGCACCTTGTCAAGCGTTTCCTTCACGGCTGCGGCAGTCGCAATGGCGTTGGCACCGGGGGACAGAAAGATTCCGATCGTCACCGCCGGATGGCTGTTGAGGCGGCTGAAGTTGTCGTCGTTCATGGCGCCCAGCTCCACCCGCGCCACGTCTTTGATGCGCAACGTAGACCCGTCAGCGTTGGCGCGCAGCACGATGTCGCCGAACTGCTCCGGACCGATCAGCCGACCTTGTGTCTGCACATTCACCTGGATCTGCTGATTATCGGCAATCGGACGTGCGCCGATGCGGCCGATCGACGCCTGGACATTCTGGCTTTGGATGGCCTTGATGATGTCGGATGGGGCAAGATTGAGGCTTCTCAGGCGCGCCGTGTCGAACCAGATCCGCATCGAGTAATCGAGCCCACCGAACAGTTTGGCCTCCCCTACGCCCGACGTGCGCGACAACTCGTCAAGGACGTTGATGATCGCGAAATTGGTGATGAAAAGCGGGTCGTATTTGCCGCTTTCGTCATAGAGATTCACGAACTGCAATATCGAGGACGATTTCTTCTGGACCTTGATTCCCTGCAGTTGGACCTCCTGCGGCAGCTGCGAGATGATCGTCTGCACGCGATTGTTGACATTGACCGTATCGATGTCGGGATTGGTGCCGAGTTCGAAACTTACGGCGAGCGTATACGAGCCGTCATTGCCGCTCGTGCTCTTCATGTAGATCATCTTGTCGACGCCGACGATCTTGGACTCCAGCGGCTGCGCCACCGTCGCCTCGAGCACCTCCGCGGACGCGCCAGGATACCTCGTGGTGACCTCGACCTGGGGCGGCACGATATCGGGGAGCTGTGCGACCGGGATCCGGGTGAGGGCCAGGAGTCCCCCGAGTGTGATGACGATCGAGATGACGATCGCTAGGCGTGGCCGGTCGATGAAGATCGAGGAGATCATTGGTGTCAGCTCCGGCTGGCGATGGACGTTGCGGGCGCGGGTGTCACCGGCGCGTTGGGTCGCGCCCGTTGAAGTCCGTCGACGACGACCTGCTCTCCTTCATTGAGGCCATCAACAATGCCAGCCGCCTCCGGCGTCACTTGGCCGAGACGCACCCGGCGCTGCCGGGCGATATTCTGATCGTCCACGACATACACGTAACTGCCTTGCTGATCGGCGAGGACGGCGGCGCGCGGCACGGCGATGACCTGCTTCGGCTGCACGGATTCAAGAAGCACGGTCACGAACTCGTCGGCCACAAGCTCGCGAAGGTTGACACCGCCCGCCGTCTCCTGCCCCAGGACGGGATTCGAAATGACCCCGCGGAGAAGGAATGTGTCGGTATCCTGTGCGATCGCGTTATTGATGAAGTCGAGCTTCCCTGTCTGGCCATAGACCCTCCCGTCTGGAAGGCGAAGTCGGATCTTCACCGCATCGAATCCGCCCTTCTCGGAATACTCATCGCGCAACTCGAGGGCGCGGCGCGTCGGGACCGAAAAGACCACGTACATCGGGTCCTGGCTGACCACCGTGCTCAAGGCGCCGGATGTCTGGCCGACCATGTTGCCCACGGTCACCGATGCACGCCCGATGCGGCCATCGATCGGCGAGTGGATCTCGGTATAGCCAAGATCGATCTGTGCGCGTTCGAGTTGTGCCTGTGCTGATTGCAGCTGCGCCGCCGCGACGCGCTGGGTTGCTTGCGCGCTGTCGAGGGCCTGCTTGGTACCAGCATTTTTCTCGAGCAGTTCTTGCTTGCGCCAAAGCTCGATGTTGCTGTTCTCGAGCTGCGCCTTGGCTTGCGCGACCGCCGCCTCCTGGACGTCGACGGCTGCCTGGAACGGCGGGCGCTCCAGCGTGTAAAGCGGATCGCCCTTCTTGACGTCGGTACCTTCCGTGAAAAGCTGCTGGTCCAAAAAGGCGGTCAGGCGCGCTATGATATTGACGCTGTTGATCGCCACAATACGGCCGTTGAATTCGTAGCTGTCGGTCATCGGCCGCCGTTCCACCTTGATCACTCCGACCACTGGCGGACCGGAGGGTGAAGGCTGTGCCATCGCAGAGGGGGCGGCCCATATGACGGCCAAGAGCGCCGCTCCAACCAACAATGAACGTGCCGTCGGGTTCATCTTTTGCAAGAGCGATACGGACCTGCGGATGCCGCCTTCTCGCTCGGCGGCCAGCTTCGACTCGGGGTGAGCCCGCCGCATGAATTTCGCTGAACGCGATCTCTGCAAATGTGTCGCCAGCGCGAACAAGTTCATTAGATGTTTCCTTTCCTTGCCTGCCAGCCTCACGCCCCACGAAGCGCTTGATTTCGATTTCACAGTTCACCGGCGTGAGGTTCTCATTCGATGAGATTGGTTCAGTTAGGTGGAGTAGCGCGCAAACATTTTTCCAGCACTTAATTTGATGATTTCGCGGCAGCCGTCCATTGGCCACGGGTCGGCTTCCGTTAATCCAACGAGGAGAGAGCTAGTACTTTGGCTTAGTGTGCTTGAAGGTCCGGAGACCCGGTTTCAGATGCATTCTTTCCGGAAAGGGTGGCGCATAAATCGAAGGCAAAGACTCACGCAAACAAACTCGGTGTTCGGCACAATGGAACAATCAATGACATCGCAGTGCTTAGATATCGGAGGGAAACTCCCGGCGTGCGGTTCAGATTTTCGATCGCCGGAGCAGGCACAGCAGAGGCGTCAAATGCATTACCGCAGAGAGAGTATAGAAACGGGCCGCAGCATGCAGGTTGCTACCACACGACCGTGAACGCACCTGCGGGAGAGAAAGCGGCACTCGCTGCGGTCTTCATAGCCAGTTGCTCAGGCTTTAAGGAGGTTGATTTTTGCGAAATGAATAGGTTCGTTGCCGCGATCAGTCATGATCACCTTCTCCTTCTTGACCAGACTCCTTCGCAGCTTCGACGGTGATCAACATCGCAAGCTCTGTCCAGTCGACCACTGCAGCAATGAAGGTTGGCCGAAATCCCAGAACTATTTTGATGATTCCCCTGTCCCCACCCATTGGGCGCGGGTCGCATTCCAACGAGGAAAGATCTGGTGACGCAATGACCTGTCAACACGCCTACTGCCGTCAACTTAAGTAGGAGTTGGCTCAACGAAAACGTCAGGCCGATCGACCTGCGTAGAATGGAGCCACCGCTCTACTGAACTAACATTAGGCGCGTCGAACCGACTCGACCGGGGATCCAGAACTCATATGCGTCCTCCTCATCATGCTGTTTAGCAGTCTGAGTCGCGGTTCTCGCGTTCCATACAGCGGAATGATGCTTCAAGCCACTGGATCATAGTCTACGTTTGGAGCATCAATCGCAGATCGTCTCGCGCGCTTCGCTTTCCG
>Ga0207665_10003756_pt1 | contig 10143 bp, 8 predicted proteins | sample LARL112metaG_FD_184351 | JGI IMG/M metagenome (GOLD analysis project Ga0207665, IMG submission 184351) | Corn, switchgrass and miscanthus rhizosphere microbial communities from Kellogg Biological Station, Michigan, USA - LAR L11-2 metaG... | ecosystem: Host-associated > Plants > Roots >...
CGCGCCTCGCCACGAGCGCCGGAACCGCCCCCGCCGCCGCGCACGCGGCGGCAGCGAGCCAGAACGCGGCCCGCGGTCCCAGGACCTGCGCAACCGAGCCGACGAGAGGTCCGCTGAAGGGCGAGACGCCCAGGAACGCGACGTAGTAGAGCGACATGACGCGACCGCGGAACTCGTCGGCCGCGTTCAGCTGGAGGGAGCCGGTCGCCGCGGAGAGGAACGACCCGCTCACGATTCCCATGAAGCCCACCACCGCGGCCGCGACGACGATCGTGGGAGCGGCCGCGACTCCCGCCGAGACGACCGCGAAAGCCACTGCGAGGAGCCCGACGCTGCGGAGGGTCGGATCGCCTCGCCCGGCGGCGACGATCGCCCCGGCGACCGAGCCGATGCCCAGGACGGACATGACGATTCCATAGGCGGCGGGGCCGTGGTGGAACGTGTGCGAGACGAGCACGGGAAGCACGACCTGGTAGTTGAGCCCGAACGTGGAGACGAGCCCGACGACGAGGAGCGTCGTCCAGAGCGCCGGCCGCTCCCGCACGTACGCAAGCCCCTCCCGGAGCTGGCCCCGCCGGCGGCCGACCGGCGGCGCGGCGGAGAGCTCATCTCCGTGCATCGCCCGGAGCGCCAGCACGACGAGCGCGTAGGAAGCGGCATTGACGAGGAAGCAGGCGGAGACGCCGAACGCCGCGAGGAGGAGGCCGCCGATCGCCGGGCCGACCGCCCGCGCGGCGTTGCTGATCGCCGTGTTCAAGGCGACCGCGTTCGCGACGGACTCCTGCCCGACCATCTGCTTCGTCAGCGTCTGGCGCCCGGGGTTGTCGAGCGAGTTCACGCAGCCGACGAGGAAGGCGGCGACCCAGACCATCCAGATCTGCACCACGTGCCCGAGCGCGAGGCTTGCGAGCGAGGCGGCGAGGAGGCCGTTCGCGGACTGCGTCAAGATCAGGAGACGCCGCGGGTTCCAGCGGTCGACCGTCACGCCGGCGAGCGGACCGAAGAGGAGGAGCGGCGTGAACTGGAGCGCCGTCGTGATGCCGAGCGCGAGGCCGCCTCCGCCGAGGCGGATGACGAGCCAGTTCTCGGCCACGAGCTGGACCCACGTGCCCGACGACGAGAGCGACTGCCCGACGAAGTAGAGACGGTAGTTCCGGTTGCGAAGCGACCGGAAGGTCTGCCTGCGCGGCGCCGCCAGGCTGCTCATGCTCCTCGGGCTGCGGGAGCTTCGAGCTCGACGTCCGCGGGCTCGAGGGCGAGCACGTCGCACCCGGCGTGCGTCCAACCCCCGTCCGCGACGGACGTCGGCAGGCCTGCGCGCTCGTTGGCCTCCTCCAGGAAGGCCCGGGCCTCGTCCCAGCCGGCGTCCTCGCTCGTGATCGGAACCGGTGTGCCGTCGGGGCCGATCAGGCAGGGGACGAGCCCGCACCGCGTGGCGCGGGTGGCCGCGTCGATCTCGACGATCGCGATCCCCGTCCGGCGGGCGAGCGGATGGAAGGGGAAGCTCGGTGAGTCGCGCCTCGGGTAGATCCCGTACTCGCCGAAGCGCAGGGAGAGCTCGCGGTCGGTGAGCCCGTCGACGCCCAGCCCCTTCTTCGCGAGCTCCTCGCGATACCACGGGTCGTCGAAGACGAGATGGCCGAGCCCGTAGAACACGGGCCGAGTGGAGACGTCGGTGCCGCGGAAGAAATGCTGGTGGTGCCCGAGGACGACGTCGGCGCCCGCCGCGAGCAGCTCCTGCGCGAGCATCGTCTCGAAGTCGGTGAGCACCCATGGCCGCGAGTAGTCGCCCCAGTGCGCGCTCACGACGACGACGTCGGCGATCTCGCGAGCGGTGCCGACGGCGCCGCGCAGGCGCGTCATGTCGGCCTCGTTCGGGACGGAGACGATGCTCGGCGGGACGCCGGGGCCGTAGTCGCCCGGGTGGCGCTGCGCGTAGTAGTCCTGGGCGCGAACGGCCGCGAGGCCGGGCAGCGAGCCCTTCGCCTCCGTGCCGACCTTGAGCACGGACGTGAACGCGACGAACGCGACGCGGACGCCGCTCCGCTCGACGAGGAGCGGCTGCCAAGCCTCGTCCGCCGTGTCGCCCGCGCCCACCGGTGCGAGCCCGCGGCCCGTGAGGACGGCGACCGTGTCGGCGAGACCGGCGTAGCCGGCGTCCAGGGCGTGGTTGTTCGCGAGCGAGACGACGTCGAAGGCGTCGAGAGCCGGGGCGTTCGCCGTCGGGACGACGCAGCCGTGAGAGGCGCCGGGACCGGGTTCCTGCGTGTCGGTGAGCGCGCCTTCGAAGTTGCAGAAGGCGATGTCCGCCTCCTCGAGCAGCGGCGCGATCTGCGCCGTCGCTCCCGCCGGATGCTCTCGATTGACGAGCACGTCACCCGCCGCCGCCAGCAGCAGGCCGCTCACGTGTGCAGCACCGCCGGGTGCCCCGCGTCGAGGAGCGTGCACACGAGGTCGGCGTGCGCGCTCGTGATGCCGCTCTCCGTCAGGTCGAGCGCGCCGACGAGGGGCTGCCAAAGCGAGACCGTCGGGTTCACCTCGATCACGACGGGGCCGTCGCACCCCTCGACGAGGTCGATCGTCGCCAGCTCGAGGTCGAGCGCGTCCGTCGCCGCGCGTGCGATCGTCTCGAGCTCGTCGTCGAGCAGGGCAGGCTGCCGGTCGTACGGGTGCAACAGGTCCTTCACCTTCCCGCCGGGCGCCGTGCTCAGCCGGTAGTGGCAGGAGACGACGTCGGCGCCGATCACGACGATGCGGACGTCGCGGTCCCGGTTCTCGACGAACCTCTGCGCGCAGACGGCGCCATAGCGGTTCAACAGGTGCCACACGGCGATCTCCTCCCGCACGCCGAGCAGGCTGCCCTCCTCCGCGAGCTCGCCGCCGAGCCGGATGCGGGTCATGTCGACCGACGCGTGGCCGTAGATCGGCTTCAGCACGACGTCTTGCCAGTCCTCCAGGTACGCCTCGACGTCGGCGAGCGACGACGCCAGGCGCGTCGGCGGCACCGGCACCCCGGCGCGCCGGAGCGCCGCCGCCTGCCAGACCTTGTTCTGGCACCGCTGGATGCTCCACGGGCGGTTGACGACACGGACGTCGCACTCTTCGAGGTAGCCGAGCCAGTCGTACAGGAGCGCGACGTCGCAGCCGGTGTGGCGCGTCAGGACACGCGAGCGGACGACGGCGGCACGAGGAGGATCGACGACGTCCGAGCCGCGGACGAGACGATGCGACTCCGGCGCGGGACGCAGCTCGGCCCAGTCGACGACCTCGGCGTCGAGACCGCGGTCGCGCAACGCCTCCGCGAGCACGCGATCCTCCCAGTCCGGCTGGAGCCGGTCGAGGATCCAGACGTCCGGCCGCTCGCCGACGCTCATGCGCAGAAGCCGCAGTCCGGGTGCCGCGGACGCTCCGTGCTCGTGACCGCGAAGGTCGCGAAGTCGACGGCGACGATGCGCCCGGCGAGCGCGAGCGGCAGACCGACGAGGTGGTGCAGGACGTCGTAGCCGACGAGGCCCGCGACGATCTGGACGCCGAAGCTGAGCGCGGAGGTCGCGGGAATGAGGTCGTGCGCCTCTCGATACCGCGCCACCTCGTACTGGACGGGCGCGCCGTCGCGCAGCCAGAGCTGGTCGCACTCGAAGCAACCGCCGTGGCCGGGGAGCTTGGCCCACGCGCGGCCGATCGCACCGGACACCCCGCCGGCGACGTAGGGAATGCCGGCCGTCCACGTGGCGTCCGTGAGCCACCGGTCGATCGCGACCGTGGGGCGGTCGGCGCCGCCGACGACGGCGTCGGGCCGGAGCTCCTCGACGAGCCGGGCCGCGGCGGCCGCGTCGACCACGCGTGCGCGGTGCGCGTCGATCCGCGACTCGGGATTGATCGCCCCGAGCCGCTCGGCCGCGGCCTCGACCTTCGGGCGGCCGAGGTCACGCGTGTCGTAGAGGCATTGCCGGTTCAGGTTCTGGAGCTCGACCTCGTCGAAGTCGACGAGCGTCAGCCGGCCGCACCCCGCCATCGCGAGCGCGTGCGCGACGGCGGCGCCGAGGCCGCCGACGCCGACGACGAGGGCGTGACGCGCGGCGAGCGCCGACTGGATCTCCGCCGCTGAGCGCCCATCCTCGACGGTGGCGCTCCAGCAGTTCAGGTTGCGCGAGTACCGAACCGCCTCCTCCTCGGTCAGGCCCCCAAGGCCGTGCGGATCCGCGTCCTCAAGCGCGCCTGCAGCGTCGAGAGCCGCGACTAGCTCGCGCACCTGCGCCTCGTCGGAGTCGCCGGCGCGGGCCGCCTCGCGCTCGACCGCCTCCAGCTCCTTCGTCCCGTCGAGGAGCCGGAGGAGCCGCAGCGAGGGGTGCCCCGGCCGGTCCTGGATGACGACGTCGCTGACCGGGTTCGTCCCTCGCCGGAGGGCGATCCGGTCGGCGCTGATCGGGATCGCGACGACGGTGCTCTTGAGCCGCGGTCGCGAGGGGAGCGTCGCGCGCCGTGTCGTGCTGCTCATCCCCGCGTCCCCGATCCTTGGACGACGACCGGGAGCAGCGTGCCCCGTTTGCCGATGTTCACGACCGCGTCGAGCGACGCCCGGCACTGGAAGCCGACGCACCGGCCTCGGAAGACGTACGCGTCGAGCCCGTGGACCATGGAGACCGGATCGCCGGTCTCGGGGTGGGGAACGTCGATCTGCGGCAGCGGGACGTGCTGCTGGACGACGTAGCCGCCGGCGAGGGCGGCTGTGAGCGCGGCCCGCCACTCCTCGTCCGGCACGCGTGCGCCGACGACGACCCCTTCGCCGCGGGTGAGGTTGACCGGCTTCAGGACGAGCTGCTCCCGCTGCGACAGCACGAACTCGGGAAGCGAGACGCGGGCGCCCTCGGGGTCGGTCGTCGTCGTCGCTTCGAAGAGGCGCGTCCACGGCACGTGCCGCGCGATCAGCGTCCGCTCGTCGCCGGTGAAGGCGTCGGAGAACCGCGGGTCGCCGAGCAGCGCGAGGATCGCCTTGTCCTCGAGCACCGTGTGCGAGATCAGCGGATTCACGAAGCAGATCTCGTTCCGCGCGGCGACGTCGAGGTAGGGCGCGGCCCCGGGGTCGGAGATCAGCTCGATCTGCTCCGCCTTGTTGTAGGTCAGCGTGACGGGGCGGCCGCTCGGCGTGCGCAGCGTCGGCCCCTCGATCTCGAAGGCCGCCGCGTCGACGAGCTCGGCCTCGACGCCGAGGTCGAGAAGCCCGCGGACCATCCAGTCGACCTCGTTCGTGAAGCGTCCGTTCAGGTTGACGACGGCAGCCGTCTCGGGGGCGTGGCCGAACTGATCCTCGTGCGCCCGCAGGAGCTGCTCGACGAAGAGGTGAGGGTTGTCGACGAGCGGCTGCGGCCCCGGCGTCAGCTCCTCGTAGGCGCCGAACGCTCTCGCCGCCTCCAGCCACAGGCGACCCGCGATGCCGTTCTGGATGATCCCGCCGGGGCTCGCCGTGCCGGTCTCGAAGATCTTGTAGTGGCCGTCGTCGGCGAGGGTGCCGTCGAAGCGGCAGATCTGGACGACCGGCCGGAAGGCCGGCGGTGAGAGGAGCCAGCGCTCGGCGTGCCGGTACGCCGGGAAGAGCCGGCGGACGCGCTCGTCCTCCCAGTAGAGCTCCGCCGCTCGCTCGACGAGGCGGTGCAGCGCCTCGGCCGCCACCGAGACGGCGCGGGCGGCCTCGGCCTCGAGGATCCGCGGCTGCAGCGAGACCGGGTACGCCTTCCCCTCGAAGTGGAGCCCTGCGGCGCGGAGCATCTCGTCGAGCTTCCGCTGCTGGAGAGCCGTCGCAGTCGCGTCGACGTGGGTGTCAGCGGCCGAGGACATGGACGCGGCTCAGGTCGGCGACGGCTGACTCGAAGCGCGCGAGGGCCTCCGCGATCGTCTCGCGGTTGCGCGCGAGCGCGATGCGGATCATCGGCGCCCCCTGGGCAGGGTCGCTCCAGTGGAACTGGTTGCAGGGGAGGACGTGGACGCCTCGAGCGCGGAGCGCCGACCGGGCGCGGTCGGCCTCGGCTCCGGAGTCGAAGCGGATCCGAGAGACGCTCACCCGCGCGTCGTGGTCGTCGACGACCTCGGCGACCTCCATGGCGCCGACCACGGCGAACGTATCGGCTCGGTTGTCTGCCACCAGGCGGTGGAGAGCGGCGTAGCCACCTGCCGCGGCGTCGCACGCGAGCTCCTCGACGAGCGCGAGAACCAAAGGCGAGACGGTCAGCAGCACGTCGCTCAGCGCATGCTCGACCGCCGTGCTCAGCGACTCGCTCACCGCGAGCAGGCCGAGCTTGAGCTCCGCCACCGGCCACAGCTTCCCGGTGTCCTCGACGACGACGTACTCCACTCCCGTGCGCTCGAGGACGTCGTACGTGTCGTACTGGGCGCGCACGTCGAAGCCCCGGAACGACGTGTCGAGACAGAGGGTGATTCCCCGCCGCGCCGCCTCGCCCGCCAGCCGGACGAACCCGTCGCGCTCGAGGAGCCAGCCGGTCGGGTTGTTCGGCGTCGTCACCCAGAGGGCAGTGGCATGCGCCCGGTCGACGGCGCCGAGATCGCCCGCTTCGAGCTCCTCCTCCGAGATCGGCACGAGGTGGTGGTCGACGCGAAGAAGGTCGGGGATGTTGTCGAAGGTCGGGTGGACCAGCGCGACCTTCGTGTGCCGTTCGCGCAGGACGCGGCCGACGACCATCGTCGCCACCGACGACGAGTAGACGCTGAAGACGCGGCCTCGGTCGACGGGAGCGGCGTCCTGCCCGAGGCTGTCGAGGAAGCGGCGCTGGGCGCGGCGCTCGAGGGTCTCGAAGTCCTCCTCCTGCGCCTCGGCCAGGAGCGCCGGGAGCCGCTCCGTGATGCTCTGCTGCTCCGGGGTCGGATCCTGGCGCGGATGACCGTCCGCGAGGTTGATCGGAGCATCGATCGCGCGCTGCTCCAGCTCAGTCAGGTTCTGCCGCATCGAAGCTGACCGTGTTTGCGACTGGTCGGCCACGGCTGGTCGCTGGTGATACCGCAGGGCCGGAAAAGGTAAACCGCAGGATTGTCTGCGGCTTGGTTATGAGGAAAACAGGGGTTTACCGGAGGAGGAAGCCGGTCCCGAGCGGGTCATCCGGGTCGCGGACGAACTCGGCGCTCCCGGTGCGATAGGCGCTCCCCTCCACCTCGGTGATCACCCCGCCGTCGACCCGCTCGACCACGCGGGCGCGGAACTCGCTCCCCACGATCGAGAGGTGGCGCAGCTCCTTGCCCACCGGCAGGTCGAGCAGCGCCAGCCGCGCCGACGTGCCCGAGCCGCATGGAGAGCGATCGACCTCGCCGTCCGCGAACACGGTCACGTTCCGCTGCGCCAACGGCTCGCGCTCCTCCTCCTGCCAGAAGATCACCCCGTAGACGTCGCGCAGCTCCGGCTCGTCCGGATGCACGATCTCGTGCTGCGACTCCAGGTCGCGCTTGATCGCGCGGCCCAGCTCGATCAGACGCGGCAGCTCGGGAGGCTCCACCCGCTCCGGGCACGACGCGTAGAACGCTCCGCCGAACGCGACGTCGACCTCCCGGCCCGCGGCCCGCAACCCTCGGCCCCACACGAACGACGGCACGTTCCGGAACCGCACTGACCGCACCTTCCCGCCCTCCACCCGCGCCCGCGTCTCCAGCCGGCCCGACGGCACGTCCACCACTACCCGCGGCCCGGGAACCACTCCCGCCTCGATCGCCCACGTCACGAGCGCGATCGTCCCGTGCCCGCACGCGGTCGAGTAGCCGGCGTTGTGGAAGAACACCACGCCGAGGTCGGCGCCCTCGTCGTTCGGCTCGACCACGTGGCAGCCGTACATGTCCGCGTGGCCCCGCGGCTCGTAGACCAGCAGCTGCCGCACCCAGTCCAGCCGCTCGGCGGCGTCGCGCCGCTTCTCCAGCACGGTCGCACCACGTAAAGGCTCCACTCCGCCGACGACGATCCGGAACGGCTCGCCGCCGGTGTGGTAGTCGACGGTCTGGATCACGCGGCGTATCGTGGCAGCCGTGGCCCCCGAGACGCTCGACAGCCGCGCGCTCCGCGCCGTCAGCGACGCCGCGGTCGCGATCGCGGCCGAGCACCGGTTCGAGCCCGTCCTCGAGAAGCTCGCCGACGCGGCGCGGCAGCTCGCGGGCGCGCGCTACGCGGCGATCGGCGTCCCCGACGGCGAGGGCGGCTTCTCGCACTTCATCACCTCCGGGATGAGCCAGAAGCAGTACGACGCGATCGGCGACCTCCCCCGCCAGCACGGCCTGCTCGGCGCGATGCTCGAGGCACCGCGGAGCTACCGCTTCCCCAACATCCAGGAGCACCCGCGCTTCGAGGGCTGGCCCGACCCGCACCCGAGCATGCGCTCCTTCCTCGGCGTGCCGATCGTCTCGGCTGGCGAGGTGATCGGGGCCTTCTACCTCACCGACAAGAAGGGCGAGCGCGGCGCCCTCTTCGACGACGCCGACCAGGAGCTGATCGAGACGCTCGCCGGGCACGCGGCGGTCGCGATCCAGAACGCACGCCTGTACGAGCGGAGCCGCGAGCTCACCGTCGTCGAGGAGCGGAACCGGCTCGCGCGCGAGCTCCACGACGCCGTGAACCAGACGCTCTTCAGCGTCTCGCTCACCGCCGACGCGGCCGCCCTCCTCGTCGACTCGGAGCCCGAGCGCGCGAAGCAGCAGCTCGCCGAGGTGCGCGAGCTCGTCCGCGCCGCGATGAACGAGATGCGCTCGCTGATCTTCGAGCTCCGACCCGGCGACGTCGGCTCGGACGGGCTCGCGGTGACGCTCCAAAAGCACGTCGACGTCCTGCGACGCGTGCACGGGGTCGACATCGAGCTCTCACTCGACGGCGTCGAGGTCGAGCCCGAGCTCGAGCGGGAGGTCTTCCGGGTCACGCAGGAGGCGATCGGCAACGCGCTCAAGCACGCTGCGCCCGAGCACGTGCGCGTCGAGGCGCGGCGCGACGGCCGCCGCCTCGTCGTCACCGTCGCGGACGACGGCTCCGGCTTCGACCCGGAGGGGGCGCGGGCGCGGCGGCACCTCGGCCTGATCTCGATGCGCGAGCGGGCGGAGGCGATCGGCGGGGCGCTGCGCGTCCGCTCGAAGCCCGGCGAAGGGACGACGGTCGAGCTGGAGGTCGATGATCCGCGTCCTCATCGCTGACGACCACGCGGTCGTCCGCCAGGGGCTCCGGCTCTTCCTCGACGTGCTCCCCGACGTCGAGGTCGTCGGCGAGGCCGAGGACGGCGGTGCCGCGGTCGCGCTCGCGCGGGAGCTCCGGCCCGACGTCGTCGTGATGGACGTCGTCATGCCGCAGGTCGACGGCGTGGAGGCGACGAAGGCCCTCCACGAGGAGGCGCCGGCCGTGAAGGTGCTCGCGCTCTCGACCTTCGGCGACGAGGACCACGTGCTGCCGACGCTCGCCGCCGGCGCGGTCGGCTTCCTCACGAAGGACACGCGGCCGGAGGAGATCGCGCAGGCGATCCGCACCGTCCACCGCGGCGACCCGGTGCTGTGCGCCGAGGCGACGCGCCGCGTCCTGCGCCGCGTGCACGCCGGCCGCGATCGTCCCGAGGGCACGGTGACGGTGCTCTTCACCGACATCGTCGACTCGACGCCGCTCGTCGACCGGATCGGCGACGAGCGGGCACGCGAGGTCTTCAAGGAGCACGACCGGCTCGTGCGGGAGGCGCTCGAGCGCACCGGCGGCGTCGAGGTCGAGCGCGAGGGCGACAAGTTCATGCTGGCGTTCGCGAGCGCTCGGGCCGCGCTCCGCTGCGCCGTCGAGATCCAGCGCGCGCTCGCGGCGAGCGACGTCGGCGTGTCGGTGCGCGCCGGTGCGAACACCGGCGACGTGATCGCCGAGGAGCGCGGCTACTTCGGGCGCGCCGTGTTTGTCGCGGCCCGCGTGGCCGAGTCGGCCTGCGGCGGCGAGATCCTCGTCTCCGAGATCACGCGGCAGCTCGCAGGCGACGACACGCTCGAATTCCGCGCGCGCGGCGCCCACGAGCTGAAGGGGCTCCGCGGGGAGCACAACCTCTTCGAGGTCGTGTGGAACGCGTGACGGTCCTGGTCGCCGACGACCACCCGGTCGTCCGGCAGGGCCTCCGCACCTTCCTCGCGACGCAGGAGGACCTC
>Ga0207665_10003758_pt1 | contig 10140 bp, 7 predicted proteins | sample LARL112metaG_FD_184351 | JGI IMG/M metagenome (GOLD analysis project Ga0207665, IMG submission 184351) | Corn, switchgrass and miscanthus rhizosphere microbial communities from Kellogg Biological Station, Michigan, USA - LAR L11-2 metaG... | ecosystem: Host-associated > Plants > Roots >...
GCTCCAGCAGCGCGATGCACGCGCCGGGCAGCCCGTTGCGCAGGGTCTCGTTGCCGGCCACGGCGAACAGCCAGAACATGTTCTCGAACTCGGCCACCGAGACCCGGGCGCCGCCCTCGTCCGACTGGGCCAGCAGGATCGACATCACATCGTCGTCCGGACGGCGGCGCTTCTCCTCGGCGAGCAGGTGGGCGTAGGCGTACAGGTCCGGCATCCCCTCCCGGGTACGCGGGTCGGGCATCCGGCCGCCGGGGCCGGGAGACGGCCGCTCGGCGAGGGCCTCGCGGGCCATGGCCGTGCCCGCGGCCGGATCGAACTCGGAGGAAGAGGCGTAGTCGGGATCCTGGTAGCCGATCACCCGGTTGGACCAGTCGAAGAGCAGCCAGCGGTCCTGCTCGGGCACGCCGAGCACGTCGGCCAGGGCGAGCAGCGGCAGGTCAGCGGCCACGTCCTTGGCGAAGTCGCATTCGCCGCGCGGGCCGGTGAACACGCGGTCGCAGATGGCCCGGGCGTGACCGCGGATGCGGTCCTCGAGCCTGGCGACCGCCCGCGGCGTGAACGACCGGCTCAGCAGCCGCCGCAGCCGGGAGTGCTCCGGCGGGTCCATGTTGAGCATCATCCGGCGGACGTAGCTCAGCGCCTCCGCCGTGGCCGGATCCCTGATCTGGGTCGCACCCAGCGCCGAGGAGAACAGTTCCGGGCGGCGCAGCACCGATTCCACGTCAGCGTGCCCGAGCACCAGCCAGAACCCCGGGCCCTCCGGCCAGCCCAGCACCGGGATCTCGGGCACCCACGCCACCGGGGTCTCGCGGCGCAGCCGGGCCAGCGCCTCGAACGGAACGCCGTTCACGTATGTCGCGGGGTCGAAGACGACCTCGGTGTCCGGCCGGGCCGGGCTGGTCCCAGTCAATGGCGCCATCAATCGCGTCCGAGGAACTCCTCGATGGAGGTCGCGAGCGACACCGGCGACTCGAACATCGGGTAATGCCCAGCGTCGGGGAGGATGGTCATCTCGGCCTCGGGGAAGAACACCAGCCAGGTCTGCTCCATCACATCGGCGGACAGGGCCGGGTCGTTCACTCCGACGACCAGCTTCACCGGCGTACTGGTGTCAGGCTGAGCCTTGTCCGAGAAGTCGGACTTGGCCCAGGCCTGCAGGTACGCGGCGAAGGCCGCCTCGGCGGAGTTCTCCAGCGAGTGCCGGACCACGTGGTTGATGAAGGTCGCGGTCAGCTTGCTGCCGGTGGTGAAGTCGATGATGGCCGCCCGGTTGCCCGCGTTGGCCGCGGCGCCGGAGAACAGCTCCCAGCCCTGCTCGTCCATTGGCACCGCGTTGGCGGGCACCGGGTTGAGGCCGACCAGCTTGTCCACCCGGTCCGGCGCCTGCAGCAGCATCTGGTGGGCCACCTTGGCGCCCATCGAGTGCCCGATCACCGAGAACCGGTCCCAGCCGAGTTCATCGGCCAGGGAGAGCGCGTCGGCCGCGGCCTCCTCCATGGTGAACTCGCCGGCCACCTGCTTGCGGCCGCCGTAGCCGCGCAGGTCCATGAAGGCGTAGGTGTAGGTCGAGCGGTCGAGGAACTCAGGCAGCGAGCCCCAGCCCCGGGCGGAGCCGAACCAGCCGTGCACGGCCAGCACGTGGCGGTCACCGGACCCGATGCTCACGAGGGAACTCGTCATGCCGACCTCCGGGTTGTCGTCGTCCGCGGTTACTTAGCAGCCGAGCCTAGCGAGCGGGTACCGCGTCCGCCATGGCTGGCTGCGATACCGGAACGGCCGCGGCGGCGTGGTCGGTGCCGCGCATGACCAGCAGGGCGTAGGCCAGCACCGCGCCGCCCACCACGACCAGGGCGCCGGAGCCGCCGAGCAGCGCGGCGAGCCCGGGGGCGAGGACCGAGCCGACCACGATCCCGGCTATCGCGGCGGGGTACGCGAGGCCGTAGGCCCGGCCGAACACGTCCTCGTCGAGGGTCCGCTGCAGGGTCGTGTCGGTGAGGATCTCCACCAGCATGGCGCCCAGGCCGGTGAGGCCGGCCAGCACGACGGCCACGGCCGGCCAGCGGACCACCGCGAGCAGCAGGGTGGGCAGCCCGGCGGCGCCCAGCGCGGCCGCCTGCACCCGGTAGGGCCGGGAGCTGCGGCTGGCCCGCCCGGCCAGCGCGGTGCCGGCCAGACCGCCTGCCCCGATGGCGGCGAACATGTAGCCGTACCCCTGTGCGCCTAGTCCGGTCTGACGGGAGACCAGGAGCAACAGCACGGTCTGGGTACCGTACAGGAAGCTGCACATGATGTCGGCGCCGATCAGCCGGATGGCCGCCGGGTGCGCGCGCAGCGCCGCCGCGCCCTGCGCCAGTTCCCCGAGCAGGCCAGCGGGGAGCAGGCCAGCACCGAACAGGCCAGCCGGGCGCTCGGCGGAGCGCCGGACCGTGAAGGCGCCGCGGTTACGGGTGGCCAGCACGGCCAGTGCCGAGAGCCCGAAGGTCAAGGCGTTGACCGCGAACGCGAACGCGGGCGAGCCAAGGAAGAGCAGCACGCCGCCGAGCGCGGGGCCGAGGATGATGCTGGCACCGCCGATGGCGGACCGGACGGCGTTGGCGCCGGGCAGGTCGGCGTCGTCGACGAGGCGCGGGGTGACCGCGGCGACGCACGGCATATACGGGGCGGCGGCCGTGGTCGCCGCGGCCGCGATCACCGGGGCGAGCACGATCGGCAGCCCGGCCGCGGCCACCGCGGCGAGCACGAACATGAGCCCCATCCGGGCCAGGTCGCAGGCGATCATGACGCGGCGGCGGTCGAACCGGTCGGCCAGCACTCCGCCGAGCGGACCGAGCACGACGACCGGCACGACCCGGGCCGCGGTGGTGGCACCCGCCCATAGCGCCGAGTGGGTTCGGTCGTAGACCAGCACGACCAGGGCCAGGTTGTACAGCCAGTCGCCGACCTGGGACACGGCCAGGGCCGACAGGAGGTAGCGGAATGCCGGGTAGCGCAGCGCGGCTCGGATGGTGCCTGAGGGCGCGTTCTTTATGCTCATGCCCTCCACGGTCGGGCTAAGGGGCCGGCCGGCACATTGGCGTGCCGCCGTAACTGGCCGGGCTCAGGTGCTTATATCGGCCGAACGGGCGCCCTAGACGCGGTCCTGGACCGCTTAGCCGGTCACGCCGAGGCGGTGCGCCACCGCGGCCGCCTCGACCCGGCTGTCCACCCCGAGCTTGGCCAGGATGTTGGACACGTGCACGCTGGCCGTCTTCGGGCTGATGAACAGGGCCTCGGCGATCTGGGGGTTGGAGCGGCCCCCGGCCAGCAGGACCACGATCTCGCGCTCGCGTTCGGTCAGCCCGTACCGGGCCAGCGGGTCCTCGGGCTTCGGGCGGGCCGCGCTCGCGTCTGCGTCCGGTTGGTCCAGGCTCAGCCGGGTTCTGCGGGCCAGCGCGCTGGCCTCCTCCGCGATGGGCGTCGCGCCGACCCGGCTGGCCAGGGCGTGGGCCTGCCGGATGGCACGGCCGGCCTCCTGCCGGTCGCCCGCCGCCACGGCGGCCTCGGCCAGGCGCAGCCAGGTGTAGGCCAGCGGGTAGGGCTCGGCCGCCGCCTGCCACGCCCGGGCGGCCGCCGACCAGGCCCCGACCATGGGCGGCTCAGGGTCAGCCTCGCCGGCGGCGCGGGCCAGTTCCGCGGTGACCAGCGCCCGGTAACCGCGCGAAGAGATACTGGGCGTGGCCATCTCGGCGGCGCGCGACGCCAGCTCGCGGCGCCGGGCCGCGGCGCCGTCCGGGATCTCCTCCCGCCGGTCGCGAGCGCGGGTGGCCTCGTCCGCCTCGGCCCGGGCGGCCAGCCACAGCAACGGCCAGACGTAGCGGCTGGACATGGCGCCGCCGTAGTCCGCCAGCCCGCCGGCGGTGAGGCGCCGGGCCGCGGCCGGGTCGCCCTGGCCGAGCGCGGCCAGCGCGTCGGCGTACAGCAGGGTCAGGGCGTACTGCTCGTCGCGGGTCTGGCCGAGGGCCCGCCGGGCGGCGCGCACGTCGGCGTCGGCGTCACGGTACCGTCCGGTCATCACAGCCAGCTCGGCGCGCAGCTGCAGGACGGTGGCGGCGAAGACGCCCTCCGGCATGGCGTTCACCGCCCGGGTGACCAGCTGCTCCGCCTCGCTCCACCGGCCCAGGCGGAGCAGGCTCTCCGCCAGGTTGCCGGTCAGGAAGGCGCCCAGGGATCGGGCCAGCCCGACCCGGTCGGCCAGCGCGATTCCTTCCCTGGCCGCCTCGACCGCCTCCTCGTGCCGGCCGAGGAGCTCCAGCACGTCGGAGATGTTCACGTAGGCGCGCAGCGCGGTGAAGTGGGCGCCGATGTCGGTGGCCAGGGTCAGGCCGGCCCGGAGGTTCTCCAGGCCGGCGTCGTCCGCGTTCAGGTAACCCCGGACCGAGCCGAGGGTGATGGACGATTCGGCCTCCTGCTGGACCGCGCCGGCCTCGCGCGCGGCCCGTACCGCACGGGCGGCCAGGCTCATCGTGGCGTCCATGTCGTTGGCCCGCCACAGGGACGCGGCCAGCGAGGAGAGGACGACCGCGTGCGCCCTGGTCACCTGGTCGGCGGGCAGCAGGGCCAGTGCCTCTTCCAGGGTGGCGACCGACTCGGCCTCCCGGCCGGTGTCCCGCAGGGTACGGGCCCGCCGGTCGAGCACCAGCGCGCGCCGCACCGCGTCGCCCTCGGCCGGGAGGCCGGCCAGGGCCTGGTCGAACAGGGACAGTGAGCGGTCGATCGCGCCCGCCTGGTAGGCGGCCTCGCCGGCCAGCCGGACCACCTCGGCCTGGTCCACGCCGGTGCGCTCGGCCGCGTCCGGCACCCGGGGCCAGATCTCCAGGGCCCGCTCCAGGTGCCGCTGCGCCTCGGCGGGGGCGAACGACGTGACCGCGTGCCGGGCCGCGGCGATCGAGGCGGGCAGCGCGCGCGGTAGGTCCAGGGCCGCGTACCAGTGGTGGGCCAGCGCGGCCGGCACCGCGGCGTCGTCGCCGGCCAGGTCCGGATCGCGGGTCAGGGCCTCGCCGTAGGCGGCGTGCAGGCCGCCCCGCTCACCCGGGAGCATGTCCTCGTAGACCGCGTCCCTGGTCAGCGCGTGCCGGAACGCGTAGCTCCGGCCGGTGTGATCGACCACGAGCAGGTGGCTCTCGACGGCCTCGCGCAGCCCGGCGTAGAACTCGGCCTCACCGACGCCGGCGACCTCGGCCAGCAGCTTGTCGGGCACGCTACGCCCGGCCACCGCCGCGGTCCGGAGCAGCCGCTGCGCACCCGGGCTCAGCGCGTCGACCCGGCTCAGCAGCACGTCCGCCAGGGACGGGGGAAGATCGGCCGGGTCGCCGCCGCCGCGCACCAGGCCGGCCAGCTCCTCCACCAGGTAGGCGTTGCCGCCGGACCGGTCGAAGACGAGGTCGACGAGCCCGGCGGCGGGATCGGCGCCGAGGATCGCGCCGAGCTGGGCCGCGACCTCCCCCGGCTCGAACCGGCGCAGCTCCACGTGCTGCACCGAGCGGAGCCGGTCCCAGCTGGCGATCAGCGGACGCAGCGGGTGGCGCCGGTTCAGCTCGTCGGACCGGTAGGTGGCCAGCAGCACGACCCGGACCCCGCGCATTGACCTGATCAGGAAGGAAACCAGCTCCCGGGTGGACTGGTCGGACCAGTGCAGGTCCTCCAGCACCAGCAGCAAGGGCCGGCGGGCGCTGAGCCGGCCCAGCAAGCCCAGGACGAGCTCGAGCAGCTGGGATACCTGGAGCCCGTCGGCGGCCGGCTCCGCGCCCTGATGCTGGGCCAGTTCCGCGCCCGGGTCGAGCTCGGGCAGCAGGCGGCCCAGGCCGCGCCGGGCCGGGCCGAGCACGTCGGCCAGTTCGGCCCGGGCGGTGGTGCGAGCCAGCGTGCGCAGCGCGTCGATGAGCGGGGCGAGCGGCAGGCCTTCCGCGCCGAGCTCGACGCAGTGCCCGGCCAGCACGGTGAAGCCGAAGTCGGCCGCCTGTCCGGCCAGCTCCGTGACCAGGCGGGTCTTGCCCACGCCGGCCTCACCGGCGACGATCGCGAAGCCCGGCTCGCCGTCGGCGGCTCGCCGCAGCAGTGTGGCCAGCGACTCGATCTCCTCGCGCCGCCCGACGAAGACCGGGCTCTGGATCGGCTCGCTCATACCCAGCACGGTGCCACAACCGGTGCGGGCGCGGGAACCGGGTACTGGCAACACCAGGATCAGCAGGCTCTTAGTACGCCAGGGCGGCCCACGCGGGTGTCCGGGGTGAGGGGGCCCCCGCCCCCATCTATTGAGGGCGGGGGCCCCCTCACCCCGCCGATCGGTCTCACCCGCCAATCGGGCGGGGCACAGGACGCCGCTGTGACGAGTGGGGGCAGTGGGGCGACGGCGGCATCACAATTTCTCGCACGCTAGCCGGGATGGCCCGGAGCCAGGCTGGCCAGCAGGGTCTTGAGCTGGGCGGCCAGGGCCTCGCGCTGCTCCTCGGTGAGCGCGGCCAGCAGCGTCTCCTCGTGCCGGAGGAGCCCGTCTACGCTGCGCTCGATGAGCGCGTGGCCCGCACGGGTCAGCGTCACGTAGCTGAGCCTGCCGTCGGCACCCGACCGCTCCCGGCGCACCAGGCCCTCGCGTTCGGCCCGGGCGACGCGCTGCGAGATGGCCCCGGCGCTGACCAGGCTCAGCTCGGCGACGGCGCCCGCGGTGAGCCGGTACGGCGGGCCCGCCCGGCGCAGGGTGGACAGCAGGTCCAGGGTGGCGGCGTCGATGCCGAGCCCGGCCAGGGTGCGGCGGCGCTCGTCGGCGAGCAGCTTACCGATCCGCCAGATCCGGGTGATGACGCCGATGGACCCGGCCGGGGTCCCGGGCCGCTCGCGCTCCCAGGCGCGCTGGATCCGGTCGACGTCGTCCTGGTCCTGACCGGAATGGTCGTTTGCGCCGCGGGAAGGGGTCGCCGTAGGGTGGGCCATGTAAATACTTTAGACCTAAAGGAGTTGGCTCATGCGCCAGGTCGTCGTCACCGGCGGCGGAACCGGCATCGGGTACGCGATAGCGGGCGAGTTCGTCCGGTCCGGCGACCAGGTGACGATCACGGGCCGCCGGGAAAACGTGCTGAAGGAGGCGGTCGCGAGCCTGACCGCCGGGGAGCCGACGACCTGTTACGCCTGCTTCGATGCCGCGGACCCGGCCGCCGTCTCCGCCGCCCTCGCCCAGCTGCCCGAGCGGGTCGACGTCCTGGTCAACAACGCGGGCGGGAACACCGGGTTCGACCGGGCCCCGGTTGCCGACGGTGACCTGGCCGGGCTGGCCGCGGACTGGCGGGCCAACCTCGACGCCAACCTGATCTCCGCCGTGCTGGTCACCGCGGCGCTGACGCCGCGGTTCGCGCTGGACGCGCGGATCATCTCGTTCAGCTCGATCGCCGCCCGGCGCGGCGCCGGGTCCTACGGCGCGGCCAAGGCGGCGGTGGAGGCGTGGACCGCGGACATCGCCCGCGAACTCGGGCCGCGCGGGATTACCGCCAACGTGGTCTCTCCCGGCCTCACCCTGGGCAGCGAGTTCTTCCGTGACACGCTGACCGAGGCGCGCAAGCAGCGGCTGATCGCGGAGACGGACAACGGGCGGCCGGGGACCACGGCGGATGTGGCCGCGCTGGTGACGTTCCTGGCCTCACCGTCCGCCGGGCACGTTACCGGCCAGGTCATCCACGTCAACGGCGGCGCGTACCTCGGCCGGTAGCGACGGGGCGCTGCCGATGATGGGGCCGGTGAGGGGGCCGCGGAGGGCGAGCGCGGCCAGGACGGTGGCGGCGCCCGCGACCGCCATCGCGGCCGCGGCGCCGAGGGCCCCGGCCAGCGCGCCCGCGAGCGCAGGGGTCAGGCCCTGGCCGCCCATCGTCCCGGTGGACGCGAGGCCGAAACCCTGTCCCCTCCGCCCTTCCGGCAGGCTGTCGAGGAAGGCCTGCTGGATGCCGATCTGGTAGGCGAAGCCGGCGCCGCTGGCCAGCAGGGCCAGGCAGGCCAGCGGCAGCGGAGGGCGGAACACCAGCACGAGCAGCGGCAGGCCCATGGCCGCGGCCAGCGGGAACGCCAGCCGCGTGCGCGTAGCCGGCGTGCAGAACCGGCCGACGAGCAGGTCGCCGAGCAGCATCCCGGCCGGCATCGCGGCGAGCAGCGGCGCGGCCGCGCTGGCCGGGCGGCCCAGCGACCCGTTGTACGGCACGATCAGCGACTCGGCGCCCGCCACGAGCCACGCGGGCAGCCATTGCGCGAGCAGCAAACCCCGGACCGTTCGGTCCCTAAAGAACTGGACGTTGCCGGCCACCGTCGCCCGCACGACGCCGCGGGCCGGGCCGCTGGGCAACCGGACGGCCCGGTGCCGCAGGCCCAGCCGGGTGATGACCGCCGCGGTCACCAGGGCGCCGCCCGCGGCCAGCAGCAGCCAGCGCACCGGCACGGCGGCCAGCACGACGCCGCCGACGCCGAGCCCGGCGATCTGGCTACCCGCGCCGGCCAGGTTGAAAACCGACCGGCCGAGGACGTAACGGTCCCCCTCGAGCACGTCGGGGAGCAGGCCGGACAGCGCGGCGGTGAACACCGGGGCGACCGCCGCCGCGGCGGCGACCAGGGCCAGCATGACCGGGACCGGCAACGCCGGCCACAGGCCGATCACCAGCCCGGGCCCGGCGCGGGTCAGCAGGCCCGTTCCGATGACCAGGCGGGACGGCAGCCGGTCGGCCAGCGCGGTGAACAGCGCGCCGCCGACGGCCTGCGGCGCGAAGCCCATGCTGAACGCCAGCGCGGTCAGGAACGCCGACCTGGTCTGGGCGAAGATGAGCACCGACAGGCCGAGGAGCTCGAACTGGAAACCGAGCACGTACATGACCATCCCGGCGAACAGCACCCGGAACTCTCCGGCCGCGAACACCGAGCGGTACGTGGTGCGCCCCGGCGGCTGGTCGCGCCGGCCCGCGGCCGGCGTAGTGGCGGTCATGAACGCCATGGTGCGTGCGGCACGCCGCCGGGAGTACTCTTTCGTCCCAGGACGAAAGCTGGTGCGCGGTGGTGCTGCGGATCGCGGTGGGCAACGAGGACCTGACCATGAGCCGGTTCGCGTTGTCGCCGCTCTGGGAGCTGACCCAGGCGCTGCGCCAGCTCGCCCGCGGGCGGCGCCAGCGGGACGAGACGGTGCTCCGCCCGTGGCTGCTCCGCGCGCGCGACCGGTACCGAGCGCTGGCCCGCGAGACGGACCTGGGCGTGATCGACGCGCTGAGCCCGCCTGGCTGGGGCGCCGACTTCCTGGCCCCCGTCCCGGCGAGCGTGCACACCACGATCGGCGACCTGCTCGACCAGGTCCGGTCGACGCCCGCGGACCAAGCGCAGCGCGAGGTCGCGGTGGCGCTCGGCCGGCAGCCGCAGGTCGATCCCCGGGTCGAGCGCATCTTGACCAGCGACCGGGTGGCCGGGTACATCGCCGACGTGCTGGCCGCCGCCTGGCAGGCGCTGCTCGAGCCGGAATGGCGGACGCTGCGCGCCATCTTGGAACGCGACGTGATCTACCGCGCCGGCCAGCTCGCCTCCAGGGGCTGGGCCGCCGCGCTGACCGACCTGCACGCCGACCTGAGCTGGCGGCAGGGCCGGATCGAGATGAGCCGCTGGTCCGCGGGCGACGGCGGCCGGGCCAACGACGGCGCCGACCTCGGCGGGCGCGGCCTGCTGTTCATCCCGTCGGTCTTCGTCTGGCCGCGGCTCGCGCTGAGCCTCGACCCGCCGTGGCCGCCGGCCCTGATCTACCCGGCCCGCGGGGTCTCCGCGCTGTGGGAACAGCCCGGCCGGCCCGGGCCCGGCACCGCGCTGCACCGGCTCCTCGGCGGCTCGCGCGCCGCCATCCTGCTCGCGCTCGAGGATCCGGCCAGCACCACCCAGCTGGCCGCGACGCTGGGCCAGTCGCTCGGCGGCATCGGGGACCACCTGACCGTGCTGCGCGAGGCCGGGCTGGTGGCCAGGGCCAGGTCCGGACGGTCGGTGCTCTACCGCCGCACCCCGGTCGGGGACGCCCTGGCCGCCGCCGAGCTCTGAGGCGGCCTCAGGGGAGGGCGACGAGCAGCACCGGCACGCCGGCCGCGGTCAGCTCGCCCGCCACCC
>Ga0207665_10003759_pt1 | contig 10138 bp, 16 predicted proteins | sample LARL112metaG_FD_184351 | JGI IMG/M metagenome (GOLD analysis project Ga0207665, IMG submission 184351) | Corn, switchgrass and miscanthus rhizosphere microbial communities from Kellogg Biological Station, Michigan, USA - LAR L11-2 metaG... | ecosystem: Host-associated > Plants > Roots >...
CGGTGCACCGCGTTCAGTGGCGACCAGCACCCCGTCCCAGCGCACCCCGCCGGCACGCGCATCGCCGAAGCGCGCGACGACCCGTCCGTTCACCGGCCAGGCGAGCTTTCCGCGCAGACGGGTGAAGGCATCGTTGCCCTCGACCGGGAAGCGCTCCATGGCTGCGCGCAACTCGCGCACGAGCTTCTCGAGACCCGACTGCTGGGCACGCAGGCGCTCGAGATTCTGTGCGCGGCTGCGGGACTGGGCTTCCAGGCTCACGAGCACGTGGCTGCGCCGCTCGCGCGCCTGCTCGAGCTCGTTCAGCTGTGCGCGCTGTTCGCTCTCGAGCTCGGCGAGCTTCGCATCCTCGGCTTCGAGCTCCGCATCGAGCTCGGCGAGCCGCCGCACGTCATCCTCGATCAGGTGGATCTGCCCGGCCCGTGCGCGGCCGAAATAGCCGTAGTAGGCGAACATGCGTCCGGCGAGCGCGGGATCCTTCTGATTCAGAAGGAGCTTGAAGGGCTCCTGGCGCCCGATGAGGTAGGCGGCACGCATCTGTCCGGCAAGTGCCGTGCGATTCTCATCGAGCTGCGCCTCGCGGGTGCGCTTCTCGGCGGCGAGTGCCGCGCGCCGCGCCGCATCCTCGGCGCGCTGATGGCGCACCTCCGCCAGTGCATCGCGGGCGCGGCCCACCTGGAGCTCAGCGCCCCGCAGCTCGCGCGTCAGGCGGTCACGCTCGACCTGCTCGGCACTGACCTCACGCGTGACTCGCTCGATCTCCGACTTCACCGCCTGCAGTTGCTCCTCCGCTTTGCGCGCATCGCTCTCGGAACGGGCCGTCGTCCCCGGTGCAGCGGTCATGGGTGCAGGGGCCCACACTGCGAGAGCCAGTGTTATCCAGACCGCCGGGGCACCGCGGCGCCCCCAGACCCCGGAAGGGAGCGATGGCGTGCCGCAGCGCACCGGGACGCTATAATGCGCGCCCTTTTGCGCCCGCCGCTTACCCCCCTCACCCATGGACCGTATCCTCGACTTCGCCAGCCATCACCCGTGGCTCGCCACCGCAACCGCCGTGCTGGCAGTCCTGATCGTTGTATACGAAATGCGCATGCGCACGGAAAGCCTGCGCTCGGTATCGCCGCAGGAGCTGATCCGACTCATGAACCACGGAGCGTTGGTGCTCGACCTGCGTCCCGCCGAGCAGTATGACGCCGGTCACCTGAACGGCGCACGGCAGATGACCGGCGAGCAGATCCTGAAGGCGGGTGACACGCTGAAGAAGCATAAGGAAAAGACGGTCGTCGTGTACGATGACGGCGGCTCGCTCGGTGGCGCGGCCGTGCGCCAGCTCAACGCCCAGGGCTTCACGCGCGTGTTCTCGCTGCGCGGCGGCCTGGCTGCCTGGCGCGCGGACAATCTGCCGCTCTCGCGTGCCTGAGGGTGCCCGTCGAGACCGATGAGTGCGCGGAAGGTCGTCATGTATGTCACGGACTGGTGCCCCTACTGCACGCGCGCGCGGTATCTGCTCGAGGCCAAGGGAATCGCGGCCGAGGAGATCGATGTGGATGCGGTGCCGGGCGCACGCGACGAGATGCGCGCGCGCAGCGGCCGGGATACCGTACCGCAGATCTTCATCGGCGAGCGCCACGTCGGCGGGTCCGATGAGCTGCACGCGCTCGATGCGGACGGAACCCTGGATGAAATGCTGAAATAACCGGAGCCCTGAGACCATGAATGAGACAGCCGGCGGCATGCCGCTTCCCAACCCGGCCGATGCCGGTGTGGTGCTCGCACTGCAGAATGTCTACCTGAAGGACTGCTCGTACGAGTCGCCGAACGGGCCGCGCATCGAAGGCAACTGGAACCCGCAGATCAACCTCGACCTGCAGACCAGCTCCACCGCGCTCGGCCCGGAGGTGCGTGAAGTGGTGCTGACCGTTACCGTTTCCGCGAAGCACGGCGAGGTGACGATCTTCCTCGTCGAGGTGAAGCAGGCGGGGCTTTTCGTCGTCCGCAATCTGCCCGATTCCGATCTCAAGCGCGCCATCAGCACCGTCTGCCCGGGGGTGTTGTTTCCGTACGCGCGGGCGGCCGTCTCGCAACTCGTGAGCCAGGGCGGCTTTCCGCAATTCCTGCTACCGCCGGTCAATTTCGAGGCGCTGTACGCAGCCAATCAGGCGCAGCCGGCCGTCACCAACTGACGCTCGCCGCAACCCGGGCAGTCGCCGGTGAAGTGCCGATGAGCGCGCGGTCCGCGGACGTGCCGATCGCTGTGCTCGGCGCGGGCTCCTGGGGGACCGCACTCGCGATCCAGTTCGCCCGCAGCGGGCGCCCGGTGCGCCTGTGGGGCCGTGACCGCGAACGCCTCGCGGTCATGTCGGCGAGTCGCCGCAACGAGCGCTACCTGCCGAGCGCGACGTTCCCCCCCTCGCTCGAGGTCGAGGCCGATCTTGCCGCAGCGCTCGCCGGCGCGCATGACGTGCTCGTGGTCGTACCGAGCACTGCGTTCCGTGAGCTTCTCACCGAGCTGCGCCCGCTGCTCGCTGCGCCGATGCATGTCGCCTGGGCGACCAAGGGGTTCGAGCAGCGCAGCGGGAAGCTGCCGAATCAGGTCGCGCGCGAGGTACTCGGCACCGAGCGGCGCATCGCAGTGCTCTCCGGCCCCAGCTTTGCACGCGAGGTCGGTGCGGGGCTGCCGACCGCAATGACGATCGCATCTCCCCATGCGGGATATGCGCAGACGCTCGCGCGCGAGCTGTCGTCGGAGAACTTCCGTGCGTACACCTCCACCGACATCGTCGGTGTGGAGATTGGTGGCGCGGTGAAAAACGCGCTTGCGGTCGGTGCCGGGCTCTCGGACGGGTTGGGGTTCGGCGCCAACACGCGCGTGGCGCTCATTACGCGCGGACTGAAGGAAATGACGCGCCTCGGTGCCGCACTCGGGGCACGCGCCGAGACCTTCATGGGGCTCGCCGGACTCGGGGATCTGGTGCTCACCTGCACGGACGATCAGTCGCGCAACCGCCGCTTCGGACTGCTGCTCGCCGCCGGCCGCACGCCAGAGGCTGCACTCGCCGAGATCGGTCAGGCCGTCGAAGGCTACGCGGCGGCGCGAGCGATCGAAGCGGTCGCCGCGCGCGCCTCCGTGGAAATGCCGCTGTGCGCCATGGTGTACCGGGTGCTCTACGAGCAGCTCCCCGCACAAGAAGCGGTACGGGCACTCATGCGCCGCCCGATCAAGGCCGAGGCCGAATAGCCCTAGCGACGCGGTTTGTGCTTGTCGCCGCTGCCGCGGGGGGCAGTGGCCGCGGCGCCCGGCGAGACGCTGCGCTGCTGCTCGGCCTCCAGCCAGCGCTCTGCGGCGAGGACCGTCGGGAACACCCTGACCGGAAAGGCGCGATTCACTGCGACGTTCTCCGCGAACTGCATCATCTCGCCGCTATGGGCGTTCACATCGACATAGGCCATCGCCTTCAGCGTTCGCATGAAACGTGTGCTTCCCGTTGCCACCATCTCGAACACATCGAGTGTGCCCAGGCGCGGACCTTCGAGGCGCTCCTCGAGCAGCACCCGGAAACACTGCCGCAGGGTGCACTCGCGCACCACTTCTTCCATGTAACCGGTCACGCTCTCACGCGTGTTGCGCCCGGTGACGATGATGTGCAGATAGCCCGGCTTTGTGTCGATGGTCAGCTGGTAGCTCACGAAGCGCCTCCTTGCCGCGTGTGCACTGCCCCTGGGAGGAGACCTTGCCGAGCCCTGAAGCCCATGCGCTCAGCCTCGCGCGTCGAGCCGCCCGCAGTGCCTGCGCCCTCACCAAGCATAGCTGCAAAGCGGCCGGCAGCAACATTCAGCGTGAGCTCTCGGTGCGCTGCAGAAAGACGTGGGTTGCGCGCTCACCTGGAATGCTGCGCGTGCACACGTAACCGAGCGAGCGCAGATCTATGCCCTGGAGAAGGGGCTCTCCGCTGCCAAGCAGCACCGGACGCATCACGAGGTGCAGCTCATCGATGAGAGCCGCCGTGAGGTATTGCCGGATCGTCGCCACGCCACCGCCGAGCCGCACGTTGCGCCCGCCCGCGGCGGCGCGGGCCTGCTCCAGCGCATCGCTGATGCCGGTCGTGACGAAGTGAAACTCGGTTCCACCCGCCATGCTGAGCGCCGGCCGCGGATAGCGGGTCAGGACGAACACCGGGGTGTGGTAAGGAGGCTCATCCCCCCACCAGCCCCTCCAGCTCTCATCGGGCCATGGCCCGCGCACGGGTCCAAACATGTTGCGGCCGAGGATCCATGCACCGATGTGCTCGAAACCCTGCTCGGCCAGAGTGTTGTCGACTCCGGTCTCGCCGCCCGGCTGGCCGTGCATGTCGCGCCACATGCGCGTCGCGAAGAACCACTCCATGAGCTCGGCGCCGCGCACACCGAGCGGATTCTGCAGGTCCTGGTCAGGTCCCGCTCCATAGCCATCGATGGAAAGGGCAAAGCATCTCACGCAGAGTTTGGACACGGCGTCTCCTTCGATTCAGTTGAGCTGGCGCAGCTTCCCGAGCGTAGCGGGCAGCGGCGCGCCTGGATGAGGCGCAGACCCAGGGTCTGCAGCAGTGAGTGAAGACTCCAGTGACTGAGGAAGTCTGCGGATCTTCCATCCCGCGAGCTTCATCGAGTCGGGGAAGTCGAGCGGCGAACGCGCGTTGCCCACACTGCCGGCAAAGTCCATCGTGCGCGAGACTCCCTGGTCGGAGTAAGTGAAGGAGAGCTGATAGGTCGCCTCGGCATCGGCGGCAGGCACGATCACGGTGCCCACGACTGTCCAGGGAGCGAGGTACTCGGTGGCGCTCGTGGCGGTGGCGATCCGTATCGGGTTGGTTTTTTCCACGAAGCGGACGTGTTGAGGCGGTCCGGCAGGTGGCGGCCCGTCGGGTAGCGCTGCGGTGAGCAGCACGACCACCAGTTGCGAATTCAGTACGGCCAGGTCCAGTGACTCCAGTTCCTTGCCGGGCGCTGCTGCGAAGCCCTGGGTGAGCATCCAGCGGCCGCCTATCAAAACGATGCTGCCCGTGGCGTGCGTGCTTCCCTCGCGCCGCTCGATCGTGATGCGTGCGTCGCCGTTTCGCGCGATCTCGAACCGGCTACCGGCGCTTCCCGGTTGGCCGGGACTCGAGCGGGAGACGTGGATGTCATCCGGCGACCAGGCTGCCGCCGCCGCGGCGACTGCTGCTGCCGGGGCTGTGGCGATGAGGAGCGCCAGCATGGAGAGGGGCATCCGCCTCAGACCGGGTACGTGCGTTCCATGAGCACGCACCAGTGACCAAGGAGGTTGATGAGAAGCATCTGACCGAAGGCCTTCGAAGTCCCCATGGCAATGAGCAGGCTGCCGCGCGTGGGCGAGGAAAGGACTTCGAGTTTGAGGTAGTCGTCGCGCTCGCAGCTGGAAAGCGCAGGATCGCGATCGGCGCAGGTTTGTTCGGTTCGCTCGGAGAAGGGCCGCAGCGTGAGGGATGGATGTCCGGAGCGAAGTGCTTCGAGAAACATCGGGCCAAGTGCGCTTTTCACATAGACCAGCGAGCCGGGTGGAAAGTGCTTCAGCGGCCGATCGGCGGCAACCGATAAGGCGGGCAACATATCATCTGCGAGGATCACACCGGGCGCGGTGTGAAACATCAGGCTGAGCGCAAGCAGCACCGTCGCCATGCCGGCGGCGAAGGCAACGATGGCTGTCGAGGCGCGGCTCACCATGTCTGCTACTCCCTCTCGAAACTCGGCAGCCGGTCGCGAATCTCCCACCAATTGCACTTGGACCCGACGTGGTAGTTCGCGGCGGGGCGGACATTCAGCGGCTCGTTGATCGTGCCCACCCGTATCCGCACCCAGTCCGGCTTCGCGCGCTGGCGGCTGTAGAGCGGCGAGCCACACCGAGCGCAGAAGATTCTTCGCTCGCCGGGGGACGATTCGTACTCGGTGAGGAGCTCGCGGCCGGCGGTGACCTGAAACGCTGCTGCAGCGACCGGTGCGTTGGTGGCGAGCGGTCCACCTGAAGCCTTGCGGCACATCTGGCAGTAGCAGACTTCGATCGCACCGAGCTCGGCGCCGAGGGTGTACTGAACTCCTCCGCAGAGGCAGCTTCCGGTGTAGCGCATGGCCTGAGGACCTCCTGTCTTCCAATGACCGGCGATGGGCCTCGATGCTCGGTCCATCCGCCCCATATTGCCGCTGAGACTCTTTGAGCTGGCCCGGCTCGACGATGAACTCCCAGAGATAAGTGTAGGCCGTTGACATCACGCCACCTCTGCATCCCGTCCTGGAGGCTCAAGCGCCCGCGCTGCGGGTTCTGACTCCTTCGCCGAGGGCGACGAACTCGCCGTTGAACCGCGCGACGACCCGTCCCATGTGCTCCAGTACCGCCAGCACGCCGATACGGGCTTTCCCCTTGCGCGCGATCATGGCCGTGAAGGCGCTCCAGCGATCCGGATGCTCGAGGGTCGCGCGTGCCGTGAATCCGCCAGTGATGGGGTGCTCGTACTCCATGGCGTTGCGCTGAATCACCAGGCGGTCCGCAAAGCCCTGGGAGCGAAGGCGAACATGCAGCAGCGCCCAGCCGGCGAGGATTGCGAGTGCCGATGCGCTGCCGCCGAAAACGGTATGGCGATGATTGACGTTGGGCGCGAGCGGCGCCTGCAGAATGAGCGCATGCTGGTCGACTGACACGACGGAGACGCCCATGAGCTTCGTCAAGGGAATGTGCTCGTGGATGTACTGCGCAAGCTCACTGGCCAGTATCGGCGCAGGGGCGCCGGTCTTCGAAGTGGTCATGATCCCTCGCGCAGTGTTAGTGGCGGTCGCCTCATCCGAAGAAGCAGGAGTTTCTGTCCTCGCTTACCAGGGTGACGAACTCATCGATCGTCGCCACATCCGGTGCGGGCTGATAGCTGTGCCACTTCATGTCGTGGCGGAGCCAGAAGACCCGCCAGCGACGCACGGTGCGGACGTAGGTAGCCTTCGCGACCGGGATCTCGACACGCTCGCCCGGCGCGCCGCCGAGGGCCGGTCGTACTTCGAATATCTCCACGCTCTGGCCGAACACCCGGAACGACAGGTCGACTTTCTCCCGCAGATGGCGCGGCGGTCGGCGACCTTCGATGAAGGCCGCGACCTTCTTGCGTACGCGCGCGGCCTCTAGCTCGGTAAGCGCCACGGGTAGTCGACCGCCAGCAGCAATTTCCCACGGAAACGAGCGCCGCGGCGCTCGCCCGTGGTCACGGGAGGCCTTCGAGGATGCGCAAATCCCGATCGACGGCATTTCCGAGCGCGCGCAGTGCCTGCTGATAGGCGGCACTGTCGTGGGCGGCGATGGCTTGCGCCACGCTGTCGAATTCGAGGATGACGAGCCGCTCCTGGACCCCACCTTCGTAGATCTTGGCGGGCATTCCACGTGCGAGGAATCGACCGCCGGCCGCTTCGAGTGCGGGGCCGGCAAGCTTGGCATACGCAGCAAGAGCCTCCTGGTTACGTATGGACCGGTACGCTGAAACCCAATATGCCTTGGCCATCGTTGCTCCCGCACAGGGATCGGGTGAATAGATTAGCGCCGCGGGCGGGCGCTGTCTTCGAGAGCGCCAGCACGCCGGGTGGCTGGGATGCTCGTCAAACGCGACTGGAAAGCCGTCCGCACCAGTACGCGGCTGCGCAAACCAAAGCGAGTGTCGCCAGCGAGCCGCTCGCCAAGGCAGCCGCCGAAGGTGGTGCGGGCGCTTAGGAGCGAAGCCTGGCGCTGACGTCGAGCTCGATGACGCGCGGTATGACCGACTTGCCCGTGATGTGCATCTCGCCGATCGTTACGGGTAACTTGAAGCGCCGTGGGCCGGCACTGCCGGGATTGACGTAGAGCACACCATTGCGTTGCTGAATGACCGGCTTATGTGAGTGGCCAGACACGACTACAGCGACGCCTGCGGCCTGTGGCTCGATGTCCAGCTCCGCGAGGTCGTGTATCACGTATGCGAATACATCACCGAACTGCAAGAGCTCGGTGTCGGACAGGCCGCGGGCCCACCCGCCCTTGTCGTTGTTACCCCGGACTGCCGTGGTTGGCGCAATTGCGCCGAGCTCCTGCAGTACCCTTTGATCGCCAATATCGCCTCCGTGGAGGATGTGGTCGCAGCCGCGCAAGAACGCAGTCGCCTCGGGCCTCAGAAGGCCATGGGTGTCAGCGATGAGGCCAACGCGCAGCATGACTACCAGTATCAGCTAGCCCCGCCGCCGGGGATTGGACGGCATCAGAACGCCATCTTCTGCGAAAAACATGTAACCGCCGGGGGAGCCGAGAAACCGGCTCCACCACGACAATATGCCGATCCGGATGATGGTCAGGTAAGGTGCGCCGCCGCGATTCTGCGCTGCAAAGAGGCTCGAAGACCATTCGGACCTCACGAGCTCCACGGCGCGCACCTCCGCTTCAACGGGATCAACGGCACGGACCTGCACCAGTCGAAGGAAACCTACGGCAAAGGAGGCCTCCATTGGTACCACAATGCCTCGACCCTGAACGGTTACCTCATATCTCGGCACATCGGGCTCGATCGTGAGAATGGGAGTCAGTGTCGAAACCACCCAACGTCATGGTGACTGCGGGCGATTCTCAGATGACAGCAAGACGATCTGCGCATAACAGAAGACATCCTGCGGTTCGGTCATTTCCAGATTAGGAAACACCGTGTGCCTGCGCAACGTGCCCTCCCGAACGAAGCCGCAGCGTTCGAGAACCCGCACGGACCTTTGGTGTTGGACATGGCAAAGAGCGTAGAGCCTGCGGACACCTGCAGCGGCGGCGATGCTGACCATGGCAGCCAACGCCTCGCTGGCAATTCCCGATCCCCACGCGTCCCTGGCAAGCACGAAGCCCGTCGACGCGCGGTAAGCCGTCTCGAAGGCCAATCCAGTGGAGCCGAGTAGGGTGCCGTCTTTGCGCGAGGTGATGAGCAACGGGCCCGCCGGCCACCTTGCCCACTCGGCGCGGGAAAATGCCAGAAAGTCTTCAGTGTCCTTGATCGTCGTATGCATGGGCCAGGCCACGAACTGGGTCACCCGTGGATCCGACGCGATTCGCTGGAACACCTGGGTAAGGTCATCGCGGCACGGTGGCCGCAATGCCAGACGTTGCGTTTGATAGAAGGAAGCGTCGGGCATGGGTCTATGAATTCGCGCGGCGCAACCCTGCGCCCTTCACAGCTGATTCCTTTGCTCCCTGCCGCGCGGGTGGACTGGCAGGAGACCACCAGTAATGACGATCAGGGTCCGAGGACATAGATGGTCCACGGCGAGAGCGTGGTCTCGCTCACCCATTGAACTGACTCCGCGCCGCTCGCCAGCGGCGCGGCGGTGTCCAGGACGGCAAGGCCGACAGCGTCGAAAAGCTCACGGTAATGGGCATCGGTACAGAAGATGTCGACCACCGGACGACGGTCCGGCACGTCCAGCATGACGATCTGAACGTGGTCACCATCCCGGGCGCTGCGGTTGGCAGGGTAGTCGCGGGTGCTGAAGGATGCCCACTCGTGCCAGTAGATGGCGGGCGATGACACCACGACAACCAGGCGACCGCTCGGAGCGAGGAGACGCCGCAGCTCCCGCAATGCGGAGGCCTTCTGTCCGTCGGTCGAATTGTCGAAGGTGAACGCAGCAAGGATCAGATCGAAGGTGCCGGTGGCAAATCCGCCGAGGTTACCGTCGGCCACCAGGCGATACTCCCCCTGTGGGTCACGGGTACGGGCGTGATCGAGCATAGCCGCCGAGAGATCCACGCCGATTACTTCGAAGGCCATCTCTCGCAGGAACCTGGTCGAGCGCCCGGTACCGCAGCCAAAATCCAGGGCGCGCCTGCCCGACACGTGTTTGCGCAGCAGCCCGGGGAGGTCGCGAAATGCCAGGAAATACGTACCTGGGAACTCGAGGTCCGCATACGCTCGAGCTCGATCGGCGTCGTCATACACGTTCTGGAAGCTCTCGGTCACCATCACTGGCCCTGCTTCGATGCGTCAGTCTTTCATTGGCAAGACCTGATGCCTGATCAACATGCGAACTCCGCTGGCCCACCCCTGCTCATCGCCAGCGAAATTGGCCTCTTCCTGGGCGAGGATCTTGCCAGTCTGCGCGTCACGAA
>Ga0207665_10003760_pt1 | contig 10137 bp, 6 predicted proteins | sample LARL112metaG_FD_184351 | JGI IMG/M metagenome (GOLD analysis project Ga0207665, IMG submission 184351) | Corn, switchgrass and miscanthus rhizosphere microbial communities from Kellogg Biological Station, Michigan, USA - LAR L11-2 metaG... | ecosystem: Host-associated > Plants > Roots >...
GCAGTCGTGCCTGTCAAGGATGTTGCTGAAGAAGCTCACGTCGGCCGCGGTGAACGTGCCGTCCTGGTTGTTGAGGTACAGGTTGCCCGGATGCCAGTGGTGGGAGATGAACAGGTCCGGAAAGCCGTCCCCGGTGAAATCGGCGACGGCCGCGCTGAAGGACCAGTCCGGCGAGCCGTTGATGCCCGCCGCCGCGGCCTGGTCGGTGATCGTCACCGGGATCGGGGTCTGCGCCGGGGGGGTCGGCGGCGGGGGGCTGGGATTGGGCCCGATGCCCGGCGGGGTCGGCACGGGCGGCACCACCGCCGCTGACCGGGCTTTCAGCGACACGGCCCCGCTAGGGCAGGTCGCCTGCTCGATGAGCGGATTGGGGCCCCCACGGCCGACCGCAGTGATCATTGACCCTGCCGGGTCGGTGGCAAATCCGATGATCTCGTTGTCCGAGTGCCCGTTGGCCGAGACCACCGTCGTCCACTTCGTCCCGTTGAAATGCACAACGAGCGTCCGGTAATGCTGCGCGCTGGCGAGGTAGTACGCGCCTGCGGCCCACACGTTGGTCGGCGAGATCGCCCTGACGTCGCGCAGCAGCCCCGCGCCGGGAACCACCGTTAGATTGGTCCAGGCGCTGCCGTCCCAGTGCAGCGCCAGCGGCCGGTCGGCGCTGCCGTCGTTGCAGTAACCGACGGCCCACACGTCGCTGGCGGTGCGCACGTCGACCCCGGTCAGCACCGTATCGACCTGGCCCGGCGATGGCACGCTAGTCACCAGGGCCCACGCGGGCGAGGGCTGCGTCGTGTCGTAGCGCAGCACCAGAGACTGCAGCCCGGTGGGGCTCAGCCAGTAGCCGACGGCCCACAGACCGGTCGCCTGCGTCCCGCTGACGGCCATCAGCGAGCTATCGCTGCTGCCCGCCACGTTGGGACTGGCCACCTGCGTCCACGTCACGCCCGATGCCTGCTCGATCAGCGTGGTGCGGGTCCCGTCGGTCGCCGTCTGGAACCCGACCGCCCACGCGGTTCCGTCCGCCAGCGTGTCCACATCGACGAACACCGAGTCGCTGGGGAAGGCCGCGGGCGAGTTCAGCGACCACTTCGTGCCGTCCCAGCTCATCGCCAGCGGCTGATACCCGGCGGTCTGGTAGTAGCCGACCGCCCACCCCGCGCCGGGGATCATCGACACGGCGTTCAGCCCGTTGTTCAGCGTGCCCTGGTTCGGGGCGGCAACGGCCGACCATTGTGAACCATCGAACTGCACGATCAGCGTCCGGTTCGCGTGCAACGACGCGCCCACGTTGCCGACCGCCCACCATTCGTCGGCGGACACGAAGGCGACGTCGGTAAGCTCACCGCCCGTGGCCGGCGGCGGCGTGACAAGGCCGAACGAACCGCACGTCGCGGTGGCAGCGCGACCGGCCCCAACGCCCGGCATCCCCAGCATCGCCCGCCGGCCCGGCAGGGCCCGGGCGGCGGTTGCGGCGGCGCCCGCCGCGGCCACCCCGACCACGAAGCTCCGGCGGGACACCGGCGCCTGGCTCAGTCCGTCCTGCTCGCGGTCCTGCTCTTTGGCGTTATCCCCCACAGCCCCTCCCCAAGAAGGCTCATGATTCGCAATCTCCTGTTGTCTCCGCTGGTCCCGCTAGATGCCGGGCGTGATGGGACCACCGCCAGCCATGCCATCCCGCCGAAATGCATGACGAGCCGACCGCCACCTCCGCCAGAGGTGGCGCACATGCCGCAGAGGCCATAAGCAGAGGCCCTGATCCGGGGAAGGGAACACCGGCCATGACGGCCCGCCAAAGCGCTCGATCAGCGGCTTATCCAGGTGCTCTGCCGAGCCGCCGTCGCTCACTGCCGAGGACTCGTTGGCGGGTACACGGCGACCGCCAGCGACGTCACAGCCAATCCAAATGCTCCAGTGCTCCCCATGCCTGCTTCCCCCTGACGGATTACCGTCTCCCTGACAGCAGCACGGTCATTATCCGGTCTGCCGCACCAGGAGACCAGGAGTGCACCGGAACCAGTGCGTAAAAATAACGCGAATCGGGCAACGGCCGGCCGGAACCGTGAACATGCCCGCCGCGGGTCAGGCTCGTGGCGGGGCTGGCTGTATAGGGTGCCAGGTCCTGCCGAACCAGCGGCGGGTGCGCTCGGACCCGAAGGCGACCTTGTCGGCGGCCAGGTCAGCGGACGGCCCTTCAAGATCCCCGACAGGGCTCTGGCCGCTGAGGAAGGTGACATCGACCTTGGCGACCATGTCGTGCCCGAGTTCCATGTAGCAGATGCCGCGGCCGTCGTAGGAAACGGGGATGGCGGTGCCCCGTTTCTGGGCGCTGATCTGCGCGGCGACAACGCTGGCCTGTCCCTCGGCGAAGACCCCGGCCTTGGGTGTTCCGACGCTGGTGACGTCCCCGACGGCGTACACACCCGGGTATCGCGTCTGCAGTGTCCGGGGGTCCACCGGAATCCAGCCGTCAACGGTGAGCCCGGCCTCGGCCACGACGGCGGGGGCGCGATGCACGGGAACACCGAGGAACAGATCGTAGGGCATCTCCGCGCCGTCGCTGAGCAGGGCCACCTTGCGGCCGGGGTCCAGGGCGCGGACCAAGATCCGCCCCCAGGGCCACCACCAGGATGTCGGCGTCAAGGCTCTCATCATCGGTGACCACCCTCCTGGCCGCCGGATCCAGGGAGCGGACCGCTGAGCGCACGAAACGAACACCACGCATGTCCACGCCGCTATACGAGTGGACCACGTGATCCGCGGTGACCCGGCCGAACATCACGTCCAGCTTCGAAAAGCCGAAGATGAACCCGTCGGACTTGTCGACCAGCACCACGCCCGCGTCCTCACCGAACTCCTCCGACAACAGGGCCGCCAGTTCCAAGCCGGCGAAGCCGGCCCCAAGGATCACAATCCGCATCCCCGCAGCTTAAGGAAGCTCCGCACCGGTCAGACACGCCTGACCCAGAAATGCCGGACATCATCTGGGGATGCCGCTCCTCGTGCGCGGCATCACGGTGGTCAGGTCGCGGCGCCGGCAAGCTCCTCGACTGGCACGTAGTCAAAGTCGTAACCGAACGCCCGCGGGCCGGCGAGGGCGATTCCCCGCTCGGTCCGCCACACCGGGTCGCAGCCAAACGCGATCACCGTGACCCGCTGGCCGTACCTGATCCGTTCGGTCGCGATCGCGTCGGCGGTCTCGCTGTCCAGGACCGAGATCAGGTCCGGTACCGAGGCCAGCACCTGCCCCCGCTCCAGCGCCACCAGGTTCTCGTTTTGCACCCGTAGCGTGATCCGGCGTCCCGCGTCGGCCCCGAGGCCGTCGACCACCGCGCTGCCCCGCGCAAACCCCTGAGTCGTGCGCCGCTCAACATCGGTTACCTTGCCGGTGACCAGCCCGAACGCCCCAATCTTCGCGATCAGCGCCGCCACCGGGGCCGCCGCGGAACTCCCGATCGCCTCGCCGATGGCGATCGCCAGCGACACCGAGTTCCGCACGGTCGCCCCCCGCGCCTGCGCCGCCGTGAGCGGGAACTCCGTCGCGGACGCGGCGCCGCCGAACTCCACCGCAGCGGCCCGCTCCAGCCGCTCCATCCAGTGCCCGGAGACCGCCCGCACCACCAGGACGTTGCCGCGCTCGTCGGTCATCACCGCCGGGCTGGGAGATATACCGGCCAGGTGCATGGTCACCTGCGGCACCTCCGGGAACGCCCGCCCCATACCGTCGGCGTCCACCAGCGGCAGCCCCAGCCGCGCCGCCCACGCCACCGGCAGCAGGCCGTTCCCGCCGCCGATCTCGGCGGCCATCACCGCGGCCACCCGTTGCCCGGTCACCGACTCCAGGTGCTCGCGCAGCCGTGTTCCCTCATCCCCGTTCTCGAGCTTCTCGATGCTGACGGTCGGGGCGCCGATCCCGCCACACGGCATGATCAGTGCATCACCGGGCAGTTCGTCCACATCGATCAACGGCACCGGGCCGAAGTCGCCGGATGCCTGCAGCGCCTGCAAGAGCCCCAGGCCAGGATCACCGCCGCCGCCAGCGCCCAGCACCGCGCAGCCGCGCGCCAGCGCGCGAAGCGAGTCAGGATCCAGGAGCCTTTTCATCCCACCGGCCACTCGTAACGACAGCCAAGCGCGGGCCATCAAGCCCAATGATTCCCGCGCTACAAGAATTGCGCATGAATACGTAACCACCAACCCAGTGCGGCGAGGAGGTCAATCGGGCCATTGACGGCTCGCTCAGGTGATCGCCGTCCCGACCGTCGCGGGCTCCGAGCCACCGAACCAACGCCGGCCCCGGGGATCGTAGGGCATGAAATAGCGTCGGCCGGTACGTGGTTGAACACGGTAGGCCGCGCGTTCGCACCCAGCGGCTATACAACACCGGGAGCACATTATGACGACCGAGAAGGCCATCCTCGCCGGCGGCTGTTTCTGGGGCATGCAGGATCTCATCCGCAAGCTCCCCGGCGTGATCTCGACCAGGGTTGGTTATACCGGTGGTGACGTGCCGAACGCGACCTACCGCAACCACCACGGCCACGCCGAAGCGATCGAGATCACCTTCGACCCGGGCCAGACCTCCTACCGGGACCTGCTGGAATTCTTCTTCCAGATCCACGACCCGACCACGCTGAACCGGCAGGGCAACGACATCGGGACCAGCTACCGGTCGGCCATCTTCTACCTCAGCGACGCGCAGCGGCAGACCGCCGAGGACACCATCGCCGACGTGGAGGCCTCCGGCCTGTGGCCGGGCAAGGTGGTCACCGAGGTGACGCCCGCCGGGCCGTTCTGGGAGGCCGAGCCTGAGCACCAGGACTACCTGGAGCGTTACCCCCAGGGGTACACGTGCCACTACGTCCGCCCCGGCTGGAAGCTGCCGCACCGCGCAGACAGCGTTCCGTCCTAAGCCGGCCGCGCCCTCACCAGGACTTCCAGCGCTGCCGGACTCCTCGTCCCCCGGGGCCACGGCCTGCGCGGGCTGCCGGTTACACGAAGTGCACCTGGGAGTGATCCAGCTCGTGATCGACAAGCTGATCGCAGGTGGGGCAGTACCAGCGGACCTCGATGGGAGTGCCGCAGGCGCGGTGACGCGGGGAGTCGGCCTGGTCGGTGTGCCTGCTCCCCCAGTGGGCGAGCAGGCGGAGCGCCCCGGCGAGGTCGGTGCCTTCGGCGGTGAGCTGGTAGCTGGCACGGGGCGGCCGCTGAGAGTAGGCCCTGGCTACTAGCAGCCCATCGCGTTCAAGCCGTTTGAGGCGGTCGGACAAGATGTTCGGGGCGATGCCCGGGATCTGGCTGAGCAGGTCGTTGAACCGGCGCGGCCCGGGCAGCAGCGCCTCCACCACCAGCAGCGTCCACCGGTCGCCGACTTTGGCCAGTGCCTCGGCGAGCGGTGACGAGACGTGCTCGGTTTCAGCCATGGGCGAATCGTAGCCCCGTTGACGCGCCGATAGTTGATAGTAGATTGCAAGTTACTACTTACCGGAGGTGGCGGCGATGACGATCCTCGATGAAATCGGAGCAAGCATCAGGCAACTGGCGGAGGGCGCCGGGGCCTCGGTGGTGGGCATCGGGCAACGGTGGGGGGCCGGCTCGGGCGTCGTGCTCGGGGCGGGCCAGGTGCTGACCAACGCGCACAACGTGCGCGGCGATCAGGTGACGGTCACGTTTGCCGACGGGCACACCGCGGAGGGGAGCGTCGCCGGACGCGACATCGACAGCGACCTGGCCGTCATCAGCGTCGACACTGGCGAGACTCCCGCGCTGCCGTGGGCCAGCAGCACATCAGTGGAGATCGGCAACCCGGTGTTCGCCCTGGCCAACCCGGGCGGGCGCGGGCTGCGGGTGACGTTCGGGTTCGTCTCCGGCATCGAGCGGACTTTCCGCGGTCCCCGCGGCCGGCGCATCACCGGCAGCCTCGAGCACACCGCCCCACTGCTGCCCGGCTCCTCCGGCGGCCCGGTCCTGGACGCCGACGGGCAACTGCTCGGGATCAACACACATCGCCTCGGTGAAGGCTTCTACCTTGCCATCCCCGCTGACGAGGCCCTGCGGGGGCGTGCCGATGCGCTCGCCCGCGGAGAGACCGCGACATCGCCGCGCCTGGGCGTGGCGATCGCCCCGGGTCACGTGGCCAGGCGACTGCGCCGCGCCGTCGGCCTCCCCGACTCCGACGGCCTGCTCATCCGGGAGGTCGCAGAAGGCAGCCCCGCCGCCCGCGCCGGCCTCGCCACGGGCGACCTGATCGTGGCGGCCGCGGGCCAGCCGACAAATACGCCCGATGACCTGTTCGACGCGCTCGCCGCGGCACGCGGCGGCACCCTCGAACTAAAGGCCGTGCGCGGTACCGACGAGCGGACCCTCCAGGTCACCTTCACCGAGCCAGACCCGGACGCGTAAGCGTCCTCATCCCCCACCTGCCTGCGCGAGTACGGACCGCGCACGGGTGAACATGTCGAAGGCGCCGCGGCCAGCCGCCAGCACGACGGCTGGCCGCCGCGCTCGTTGGCGTCACCGGGCTCACCTTCCTGCCCAGGCCAGTGGTGGCTTTCTGCTGGCTGATCCGCGCCACGGTGGCGAGCCCGCTTGGCGGCGTGGCCAGCGCATGGCTGTTCCCCGTCAAGGCGGCCAGCTAGCCCTATCGGGCGCTTGCTGAGAAGGTCGTTGAAACAAGCGGGTTGAAGCGCATCCCGAACGATCCGGCACGCCCGGGGCAGGGGACGGCCGGCAGCACCCGGGTCCGGATGGATCAGGCTGCGGGGATCGCGCTGTGGAGGAGGCCAAACATGAAGGTGTGCGCAGGGGCCGGGCTCCAGCCGGGCACGCCGTCGGCGCGCTGGCGGGTGACATGACAGCCCGGGGGCCGCTACCGGCTGCCGTCGACGGGAGCCCGGCCGCGCCCGCCCACATAAACCGGGCCACCGCCCGGCGGGTGGTGCCGCTGTTCCGCCCCTACCGGGCCCAGGTGGCCGCGGTCGTCGCGCTGATCGTGGTGACCTCGACGATCGGCATCATCAACCCGCTGCTGATCCAGGTGGTGTTCAACGACGCCCTGTTCGTCCCCGGCGGCCCGAACCTTCGGCTGCTGGTCATCCTGGTCGCCGTCATGGCCGTGATCCCGGTCATCAACGGCGCCATCGGCATCCTGCAGACCTATGAGACCACCCGGGTCGGGCAGCTGGTCATGCGGGATTTGCGCGACCGGCTCTACTCCCACCTGCAGACGCTCCCGCTCGCCTTCTTCACCGGTACCAAGACCGGCGAGATCCAGTCCCGGCTGGCCAACGATGTGGGCGGTGTCCAGTCGGTGGTCACCACCACCGCCTCGACCATCCTGGCCAACGTCGTCATCTTCACCTCCACCGTCGTCGCGATGGTCATCCTCAGCTGGCAGCTGACCATCGTGGCGGTCATCACCGTGCCGGCGTTTTTCTGGCTGACCAAGATGGTCGGCGAGCGGCGCCGCCAGGTGGCGCGCTCGACCCAGGAGTCGCTGGCGGCGATGAGCGCCCTCAGCGAGGAAACCCTGTCGGTGTCCGGGGTGCTGCTGGCGAAGGTGTTCGGCAACCAGGCACGCGACTCCGCCCGCTACCACGAGGAGAACCAGCGCCTGGCCGGCCTGGAAGTCCGCCAGCAGATGATCGGCCAAGGCTTCTACGCGATCGTGCAGTCGTTCCTGTCAATCACCCCGGCTGCGGTGTACCTGGTCGCCGGGCTGCTGCTGGCGCGCGGCACGGCCATCTCCGCGGGGACCATCGTCGCGTTCACCACGCTGCAGACCCGCCTGTACTTCCCGGTCGGGCAGCTACTGCAGGTCTCGGTGGAACTGCGATCGTCCCTGGCCTTGTTCGACCGGGTATTCGAGTACCTGGACGTGGTGCCCGACATCGTCGATGCCCCCGACGCCGTCGATCTGCCGGTCATCGGCAGCGGCGGCCGGGTAGCGCTGCGGGAGGTGCACTTCCGCTACCCCGGCGCGCTGGCCGACGCGCTCGCGGGCGTCACCTTCGAAGCCGACCCCGGCCAGCTCGTGGCGCTGGTCGGGCCGAGCGGGGCCGGCAAGACCACCATCAGCTACCTCATCCCGCGGCTGTACGACGTCACCGGCGGGTCGGTCCAGATCGACGGCGTCGACGTACGGCACGCCCGCCAGGCATCGCTGGCCGCCGCGATCGGCTTCGTGACCCAGGAAAGCTACCTCTTCCACGACAGCATCCTGGCCAACATCCGCTACGGCCGTCCCGCCGCCTCCATGGCCGAGATCGAACAAGCCGCCCGGGCGGCGTACATCCACGACCGGATCATGGAGTTCCCCGACGGCTACGACACCATCGTGGGCGAGCGGGGGTACCGCCTGTCCGGCGGCGAGAAACAGCGCCTGGCCATCGCGCGGGTCCTGCTGCACGACCCGCGCATCCTGATCCTGGACGAGGCGACCTCGGCGCTCGACACAGCCAGCGAACGCGAGGTCCAAAACGCCCTCGATGCCCTCATGGGGTCCCGGACCACGATCGCCATCGCCCACCGGCTGTCCACCATCGTCAACGCCGACATCATCAACGTCATCGACGCCGGGCACGTCACGGAGTCCGGCACCCACCAATCCCTGCTGCGCCAAGACGGCCTCTACGCCTCGCTGTACCAGCAGCAGTTCGAAGGCGGCAAGATCCAATGGCGATGCCCCGACGGCGACATCCTCACCGACGGCACCATCCGGCACCGGCAAACACAGCCGGCCTAGCCCTTACTCGCGCTCGTGCGCTGAGTCACTGAGGTTCGATCAGGTCGCTGGTGACCGAAGGTGCGTATCCGCGGGGGCCCGTCCTCTTGCTGCGCACCGCGGGCTCCGGTGGTTGCTAGGGGCGGACGACCGCCGCGCCGGCGTCGGACAGGGCCGCGCGGAGTTCCTTGCGGGAGCTGATCCCGAGCTTTCCGAACACCTTGCTCAGGTGCCACTCGACCGTCCGCGGACTGAGGAACAGCTGGGCCCCGATCTCCGGGTTCGTCTGGCCGCCGGCAGCCAGGCGCGCGACCTGCGCCTCCTGCGGGGTCAGCTCGTCGAGCGTCGCGACGCTGCGTTTGCGCACGGTCTCGCCGGTGGCCAGCAACTCGCGGCGGGCGCGCTCGGCGAACGCCTCCATGCCCATGTCCGAGAGCATCGCGTAAGCGATTCGCAGCTGCTCGCGGGCGTCCACGCGGCGGTGCTCGCGCCGCAGCCATTCGCCGTACAGCAGGCGCGCGCGGGCCAGCGTCGCCCGGGTTTTGATGTGCGACAGCCGTTCGATCGCCTCCCGGTAGAGCCGCTCGGCCGTGCCCCCCTCGGCCAGCATCGCCGCCGCACGCGCGTGGGTCCCGAGCGCCCAGTCCGTGCCGGCGGCATGCGCAATCTCGGCGAGTTGGGCGAGCGGACCGGTCGCGCGCTCCGCCTGGCCACTGCGCGCGGCAGCCTCGATCAGCTCCGCCAGCAGCAGGATCGGCGGCCCCAGCCCCCGCGCCGCCCCCGCGGCCCGTTCGGCCACGGCCAGGGCATCCTCGTGGCGGCCGAGTCCGTTATAGCGGATCGCGCTGCCCCAGTCGTTGGCGGCGAGCCAGAGCCCCTCGCCGCGCCGCAGCGCGTCCTGCCGACGCGCCTCGATGAGCGCCACTGCCTCGGCGTCCCGTCCCCGCCAGTTCGCCAGCACGATCGAGGTCCGCAGCGTCAGGTGACTGCCGGTGGCCTCGACGACGGCGTCCGACTCGGCGGCCAGCGACATGGCCACCCCCGTCCTGCCGGAGAACAGCTCGACGAGCACGCGGTCGGTGAGCGCGACGGGCAGCGCGGAGAACGCGCCGGCGCGGCGCGCGACATCGAGATGGCGCGCGGTGAGTTCGTCCCACGCCCCATCATCGGCCAGCGCCCGGGCGATGCGGCAGGCCAGCCACAGCCAGCGCAGCTCGTCCTCCTCGGAGAGCGGCTCGTCACGGAACGCGCGAAGCGCGACCTTCAACGCCGGCGCCCCCGCGACGTAGCCCTCGCGGGTGAGGAGGGCGAGCCCGTCCAGCAGCAGATCGCAGGGGCGTGTGGAGGGCTCCCAGCCGGCGGCCAGGACGGCCGCGGCGACCTCCTGCGCATCGCCGCCGCGCGCCAGGCGGTCC